>OGPJ01000785.1_pt1 | contig 24181 bp, 19 predicted proteins | sample 1552831 | NCBI WGS metagenome assembly OGPJ01 (sample SAMEA2579914, study PRJEB22360) | human gut metagenome | biome: human gut; feature: human-associated habitat; material: faeces | place: Denmark | collected 2008/2010
TTTTTTCTATTATACCATATTTGCTGCGTAATGGGAAGATTTAATCAGTGTTTCCTTAATTTACTCATTTTTTATATGTATGATAGCCTCCAGAAGAATTATGAAGTCATCTATGAGAAAAAGCTTTTGGAGCAAGCGGTGAAAGCACAACATAGTGAATTAGAATTATTACAAGAATCCCAGAATAGAATTCGATACTTACAACACGATTTCAAGAATCATTTAATCTCTATTGTAAATTATGCAAAAAAAGCGGATAATCAAGGACTGATTCATTATATTGAAGAGGGTTTGGGTTTTCTCTCGCTTCATCAGCAATTTGTTGACACCGGAAATTCCGAGATTGATAGTATTCTTAATTACAAGTTGCAGGAGATGAAAAACAAAAACGTCCATTTAAAGTATTCTATAACGATACCAAAGGACTTGAAAATTAATGTGTTTGACCTCAACATCATACTTGGAAATTTATTAAACAATGCAATAGAAGCTATCGAAAAAGCGGAAAGGAAATACTTCTTTATCAATATTTATTTTGAGAAAAACATTCTTTTTATCCATATAGAAAATACCTATGATGGAAATATCATAAAAGAGAAAGAAACATTGATGACAACAAAGGAGGAAAAGCAATTACATGGATTAGGACTGAAAAGCGTTTCCAGCATATTGGAAAAATATGATGGAGACATTATATACGATTATAATGATATATATTTTATTACAGATGTCATGCTCTGCAATACGAGTTTTCATCATGAAACAGAGTGAGAAAATAGTCGAATTTTGACATTAACATGGGTCGTTTTTTACAAGAGTCGCTTTTGCGGCTCTTTTTTTGTTATAATTTGTTTTGCAGGCAAAATAAAAAGATTGGAGTGATAAATATGAAAAAGATTATTTTGAAATATGGCGGTATGCTTGCTGCTTTAGCAATGGTTTTTACAACACTGACAGTAAATTCAACCTGTACTTGGATGACTTATCAGGAAGAATTGCCTGATACAGCTAAAAAACTTCGCAAGTTCTGATGTTTGTTAAATTATCTTGTAAGATTGCAGATAGGCTAGAACACTGTGGCATTATCTCAAAATCCAATAGAACATTGTATGAATATGGCCTGCGTCAGATGTTTGCAACAATTCTGAACATTCTAACAATGCTCCTGATTGGATTTATAATGGGACTTGCTGTGCCGGCGATGGTTTACACAATCGCATATATCCCATTAAGAGTATATGCCGGAGGCTATCATGCTTCTACACCGCAGCGATGCTGGGCATTTTCTGCGATAATGTTATGGATTGTACTGTGTATTGTAAAATACACGCCCCAAACGTATTTTTGGGTGATTACAACATTGTCGTTGATAGCCTGCATCGTTGTTTTTTTGCTGTCGCCGGTGGAAGATCGAAATAAGAGATTGGATGAAAAAGAACATCATGTTTATCATATTCGAGCAATTGTTGTGATGACAATAGAAATGATTGTGGCGATGCTGTTGTTTGCTTTACATTTCACACAATTTGTTTTGGTATTGGAGATTGCATGGTGCTCTCTTGCAGTGATGTTGCTGCTTGGAAAAGGAAAGAATGTTTTTGAAAATAAAAAAGGAGGAAGTGCATGAATAAAAAACTGACAAGAACACTTGCTGGAGTCATGTCCCTGATGTTCATGGGACAGGTCATGATTTTTGGCGACGGCAGTGCCCAAGGTCTTTTACATGCTGATACAATTGCATCTGCTGCAGAAGCGATTGAAGGAGCAAAGAACAAAGACCAGCTTGCCAAGGAATTTGAAGAAGCAACAAAAGATCTTGGAAAAGTAGATTATTTTGATGTTGCTGAAGACAAAAATGAAACTGCTAATAATGAGGAGATTGCAGAAGACGATATTTCTGTTCAATCCGAATCAGACGAAGCAGTGCAAGATCATACTGCAGCTATTACGACTGCTTCGGATGGCGATGCTCCAGCAGGTGAATTAACAGTAACTGGTATTGTTAAACAAGGTGTTATCAACGGAATTGATGACAAAACGCCAATTTATGTGCGTATTTTTGATGAGAACTGGAATGAAATTGAATACCAGGAACTCCGAAGTGGTGACAGTTATTCTGTAACAGCAAGCAGTGGTAGTGGCATTTATCATGTCAAGTATGAAAGTGATGGTTATTTGCCGTTTTACTTGAAGGATTTTGGTACTGGTACCTATACTGTTGGATCTGGTGATTCTCGCAACACGGTGACATTAGTTCCAGGTGATACCACTTGGAATGAAGAACACGACAACGAGTGGAGCGACGATGTCATCAATGGAAAAGACTTGGCGTATGTACAGAGTTGCTTAGGAGCATATCGTGGTGATGATGCATTTAATTTTTCTATAGACTTAAATGGTAATGGAATAATTGATCAGGAAGAATTGCTCCAAGCACAAGATGTTATTAATTCTGCCAGTGAATCACAACAGGATGCAAATGCTGCATATATTTATGATTTAAATGGAGATGCTTACATCAATCATCTGGATATGCAGATAATGGAAAGTCTTATTGGTTACGATTCTTCTGAAATTTCCGACCTTGACTTCAATGGAAATGGTGTAATTGATGAGGAAGATCTAAATTCATATATTTCAATTATATATCAATCCATGGATGTTTACTGGTATAATCTTGATTTAAACCATAATGGTGTAATTGACGAGAATGATGCGGAATTTTTGGAAGCGGCTGCAAAATTAAGAGGTCCATCTGATAATTACTACGCATACATGGACAAAGACGACAGCGGCACAATTGATAATGCAGATGTTGCATGGTTTTCTGCCGCATACAAGGCTTCTGGCGATTTGGATTGGGATCATGCCTTTAAAAGAACACTGATCATGCAGGAAAGCGGCGCTTTTCAGGGCAGCTTAAATTTGCATGATACGGATTTGAACCTGAATGGCTGTTCCCTGTATGTAGGCGACTGTATGTCCTTTACAACTGATATTCCGAAATTTTGGTCTGGCAATCAAGGAGCAACACTGAATATTAGCAATGGTTATTTGGAAGTTTCCAATAACTTAGTATTTCGTACCGCTTCTCCAGATGGTTGGGGTGGAAATGCAGGCCAATTACTGAATATTAATGGAGGATTAGTCATTATTGGCGGCGATTTCAATTTTGGTCAGGCAAATTGCTATGATACAATGTTAATGACTGTCCCTGGTGGAGAAGTTGATATTTATGGTAATTGGAATTATAACACATTGACTGACATGGAAGGTAAATGGACAGCAGGAACCATTTATTTTGAGGGGCCAACATGGGAAGTAAATGAAAAATCTGGTGAAAAGTCTGTTTACTCTACTGGAGATCATGTGATTAGCCTTTATTATCCAGAAGGTGTACAGACAATTTTATGGGATAATCGTTACACTTATATTTATGATGAAAATGGAAATCCTACAACAAAACGGCATTTAAATTTTGATTATTATGATGAAGAATATGACATGTCTGGATTGTATTTTCCGTTAGGGTACTCTCCTGATCGTTATCACATTCGTCCATGGTTTCCAGAAGATGACGCTCCTTATGAGCCAGACTATACCCTTTATCGTAAAGGCTGGGAAATTGGTGAAGGTGTACACATCGCAACTGGAAATTATACAAAATCCTTTACCGACTTAAGTATTGAATCTCCTGGTGTAACTTCTGACTTTGTTCGCACATATAATTCCATTAGTACTGAGGAAAGCTCTTTTGGTATTGGCTGGGATTTTAATATTGATGTCAGCAAGATTGTAAAGCCAACTGCTGGGTATTATCAGGTTGTTTTGCCTGATGGTTCGAACACTACATTTAAGGATAATGGAAAAGGTGGATTTGAGTGTCTAAATACTCATAGCACTATGACAAAGTCTGGAAACGAATACACTATTACAAATGCATCACAGTCAAAATATCACTTTAATACAAATGGCGAATTGGATTGGGTCAAAGATGCAGAAGGTAATGTTTTAACCATCTCTTCTATGACAAATAACCAGCGTATTGTGACAGATTCTACTGGCAGAACTTATACAATCACCTATAATGGCAATAAAGAACATTCTCGGATTACCAGTATTAAAGATACTACCGCAGATCGTGTGGTTACTTATGCATATAACGGAGATTTTCAGTTGGTATCTGCAACAAGCGTATCTGGCGGAACAGAAACATATGAGTATGATAAAAAAGGAAAACTTTGCAAAATCACAAACTGTTATGATGAAGTCACAGATCAAATTTCTTATTTGGAACATGGGCAAGTAGACTGTCTTACAAATGCATCTGGATTGAAGCAAGTCTACACATATAACAAATTGCAAAAGCAAACCGGCTTAAAAGAGTATGATAAAGAAACTCTTGTCAAAACATTCACCTATAACTATGATGAAAAGTATGCAGTAAAGACAAATACTGTGGAAACCGATGGCCAAACCTATGAAGTAGATAAGATCACTTATAATATGGTTGATGGCAAGAATAAGTATGATGAAATGTCCGAAAGCGTTGATATCATGGGAAATACAACAAAGTATGAGCGTGATACTAACGGAAATGTTATCAAAACAATAAATGCTGACGGTACATACACACTTGCCAATTACAATGATAAAAACAGTGTTATTGCAGAAGTTGACGAATCTGGGAATGCAACTATCAAAGCATATGATTCGAATGGAACTCGGCTTTTGAAAGAAGCAACCAGTCTGCATCCATTGTCTCAAACTGATATCAATACAGTTACAGCAGATAATTTTGATCCAGTGAAGTATCTTGCAGCGAATGAGGCAAGTTATGCAATCACGAGTCATGAATATTATGCTGATAGTTATGTGAGTGGAATTGCAGGGTTGATTCGTGCTACAACCGACCCCGAAGGTAATGTAACTGAGTATGATTACTACAAGGATGGCGTTGGAAAAGGACTGGTAAAATCCAAGACACTGAAGGATGGAAATACTGTTGTAAATACAGTTTCTTATGAGTATAATGCACAACTTCAAGTGTCAAAGGAAACCACCAGTTTTGACATTTCTAAAAATCTTTATTCTGTAAAGGAATATGAGTACGATAAGTTCAACAATGTTACAGTTACTAGAGATTACGGAACGGGAAGCACACCGGCGACTACCATTGCAGAATATGATTTGCTGAGCCGCAAAACTGCGGAGTATGCACCGAATTATTCTGCTGATAAGAGCCACGGCAGCTTGACAACTTATTATCCGGACGGAAACAAAAAATCAGAAACGGATGCAGAAGGTAATGTTACCTCTTATGTGTATGATGCGTATGGTAACATTACAAAGCAAACAGATCCAGACGGCACAATTAGTCTAACAGAATATGATGGATTGCAGCGAGAAAAAGCTAAATATTTTAAAGCTGATTCTGAATCTTCAAAACAGATTCAATCGACCACATCATATGAATTCATTAAAAATTATAGTGTTGATGTATATACTGGATTAGATAATAGTTCTTCTAAATCTAGTAGTGCGTTGAAAACAACAAATACTACCTATATTACTGCTGATAAGCAAGTTGTATCTGAAGTTTTGACAAGCTTCAAGCAAAAAACCATCTATGAAAAGACAAATGGTAAGATAAAGAAAACAAATGCTTATTATGCAAATGGTGAGATTGCATGTGAAATTGATGCACTTGGCAATATTACCAAATATGAGAATACAACTTTAGAATCTGCTAATGGAATTTGTAAAGTTAGTAGAACATATACACCTTTTAACACTAAAACTGATGGATCGGTCAACTATTCTATTACAGAAAATCAGTATGACAAGAATGGCAATGTAACGCTGGCAAAGCAAACTGTTCAAAAGCAGGATTCGGATACAATAAAGTATAGTGTAACTGAAAATCAGTACAATGCACAGGGCTTGCTGACACAGGTAACATTGAGTGATGGTACGTCCAATAGTGAGAAGAACATCACAAAATATCTGTATAACAATGCTGGCATTCAAACAACAATGCTAACTGGACTACATGCAGATTCGGATTCAGATTACTTGAAAACGAACTATGAGTATGATGCATGGGGTCATTTGGTAAAGACAACTGACAGCACAGGTTATGACTCTGGAATAACAACATACGATCTAAATGGCAATGCTTTAACAGTAACAGACGCAAATGGAAATGTTACCACAAATACTTATGATGCTTTAAATCGTATATTAATAGCTAATATAGTACATTCTAATGATTCATCTAAAAATGTAAGTAAGTCATATGAATATGACAAAATGGGAAGAGTACAGTGTGTTAACATCAATAATGAACAAACACTGTATCTTTACGATGATCTTGGAAGAAAAATCACAGAGGAAAGCAATACAGGTTTCAAAGGCTATTATTATGAGGGCATTTCTCAAAATGTAAGTTCTTATTTTATCGGACGCAATCATCAAATTGTATATGAAAATATTTCTTATACCTATGATGATGAAATGCGTGTGGTTCAGGTTAAGGAAAGTGGAAATCTGACAGCTTCCTATGCCTATGATGAAAATGGTAATAAGATTTCTGAAACACTTGCAAATGGTGTGGTATCGACTTATTCCTACAATGGATGCAACAAAGTTACAAAGATTGTTACCAAATCAGGAAAATCAGACATATCCAGTTACGAATATTCATACTATTTAGATGGTTCAGATGCTTGCAAAGTACGCAATGAAAATGGTACAATAGAAACAACATCATATGACTATGATGGTTTGAAGCGGTTGACCAAGGAATCCATTTCTAATGGTAAGATAGCTGACACATATGCATACGAATATGATGACTATGGCAATCGTTCTAAGATGGTTGCTAATGGTTCAGAAGAATATGAAACTGTCTATGATTATACTGTCAATGGCAAGTATACTGCCTTGCTTCAGAAAGAAATCAAGACAGTTAAAGAAGCTTCTAGTGCTGTAACCTCAAATAATGGATTAGCAATTAGTCCAACAGATCTGATTACAGGCACCACAACAAATGCCAAAAGAGAAGAAACTGCTTATTCTTATGATGCCAATGGAAATCAGATCACAAAGATCACAGCAGATAAGACAGAGACAAATACTTATGATAGTCTGAATCAGCTGATTGAATTTACTGATGGCAAAACAACAGCAAGTTATAAATATGATGTAGATGGTCTGCGTATTAGCAAAACTGTAGATGGTCATAGTATCGATCAAATCTGGAATGATGATAAACAGATTGCAGTTGATGCGGATGGAAGCAATCCATATAAAGCACAAATCTATATTCGTGGAACGAATTTGCTGGCAGGGTGTGAGTTTGTACAGGCAGTTAAGTCAGATTATACTTACTACACACAAAACGCTCATGGTGATGTTGTCAATTTAACAGACAACAATGGTGCTGTTACTAAAACATATCAGTATGATGCTTTTGGTGTAGAAAAGAATATTGATGACACTGACACCAATGCATTTCGGTATTGTGGCGAATATTATGATAAGGAAACTGCTACCATTTATTTGCGTGCGAGATACTATAGTCCTTCAACTGGACGATTTATCTCAAGAGATTCTTTTGCAGGTAGCAATAATGATCCACTAAGCCTGAATCTGTATACCTATTGCCACAACAATCCTGTTTCTGGAACAGATAGTACTGGTCATTTTCTGGATACATTTTTTGATGCGGCAAGTTTAGCATTTGACATTGTTTCATTTTGCATCGAACCCACTCCGATGGGTGCTGTTGATATTTTGACAGATGTAGTCGGACTTGTAACACCAGGTGTTCCAAGTGCAGGACTAAAAGTGGGTGTGCATGCAGCAGAAACTGCTTATGATGCATACAAAGCTGTTGATACAGTACATGATTTGTCCAAAGCAGCGGATGTTGCTATTACAGTATCCAAGAAGGGCGACGCAGTTCTGGATGCTGCAGATGCAGCGAAGGATATTAGAAATGCAGATTATTTACAAGATTCTCTTAACAGAATTGTAAAAGCTCAGCATCCTAACCCCAAAAAGGGATTTTCTAATACTTATGCACTTACAACCTCAAAAGATGGCAGATTGGTACTTTCTAAAAATAGAGGTGTTCCTGGTCCTAAAGCACGTCAAGAAGCTGAAAATATATTTGGAAAAGGAAAAGTAGAGTTTGCTGGTGGAAAAAATGCCAATTTGGATTTGGATTTACTAAAAAGCAAGGGCATTAGCACAAAAGGTATTGATTTTGGTCGACTTCATCATGCAGAACCTCGTGCAGTACAATATATGTTGAAAAATAATATACCTACTGATAATGCAGTACAAGTTGTTTCACGAAAATCATGTGATTCTTGTTCCAATTTACAATATAATCTTGGTTGGAAACGAAGACGTTAAATTTAATCATATAAATTGTTTTGTATTATTTTAATCATAGACTAATTTGATATGATTAATTTTAAGGAGATACAAATGAAAATAAAGTATGAATCGACAAAAAGAAAAAAAGATATTGCAAGATCTAAAATCGCATATCAAAAATACGCGAAAAGTATTGATGAACCCATTGAACTGCAAATATATGAGGAATTGCATCGTTTCTTTCACAAAGAAAATTATCCAGTTGCTGGAGCAATTCAAGATGCTACAAGTTTATATTATGCTTTTCAGAGTATTTATAACCTTGCAGCGAAATATAAATACTATATTGATAATGATATCAACACTACTTTTCAATACTATCGAATGGGTGCTATTTATTATGCAATGGCATATCAAGAAATGCAGCAGGCTTGCCAAGTGGATGAAATTGTGATGGACTATATGAATGACATCGAAACACATGAAAAATTTCTTTATCAAGCAATTTCAGTTGGAGAATGGGAACTTGCAAGGGAAAATTCCACCTCATGCCCAGTGATACAAGCCATGTTATATGAAAATTATGCAAAGGCAAAAGAATTGTTGTTGATGGACACAGAAGAATCAAATGAAAGTCAGGAAGCCTATTTTATTCATTTGCCATATTTAAAAAAAATTTATCTTGCAATGCTAAATGGTGATGAACACGCATGGAATGAACAACTTGCTAAACGAATCAATCAATACAGAAAACGTCCATCTGATTACCAGCCTGTTGTAGATTTTGTATCCATTTCACTCATAAAAATGGCTCAAAAATTAAATTTGCAGTATCAATTCAAAGTAGAAGAAATACCAGAATATTTTTTCGAAAGCATTCACATCATTGAGAGAATGGATTGCAAAATCATCGATCTGAAAAAATGTGAAGTTGCTTTTCAAAAGTGGGGAAAACAAACGCCAACATTGGAAGAAATTCGTAGGGAATTGTTTTGATGTATATTCTCAACCACAAATATCTTTGTGTGATACAGCAATAATTAGAAAAATAATATTAGAAATATATATGGTATAATTTTTTTATTCTATAAATGATAAATTTGTGTTAAAATATTTTCAAACAACATCAATTGGTAACACAACTTACTTTTCGACATCATATCACTAAAAAAGGGCAGTTCTGTCCGGCAAACAGCTGGGCAGGACTGCCCTTTCTATTTTTCCTCAAGCAGCATACAATCCGGCGAAATGACCGGTTTTGTATGCTGCTTTTTTTGTTGCTGTGCATAAGAAATAAAAGTACACAGAATATTTACAAATAAATTTTCCGATTTCGTTCTGCCTGATTCGTCTTAGTAGTTTAAAAGGGGGTGATATACACACTACCTGCAAAACTGCATAAGAAGGGAGGAACCAACATATTGACTCCCTTTATCGATAAAAGCTGCAGAATAAAAATCTTTGACTGCTTTGTGAAAACTGTAATGCGAAATGAATATCGAGATGCAGCGGCAGAAAAAAAGAGAATCCAAAACCGTGAGGCGAAACCAGACCTGATGAATGTTCTGGAAATAGAAGATGTGTATCCGTCAGAGCATTTCATTTTGGATAACGAGAAGTATCCGTGTTTGATTGCTAGCGACTGGCTTTATGATGCTATGTTGGAACTTCCAAAAACACAGAGAGAAACGTTGATTTTGGAGTTCTGGTATGGATATGGCGATCAGGAAATCGCAGCGTACTTTCACGTCACGCCTCGCACCATTTACAATTGGAGACAAAAAGCATTTACAGCAATCCGCAAGTATTATGAAAGGAATGGCGATGAAAGAAAATGACCTTACATATGAATTGATCTGTGCCGCAGTAGATGGGGAGAAAACTGCTTTGGAAGAAATTCTCCGCTTTTATGACGATTACATCAATGCATTGGCAACGGTAAAAGGGGAGGATGCACAAGGGAAAACATATCGATATATTGACGAAGATCTAAAAGCCCGAATACAATTGAAGCTGATAAAAGCAATTCCTAAATGGAGAGGAACAGAAAAATGATAGAAACAGATTTATTTGAATTTGCCTATGTGCCGGATTGGTACGGGCAGTTAGAACAATTGGCAGAAATGGCGTTGCCGGAAGCATGGCGATTCCGAAAGCCGCAGACCGAATGTAAAAATACAGATACGCCGATTTTGGAACGGTATCTCCATATGATATTCCGGAAGCTGAGCATCGATTACAACACCGGAGAAACGGAATATTTCCATGTGGAAAACAACTGTGCCTGCTTTCATACAGGACTGTACACAAGACAATATCAGGCAATTTACGCCTGCTTTGAACGAAATAAAAAGAAAGACACCACATTGAAATGGTATTTCACCGGTTTCTGTGATGCTGTTTCTTCCAAGCTGCGGTATGTAGAACCACTGCCCAAAAAGCCATATTTCCCGATAATGCAAAATGGTGTAAACTTCAATCCGGAATGGCCAATTCGGGTAAATGCAGAACACATTCTCAGCGACCCGGAAAATCGGGAACGGCTGCCAAAGAAGCTGCTTCGGTTTAAGAATCTGCCATTGCTGCTGGAAACAGCAGTGGAACTGGGAAGACGAAAAACAGTAATTGAGCCGGGACTGGTAGTACCGCAGGGATACCAGAATCAATTGCAGTTTCTGCTGCCGATCTGTTTAACAGATATGGAAAAACCGAACCTTGCCATGACCTTGGCAGAACGAAACGGATATTATCTGGGCAGCACTTGTCTGACACTGGAAATGGCATATCTGAATGCGAGAATGATTGCAAGACCCATTGCTCCGTGGCTGACCAGTTTGGTAAAAAAGTGAGAACATCCGATGAGGTGCAGAATTTTTTCTGCACCTTGTCGGTGTTTTGTAATTCTTGAAAGAATTCATTTTGTGAAACTTCTGTGAATCTTTTTCAAACTGGTCACGACCTGACCAGTTTGGGTTGTAGAATAAAAATACATCGGAAAGGGGGTGAAAGGCATGGGTCTCGTAGAACGGCGAGAAGAGATTTTGAAATTACTGATTTCCCGTCGGAAAAGCACAGTTCCAATTTTAATGCATGAATTTCATGTTTCAGAAAAAACGATTCGCCGGGACATACGAGCACTCATGCTGAAATATCCCCTTGAAACTTTTAGCGGAAACGGTGGCGGAGTACAGATACCGGAATGGTATGCTCCAAATAAAAATCTGCTGTCAAAAGAAGAAGTTACAGTTCTGGAAGAACTGCTGCAAAAGGCGGATGTATACCAAAGCCGAATACTAAAGCAAATTCTTGCCAGATTTGGTCCAGATACATATCGTCCATACAAAGCATAGGAGAAAAAGTGAAAGAAGTTCTAAAAATCCCCCTTAAAGCAACGCTCTATCGCCATCAACAATCCGCCTGCCACTTTGCCTGCGAACGCTTCGGCATCCTGCCCTCAGAGACACACAGTAATGGCGTGGCACTGCTCATGGAAATGGGCTGCGGAAAGACCATCACCAGCATTGCCATTGTTGGAATTCTGTATCAGTATCGTCATATCAGAAGAATCCTGATCACAGCACCACTGTCTATTCTCTCTGTCTGGGAACAGGAATTTGCACGTTTTGCGGCTTTTCCATATCAGCTGACTGTTCTGAAAGGCAGCAGTACACAGAAAAAAGAACAGCTTTCCAAGCTGCACGGGAATGATTTGCAAATCGCTGTTGTCAATTATGAATCTGCATGGCGATTGGAGAAAGAACTGCTTGCCTTTGATGCCGACCTTATCATAGCAGATGAGGCACATAAGATCAAAGAAAATCGTACATCGCAGTCCAAAGCCATGCACAATCTGGGGGATCAGGCGAGATATAAGCTACTTCTGACTGGAACACTCATCACCAACAAAGAACTGGATGTCTTTTCCCAGTATCGTTTTCTGAATAAAGAGATCTTCGGGACAAGCTTCTATGCTTTTCGCAGTCGTTATTTCGATATGTGCGGCTATGGGAACCATGTTCCGGTTTTCAAAAAGTCTTTGCTGGAGGAGTTCCTGCAAAAACTGCATTCCGTTGCCTATCGTGTGACCAAAGCGGAATGTCTGGACTTGCCGCAGACCACAGAGGAGATCCGTACCGTAGAACTGGAACCAAAAGCCATGAAGCTGTATAAACAGCTGGAAAAGGAAAGTTTTGCAGAGCTTTCAAATTCCGAAGTATCAGCAGTGAATGTACTGACAAAAATGCTGCGTTTGTCGCAGATGACAGGCGGTTATCTCACAGACGATGCCGGAAGTATCACTTCTGTCAGCACAGCAAAACTGGATGCTCTGTCCGATATTCTGGACACCATGCTTGCAGAAGAAAAAAAGCTGGTCATTCTGGCAAGGTTTGTCCCAGAACTGGACGGCATTCAGGAACTGCTGAAACGAAAACAGATTGGCTATGCGTCTGTGCGTGGCGGTGTTTCTAACCGTGCCGAAGAAATCCGGAGATTTCAGGAAGATGCAGACTGCTGTGTATTTGTTGGGCAGATCGCAGCGGCAGGTCTGGGCATCACACTTACCGCAGCATCCACCATGGTGTTCTACAGTCTGGACTATTCCATGTCTAACTTTGAACAGGCAAAAGCAAGAATCCATCGAGTTTCTCAGACAGAAAACTGTCTGTATATTTATCTGACTGCAAAACATACAGTCGATACAAAAATCCTTCGTGCTTTTCGGGATAAGGCAGATCTGGCGAAAATGCTGGTGGATGATTACCGAAACGGAATCAATCCATTTCAGGAAGGAGTTTGAAATGCAAACACAGAACATGTATGAACTGGCGGAGCGGCTAAAACAACTCCGTGAGAAAAAGAAAGCAGCAGAGCAGCAGTTAAAGGACGTCCATGCAGAAATCGAAAAGACAGAGTATCAGCTTTCTATGCAAATGGCAGAAACAGAAACACAGAATTTCACCCGTGCCGGAACGATGTTTTCTCTGACCACCAAGATCCGTGCCTCTGCTGTGGCAGGACGCAGAGAAGAACTGTATGCAGCCTTGAAAGAAAACGGCTGCGGAGATTTGGTCTATGAGACTGTCAACGCCAACAGTCTGTCTGCTTTTGTCAAAGAGCAGATCGCAGAAAATCAGGATACTGTACCAGAGTGGCTGAGCGGTCTTGTCCATATCTATGAACAGACCTCTGTATCTGTTCGCCAATTTGCAAAATGAAAGGATGAAATCAATGAAAAATGAAATGATGGAAACCAACCAAACAGGCTTCCTTGCTCTGCAAGACTTTGATCTTGCTGATGTGATGTGTGCAGAAATGGACGGCTTGTCCGCAGCATTTGAACGAGTCAAGATCCCATCCGGCGGCGGTGTAATGTTTGAAATTCCCGGTGAGAATCCGGAGGAACCGGACACGGTAAAAACATTTTCAGCTGTGATCCTCTATCAGCATTCTTTGAATGCCTACTACCAAAGCGAATATCAGGGCGGCTCCAATCCGCCGGACTGCGGCAGTTTTGACGGGCATCATGGGGAAGGAAATCCCGGCGGCAGCTGCGATTCCTGCCCACTGAATCAGTATGGATCTGGAAAAAATGGTGCAAAAGCCTGCAAGAACCGCCGTCGTCTGTATCTGCTTCGGGAGGGCGATATTTTTCCGGTAATTCTGTCTCTGCCTACCGGTTCTCTGAAGTCCTTTACCCGTTATCTGATGCGTGTGATTCCCAAATACAAGAATTCCAATGCTGTGGTGACAAAGTTCACACTGAAAAAAGCAGTCAGCGGCACTGGCATGAGCTATTCCCAGGCACAGTTTGCTGTAGAACGGGCATTGTCTCCGGAAGAATATCCGCTGATCGCAGCTGTGACAGAACAGGTCAAGGCTCTTAGTAAAAATGTGGGCTATGATACAGAAGATGCACTGCGTGTGGACCCGGAAACCGGCGAAGTCATGGAGCCGCTGAATTAAGGAGAATGCTATGAAAAATTACAGATGTATCACTTCGGTGCAGGAAATTCAGCAGTATATCAGCAATGCCGCCGTTGTGGCTTTTGACTATGAAACTGCACCGGATGAGCCTTACCGCATCGAAGAAAAGGCGGCTCTGGATCCGCAGAAAAACCATATGACCGGATGCAGTTTTTCTGTCAAAGAGTATACCGGAATATATGTCCCAGTGGCTCACAAAGTAGGAGAAAATATCGAACTGACATCTTTTTTGCAATTTCTGCGAGCTTTTCTCACGGACAAGCGTATCGTTAAAGTTGCTCACAATATCGCCTTTGAATCTGCAATATCCTGTCAACAGAATATCGTCATACAGCCGCCGGTGTATGATACCATTTGTGCAGCACAAATGACCTTGAAAAGCAACTACGCATTTCGCAAACTTGCTGACAGCGGTCTGAAAAAACTGGCGGAAGAATTGTGTCATGAACGGCTGCCCACTTTTTCGGATGTTACAAACGGCAGACACTTTGACGAACTGGATGCACAGGATGCAGAAACAATACGCTATGGCTGTGCGGACTCTGATTTTGCCTTGCGGTTGTATCATATTTTCAACAACTGGTTTGATCGGTTTTTGCCGAAACATCGGTACCTTGTGGAAGAAATCGAATCACCTGCAGCGGTGTACTTAGGGCTGATGAAATACAACGGCGTGCCTGTGAATGCAGATTTGATGAAAGTGCGTCAGCAGGAGGCAGGGGAGCAAATGGAATATATCCGCAATGAAATTGCAATGTGCATTGGCGATGTTCCGATTGGTGCAAACTGCAGCACTAAAGCTTTCAAGGAGTATCTGTATCAGACTTTACAGCTGCCTGTTATGAAAGTCACAGCATCCAACAGAGAAGCAGCAGACGATGCCACAATGATCCTGCTGAAGGAATGGTGTGATGCCAATCGTCCGGAACTCTCTCCACTGTTTACGTTGGTACAGGAATACCGGAAATGGAGCAAGATCAAGTCTACCTACATTGACGGCTATCTGAAATTCCGAAACGCTGCAACCGGAAAGATCCATCCGGATTTCTTTGCATTGTCCACCGAAACAGGCCGCATGAATTGCCGCAATCCCAATTTACAGAACTGTCCCAGAAAAAGCAACGATCCCATCGGTGTCCGCAATTTTATTCAGGCTCCGGAAAATCATCTGATCTTGTCTCTCGATTTTTCGCAAATCGAACTGCGTGTGGGAGCATTCTACTGCCGGGACAAGACGATGATGGAAACCTATCAGAACGGCGGGGATATTCATGCGGCAACCACTGCCGTCATTTTTGGCTGTACCTATGCAGAAGCACAAAACAAGCATCGACCGGAATACAAGGAACAGCGTACCATCGCCAAGAACGTGAACTTTGGCACATTTTACGGGCTATTTCCAAAGGGACTGCAGAGCACATTGAAGTTCAAGGCAGGCGTAGAGAAATCTATACCGGAATGTGAAGAGATCATTCGCAATCTGAAGGCTGGCTATCCGGCTTTGACGGTCTGGCAGAATGAAACAAAGATGACCGCAAAGCAGAAACTGTATACAGAAACCTGGCTGGGACGCAGAAGGTATCTTCCCAATATTCGCAGCGACAACTGGGGACTGCAGTCCTTTGCGGAACGATGTGCCTTGAATACCCCGATTCAGGGAACGGCTGCGGATATTCTGAAGCTGGCAATTGTCCGTATTTTAGAAGGACTGCCGTCACGCCCATGGCTGAGACCGATCCTGCAGATTCACGATGAACTGACGTTTCTCATTCCGAAAGACAGATTGCAGGAAGCAGTGGCTTTTGTGAAAGGCTGTATGGAACAGCAGCCGTTTCCGGAGTTTGATCTGCCCCTTGTGGCAGAAGCATCTGCCGGAGAAAGCTTCGGCAATTTAGAGGAACTGGAGGAATGAACTTGGCAGAAACACACAACAAGGAAGGATACTTCTCGCCGACCGAATTTGAAGCAATGAAAAGAATAGAGAGCGAGGAGAAAAAGGCACGGAAACTGGCGGCATTCCGACCGCTTGTATATATCTGTTCTCCCTATCGTGGCAATACCAATGAAAACATTGAAAATGCCCGGAAATACAGTCGTTTTGCGGTAATACATCACAGTATTCCCATTGCACCGCATTTGCTCTTTCCGCAGTTTCTGGACGATACCCTTGGGGAAGAACGGCAAACTGCAATGTTCATGAATCACGTCCTATTAACCAAATGCGTGGAATTATGGGTATTCGGCAGCAGCATTTCTGAGGGTATGGAACAGGAAATACGATGGGCAAAACGCAGGCATATGCCGATTCGATATTTCACAGAAGAGATGGAGGAAGTTGTATGAACATATCGGCACAGGACGTGATCAATGCGATCTTTCATCTGGATGATACCGTATGTCTGCGTATTTTTGATGATCGGAAAGAAGGCATCTTTACCGGTGCAAAAATGTCTGTAGAAGCAGGAAAATTTTTTGCAGTGGAGTCCACGCTGAAAGAACATAACCAGAAAAATCATGGCATCTTTTTTGTGGTGAACTCCGGCGGTCAGACCGATGACAGCATTACTCGCATCAATGCACAGTTTGTGGAGATGGACGATAAAACTTTCGAGGAACAGCAGGCACTCATCGATGCGTTTCCGCTGCCGCCGTCTATGGTTATCAGAACAAGAAAATCCCTGCATACATACTGGTTTGTCAAAGAGGCAAAGGTGCCCCTGTTTCGTCCCATTCAAAAGGCACTGGTGCAGCATTTCGGCGGAGATCCTGCCTGCGTCAACGAAAGCCGTGTCATGCGTCTGCCGGGATTCTATCACTGCAAGAAGGAACCGATCTTGGTGGAGTGCATCTCGTTTCACCCGGAACGAAGATACACACAGGAACAGCTGATAGAAAGACTGCCGGTTTCGCAAGAAGCAGAAGAACAACCGAAAGTACCGCTGCATGGAGAACAGAAAGGGATCGGCGTTGTAGAAGCAGAATGCGATTTTATCAAGTACTGCCGGGACAATGCAGCTGTACTTTCTGAACATGACTGGTATGCGATGATCTCCAATTTAAGTGTGTTTGAAGGCGGTGCAGCGGTCATACATCGATACTCCAAGCCGTATCCGAAGTATTCTTTTGAAGAAACGCAGAATAAGATCCAGCATTTTCTTCGCAGCGGAACAAAACCTATGACCTGCCGCACCATTGCAGAGAAAGGCTTTTCCTGCCCAAAGCTGCGAAGTGGACAGTGCAGCTGTAAATCTCCTGCGGCTCTGTGTTTTCAGCCGCTTTCCATTGATGGCATTCGGGCACTGCTACAGCAGCAAAAGGTGCAAAATGCCGTGGTGGAAGATTTGCAGACTGCACGAAACTTTGTGTCGGAATATCTTTACAATGTGGACAGCGTGACTGCCGAATCGATGATCCATTACGATTTAAAGCAGCATTTCGGTTTCAAAAATGCAGATGTCAAGCCGCTGCTTGCTCTGCAAAAAGAACTGTACAAAGCATTTCAAAACAAATCAGAAACCCTGAAGCATCGCTCCGGCATGGAAATTCCCGACTGGTATGAAATGACAGAACGGGGTCCGAAGTTTCTGCCCGGTGTGCTTGCAGAATACATGACACAGAATGCCCCCGTGTTTTATTCTGCCGAGCAGTATTATTGCTATGAAAACGGCGTTTATCACAGCATCACGGAACTGACAGCAAGAAATATGGTACGGGATAAAATGCTGACCAGATACACAAAGCTGTCTCAGATCAATGATACCGAAGGACAATGGAAGATGCAGGTGCAGAAGGATATTCGGGAACTCAATCCCAATCCCTATCTCATCAATGTGCGAAATGGCCTGTACAATGTGCTGGACGAAACCTTATCGGAACACACCGCAAAGTATCTGTCTACGGTACAGCTGAATGTGCGATATATGTCCGATGCAAAGTGTCCCAGATTTCTGCAGTTTCTGCATGAATCCGTGGAGGAGGATCAGGTGACGCTGATTCAGGAGATGCTGGGCTACTTTCTCATTCCGGTCAATCATGCCCAGAAGTGCTTTATCATTGTGGGAAAAGGCGGTGCCGGAAAATCGGTGCTGCTGCGGGTACTGAATGAACTGCTGCTGGGAAAAGAAAATGTGTCCAATGTAGCATGGCAGGCATTGAATGATCGATTCAAGACCGCAGAACTTTTTGGCAAGTGGGCGAATATCTGTGCAGAGCTGCCCACAAAGGGCATTGAAGACAACGGTATTTTCAAGGCGTTGGTCGGAGAGGATTATCTGACTGTGGAAAAGAAAAACAAAAATCCCTTTTCTTTTCAGCCCTATGCGAGGCTGCTCTTTTCCTGCAACAGCATTCCGAAGAACTATGGGGACAAATCGGAGGGCTTTTACCGCCGTCTGATCATTGTCCGGTTCAATCATTCTGTGCCGGAGGAACGACGAGATCCGGAACTTCTGGAGAAGTTCCGCTGTGAAGCAGATGGGATCTTTCAATTTGCCTTAGAAGGACTGCGGCGGCTGATGCAGAATCATTTTCATTTTTCAGAAACACAGGCAAATGCACAGGAACTTCAGAAATACCGGGAGGACAGCAACAGTGTGCTGGCGTTTGTTCGGGACTGCTGTACTTTGCAAATGGATGCAGAAGTGGGAAGAATGGAGTTCTTTGCACGGTATAAAGCATACTGTGACAGCTGCGGCATGGCTCCATACAGTCAGCAGAATTTCAACAACGAACTGGAAGCAAATTTTCCCACGGTCGTGAAAGCAGCAGACAGAACCGGAAAACGGAGGACATGGAGAGGCATCAGCTTTTCAGAAAGCCATGTGTAGCTTGCCAGGGGAGAGGTCTGCACAGCGTTCTGACAGGGTTTACAGGCTTTGCAGGGAATTCCCGTAATCTTTTATATATTTCCTATTTTATATCCCCATATATTTTCTCATTTTTTATGAGTATAATAGAAATTTCCCTGTAAAATCAGTAAAGAGGTAAGAGGTGAGCAGTTTGAAAGAAGCGGATATCGTAAGGGCGATTTTGAGGTATCTGAAAACCGTGCCGAATTGTTTTTGCTGGAAGGAGCATGGCGGGATGTATGGAACGGCAGGAATCCCCGATGTGATCGCCTGCATTGGCGGCAGGTTCTTTGCCTTTGAAGTAAAAACGGAGAAAGGGAAAGCAACTGCTTTGCAGGAATCGGCTCTTCGCAAAATACAAAAATGCGGCGGAAACGATGCCATCGTCCGTTCTGTGGAGGAGGTAAAAAGAATGCTGGAGGAGATCACGGCATGACAGCAAAAGAATACATGAAACAGGCACAAAGACTTCTTAGAAGGATTGACCGAAAACAAAAGGAAGCAGATGCTCTTCGTCAGAAACTTTCTTTTCCCAAATCACCTGCCTATTCTGATTTGCCCAAACCCGTATCGCCGGAATCTCACGCCGTGGAAAGCGGCGTTTCTCAGATCTTATCCTTGGAGGAAGAAGTAAAGACTGCAAAAAAGGAACTGGAAGATCTGAAAGCCGTTTTTGATACTGCGATAAAAGCCGTCACAGATACGGAGCATCATGATATTCTGGCAAAGCGTTATCTGGAATTCAAGGACTGGAATCAGATCGCAGAAGAAATGGGATACAGTAAACCTTCCTGTTATCGTTTGCACCGGGAAGCCTTGGCAGGGATGAAAAGTTGATAGTTCATGATAGTTCATAACACTTGATGATAGTTCGCATATGTGGTATACTGTAAAGTAGGAAAACAGGAGAAAGCGAAACAGCCTTTGCGGAAGAAATTCTGCGAGGGCTGTTTTTCGTGTCCATAAAGGAGAATCGATATGCTTGCAAAAGAAGTTTTAAGAAACAGTATGGATCTAAACAGACGCATCAAGGAACAGAGTGTGATTTATCAGGATTGGAAAGCTATGGCGATGGAAATCGATGAAGATGAAATACATGAGATCGTGGAGGCAGCGTGGGACGATCTGATTGCATCAATTCGGTTGAAACGGAAGCTGGAAGAACTTATCATGGCAAATCACAATGCCGACCAGCGTGAGATCCTTCGTTTGCGGTATCTTTACGCTGCAACATGGGATGCCATTGCAGATGAACTGAATGACAGCGTTGCCTGGGTGAAGGAACAATACCAAAAAGCATTGAAAAAACTCTCTGCAGAAACCACAGAGAGTTGCAAAGGCTGTGACTGCTGTGCCGAAGAAATGTAAGAAGCCCTGCAAGCACCCAGGCTGTCCCAATCTGACAGACGGTTTGTACTGTGCAGAGCATCAACCCCTGCACCCAGACCGACCGTCTGCCGCCAAGCGTGGTTACGGCAGCAAGTGGCAGCGGCTCAGCAAGGCGTACCTCCGCCGGCATCCTTTGTGTGTGCGTTGCAAGGCACAGGGACGGTTCACAGCAGCAACTGTGGTCGACCATATCATTCCTCACCGTGGTGATCCGCATCTGATGTGGGATGAAAACAATTGGCAGGCTCTTTGCAAGTCCTGCCATGACCGCAAGACGTGGACAGAAGACCGAAATCCCGTCTATCGGTATTGATTGTGTCTGAAATGCTGCCGGTGGGGGGATAAAAATCGCTAATTGTGAATTTTTTACAGACCGGCGTCCCCTCTCACGCACAAAAACCAAGGTTCAAACGGGGGATTAACCCAAAAATATGCAAGCAAGCCGAAACCTACGCAGTTTCGGCTGTTTTTCTCTCAAAGGCAGGTGAAATCAGATGGCAAAGGACGGTACAAGAAGAGGCGGCAGACGAGTTCGTGCAGGAGATAAGCCGAAAGCTCTCTCCGACAAGATCGCAGAGGGCAAGGATGCAGATATTATGGAATTTCATGCTCCGGAATTGGACGCAGCTGATCTGGACGATGCCGCTGATTTGACCGGTGCGGATATGCCAAGCCCCAGTGCATACTTGTCTGCCCAGCAGAAGAACGGAAAACCGCTGGGAGCGGACATTGTATACAAAGAAACGTGGCTCTGGCTGAAACAGCGTGGCTGTGAAAAGCACGTCAACAAACGGCTGCTGGAAAGCTACTCGCAGGCATTCGCCCGATTTGTACAGTGTGAAGAAGCCCTCAGTACCTATGGACTGCTGGGAAAGCATCCGACCACTGGCGGCGTTATCGCCTCTCCGTTTGTGCAGATGAGCCAGACATTTCAGAAACAGGCAAATTTGCTCTGGTATGAGATTTTCGATATTGTGAAACAGAACTGCACGACCAAATTTGACGGTACACCGCAGGATGATTTGATGGAACAGCTTCTGAGCAGCAGAAAGTGAGAAATACATGAAAGAAGATACCCAGTTCTGGCGAGATTTGAAAGCCAATCGCCAAAAGATGACCAAACAGCAATACCGCACCATAAAAGGACAGGCGGTCAGCGGAAAAGTGCTGGATGCCAGAAAAGGCTTACAGAAAGTTTTGAAGCGGAGGAATGGAGCATGACCACAACTACAGAATTTCAGCTTGTTGACATCAACAAGTTAGTGCCATATGCCAACAATGCCAGAACCCACAACAAGGAACAGATCCTGAAACTTCGCTCTTCTCTGCGTGAGTTTGGATTTGTCAATCCGGTCATTATCGACCGGGAATACAATGTGCTGGCTGGACATGGACGCATCATGGCGGCAAAGGAAGAAGGCATTGCAGAAGTTCCCTGTGTGTATGCCGACCATCTGACGGAAGCACAGAAGAAAGCGTATATTCTTGCTGACAACCGGATGGCATTGGATGCAGGCTGGGACGAAGAACTGCTGTCTGTAGAAATGCAAGAGTTGCAGGAACTCGGCTTCGACCTTTCCATGACCGGATTTGATGAAAAGGAACTGACAGATCTGCTGAGTGCGGATGCAGATGGCGAGGCAAAAGAGGATGACTTTGACCTGTCCGCTGCCTTAGAAAAGGCAGCTTTTGTACAGCGTGGCGATATATGGACAGTTGGCAGACACAAGCTGATGTGCGGTGATGCCACATCTGCGGAAGATGTATCTGCTCTCATGGGTGACACCAAGGCAAATCTCATTCTGACCGATCCCCCATATGGCGTTTCGTTTAAGAGTGCCAGCGGACTTACCATTCAGAATGACAGCATGAAGAACGAGGAGTTTTATACATTCCTGCTGTCCTCCTTTCAGCGAATGGCAGAACATCTGGAAAAAGGCGGCTCTGCCTATGTATTCCATGCAGATACCGAAGGGCTGAATTTCAGAAAAGCATTCATTGATGCCGGATTTCATCTTGCAGGCTGCTGCATCTGGGTAAAAGACAGCCTTGTGCTGGGACGCTCGGATTATCAGTGGCAGCATGAACCTGTGCTGTATGGCTTTATGCAGAATGGCAAGCATCACTGGTATTCCGACCGTAAGCAGACGACCATCTGGCATTTTGACAAGCCGAAACGCAACGCCAATCACCCCACCTCTAAACCGCTGGACTTGCTTGGCTATCCCATCGGCAATTCTACACAGGAAAATGGCGTGGTAATGGACACCTTTGGCGGCAGCGGTTCTACTTTGATGGCTTGCGAACAACTGAATCGCATCTGTTACACCATGGAACTGGATGAAAAATATGCCTCGGTGATTCTTCGCCGGTATGTGGAAGATACGGGAAATGCCGATGGTGTATATGTTGTGCGGGATGGGAAGCAGATTGCATACTCTGAACTGGTGAAAGAGGTGGAACTTTCCGATGATTAAAATTCTCTGTGCAGATGCCTTGGAAGGACTGCGAACACTTCCAAATGACAGCGTTTCCATGTGTGTCACAAGCCCACCTTATTATGGCTTGCGGGATTACGGCAATGCTGGTCAAATTGGAATCGAAGATTCTCCAGAACAGTATATACAAAAGCTGACTGCCATATTTCGAGAAGTACGGCGAGTGCTTCGACCAGACGGAACTTTGTGGTTGAACATCGCCGATAGCTATGCCGGAAGCGGAAAAGGAATCGGTCGAAAGCCTACACATTGTAAGCATTCATATCAAATTCCAGCGGACAGTGCTGCGGCTGCTATGCCAACTACATGGAATGCTATCAAACCAAAAGATATGATTGGAATTCCATGGGTGTTGGCGTTTGCTCTTCGTGCAGATGGTTGGTATCTCCGTTCGGACATTATCTGGAACAAGATCAACTGTCTGCCAGAAAGTGTAAAAGATCGTCCCACAAAGTCTTATGAACATTTGTTCTTGTTTGCAAAATCCAGCCGGTATTACTACAATGCAGCAGCAATTATGGAACCCGCAGCGGAAAGCAGCCTAAAACGATACGCTCGTGGTCGCTCTGGTCGAAACAAGTATGGCAGATTTTCGGAACAGGGCATCAATGGGACAGATTACAACGAACGAATGCAGGGAAAAACCGTGCGAAACAAGCGAGATGTCTGGAATATCAGCACCAACTCTTACCGCATGAGAGAACATTTCGCTATGTTTCCGGAGCAGTTGGTAGAACCCTGTATTTTGGCAGGCTGTCCAGAAGATGGTGTGGTTCTTGATCCGTTCTTCGGAAGCGGAACTACTGGTGCAGTTGCCAAGCGACTGCATCGGCAGTGTATCGGAATTGAACTAAATCCAGTCTATTGCAAAAAAGCAGAAGAACGAATCGCATCTGTCTGATTCTCACAAATGACAGCCGAAACATTCTACACATCTCACAGTTGCTATCTGTGGAAAAAAGAGTTAACATATGTACTGCCGAAAGGCAAATCACCGAAAATCGGGAGGAAAACATATGGGAAACACTGATTAAATCTTCCCATTACGCAGCAAATATGGTATAATAGAAAAAA
>OGPJ01000826.1_pt1 | contig 23391 bp, 19 predicted proteins | sample 1552831 | NCBI WGS metagenome assembly OGPJ01 (sample SAMEA2579914, study PRJEB22360) | human gut metagenome | biome: human gut; feature: human-associated habitat; material: faeces | place: Denmark | collected 2008/2010
TGTTGGCGTTGCTGTTGGGGTCTCTACTTTGGGAGTTTCTACAGAAGCGCTTTCGCACACTGCGAGAATGGTATCTGTAGTCTTCTCCTTTATACTATACTTCCAATTGTGAGTATGTCCTTCTGTTCCCTCTGCCCTAACTTCCATTCCACTAAAATTGGCAAACACCAGTGCCAATACCAGCACCAGCGATAACAATTTTCTTCTTTTTATCTTCATAATTTTTCATCCTTTCTTTCCATTTATTGTCATTATCTATGATCTTTCTTTAAACTTCGGAGTACCACGATACTGATAATTCCACAAAGAACTGCAACCAATATCAGCACCTCCCATGTATGGGCGAGGTGGGTCGTCGTACGCACGTAATAGTCTTCCACTTCGTGGACTCCGCCCGGCGACAGACGACTTGTCAGTTTATTGAGATTGGTAATATTTCCGAGACATTCCATCGCCCAGCGGCTGACGGTAATCTTGGAAACGTGTTCCGCCATTCCATCCAGTGTAAAAAGTACACCGGAAAATAAGAGCTGGATAATCAGTACAAATGGTGCCACAGCCATCGCGCGGTCGCCGTTTTTCATAAGCGACGAAACGATCAGACCCATGGACACCGAAGCAAATATCGTCAGGATCATGGTAATCCATATTTCCATACCCGGTTTTGCAAAATATAATCCGGCTTCTGCCGAATGTTTCATCAGCCGCAGGAAAATGGCTACCAACAAAGTCGCCTGCAAAAAGCAGATCACACCCTGCACTACGTATTTCGATACGATATATCCCCACAATCTGAGATTTCCCATGTATTCCCTTTTGAGGATCGGGCGTTCCTTACACACTTCCTGAATCGTATTAAACAATCCGATCCAGATGCCTGAACACGATAGGGCAAACATGATTGACCGCGTATCTTCATACGTGATAAATGTATCATCCACCGCAACCACTGCCAGAAGAAAAGCGATGGCGATCGGTTGGATAAATAACAGCAAAAGCCGCTGCTTGTCATTCCAAATCAGTTCAAAATACCTCGCGATCAGCACAAGACATTGTTTGAACAAAGAAACCTGTTTTCCTTTCTTTTCCAGTCCTGCATTTGGATGCGGAGCCTGAGAAGGTGGATTATTCTGCTTTTCCATATAGTAATTCTGCAGGAAATATCCGTTCCAGTTGTCGACATTTCCGGCGAGTTCATTGTAAACTTCTACCAGTGACTTTTTGCCGAAATAATTCGTGATCTCGGATGGCGGTCCGCAGTAACAGATTTTTCCGCCCGGTCCCATGAAAATCACTTTGTCACACAGATCAATGCTCTGAATCGTGTGCGTTACCATGATAATCGTCTTTCCTTCACTCTTGGAAAGTTTTGCCAGTGTGTGCATCAAACTCTGCTCGGTGTCCGGATCCAGTCCGGATGTCGGTTCATCCAGGAAAAACAATCCCGGATCGGCGAGCATTTCTACCGCGATGCTGGCTCTCTTTTTCTGTCCACCCGATAATTTACGGATATATGTTTTTGCGTGCTGAACCAGATCTACCATTTCCAGCACTTTATGGATACGTGCCCGGATCTCTGCTTTGGAAGTGTCCGAAGGCATCTTCATTTTCGCAGTGTAATACAACATCCTCTGCAGGGTAAGATTTTCATAAATGATATCCTGCTGTGGTACAAATCCGATCATGTTCTTCAACGTATTAAAGTTGCGGCGCAGATCGATGCCATTGCAGTACACCCTACCGGAAATGTCGGAATCAAATCCGCTCATTGCGTTCATAACTGTCGTCTTTCCGGCACCGGAACCTCCGATGATAGCGACAAATTCATTGTTGCCGATCTCACAGGAGACATTGTTTAAAATTCGTTTGCGGCTGCTGCCGTGTCCGACAGTCTTGCATATATTTTCCAGTGTCAGAGAAACTCCGCTGAGCGTCGTCTGATACATCAGTTTTCCATTGTTCAAAAGGAACAGAGAACCGGCGATCTGTATCATATCTTTTTCATGAATTTCCTGCTGCCCGCGAATCCGCACGCCATTGACATAGACGCCGTTCATACTGTTGTAATCGACCAGCATATAATGGTTTTCTCGGCGGTAGATCCCAGCGTGATGTCTGGAAAAGTTCGGCGGCTTCATTACGATCGTATTGTCTGAAGCACGTCCGATCGTCGATAATCCCTCATCAAGCGGCATACACTGCCACGCCCCCTGCGTCTCAGAATTGGTAAATATTACCACTGCCGAATGATCGGAATTTTTCTTTTGGGAATCGATTCGGAAAATCCAGTCGCTCCGCGTCTTTTTGTAATACTTGTTCGGTTTCATCCTCACATATTGGATTCCATCGAAAAAGTAAGTTCCGTTGGAACTTTCGAGATCTGCTACATAGATGTCGCCATTTTGTATTTTAATCTTGCCGTGCGAACCGGATACCGTGCCGATTGGAATAACGATATCATTTTGTGCCTCATTGCGCCCAAAATAAATCCGGTCTTTTCCAAACTGATTCAGATCGTACTCCCGGAATTGGTTCCCCGCGAGCACGATCACTTTACTGGCACGACGCAGATCCGTCGGCATTTCCTGGTATATCGTAGGTTGTATCTGATCCATTTTTATCACCCTTAACTCTTACTGTGTTTCCTGCTGACTGCTGCAGTTTTGACAGTATGCTTTGACAGCTTCCTGCGTCTTCACTCCCTGGAAGGAATTTTCCAGTTGAATACCGAAACTGCGTAACGCCTTCTGTCCTCTTCCCACGATGAAGCATGGTTCTTTATTCAATACCATGTCTTTAAATGCTGTCATCTTAGAATTGCTTTCAAAAAAGTCTATAAATGCCTTTTTGTTAATTGGAAATGGCTCATTATCATCTCCTCTATAAATCATTTCAGCGTTTGCTCCGAGAATTGTCCACAAAAGGCGCATACAGGCATTTTTTTCATTGGTTGTACTATCGGCAGAAATCGCATACGCATTTTTATACTGAATTAACATGCGATCCTGCTCCGTAGCTACCTTCATTGTGAAATCTTTTAACGGATATTTACTGATGGAATTTTTGTCCGCTTTTGTCGCGCTTATCAACTTTTGAAAAAAACTACGGTCTGCCAGTGCCGTATTTCCATACAGTCCGTAATCCACTCCGGCATTGTTTTTCATAATCTTTTTCCCGGATGCGGTCTCGTTCTTTGCCACAAGCTGGTAAAGATTGGAAACCATGGTATCGTCCGGCTGGATCAAACCTTGTTTCACATCGAAGCAGTCTTCATTCTGTAAGACAGCCGCCGGTGCAAGGATTGCCGGTGGAACCATAAGGTACATGTTTTCATTTTCTTTTTTGAGATCTTCCATGGAAACACTCTTTGCATCGGAACCAAGATAAGGACTGCTCGACTCCGCATTGTCCAGTTTATATCCATACACAAACAAGGAATCGATTCCCGTCGGCATCTCATTCATGTCCTTGTAATATTCTTTGTAATCTGAGAGATACAGATATTCATCCATCTTATCTTCGACGGCTTTGTATACATTATCTTCATACGACATAAGATCGTATTTACTCAGATCTTCGACATTGTCGGTGATAAACATATCCGGCATCGTTCCGGCTTCTTTTGCCTGATCGAGTTTAGTCTGCATCAGCGTTTCCGTATCGGTTCCTTCCGGTGCACCTTCGGACACATCCACCACTTCAACTTCAATCTTTTTATTTTCTTTCAACCAGTTTGCAGTGCTGTTGTCACTTGCTTTCTCAGGTTTTTGATGATAGCTTTCATTTACAATATATGTAAGTGCATCTTTCTGGCTGGCATTGTCCACCCAGACTTCGATCTTGCCTTCACTGAGCTGGGATTCAAACACCGGATTTTCGCTCTTAAATACCGTATTCATCAGACCAAAACCGACTCCGAGTGCCAGCACTGCCGTAGCGACGGCTCCGATGATCCAGTTGCGGCGGTGTTTCTTTTTCTTTAATTTCACGTTTGGATATTCTGCAATTCGCTTGCTATGAAGAGCATCTTCAAACTGCTGGATATTTTGGAAACGAAGTTCCGGCTGAACTGCCATCGCCTCCATGATCGCACGATCGACATTTGGCTCGATTTTCACGCCAAGTTCAAGCGGCGATTTGAGTGTATCTTTATGTTCACGTTCGGTGGATTCCATCGGCTTGATCCCGGTCAGCATCTGATACAGGATCGCACCTACCGAATAGATGTCTGTATAAAATCCCTGATTGCTCTTGTCACGGTACTGCTCCGGTGCCGAATAACCAACCTTGATGACTTTTTCACAATTTTTTCCTTCGGTGCTGTCATTCAACTGTGCCGCACCAAAGTCAAAGACTTTGATCGCATCTTCGCTGGAAATAAAAATGTTATCCGGGCTGATGTCCCGATGAATGATTCCCTTACTATGTATTTTCTTAACCGCATTGATGATAAGGTCAATAATATGCAATGCTACCTGCGGTTCCATTTTTCCCTGTTTTTCGAGATAATCTTTTAAAAGGACGCCATCGATATATTCCATAATGATGTACGCCGTATTATTTTCTTCAAAAAAGGCATATACGTTTACGATATCTTTTGCCTTTCCAAATTGTGCGATACTCTGTGCTTCCATGAGGAAACGTTTGAGTTCTACGCGGTATTGCTGTTGTTTGTCTCCGGAAAGCAGTCCTACCACGCTTTCGCCCGGTGCACGATTGACCAATCCTGCCGGGAAAAATTCTTTCACAGCCACGGCGATACCAAGTGTCGTATCGTAGCAGCGGTAGGTAATACCAAAACCACCCATGTCGATCGCTGTTCCGACGATAAAATGATTTGCGAGGATGGTTCCCGGGGTAAGATATTGAGGGTGTTCCGGTGGCGTTCCCTCGACGTATCCGCAGTACGGACATACTTCGTACTGTCCTTTTACGCTAAAACAATTCATACATAATTCACTTGCCATAATTACTCCTCTTATTCTAACGAAAATCTGTTTGTCGAATCCCCGATGTCAAGTGTAACTCCTGTCCCCAGCCACACTTCCATGTTTTGCGGCAACGGTTCTTCTTGTCCATTCATATAGCTTCCTGTACTTGATGTATCATAGATTTTGTACTGACCCTTCGCTTCGTCCCAGGTGATCTGGCAGTGCTGGCGGCTCACGTGCATCTGGTCCGCAAAGATCAGATCATTTTCGGAACTTCTTCCGAGCCGTATCATCTCACCGTTTTTCAATGTGATCTGTGCTCCCTGATACAAACCGCTTACACCAACCAGTGTACCATGTGGCACATTGGCAGGCTGCTCCTGTACCGCTTCTTCCTGTATTACATTGTATTTTGCCTGGAGCTGCTGCTCTTTTATCTCCTGCAGTTTCGGAATTTCCGGAGTCTCTGTCGCACGGCGTACCCGCGGACGGAATATAAAAGTTCCGATTCCAAGTATCGCGGCGAGCGGCGGCCGCCAATAATACCGTATTTCCAAGCTGCATTGCTGCGCTCTGGTTGTCGGTCAGCGTCCACATCTTACTGCGGTTGAAAAATAATACCATCTGAAGTGTCAGATTCACTAAGGAACCAATTCCCGTGATGATCTGTTTGGGGCCTCCTACGATGCCCCAAATGCCGAAAAGAAGCACTACACAGGCAGAAACGATCATACACAATACGATCAGTATCTTCTGCGTCGCACTAAAGGCATTTGCTGCCGTCATCGTCAGCGCATCTCCTTTTCCTGTGAACATCGCGCTGATATAATTCCATGGCGAAGCAGTCAATGTCGGATAGTTTTCCTGGGTTATACTAACCCAGGGTAAAAACCATCCCGCGAGATTCGCCAAAAGCACGATACCACAACTGATTCTTATGCTTTTTGCCAAACGATCCATAATAACCTCACTTTATTAATTGTCTTTTTTGTGGATAAGAATGTCATTCCAGTTAAACTGCTGTCCGCACAATGGCATAAATACAAGGTTAACTTCTCCTACGGTAATCATGTCATAGGCTTTGAGTTCTACCGGATTCAATACTACTTCATTATTGCAGTAAACAAGGCTGCTTGCTTCTCCCGGCTGAACCAGATACAGATGCTGTTTTGGCTCATAGATAATAACTGCCTGTTTTTCTCTGGAAACACTGCGGTCGCCGGTCAATGCGATGTCCATGTTTGCATCGCGTCCGATAAAGTTCTTTCCTACTTTCAAGTGGAAATCCTGGCCGATGTGGTTTCCGCCGATTGCTACAAGCCATCCGACACAAGGGCCGCTAAACTGCTGCTGGCTCTGTGCTCTTGCCGGCTGTGCCTGCAATGGCTGTGCCGCCTGTCCCCCGGCAAACGTGGACTCATCATAGTCAAAATATGCCAATGTATGGTCGTCATCGTCATCCGCACCAGCTGGCTGAGTTTCATACAAAGGAACTGTCTTTCCGATGTTTGAATTATCTGTAAACGGAACCGTAACCGAATCGGCTGAAACACCACCAAGTGGAAGCGTATCGTCTGCCTGATAATCTACTGTCGATGCCTGTACCGGTACTGCCTGCGGCGCCGGCTGTGGTGCTGCCTGAGGAGTTGCCTGTGTCGGGTTTGCCTCTGTTCCCATCTCGGCTCCTTCCGTAAACATTTCGGTCGGCGTATCGACCATTCCTGCTGCTCCTGCACAATGTGGGCAGCTTGGATATTTCTCGCCATCGTAAAAATGACCCTGTGCACATCTTGTTAAATTCATAATAATCTCCTTTCTTGTATCTGTTGATACAGCAAAGCATCTGGTGCTTTATCTTTCTTTATTTATGGTACTTTCTCTATATTGCAAAATGGCAACGGACGTATTGTCCTGTGAATGTGTATTGCCATGAATTGCCGCTTCTACTAATTGAACCGCCTTTTGCTCGATTGGATTTTTGTCATCGAGAATAATGCTTTTGATCTGGTGATCCGGCAGTGTCTTTGTGATTCCGTCGCTGCACAGCATAACGATATCTCCATACTGCATCGGAATCGGTTCTGTGCTTATGTCCATCAAACTTACGTTGCCGATTCCAAGGAAACTGATCAACGCTTCTTTCTGCCGTTTTCCCATCGCCTCTTCCTGCGTCATTTTTCCCTGTGCGACCATCTCCTGAAGACGCAGCCAGTAGTTGTGATCCCTTGTGATCTGACGCATCTCGGTCTGATTGTTGTTTTCGCGAATGATGTAAATCCGGCTGTCACCGACCGATGCCCAGTACAATTTATTTTCTTCGGCGATCGCCGCTACCATCGTCGTTCCGGAACCCCTTCCATTTTCTTTCGGAAACGAAGCAATCGTCTTATCGATCGTCACGATCGCACTTCGAAAAAATCCGGGGATGTTCATCTGTGGCTGGTTCTGCACATTTTGAAATCCATTTATCATCATCTGTATGGCGTTTCGGCTTGCTTTTCCTCCACCTGCCATACCTCCCATACCGTCACACACCACTGCCATCACACGTGTTTTCCGATTGGCAGCAAACTTTTTCGACGGGGTTACGTATACCGCATCCTGCTGGTACTCACGCCGTCCCTGATCCGTATAGGAAAAAGTTGCCAGTTCGGGAACCGTTCTCACAACCCTCGGCCGCTCTGTCATCTGAGGCATCTCGGCCGCCATTTCCCTGTTCTTTTTCTTTCTTCCAAACATTTTTTATTGCACCTCCACAAAAAAGATAAATCGTTCTAATTTTGTCTGCATATAAAACCAGTCTCCCGGCTTCAGATAAGCAGTCTGCCCTTTTTCCAATATTCGGTCTCTCACATAGGTATGATTTCCGGAATAGTTCGTTACACTAAACTGGCGGTTTGCCAGATTATATGTAACCATACAATGCCGAGAACTGATCTGGCTGTCATTCAGGTAAATGTCACACGGAACACCGCTGTCTTTTCTTCCTATCGTCAGCTGCATCCCGGAAAACGGCCATTTTCCTACGACAGCGTTTTGCTGGTTCTGCAGACACAAAAATGCCTGTCCATTTTGCGTAACGGTTTCTGTATTGGTATTATTGATCCCTGTTTCTTCCAGAAACTGGCTTACTGTCTTCTGGCGTTCTCTGTAGTTTTTCCGCATGCCACGTTCTACTGCACGACTGAGTGACGCGGATACATTGCTGTTTTTGTATGCCAGCGGAGTGAGCCGGATTCCATTTTGCCGATCCGGCGCAGAAGGCGGTTTCTCCCCCGTCACCATGTAATAATACGTAGCGCACAATGCGTAAATATCGGTCCATGGTCCCTGATGGCCGGTTCTCGAATACTGCTCAATCGGTGCGAATCCAGGTTTGACAAATATTGACATGCTCAACGGATTACTCAACGCATATGTTCTCGTCGCACCAAAATCGATCAGTTTGAACTGCCCATTTGGTGTTATCATAATATTGTCCGGGCTGATGTCCCGGTGCAAAAGCATGTTTTGGTGAATCTGCTCCAATGCTTCTCCGATCTCCCGAAGCATCTGATTCGCCATCCGAATGCTCACGGTATGCTTCTTCTTTTTCATGTAATCATTGATGGTTTGTCCCTGAATATACTCCATCACCATGTACGCCGTCTCATTGTCATAAAAGAAATCCAGTACATTGACGACGTGTGGATTGGCATAAAGCCCCTGCAATATCTTGGCTTCATTAATAAATACATCACGTCCGTGCCGGTATACTTCCTGCTGCCCCTCGGTGGTCGGCATAAGACTGTTTGTCGCATTGTCCCTTACCGCCCATGCTCTCGGAAAGTATTCTTTTAAGGCGCACAATCTTCCGGACGCAGGATCAAAAGCAAGATAGGTGATACCAAAACCGCCGACACCCAGCACTCTTCCGAGCAAATACCGCTCTTTTAAGCGCGTTCCCGGAGGGAGAGCATATTTATCTTTTTGCTCCTGTATATACCCGCATGCTTTGCAGATGTAGCCATTGTAGGTACCTGTCTGAAAACAATTGGGGCAAAATGCATATCCTTTCATCATAACTCTCTCCAATCCACTCTCACATCATTTCTACTCTGCTGCCTGTGAATCATTCATCACATGGAATACAAACGTTTCCCTTCCTGCCGTAATCTTGTCACCTTCCAAAAGCATACGTTTGGAAGTTACTTTTACACCATTGACAAACGTTCCGTTAGTCGATTCCAAATCTTCGATATAACATGCCATCTTGGTTACTTCGATAACAAAATGCTGCTTGGACAGTCTCTCGTCATCAAAGAAAATGTTACACATCTCCGATCTTCCTACAAACAAACTTCCCTCGACATTCCACTCGACATCTTTAATCGTGCCTGCGCGGTCTGTGATTGTCAGTTGGATCAATTTGGTATCGGCTTTTAACATATCTGTCGGATCCACTTCAATGACCTTGCCCGGCTTTTTCTTCACAATGATAACCACGATCAAGCCAATGACTACAACGAGCACAATGACAGCGATCCACCAATAAGATTTGACAAATTCTTTTGTCTTTTCTTTTCCCTCATCCAAACCTTCAAAGGAAAAATCATAGGATTTTGTCAATTTGTTCTGCTCCTGCGTATCGTCGCAAATATTATTACAGCTCAATGTATAATCTCCGGTATAAAGAGATTCCTCAAAGGTAAGGACGACTTTATTGTCTACACTGTTATAATTTACACCGCTCACTTTCCAAATTTTGCCATCGTCTTTTTCGTTTTTTGTATTTATTATATAATTGGCTGCCTTGTCCGCTCCGATCACATTTCCGGAATCATCACTCAGTGTAAAACTGATTGAGTTTTCCTGCACTTTTTTGATGTCTTTGATCTCCGGCGGTGTCGTATCTTCGGCAAAGGAACTGTAATTTACATTGACCGCATCCATCGCCTGCGCACTTCCGTCCACGGAAGCCGTCAATGTCAGTTTTGCGATGCCATCTACTTTTTTATTGGATGGTGCTTTCAGATGAACGACAAAGGTTCCCTTTTTCCATATCGTTTTGATATCTTTAAACGCAGAGGCAACGGTTTTCTTTGATTTTGTTCCGCTGCAGTCCGCATAATAACCGCGGCAGTTTTTTTCATCTAAGATTTTGTCGCGTGTGTATTTCATCTTGGTTTTGTTTGGCTTTTGTGCTTTGTTGTACAAAAGCACTCCGTATACCGGAATCATGGATTCCGAAACGGCTTTACGAATCACTTCTTTGTCGTTATTTTTTCCTGTCGAATCGTCTTCCCCGTCTGTCACCAAAAGCACTACGGTTCTTTTTTCTACCGTCGGATTTTCTTCCAGCACTTCCCGCAATGAGCGGTACAAAACAGTTTTGCTTTTTTTACTGTTGTAATATTTGATTCCTTTGATTTTTTTCAGATCGGCTGACAAGTTTCCGCCGTCTTTTCCTTGTACTTCTCTTCCGAGCACATTTTTCTTACTTCCGGCAGAATCGTTTCCCCCTACGGTGTAGAGGCAGAGCTGATCTGCATCTGACATTTCTTTATGAAGACTCATCAACTGTTTTTTTGCTTCGCCAAGCTGTCCCGGCTCTACCGATCCGGAGTTGTCCACAAGAACGATATACCGGATTCCCTCGCCGCTCTCTTCAAAGGAAACGGTCTCGCCGGACTGCATCAATGTGATGCCGTCTCCGATTGTTCCGGAAAACGCTGCGGATTTTTTCATTTTTCCTCCGGTCACATAAGCCGTAACATCCGGTGCTTTTCCGTGTGCCTGCTCGACAAGATAAGGTGTCATAAATGTCTTTGCCTGTGCCTGAGTTCCCGGCTGCAGCCACAATGCCGCCAGCAACAGTAATCCAAGCGCTCCTATGTATTTCCTTATTCTTCCAGCCATCTTCTCTCCTCCTTACAATATGGTACGAATACAAATTCGGTCTCTCCGATCCGCATTTTGTCATTTTCTGTCAATTTTTGCACATTTGACAGCAATGTACCGTTCAGATACACCAGATTCGCATCTTCCGGTGAAATGTAAAATCCATATCCTTTCGGATCGTATACGATTGAGGCATGTTTTTCTCTGGCGATGTGATTGTCTTTAAGTACCACGACGTCCATCTTCGGCGATCTTCCGATGAAGTTTTTTCCGGAATGCAGGCGGTAATCTTTTCCTTTTTCCCCGCCTTCGACACAGACCAGCCATCCTGTCACCGGTTGAATTTCCTCGGAAACTCCGAAAAATCCAAGGGCAATCGTCTTATCGCTGTCTTCTATATCAATGTCTGCCATGTCAAAGTCAAAATCATCTGACACTTCGTTGTTCACACTTGCGATGGATTTCTCAATCTGCTGGTCGAGCCCTTCCATCCCTTCTGCCACATCGATGAAAGAGACGGTTTTATCGTCTTCTTCCTTATCATCCAGTTTGATCGCGAGTTTTCCATTTTCGCGCTTACAATGTGGACAAACCAAGTCAACATTTGAATCATACCAATGTCCATTATTGCATTTAATTACCATATTTTTCCTCTTTTCTTTCTCTGTCAGCGTACAAATACTGCGATGGCAGAATAATTATCCATATTGGTGCCTTTTCCATTCTGCAGTACGACTTCCCGCATGCTTTCCAGCCATTCTTCCGGTGTCGCGGATTTTTTCAAAAGCTTGCACATCAATTTTTCATCGATCAGCTCCCAAAATCCATCGCTACAAAGTAAAAATGTACTGTTTTGGGAAATATGCATTCCTTTTGTAATCTGATATTTGGGAGAGGACCATTCGGTTCCCATTACCCGCAAAAGGCGGCTTCTGTCCACATGATGCCGAATGTCTTTTTCCTTGATCTCACCACTTTGATACAACATCTGCGGCACGCTGTGATCCTGTGTCCGCACCATGTATTTTCCTTTTTCAAAATAGTAAATGCGGGAGTCTCCGACGTGCGCGAAACTCGCATCCAAATTGCTTATCGTAAGACAAGTCAATGTCGTTTTCATTTTGTCCGTCGCATCTTCTTTTTTCTGCTTTTCAAGCAACGCCTGCTGTGTCTGCGTAATGCTTTCCTCGACAGAAATCCCTTTTTCCAGATTTGCTTTCATCTGCTCGACGACAAACGAAGAAGCGATATCTCCGCTTCCATGCCCGCCTAATCCATCACAGAGCAAAAAATACAACGCATCTTTTGTCGGAAGTATTCCCAGCGAATCCTCATTGACAGCACGCCCTCCTTTATCTGTTATGCTGTGATATGAAATGTTTAACTGCGTATCTGCCATATTATATAACCTCCTGTGCACCTTGGTTTTCTTGCATTATAACGCATTTTTCTGTTTCTCTATGAAAATGTAAAAATCATCAACTTTCTTGTCATTTTTGCTTGCCTATTTCAATGACTTAAGTATCATCTTCCGGTATTTATTCATCCTTGATTTGATGATTTTGTAATTACACTTTTTCGACAGGCCATTCAGCGCACCTTTGTCAATTTTCTGAATGGTTTTGCTTCTTATATATAAATATTTGGTTTTCCTGCATCCTTTGAATGCATTTTTCCGAATATTTACAATTTGAAAGTTTTTTCCTTTGAACTTGGCTTTCGCCGGAATATCATACTTTTTCTGCCCTTTCTTCGCCACCCCAACGATCGCCACTGTGCGCTTCTTTGATGTGTTTTTGAGCACTTTATATTTCAATCCTTTTACCGTGAACTGAGTTACTGTTTTCTTCGTCGTTTTCTTGGAAGTTGCAGTCTCTTCCTCTTCGTAATCTTCATCCCATTCCGGATTGGCTTCGTCCTGCTCCTCTTCTTCAGTGATAGCGGTCACCGTTGTCGTAGGATACGTCGGCGGTATGACCGGTGCCGGCGTGGTTTGCGTTGCTGGTTGAGACGGTACACTGACCGGAGTTGGGGTAGGAGTTATTACCGGAGTTGGAGTTGGGCTTGGCGTAACTTCTACCGGATAAAAATCTACATATTTTTTTGTCGTTGTATATTGGTCAGTGCTGCTATACACAACTCCAGACTCTTCCTCTTTCCAGCCATAAGACGAATCCCCCTCCGGACCTTCCAGCTTACTCAGATCAATATCCACCGTATACTGTGGATACAGATACAAATCCGTATCTCCACTGTAAACATATCCTTGATAATACCACTCACCATCTCCATCTTCTGTTGTATTCCAGCCCTTAAATGTCCTTTTAAACGAATAAGAAGTCCAAGTTTCCGCAATATTGGTATATACATAAGCATTGGAACTCGGCTCATAACTCTGTATTTTTACAAAACCCGGTTCAGTCTCATCACACGCATACTCATCGGATGAATCATCCAAATAGTGTATTCTGATCGTATCTTTATTTATAACATTGTAATACACTGTACTGGAATCCAAATCATTTCCGTCTTTATCTCGAATCACAAAATCTATCTCTCCGGAACCCTCTTTTAAAAAATAAATCAAAACTTTATAAGAGAGCTCCTCTTCTTCATCTCTGTTCCAAACTAACGTAATTGCATCTATGTCATATTTCGCTGCAATATAACAGCCTTCCGGCAAATCCCCCAAAGCATAGCACGATATTTCTTTACTGTTTTCTCGAGTCAGATTAACTGAAATATCCTGGTCTGAAGTAAATACATAACAATAGGCTTCTGCCTGTACCTGTCGAAATGTCAAACTGACAAGCATCATAAAAAACATAACTCCTACTATCTGTCCTATTTTTTTTAATGACATCTTTTTCTCCTTGTTTTTCCAACAAATTCATAAAAATTTAACATTTCCATTTCCCAGCATTTCACATGTTCCAGCACTTCTTGGATATGCTCATTTATGGTATTTCCGCCTAATATTTTACTAGATTTGTCTGTTTTTGTCAACTCTATAGAGTGTGTCGCAAAACTCTTTAGAATGTGTACAAAACGTACCCTGTTTGCTATTCTATAAAGATAGAAACGAGTTTCTTCACTTATTCAATTGATTTGGAGGTAGATTGCCATTATGGTCAAAGATGAACTAAACATAACGGTGGGAGCTCGTATCCGAACAATCCGCGAAAATATGGGATATACCAGAGAACGCTTTAGTGATCTTTGTGACATATCGGATAGTTTTCTGAGTGATGTGGAACGTGGAAATAAGAGTCTGACGACCAAGACATTGTACAAAATCTGCAGTTCGACCAATGCATCTGCCGATTACATTCTTCTTGGGAAATCCGAGACTTCGGCATCGCAGAAGAGTAAACGAGATCAGGAAAGCCTCGACATGATTGCCTTTTATTTACAATCATTGTCGGATTCACAAAAGGATCATTTGATGGCTATCTCGCGGGAATTTTATCTCGCAATCACCCGAAATGACACGGATTGACGACAGATTTACGCTTACTCAATTCTATTTGAACACAAAACTACAGAAACAAGAGACAGGCCGCTCTCCAAGTGTACCTGTCTCTTATTTCTATATGATAAAATCTTTCTATTTGAACCCTTTTTCTACACGCTCAATCCGTAAATATTGTAACATCCTGACAATTTTCCGCATAGCGTTTGTGAAAAATCGGTCATGAACGGTGTATATTTTGTCATAAATGGAAGATATTTTCGTATCATTTCGACATAATTTGTAACCATTCAGGACACCCACTACCACAATTTTAAAATTTGTTTTACTTTTTGTGGTAATTTTGCTACAATAATTGATAACATTACTAGCGGGGGAAACGATATGATTAAACGTACAATACTTATTTTGGAAGATGACAAGTTGCAACGGGAATCTCTGTGCCGGTGGATGAACGAGTATGCCGGACGGCGGAGCATTTCCCTGCAGATTCTGGCAGCAGGTTCTATCGCGGAAGCAAGGGAAGCACTTGTGAATCATCCTCCGGTTTTTGCTTTTTTTCTTGATATTTCGCTCAAGGAAGACGATAAGGACCATGGCGGGCTGGAATTCAGCCGTTTTTTGCAGGAAACTTCCGCTTACCGCCACACTCCGCTTATTTACGTGACATCGTATAGCGATTATCTGAAACAGGCATTGAACACCTTTCACTGCTTTGCTTTTCTGCTGAAGCCGTACACGAAAGAGGACTTGTTTACGCAGTTAGACGACTTGTTTGATTCGCATATCGAGCAGCTCTATATACGCGATCCCGAAGGAATCTACCATGCTCTTAGTCTGGACAGCCTCCTTTACGTGCATTCGGAAGGACGTTATCTCCATTATTTTACAGGTGAATACGAGGTTCGATCGCGTCAGTTCTCAATGGCAGAACTGCTTGGCAAACTGCCTTCTCACTTTGTCCGGTGCCATAAATCCTACATCATAAACACGGAAAAAGTGCGGAATTATGATTTTATCAACCACTACATCGAACTGGAAGGTGCCGGCATGCACATCCCGCTAAGCCGTACTATCAAAAGCAAAGCCTACTTTCAGAAAAATAAGACAGGAGAATAGCTATGAATAATATTATTGCAACGATTTTTTCATCTCTTTACCAGCAGATTGTCCTTATTGCAAGTTGTCTGTTTATACTACAGCTGCCACTTGAAAAATGGAGGAACCGGCGAACCCTTATTACATTTTTTCTTTCGTGGATTCCCATTTTTCTCATCCAGAATTTCAACAATAACTGGGTACTCCCATCCCTTTTTCTGTTGCTTGGAATCTTTTCCCTCGCATTGCATATCATCACCGGATGCCGGTATTTTCACGCCCTTTTGTCAATATGTATCAGCTATTTTATTATGCTTCTTCTCAATATGCCGTTTCTATTTGTGTGCTATCTTCTTTGGGATCCACAACTCATCCTCGGTTCTGCCTGGCTTTCCTTTGGAATTGCCGTTATCAGTTCTGTTTTCCAATATTTGGTCATCAGGCACTTGCCTGTTCGCCGGCTTTTTAAAAGCCTATGCCGAATTCCCATCTCTATCAGTTATTTTATCCTTCTTTTTCTCGCCGTGCTGGCTCTTTTGTGCAGCCTGAACACGGAGATTACTTATATTCCGCATTTTGTTAAAAACTTTTTAATCGTATTTCTTATCCTGATTTCCGGATTGGTCTTTACCCAGCAGATCCTCATTAACCGCCGCAGCACGATGGAACTGCATTATTATCAGCAATATCTGCCGGTTCTCGATAACCTGATTCAAAAAGTGCGGGAGACGCAGCACGGCCACAATAACACAATTCAAGCAATCCTGCATTTGATCGACGTTGACAGTGACAATGAAAAAATTTCCGAAGCATTGTCAAATTATACCAATGATTTGCAGAAAAGTCTTCTTCCCTCTTCACTGCTTCGCCTTGAAAATAAGCTGCTTGCCGCCCTTTTGTACCACAAACACTGCCAGGCCGCAGAGCAGGGGATGACGATTCATTTTCATATTGCGGATCCCATGTGCTGCTGCCGGGCGAGTGAATTTGAACTGGTCGATGCGGTCGGGATTCTCGTGGACAATGCGCTGGAAGCGAGCAGCCCCGGCGATAACATCTATGTGTCGATCCATGCCTCGCACCACAATGGCACGGAGGGCATAAAAATCGTCGTTGACAATCCGGGAGAGACCGTCAACGACGCATTTCGCGAACAAATATTGAAAAGGGGATATACGACCAAAACCGTCGAGGCGGAAAAACACGGGCTTGGGCTTTCCATCCTGCAAAACATTGTGAAAAAGCACAATGGCGCGCTGATGATCTCAAACGCGCTCCACGACGAACTGCAGTACATCTCCTTTACCTTACTCCTGTAAATAGTTCTTTGTCTCCTGCATGACCTCACGTAGGATATCAATATTTTCCAACGTGTCGTCGGTTTCGAGCGAATGATTTACCCCCTCGATCCGGGAACTTCGGATCTGCGCCTGCGCGCACTGATAGATCACGTTATCGACATCCGGAACCCACGGATCCGCGGTGCCGCAAAAAGCGATGCCCGGCGCCGGATTTGCCAAAAATGTCTGTGCGAGCGGTGTATAATAAATCTGCTTTGCTTTCAACCGGTAAACATTGGTAAAATGTGCTGCTACGGCTGTGCCAATGCTTTTGGATATGAATACGATCTCGTCGTACTCCTGCCACAGGATCGGCGCAAGAAATTTCTCCGCACTCTCGCAGGCTTCGTCAAAAGCTTCTCTCATTTTCTCCGCATTTCCGCGTATATTCGTTGTTTTCTTGATCCGGTAATCCACTTCCAAAAAGGTGTCATACCCGCATTCTTTTGCCAGTTTTTTACTGTAATACAACAATGGTTTATTAAAACGGTACCCGATTCCCGGGAAAAATACTGCTATTTTCACATTGATTCTCCTTTTATCTGCGGCAATATTGATTCAGCATTTTGATCAATTTTCCGCATTTGTTTTCCTTATATATTCTATTCCAAAGTTTCGTTTTTCAGATTATACCATATTTGCTACAATGAAACAAGAACAAGAACGCAACGAGAGCGTTTTTGAATAATCTGTAAGAAAAATCTCGTTTTCGTGTAATTTTGTGGTTTTAAAAAACTCGTTTTCGTGATATATTATACTTATAAAAATCTCGTTTTCGTGTAAGGAGGGGTATATCATGAAACGAAAAATCTATGATTCCATGCAGAAATGGAAAGAAGAAAATGGGCGTACTGCCTTATTGATCGATGGTGCAAGGCGTGTCGGTAAAAGTTATATTGCGCAGGAGTTTGCCAAAAAGGAATATAAAAGTTATATTCTTATTGACTTCAACCGTGCGCCTGCTGAAATTACAGATCTTTTTGTTCATTATTTAAACGACTTAAATATGTTTTTTCTCTATTTATCAAACTTTTATGGAGTAAAACTCTATGAACGTGAAAGTTTGATTATTTTTGACGAAGTTCAATTGTTTCCCAAAGCACGCGCTGCCATCAAATATCTTGTCGAAGACGGGCGTTATGATTATGTTGAAACCGGTTCCCTGATGACGATTAAGAAAAATGTTGCAGACATCGTCATTCCTTCCGAAGAACGCCATATGAAAATGTACCCTTTGGATTTCGAAGAATTTTTATGGGCGCTCGACAACGATACACTGATGGATTTTATTCGCCTTTGTTTTCAGGAAAAAAAGCCTATGGGGCAAGTGCTTCACCGCAAAACTATGGACTATTTCCGCCAATATCTTATCGTCGGCGGGATGCCGCAGGCTGTAAAAACTTACCGTGATTCGCACGATTTTGACCAAGTCGACCGTGTTAAGCGGGATATTTTGGAACTTTACCGGGCAGATATCATAAAACACGCAGAAGGTTATCAGATGAAAGTAGCCCAGATTTTTGACGACATTCCTGCCCAGTTACAGAAACATGATACAAAATTCAAATTTTCCTCTTTGAAGAAGGAGGCACGTTTCCGGGAATATGAGGATGCTTTATTCTGGCTTTCTGATGCCATGATTACAAATATCTGCTACAATTCGACAGCACCAAATATCGGATTGAAGCTGAATATGGATCGCATGACATTGAAGTGCTATATGGCAGATACCGGTCTTTTGATCAGCCATGCTTTTGATGAAAACGGATTGGTAAGTGAAGAAATTTATAAGAAACTTTTATTTGACAAATTGGAAGTAAATAAAGGAATGATTATAGAAAATATTGTCGCCCAGATGCTTACGGCAAGCGGCCATAAATTGTATTTTTATTCCAATCCTTCCCGCGACGATGCAAGTCTCCGCATGAAAATCGACTTTTTGACCGCAAAAAGCAAGCTCAGCAACCGCCATAATATTTCACCAATTGAGGTGAAATCAAGTAAAAATTATACGCTGACTTCCCTGCGTAAATTTAAAGAAAAATACAAAGATCAGCTGCACATTCCTTATGTGCTTCACCCCAATGATCTGAAAGAAGAAGATGGGATTCTTTTTCTTCCGTTATACATGACACCATTAATATAAAACGATTCAGGGCCACGGTGAAGGGATAGTCCTGAATCGTTACGCACCTAATCCTTTTCCTTTGGCGTCATATATAAGAAATCAATCGGCCCTTCGTCGTCACCGCCGCCCAGAAATCCGAGCATATAAATCTTCCCATCCGAACCGACTTGGAACTCTCCATGCATATCCGGAAAAAGCTTCTGATTCTTTGAATCTACAAATTTTTCCAGTTTCTTTGTTTCCTTGTTATAATGAAATACCCCATTAAAATAGGAAAAATAGATTTCTCCGGTATTCTCATTGACACAATACCGGATCGGTTCATCCCCTTTCCAGTATTCCAAATAATCCAATTCCTGCATTTCCTCATTGTAACTCCGATAATGGATGCTCTCCGGTATCCCCTCTGAAATCGCCGAATAATCCAGCTTTTCCTTTGTCTCTCCCGTCTCCACATCGAACATTTCCAATATGTTTTTATCATTGTCAAAGTTGTAAAAAATGCCATCATAATAACTGCCATACATTGCCACATCAAAACTTCTTTCAATCTTCATGGTCTTCAAATCAACGACATATGACGCCTGCTTTTCCTTGGATTCCAGATTGCAGTTAAATATCGCCTTTTCCCTTGCCAATGGCACAATATTATATTTGTCTGTCGGATCTTTCTCCAAATGATTCTTTTTATACCATTCTGACATAGTGAAATCGTACAATGTCTTTCCGTTCTCATCCCCTGCCATCAAACGTTTCCCGTCGAAATACCACAAAAGTCCTGCCCCGGCATCATAATGGTAATACTCTCCATCCCCAAATACCGCATGCTGTTCCATTTTCCATTTTTTTCCATCAAATTGTCCCGTCTTCCATCCGGAAGTGTCCCCATAATATGACACCGCAAAATGGTCTGTTTGATCGATAAACCCACTCCAACACTCCCAGATATCGCCCGTCCCCAATCGCTTTTCATCGTACTTCTTTGCGGTAGATTCATCAATTAACAATTTTACTGCCTCCGGATCCGCTTCCGGTTCTTCGAAACTCAGTTCTTCATAAAGATTTTTATTGCACTGATAGCCAAGTTCTTTTTCCAGATTCCGCTCCTTCTTTTCCGCTTCGGTAACCTTCCTGGCGATTGACCATGTTTCCTCTTTAGAATTTTCGGTTGTTTTGTCCCAATCCTTAAAAAATATGTAGGTTCCCGTCAAATCCTGTTTTCCATCCACACCGATATCATAGGAATACGCCCCATTGTGCGTCCTAAAGTTAAAAATAAGATTTAACTGCTGTTTTTTAACTTCCATCATACTGCAAAAATAATCAATGGCATCCTGACACTCTTCATAAGCCTGCTTAGATGCCGGCTTGATCTCATCCTTGATCTGCTGCGATTGCTCCTGCGTCTGTTCTGTCTCCTTTTTTCCACAGGAAACCGCTCCTAAACACAAAACCCCTGCCAGAGCAAAAATTGATAAACGTCTCCAATCCATGCGTCTCCCCCTCTTCTACAACTACTAATTATCTGTTGTCTCCGGTCACCAGATCACCGCAAAGCCGGTCCGTCACGATATTTTTGCAGCGTTCACGGTGCGCCACATGCAGCGGATGATTCATAAATGCTTTCAATGCCGCTTCGTCTGTAAATTCGGCATAAAAGACAAGGTCGTATCCGCCTGCGATGTTCTTTCCAATTTCCGCCTGCAAAAGTCCGTCGATGTTTCCATTCATCGTCGCTACCGAATCCTGCATAAACCGAAATGCTTCTTCCTCGCCATGCTTTTCCTTTACTTTCTCTGTATAGTTCCAAAACAAAATGTGTCGAATCATGAATCTGCCTCCTCTAAAATTTACTTATCATCAGTATACTATTTCCGTGCTATCTCTGTCAATCCTTGGAAGTTTTGATTCGGCTGGCATCTAGCTTCTATCAATACAGGAAATTCCACTACACCATATACTCATCTATATATTTATCTATATTTTTCATGTCTAATGCCCTTTTCCCCGTTTCATGAAACATCAAAAGATCCCGCCCGATCAAAATGTCATTTTTCTCATATATATCCAATTTCCGCAATGTTCCATTGTAATAAACACTATCATCCATCATCCCAAAATGTTCCACATAAAAAATCTTCGCCGTCCGCTTATTCATCACCGTAAAATCGGGATAAAATGGTTTCATCTGTCCATCCACCATCAAATATACCGGCTTTTCATATCGGTACAAAATCCCCCGTCTCTCAAAATGGTCCGCAATAATCTTTTCCGATTTTGACCGAACCCGCTCGCCTTTATTGGTATAAATTTCCGTCCGATCATCCTCAATCGGCTTCCCTTCGTAGGTTTCTTCCGCAAATCTACGAATCTTTTCTTCCCTGCTCAAAATCCCTGTTGTAATCAATTTCCTTTTCCCCGCGTGCATATCATTGTATATTTTTTCCAAGTTGAATTCATCAATATTTCGCAACGCCTTCCTTAAATTTGCAATTTGCTTTTCTATTTCCGGAAGCAGTTTTGCATAATATTCCTCTTCAACCAACCGCTTAAGTGCCGTGATTTTCTGCTTCCCGACATATTTCTGATCCAAATAATAGCGGTAATGTCCACGAATTTTTTTACATTCCACCTTTCGAATCTGCACCCCTTGTAATCTCTTTTCAAGACCTTTCTTGATTTTTTCCAATTGTTCCATTCTCTGTAAGATTTTTCTCTCCATCAAATTCCCCGCTTTCTATTTAATTTTGTTTTGTGTGAATTCTTGTACGAAATGTACTTGTAAGAAATCTTGATTTCCAATTACTCATTTAGTATAACATAGTTCATTTACAAAGACAACCTGTTTTGGTGTTTTTTATTTGTTTGGTTTTGTGAGGCCGGGGAAAGGCAGCGGATTTCGCTTGATTTCCCTTTTTACGTTGCCTTTTCGCCTTGTCTCGCCCGGGAAAGGCATCGGATTTCGGCGTCTTCCTCGATTTTCGTTGCCTTTTTGGCTTCTTGCCAGCCCTAAAGGCATCGGATTTCGCTTGATTTTCCTTTTTTCGCTGCCTTTTCGCCTTGTCTCGCCCGGGAAAGGCAGCGGATTCCGGCATCTTCCCTTTTTACGTTGCCTTTTCGCCCTGTCACGCCGAGGAAAGGCATCGGTTTTCGGCATCTTCCTCGATTTTCGTTGCCTTTTCGCCTTGTCTCACCCGGGAAAGGCAACGGTTTCCTCGATTTTCGTTGCCTTTTTGGCTTCTTGCCAGCCCTAAGAGCATCGGATTTCGCTTGGTTTCCCTTTTTACGTTGCCTTTTCGCCTTGTCTCGCCCGGGAAAGGCATCGGATTTCGGCGTCTTCCTCGATTTTCGTTGCCTTTTTGGCTTCTTGCCAGCCCTAAAGGCATCGGATTTCGCTTGATTTTCCTTTTTTCGCTGCCTTTTCGCCTTGTCTCGCCAGGGAAAGGCATCGGATTCCGGCGGTTTTCTCGATTTTCGCTGCCTTTTTTGCTTCTTGCCAGCCCTAAAGGCATCGGATTTCGGCATCTTCCTCGATTTTCGTTGCCTTTTCGCCTTGTCTCGCCCGGGAAAAGCAACATATTCCGGCGGTTTCCTCGATTTACGTTGCCTTTTCGCCAACCTCACGTCAGCCTCACCAAAAAAAGGGCGCCTTCGGCGCCCCGTCAAACCAAACTCAATTTCAAACCCAACTCCGTTTCCTTCCCTATCTTCCATACAATTTCGTCATCCGGCGGATCTTCTCGCAAAGTTCCTTATCAAAAGCATCTTTCTTCATGCGCCACTGCCAGTTGTAGCCAAGGGTCGATGGCGTGTTGATACGCGCCGTGCCCGGCAGACAGAGGTAATCCTGCGCCGGAATGACACAAAGTTTCGCCACACTTCGCTGCGCCAGCGTGATCAGCTGCCATGTCAGCTTTTTGCGGCTGACAAACCTGCCAGCATAAGGCAGATTCAGATAGCGAAGTGCCACATCGCGGTCCTCTTTTGACAATTCTTTCCACCAGTCAAATGTCGTCTGGTTATCATGCGTTCCTGTATAAACCACGCAGTTTCTCGGATAGTTATGCGGCAGATAATCGCTTGCATTACCCGTATCGCGCTCGTCAAATGCAAATTCGATGACCTTCATATTCGGGTAGCCGCTTTCTTCGACCAGTTTCTTAACCGTGTCGGTCATATAACCAAGATCTTCTGCAATGATCTCACGATGTCCAAGTTTTTCTGAAATCGTGCGGAACAGCTCGATTCCCGGGCCTTTTTCCCACCAGCCGTTCTCTGCTGTCTTATCACCGTACGGGATTGCATAATATTCATCAAATCCGCGGAAATGATCAATTCGCACTACATCATACAGACGGAAACAGTTTGCAATTCGTTTTACCCACCATTCATATCCGGAATTGCGATGCACTTCCCAGTTGTACAGTGGATTTCCCCAGAGCTGTCCTGTTGCAGAAAATCCGTCCGGCGGGCAGCCTGCAACCTGTATCGGACAGTTTTTTTCATCGAGTTTAAAGAGCCATGGATTTGCCCATGTGTAAG
>OGPJ01000829.1_pt1 | contig 23353 bp, 19 predicted proteins | sample 1552831 | NCBI WGS metagenome assembly OGPJ01 (sample SAMEA2579914, study PRJEB22360) | human gut metagenome | biome: human gut; feature: human-associated habitat; material: faeces | place: Denmark | collected 2008/2010
CCCTCATGTACCGCTACGAGTGTTCTTCTAAGCGGAAGCGGTCCCGAATGGAAAATGATAGTCCTATTTTTCTGATAAGTACACCTGTAAAAAATAACCTAATTTGATATTTCCTAGAAAATCTGCTAAGATAAAGAAAATTACAATGAAATGGAGAGAACGAAAATGAAAAATACGATGCAAAAAGCAATGTGGGCGATAGCAGCGGCAATCTTTTGTATCCTGGTTGTCCACACCCCGGCACAGGCGATGATGACAGAAGATCAGGCAGATGGGAAGAGTATTTACCGGATTCAGAATGGAGAGTATGCAGAGATGACGATGACCGTTGGAAAACAGGGAACATTTACCTATGATCTCACGGGATTGACAGATCCGATGGATGGCAGTGCCGTTACCACGCTTCAGGTAACCTCAATAAGCACGAGTAACAGTGAAGTTCTTCAGATGAATGCAGACGGTTCCTTTACGGCGGTTGCACCAGGAGAGGCGACGGTTTCCATTCAGGGAACGTATGGAACCTACAATATGTATTTTTCCGGTCGATGCGATGTTACGGTTGTGGTGGATATGACTAATGTGACACTGGAAAAAAATTCGGTCAAAGGAATCTATTCCGGTTATGTTAATTTTGAAACTTCGGTAGCATTGCAAAATGTGCCGGCAGGCATCGTATTGTCAGAGGATAATTCAAATTTTTCCGTTCAATCCAGTAATGCCGGTGTTGATGTAAATTGCACTTTGGAAGAGAATCGGATCAAACTCAGTTTTTATAATTACGGAAAGACAACATTGACGTTGACCATCAATGGAAAAGAATTCAAACTGGAAGTGAATATTCAAAATGTTACCATTTCGAAGCAGGGAATGGTGCAGGCAAAGGGGAGAAAAGTTCAACTGAAAATCAAAGGAACTTCGGAGAAACCGGTTTGGAGTTCCTCGAATCCAAAAGTGGCGAAGGTTACAAAAAATGGTCATGTTTCCTGTAAGAAAAAAGGAAATGCAGTGATCACAGCTTCTTTTGGAGAAGCCAAAGTAGGATGTGCGGTTTCGGTTGTGTCGGCGAAGAAAGTAAAAACGATCCGCTTTGCGAAAATGATTGGAACAAAATGGAAATACAGTCAGCCAAAGAGAATGCAGAAAGGGTATTATGACTGTAGTTCTCTTGTTTGGAAAGCCTATTGTAAGATGGGGAAAAAGATTGGCGGAAATTATGCACTGGTAGCGGCAGACCTTGCAAAATGGTGTAAAGCGCACGGAAAGAAAATTACAAACGCCTATACCAGAAATCATATTGAGAAGATGAAGTTAAATCCGGGCGATCTGATGTTTGAGACGGGTGCTGATAATGGACGTTATCTGGGAATCTATCATGTAGAAATGTTTACCGGATATGTTGTTGCTTATTATGGCAGCGATGGGAAACCGGTTTTGTATGAGACATGGGGAGCGAGACCGGATGGTTATTATGGGGGCGGTTACATGATTTATCGTCCGTATAAATAATCTTGAAAATGCGAATTTTGTCGAATTTTGTATGAATTTGTCAAATATATAGAAAAAATGTTAAAAAAAATAAAGAAATTGGGAAAATTCCATATATTGGTATTGCAAAATGTGGAAAAAACATTTATAATGCAAAAGGAGCACGTAAATAAATTATGATACGTTGCTGTTCTACACTAATATGGGAGGTAAAAAGAGTGAACAAGCTTAGGGTTCTAATCGTAGACGACAGTGCCAGAACAATTTCTTTGATCAAAGATAGTTTATCGGAAGATACTGAGGTGGAGATTGTTGGGCAGGCAGAAAATGGCGTGGAGGCTATTGAAATGATCCGCGAAACCAAACCGGATGTTGTATTTTTGGATTTGATCATGCCAAAGATGGACGGACTTCTGGTTTTGGAGAAAGTATGCCAAGGATTACCGGGAATCGAGAAACGACCGAAATTCATTGTCGTGACAGCTGTTACTCAAGAAAATGTAATGCAGACCGCTTTCCAATACGGTGCTGCATACTATGTATTAAAGCCATTTGAAAAGGAAACGATTCAGGCGAAAATACAGCAATTAAAACCGGGGGCATTGCCGATTGTCATGAACTATCAATCACGAGAATCGGACAAAAAGGGCTACAATCTGGAAATGGATGTAACACAGATCATTCACGAGATTGGTGTGCCTGCGCACATAAAGGGCTATCAGTACTTAAGAGATGCGATCATGATGTCTGTAGATGATGGTGAGATGCTGAATTCAATCACAAAAATTTTGTATCCATCAATTGCCAAGCAGCATAAGACGACACCAAGCCGAGTTGAGAGGGCGATTCGTCATGCGATAGAAGTGGCATGGACCAGAGGAAAAGTGGATACGATTGATGAATTATTTGGTTACACCGTCAGTAATGGAAAAGGAAAACCCACCAATTCCGAATTTGTAGCTTTAATTGCAGATAAAATACGACTGGAGCAGAAAATGCGCAAGTCATATTAATAATGAAAAGAGAGGAACGCTTCAAAGCGTTCCTTTTTTCGCACTTAACAGTTTGGAACATGAAATCACAGTTGCATTTTGTGACATTTTTTTATATAATAACGTTAGGGTCGCCCAAAAACAGATAGAGAAAAGAAAGGCAGGATGAGATATGGAACAGGACAAACGTAGTGATTTAATTGAAAAATTTGATACGGGAGAACTGTCGAAGGACATCATCCCACCTAATTTTACAGATCCTGATGTGTTATTTGAGGTGCTGACAAAGCTGTTGACAGCGGAAAACAGGCAGGATGAGATGGGGATTATACGAAAAGCATATGAACTTGCCAAAGAAGCACATAAGGATCAAAAAAGAAAATCCGGGGAACCATATCTGATTCACCCGGTCTGTGTGGCAATCATTTTGACACAGCTGGATATGGACAAGGAGACGATTGTCGGCGGACTTCTTCATGATGTCATTGAGGACACACCGTATACTGTGGAAGACATTACTCAGATGTTTAGTGCGGAGATTGCGCTTTTGGTCGATGGTGTTACGAAATTGACCCAGCTGAACTATTCCGCGGACAAACTGGATGTGCAGGCGGAAAATCTTCGTAAAATGTTTTTGGCGATGGCAAAAGATATCCGTGTTATCATTATAAAATTGGCGGACCGTCTTCATAATATGCGTACACTGCAATTTATGAAACCGGAAAAGCAGAAAGAAAAAGCCAGAGAGACGATGGACATTTACGCGCCGATCGCACATCGTCTTGGTATTTCCAAAGTAAAGGTAGAATTGGATGATCTTTCTTTACAATATTTGGAGCCGGAAGCTTACAAGGAATTGAATGACAAATTTAATCATCTGCGTGTGCAGAAGGAAACGTTTGTTAAGGATATCATGGAAGATGTCAAAGAACATCTCGATGAGGCCAAGATCAAGGCAACAATCGACGGACGTGTGAAGCATCTGTTCAGTATTTACCGAAAAATGGTAAATCAGAATAAGACATTGGATCAGATTTATGACTTGTTTGCGATACGAATTATTGTAGATACAGAGCAGCAGTGTTATACGGCTCTTGGAATCATTCACGAGATGTATAAGCCGATTCCGGGACGTTTTAAAGATTATATTGCGATGCCGAAACCAAATCATTACCAGTCATTGCATACGACATTGATCGGACCAAACGGACAGCCATTTGAAATTCAGATTCGCACATATGAGATGCATAAAACAGCAGAATATGGTATTGCGGCACATTGGAAATATAAGGAGACAAAGGGAAGCGAGGCCAAGGTTAAAAATGATGAGGCCAAGATGGCATGGCTGCGCCAGATTTTGGAATGGCAGCGGGATATGTCGGACAATAAAGAATTTTTGAGTGTCATCAAAAGCGATCTGAATCTGTTCTCAGACAGTGTATACTGCTTTACACCAAATGGAGATGTAAAGACCCTCCCGGCAGGTTCGACACCGATCGATTTTGCCTATGCGATACATACTGCTGTCGGGAATAAAATGGTAGGTGCCAGAGTGAATGGAAATATCGTTAAACTGGATTACCAGATTCAAAATGGAGACCAGATTGATATCATCACCTCCCAGAACAGTAAGGGACCGAGCCGTGACTGGCTGTTGATCGTCAAGAGTACGCAGGCGAAAAACAAGATCAATCAGTGGTTCCGTACCGAGTTTAAAGAAGAAAACATCGTGCGTGGAAAAGAACTTTTGGCGCAATATGCAAAAACAAAAAGCATTGATCTGTATAAATATGTAAAGCCGGAATATACAGAAGCCTGCAAACGTAAATATGGATTTAAGGATTGGGATTCCGTCTGCGCGGCCATCGGACATGGTGGCTTGAAGGAAGGCCAGGTTATCAATAAACTCATTTATGAATATGAGAAGAAGAATAAACGTGTTGTCTCGGACGAGCAGGTGAAAGAGGCGATAGAAAATGCAAAAGAGGCGAAAGGCATAAAAGAGGGAAGTGAATCCTCTTCGACAAAGAGTGGCGGCAAAAAGAGTGGAATCGTCGTTATGGGACTGGATGATCTTGCGGTTCGTTTCTCAAGATGCTGTAACCCGGTGCCGGGAGATGAAATCGTCGGATTTGTCACGAGAGGCCGTGGTATCTCGATTCATCGTACGGACTGCGTCAATATGATCCATTTGCCGGTAGAAGAGAGAAATCGTCTGATCGAAGCAGAATGGAGCGCACAGGCGAAGAAGAACGAAGATTATTATCCGGTCGAGATCGTCATTTATTCGTACAACCGAAGTGGTGTATTGTTTGATGTATCGAAGATCTTTACCGAGAATGAAATCGACGTGAAGTCCATGAATGTCCGGACTTCCAAGCAGGATAAAGCCACGATCGTGGTCGGCTTTGAGACCCGGGGCGTGGAACAGCTCAATAAATTAGTAAAAAAACTTCGAAATGTAGAAAGTGTTATTGACATCGAGAGACGTTCCAACGGCTGATCGATGGAAAGAAAGGATAGATTATGGAAATCAATGGTTTGATCATAGAATCTGTCGTCGTGGGCAGTGTAGGAACCAACTGTTATATTGTGCATAAAAAGGATTCCGAACATTGCTTTGTGGTAGATCCGGGCGACAGCGGAGATAAGATTGCAAATTATATCTGCGATCAGAAAATGATCTTAGATCATATCTTGCTTACCCATGGGCATTTTGACCATATTCAGGGAGTAAGAGATCTGAAAAATGCGATACGATGCGAAATCTGTGCGCTGGATGTCGAGAAAGAACTGCTTTCGGATGCCCGCATGAATGTGTCAGCAATGACCGGAAGACCGGAAGAACTGGAAGCAGACATATGGCTTCACGACGGACAGCAGTTTGAGAGTGCCGGGATTGCGATGAAAGTGATCCACACACCGGGACATACAAAAGGAAGCTGCTGTTATTTTCTGGAAGAGCAGAAAGTGCTTTTCAGTGGAGATACGCTGTTTATGGAATCCGTCGGAAGAGCGGATCTGCCGACCGGAAATGAAAAAGATCTGATGCAGTCGGTACGGGAAAAAGTATTGACCCTGCCGAGCGAAACCAAAGTGTTTTCCGGACATGGCCCGTCGACAAGTATTGAGTATGAACAGGCGAATAATCCGTATGCATAAGAGAGGAAATTCTCATGATAGAAGTTGACATTTCCGGAACGGAGTTTTCGTATGATATGAAAGCTCTGGCGATGGTGTTTTATCCGGAAAAAGAGTGCAGAGTAGTCGAACATCCGGAAGTTTCTACGGAAGACGGCTATTCGATAAAATGGCAGATGGATGGAAAAAAATGGGAAAAACTTTTTCCGAATCCATACACGAAAAACCAGATTAAAAAAGAAGTTTATGAATATTTGAAAACGCAGTCGGGAAAAGAACTTCCGTGGGGAATTCTTACCGGGATCCGGCCTGCGAAGATTCCGCTCCGGCTGATGATGCAGGGACAAGAAGAGGCAGCGATCCGGGATATTTTAAAAGAAGAATATTTCTGCCGGGATGACAAAGTGAAACTGGCGATGGATGTTGCAAAAAAAGAATTTTCCCTGACGCAGGGCATGCAGCATGAAAGGTGTGCGAATGTGTACATCGGCATCCCCTTTTGTCCGACAATCTGTGCATATTGTTCCTTTTCCTCTTTTCCGGCAGGGAGGTATCGAGATAAGATGGATGCCTACCTGGATGCCTTGGAAAAAGAGATGATGCAGTGCGAAGAATGGCTGGCCGGCAAGCAGATGGTCAGTGTGTATGTAGGCGGCGGCACACCGACATCGTTATCGGAAGAGCAGTTTGAGCGCTTGATGGCGATGACCGAAAAATATCTTCCGATGGAACAGTCGAAAGAATTTACCGTCGAGGCAGGGCGTCCGGACAGCATTACCGAGGGCAAACTGCGGAGCATGAAAACACATGGAGTGACAAGAATTTCCATTAACCCGCAGAGCATGAAAGAGCATACGCTGGAACTTTTGGGGCGTAAGCACACGGTAGAGGAAATACGTGAAAAATTTATGCTTGCGAGAACATTGGGATTTGATAATATCAATATGGATCTGATCGCAGGACTTCCGGAGGAAACATTGGAAGATTTTAAAGAGACACTGCGGGAAGTCGAAGCATTGAAACCGGACAGTATCACCGTTCACACATTGGTGATCAAACGGGCATCCAGATTGCGGAAAGAGCAGCTGGAGCAGGGCGGTGAGATGCGTGAGGAAGATGCCTGCATCGAACCGATGCAAAAAGAGGCAGAGCAGTTTTGCCGGGTACACGGATATGAGCCGTATTATATGTACCGCCAGAAAAATAAGGCACATACGACGAGAAATACCAATCAGGAAAATGTGGCTTATGCAAAACCGGGAAAAGAATGTTTGTATAACATATTTATTATGGAGGAACTGCAGTCGATCCTGGCACTTGGCAGCGGAGGTTCGTCCAAGATCGTATTTCCGGAGGAAAACCGGATGGAACGAGTAGAAAATGTAAAAAGCGTTGATGACTACATTGGTAGAATTGACGAGATGATAAGAAGAAAAAAGGAAAGTTGGAGGTAATGCGTGATGGCATTGAAGAAGAAACCGGTAACGGGGATGAAAGATATTTTACCAAAGGAAATGGAAATCCGAGATTATGTGATCGGACTCATCAAAGAAACTTATGGAACCTTTGGATTTTCGTCGATTGAGACTCCTTGTGTAGAGCATATCGAAAGTCTTTGCAGTAAGCAGGGCGGCGAAAATGAAAAATTGATCTTCAAGATTTTAAAAAGAGGAGAAAAATTGAAACTGGATACGGCAGAATGCGAAGCCGATCTGGTAGACAGCGGACTGCGTTATGATCTGACCGTTCCCCTGTCAAGATATTATGCCAATCATGCAAATGAGTTAAGTGCACCGTTTAAAGCCCTTCAGATGGGAAATGTATGGCGTGCCGACCGCCCACAGCGAGGACGTTTCCGCCAGTTTATGCAGTGTGATATCGATATCCTTGGAGAACCTTCGATCCTGGCAGAGATTGAATTGATCTTGGCAACGACGACATTGCTTGGTAAATTGGATTTCACAAATTTTACCATTCGTATCAATAACCGTAAGATTTTGAAAGCAATGGCAGCATACTGCGGATTCCCGGAAGCAGAATACGATTCGGTATTTATCATTCTGGATAAGATGGACAAGATCGGTATGGACGGCGTGACCGCAGAACTCCTTGAAGCCGGTTATGACCGGAAATCCGTCGATATGTGTAAAGAATTGTTTGAAACGGTGACAAATGATATCGCCGGAGTAAACTATCTGAAAGAAAAACTGGGCGATTGTCTGGAGGCAGGCACGGCAGAAGATCTTGAGACGATCATTTCTACCGTGGAAGAGACAAAATCCGCAGACTTTAAGATTGCCTTTGATCCGACACTTGTACGTGGCATGAGTTATTATACCGGTCCGATTTTTGAAATTTCGATGGATGAATTTGGAGGGTCTGTCGGAGGCGGTGGACGCTACGATGAAATGATCGGTAAATTTACCGGAAATGATACGTGTGCCTGTGGATTTTCCATCGGATTTGAACGTATTGTCATGCTTCTTCTTGAGCGTGATTTCAAAGTACCGTCAAGTTCAAAGAAAAAGGCATATTTGATCGATAAAAAAGCAACGCCGGAATTGATGAAAAAAGTCATTTCCCAGGCAAATGAAGAACGTAAAAACGGATACAAGATCAGTATCAATGTAATGAAGAAAAATAAGAAATTCCAGAAGGAATTATTAGCAAAAGACGGATACGAAGAGATCCGGGAATTTTTTGCAGATTAGAGTTGTACATCAGAAAGGAATGTAAAAAAATGGCAGAATCAATGAAAGGCCTGCGCCGCACATGCCGATGCGCAGAGCTTACGAAAGAAAATGTTGGACAGACCGTCACAGTGATGGGCTGGGTACAGAAAAGCAGAAATAAGGGCGGCATCATTTTTGTAGATTTGCGTGACCGCTCTGGAATCATACAGTTGATCTTTGAAGAGAGCGATACCGGAGCCGAAGGATTTGAAAAAGCGACGAAACTTCGTGCGGAATTTGTTGTCGCAGTAACCGGTGTCGTAGAGAATCGTTCCGGTGCGGTAAACGAAAACCTGAAAACCGGTGCGATCGAAGTACGTGCAAAGGACATTCGAATTTTGTCAGAGTCCGAGACACCGCCTTTCCCAATCGAAGAAAACAGTAAGACAAAAGACGAACTTCGTCTTCGTTACCGTTTCCTTGATCTGCGTCGTCCGGATCTTCAGAGAAATCTGATCATGCGAAGCAAAGTGGCGACACTTACCAGACAATTTTTGGCAGAAGAGGGATTCTTGGAGATCGAGACACCGATGCTTACAAAGAGTACACCGGAAGGCGCAAGAGATTATCTGGTACCAAGCCGTGTGCATCCGGGTAATTTTTATGCCTTGCCACAGTCTCCGCAGTTGTTCAAACAGCTGCTCATGTGTTCCGGTTACGACCGTTATTTCCAGATTGTAAAATGTTTCCGTGACGAGGACCTTCGTGCCGACCGTCAGCCGGAATTTACACAGATCGATATGGAACTTTCATTTGTCGATGTAGACGATGTTATCGATGTCAATGAAAGACTGTTGAAGAAATTGTTTAAAGAGACGATTGGCGTAGACGTACAGCTCCCGATCCAGCGAATGACATGGCAGGAAGCGATGGACCGTTTTGGTTCGGACAAGCCGGATACCCGTTTTGGCATGGAACTTCAGGATGTGACAGAAGTTGTCAAAGGCTGTGGTTTCGGTGTGTTCACCGGCGCAATCGAAAACGGCGGTTCCGTCCGTGGTATCAATGCCAAAGGACAGGGCGCAATGCCGCGTAAAAAGATTGATTCATTGGTAGATTTTGCCAAAGAGTACGGCGCAAAAGGATTGGCTTATCTTTGCATCAATGAGGATGGCACCTACAAATCTTCGTTTGCCAAATTTATGACAGAGGAAGAACTGGATGCCCTTGTAAAAGCGATGGCAGGAGAGCCGGGTGACCTTCTTTTGTTCGCCGCAGATAAAAATAAAGTAGTATACGATGTTCTCGGCAATCTTCGTCTGGAACTTGCGAGAAGAATGGATCTTCTTGACAAGAACGTGTACAATTTCCTGTGGGTAACGGAATTCCCACTGCTTGAGTACAACGAAGAACTGGGACGTTATCAGGCAATGCACCATCCGTTTACGATGCCGATGGAAGAAGATCTTGATCTGATCGACACGGAGCCCGGCAAAGTACGTGCAAAAGCCTATGATATTGTATTAAATGGTACAGAGATCGGTGGAGGATCTGTCCGTATTCATCAGAATGACATTCAGGAAAAAATGTTTGAGTGCCTTGGGTTTACAAAAGAAGCGGCACATGAGCAATTCGGTTTCCTGTTGAATGCATTTAAGTACGGAGTACCACCTCACGCAGGACTGGCTTACGGTCTGGATCGTCTCGTTATGCTGATGGCAAAAGAAGACAGCATCCGTGAAGTGATCGCCTTCCCGAAAGTAAAAGATGCTTCCTGTCTTTTGACAGATGCACCAAATATTGTAGATGAAAAGCAGCTGGAAGAATTAGGTATTGAGATCAGAAAAGAGGTAAAAGAATGAGTGTAGAAAAGATAAATTTTGGAAAAACAAGTGCCGGTGAAGAAGTTTCCATGTACACATTGGAAAACAAAAATGGCATGAAAGCGCAGTTTATTGATTATGGTGCCAATCTGGTATCGTTGTTTGTACCGGACAAAGACGGCAAACTTGCTGATGTTGTCCTTGGCTTTGACAATGTAGCAGCGTATGAAGTCAATGGATGTTTCTTTGGTTCCTTTATCGGACGCCATGGAAACCGTATCGGAGATGCTAAATTCGAACTGAATGGTACGACATATGAATTGGAGAAAAATGACGGAAAGAACAATCTTCACGGTGGCACACCGGGATACAATAAGGTAATGTATCAGGCAGAAACCGGAGAAAACAGTGTGACATTTTCCCGTGTAAGTCCGGATATGGAACAGGGCTATCCGGGAAATCTGGAGATTTCCGTAACCTATACATTGACAGATGACAATGAATTGAAACTGGATTATAAAGCAAAATCCGACAAAGATACCCTGTGTAATGTAACAAATCATTCTTATTTCAACCTGAAAGGACACAATGGCGGCGACATCACAGATCATGAAGTTTGGATTCAGGCAAACGGATTTACCGAGACGACAGATGATCTGATCCCGACCGGAAAGATTATCGATGTAACCGGCACACCGATGGATTTCAGAACCAAGAAAGCCATCGGCAAAGATATCGGAGCTGATTATGAACCATTGATCCTTGCCGGCGGATATGACCACAACTTTGCTTTGGATAAGAAGACAAAAGGCGTTGAAAAAGTGGCAGAAGTTTCGGAAAGCACAAGCGGCAGAACGATGGAAGTATATACCGATCTTCCGGGAATGCAGTTGTATACCGGAAACTTTATTGTGAAAGAAGAAGGAAAAGAAGGGGCAGAGTATACGAAGAGAAACGGTGTCTGCTTTGAAACTCAGTATTTTCCAAATTCCATCAATATTCCGTCGTTTGAATCCTGTCTTTTGAAAGCAGGCGACACATTTACATCAACGACAATTTATAAATTTTGCTGATCTTTTACGTATAACCAAACAAGGTATTGCCGAATACTATAGAGATAAGGCAGAAACCGAAGGAGAAAAAAATTGGTTAGTGTATTAGGCAGATTAATGCAGAAAGAGTTTGGAAGAAAACGCTATAGAGAGTATTGTGCAAAATTAAAAGAAAAAGAATGTATGGATATTTTTTGTGATATCTATTTTGTCTTAATAGAAAATAAGGAAGAACATCTTGACAGACGGCTGCTGAATCTGTTGCAGACCGTGCGCTTGTCGGTAACGATCAGCCGTTTGTTTGGGGTGATCAGCGCCGGATTTACGGCGGCCGTTCTTTTTCTGATCTGTATGCCTCTTCTTCCGGAAATAAAACTTGTGGCTTTAAGTATACTGGTTTTGGTATATGGATATAAAACAATAGAATTTTTGAAGAATCGATATTGCGACAAAGATGTACGGCTTGTTTTGATCTACAAAGCAGTGTTGTTTCATCTTTTGTCAAATGAGGAAAAGACGTGAAAAAGTTAGTACAAATGCTTGTCTCCATGAATAAGATCGGATTGATCGGGTTTGGAGGCGGAAATGCACTGATTCCAGTGATTCAACAGGAAGTCGTAGAAGAAAAGGGGTTTATCACGGGAGAAGAGTACGAGAAAGATATTGTGGCGGCCGCACTGACTCCGGGAGCACTTCCGGTAGAAATTGCAGCAGGGGTAGGAAAAGCGGTTTCCGGGAAAAAAGGAATGATCCTTGCGGCGATCGCGATGGCATTTCCCGGCGCCCTGATGACGGTACTTCTGATGGCAGGCATGGACGGATTGAATCCGAAAGTGCTGACCCAGATTCAGTATGCATCGATTGGGATCACCGCCTTTATCATGTGCCTTTTAACGGAATATATTGACAATGCCTTTCAGGACTGTGTGGTAAAAAAGCACCGTGGAAAGGCAATTGGCGTGTGCGTCGGTGTATTTATACTGACAGCTGGGCGCAATCTGTTTCGTATCTTTCAGATTGATAAGACACCGTTATTTAGTATTTCTACGATTGAAATGCTGGCAATTGCTTTTTTTGCCATATTAGTCACAGATTGTAAATTTCAATGGCAGACGATGGTACCGGCCGGTATCGTGGCGGGCATTTACCTTTTGTGCGTTGGAAAAGCGAAGATCATAGATAATGATATCGTGACGTGGACGGTGCGTGTTGTTATGATCGTTCTGGCGGTATACAGTTTTAAGAAAAGTTCGGTCAAAAAGAAAAAGAAACGAAAAAAGGTACTAAAACCACTGGTGATAGAAAGTGCAGTATGGATAGCTGCGGCGGTTTTTCTCAGTCTGCCGGCAATGTTTTATTTTGCTGAGCAGTGTTTACCGTTTTTTGTAAAAGGAATTGCGTCTTCCCTGATTTCATTTGGAGGCGGCGATGCCTATCTGACAATTGCGGATGGGCTGTTTGTGCCGGATTATATCAGTGAAAACTCTTTTTATAATTATCTGATACTTATTGTAAATATTCTGCCGGGATCCATCTTATGTAAGACGTTGTCGGGAATCGGCTATTCTTATGGATATGGACTGGCAGGCACGACAGCAGGCGGCATGTGGATGGCACTTGCCGGATTTGCGATGAGTGTGATGGCTTCTGCGGTCGTATTTGATGTGGTTTATCACCTTTATGAATATTTGGAAAATATTGAGGTATTTATTAATATAAAGAAATCCATTAAAGTGATCGTATCAGGACTTTTATTGACCGTCATGTCAGGATTGATACAATCCAGTATGACATTGGCGCAAAATAAAGAATATCCATGGTTTACCATACTGATCATGATCTTTGCCATTTATGGATTGAATCTTTTTTTACTCAAAAAGGCAAAATGCAAAAATGTAGTACTGATCGGCATGAGCCTTGTGTTATCCATGGGACTATGTAATGCAATGGGAATCTAATATGCAGACACGGAGGGTAAGAAGATGGAAAAGAAAAAGAGAACAAAATTAAAAGATCGAACACTTCCGGATTATACGAGAGGAGAGGAAATTTTTAATATGGTTTCCCATATCGTCGGAGGTGTGCTGGCAATCGCCGCTTTGGTGCTCTGCGTCATTTTTTCTGCTTTGAAAGGCGATCCATGGGCTGTCGTGGCATCGGCAGTTTACGGCGGTACAATGGTTGCTCTGTATGCGATGTCAAGTATTTATCATGGGCTGACAGCCGAAAGGGCAAAAAAAGTGTTTCAAGTCATTGACCACTGCACGATCTATTTTTTGATCGCAGGTACTTATACTGCGATCACGCTGGCAGGAATCCGTGTCAATCATCCGGTCATCGCATTTGTGATCTTTGGTATGGTGTGGGCGTGCTGTCTTGGTGCGGCGACATTTACCGCAATTGACCTTGAAAAATATAAGAAAATGGCGATGATCTGTTATCTTGGCATGGGATGGTGTATTATTTTGTTTATCAAACCGACGATGGAACTGCTTGGCTTTGGTGGAATGGTATATCTCGTCGGCGGAGGAATTGCCTATACGATCGGTGCCGTGTTGTATGGCCTCGGAAAGACGAAACGTTATATGCATTCGATCTTTCATTTATTTGTTATCGCAGGAAGTGTATTGCACTTCTTTATGATATTATTTTATGTAATCATGAGATAAAGATTGGAGGATTAAAATGGTAGTTGAGCCAAAGGTAAAAGGATTTATATGTACGACAGCTCATCCGAAAGGATGCGAGGAAAGCGTGCGCAGACAGATTGAGTATACCAAACAAAAAAAGCAGGTAGAAGGACCTAAGAAAGTGTTAGTGATCGGTTCTTCCACCGGTTACGGTCTGGCATCCCGTATCGCTGTAACGTATGGATATGGAGCAGATACGATCGGTGTGGCATTTGAGCGTGAAGCCAAGGGCAAACGTACAGCGACCGCCGGTTATTACAATACGCAGGCTTTTGAAAAGATTGCAGCAGAGGATGGCTATTATGCAAAATCCTTTAACGGAGATGGTTTTTCAAAAGAAATGAAAGAAGATGTCATTGCCTGCATAAAGGAAAATTTTGGAAAAGTTGATATGATCGTTTATAGTATGGCAGCACCACGCAGAACCTTGCCGGATGGAACGACTGTTTCTTCTGTACTGAAGACCGTCGGCGAGCCATTTACCAATAAAACCATTGATCTTCGCACGAATGAGATCAAAGAGGTGACCGTTCCGGTTGCCACAGAAGAAGAAATTCAGGCGACGATCCAGGTTATGGGCGGCGAAGACTGGTATGACTGGATTCAGGCACTTGCCGATGCCGGTGTCGTAGCAGAAAATGCTGTAACGCTTGCGTATTCTTACATCGGACCGGAAGTTACGCATCCGATCTATAAAGAGGGAAGCATCGGACAGGCGAAAAAGCATCTGTATCAGACTTCCGTGAAGATGAATGAGGACTTTGCAAGCCTTGGATTAAAAGCATACATATCCGTAAACAAAGCACTTGTAACGCAGTCCAGCGCAGCGATTCCGATTGTTCCGCTTTACATCTCCCTGCTTTATCGTGTGATGAAAGACGCAGGGCTGCATGAAGGCTGTATCGAGCAGATGGACCGCCTGTTTATGGAAAAACTGCCAAACGGCCCGGAAACCGATGAGGAAGGAAGAATCCGTCTTGACGACTATGAGATGCGTCCGGAAGTACAGGACAAGATCTCCGAAGTATGGGACAAAGTAGATTCGGAATCCATCGAGACTCTCGGTGATATCAAAGAATACTGGGATGAGTTTTATCATATGTTCGGTTTTGGCTATGAGAATGTAGATTATAGTGAGGATGTCGAGATCTGATAGGGGTTCGGCATAAATGAAAAAAGGTGCCGTTGCATGTATTGTGGCGGCACCTTTCTACTAAAATTATCAGGGGGAATTCTATGCAGAATATTGTATACCATGGAAGTAACGTAGAAGTACCGGTTCCGCGAGTGCTTCAGAATGGTTTTTATAAAGATTTTGGATATGGTTTTTATTGTACAAATTTGTTTAAACAGGCGAAACGATGGGCAATGACCAAAAAGGGAAATTCAGTCATTAATCGTTATAAGTATGTGCAGGATTCTGGGTTAAAAGTGTTAAAATTTGAAGAAATGACAGATGAATGGCTGGATTTTGTTGTGAACTGCCGCAGAGGTATAGAACATGATTATGATATTATTGAGGGACCAATGGCAGATGATCAGATTTGGAATTATGTGGAAGCCTTTATAGATGGAAGAATTCCTCGAAAAGCATTTTGGGAAATTGCAAAGTTCAATTATCCTACGCACCAGATTGTGTTTTGCACCGAAGAGGCATTGAAAACATTGACATTTGAAGGAAGTGATACACTATGAAAAATAAGTATTTTCCGGAGGAAGAGATACAGTTAGATGACGTTTATTTTATCTGTTATATGATCGAAAGGGTAGCACGTCACATTAAGCAGAAAAACAAATATGTTGTAAATGCAATTGGAAAAGAGGAATTATATCATTTGCTGAGTTGTGCCAATGTATTGCATTGCGAAAATCCACTTCAAGTCGAGAATGATTGGATTAAAGAATATGACTTAAAGGAAGGGAATTTTGATATTACAGCCGTTGACAGGGAACTTGCAGAAATTATCCCCTCTGCGTTGGATATGGGGGCAGTATATCAAAGATTGGTAAGAGATACGATGTCTTCCAAAGAAAATTATGTAGAGGCGATCATTCGGGTTTATAATGACGAACTTTGTGAAGTTATTGATAATTACAATTGCAGTGCATTCTATGAACCATCGTATGTCATTGCCAGAGCATATCAAAATGGTGGATTTTAATGAATGGGGAAGAAAATTTCTCATCGACCGACATTCTTTTTCAGAAAGCGTCTGTGCCACAATACCCATCCGGCGAGCAGAGCAATCCCGATCAGACTGATCACAATGCCCGGTACCAGCCCCGGTTCCCGGTAGACAAGCGCAAGCTTAGTCGTACCCTCAGGTAATATTGTCGTCATCAGGCCGCCATCGGTTACGAAAAGAGGTATTTCTTTTCCGTCCGCATAAGCAGTAAAACCGCTGCTGTAAGGAATGGATAAAAATGCCAGACCACTTTTCGCATGATCATAGGTAAAAGTAAGGCTGGTATTATCATAGCAGAATGTTGTGGCAGCTGTCTGGTTGAGGGCGGTACATTGAGCGTTTTCGTCATCTTCCGGTCTGCTGTCTTTTGTCATTTCTTTAAAATCCTCGGCGGAGAGAAGCGTAACCTCGGGAGAATCTTCCAAATTTTCACAGTCTTTATCTTCAATCACCATGGCATGAAGGAGTACCGCATCCTTTTGGGTTTCAGAAAGAGTTTCGTATTCGGAACGTTTCATATAATAGGAAAAAATAGTTCCCATATGCAGGTAATTTTTATTTTCGTAAACAAAATATCCGTTTTCTTTTGTCACCGACTGATAGGCGGACAAAAGTTCTTGTGAAGAATCTCCCGGATCTGCCGGCGTTTGTGCATCCTGAAGGAAGTAGCGCACGGACAATAGATCGCGCAGGGCTGTCCGGTCATAAGGAATCTGGCTGGATACCGTGCGGGTGATGCCTGCAAATTTATAGAAATCCATAATACTGCCTGAGACAGTACTGAGAAAACAGGAGATGGATGGCATTTCCTGTGTCAAAATATAATGGTTGCTGCCGGTGTTTGTCTCAAACCGGTAAAAATCATCCTCTTTGGGAAGAAATTGGCTGGTATCCGCATCCAGCTGATTCTTATAGATGAATCTACCGGTATCCGTGACCTGACTTGAACCGGTATTCATATGAAGATAAAAAGTCGCAGCACAGCAGAGAATGGCAGCACCGAGAAATACCGTGAGATATTTTTTCTTTGTATCTTTTTTCAAAATCCATACAAGATAGACAAGAATAAGGAAACTACAGATGCCAACGGTCAATTCTGTTTCGTAAGAAGAACGGTTTTTGATCAAAAAGATTCCGGTTGCATCAACAGTTGCAGACTTTGTGATTATATTAGTCAGCAAAAAGAAGAGCAGCATTCCGCCCCAGAAAAGAGTTCCGACGGTAAATGGCTTTGGCTCAAAGGATTCTACGGCAGAGGCAGTCATGACCGCCATCAGCAGGAGCGGCATAAAAAACCATCTTGTATAATATGTGGCATTGCCTGCGACAAACAAAGAATTACCAAGCGGAATGACAGCAAGCAGGAGGCAGACAAGACACAATTTTTTGAAAAAATCCCATCCTTTTTTCTGGATAAAATAGGCAATTACACCACAGCCGGCAAACAGAGGAAGAAACAGACTGAGAGAAGCAAGGGTGCCTTCCTCTGTTCCGAACAATGTCTCACCCTGAATGGTATCCGGTGGCAGGATAAGATTTTTCAACAGGGCAAGATATGTCCTGACATCCGAATAGATAAGGGGATTTCTGTCAAAAATGGTTTCTGACAGACGGGTGTTCCCTGCTACGGCAAGCAATGAAGGGAGCAGAAAGAAAGCGGAAAGAAAGACACCGGTCAGGAGTTCCGCGATAAAACGTGCCAAAAGAGAGAGTTTTTCCTTCATATGCCGGGCGGTATCTGTCCCATAACGTATCAGCAGATACAGCAGCAGAAAGAGAACTTCGCCAAAAAAGAAGAAATAATTTGTAATTGCCATCAGTGCTGTAAGAAGTGAAAACAGGCCATAGTTTTTTTTCTGTGCAAGCCGGTCCGCTGCCAGCAGATAAAATGGGAAAAAGGCAACGACTTCTCCAAAATGGTTAAAGACCAGACTGACTAGAGTAAAGCCGCTAAAACCGTAAAGAAGACCACTTAGGCAGGCACATCGGGTATCTTTGACAAATTGTCTGCTATAATAATAGCCTCCAAGACAGGCAAGGGCGATCTTTATCATTTGCAAAAAAGGAAGCAGGTATGGTACCGCCTGCTTTGGAAAAGGCACGGTTATCCAGAAAAAAGGGCTTCCCAGCAGATAAAACGAATAGCTGGTATAGATGCTGCTTCCCAGATCCGTGGTCATATCCCAGAAAAAATGTCCATTACGAACCGCTTCATGTATCTTGAGATAAAACGGAACCTGCTGCATATTGTAGTCGCCAAAATAAATAAATAATCCTTTATCACGTATTAGAAATGGCAGAAAACAGATCAGTGTCATTGCCATAGCCAGAAAAAATACAGTCCGTCCATTCCATTCTTTTTTCATAGTCTTCCATCCTCTCAATGACGAATTTTGGTAATAAATGTATAAATATATTATATATTATAAAGGAAAGAAAGCTGCTTTTCAATCCAATTTTGTGTTCACTTCATAAAAGGGCTTGGAATGAGCATGAACGGGAGGGGGTCCGGAACTGCTTTTTTGCGTGAATTTGGACTTGAGGAACAAAACTTCCTTAATTGCGAGAAAAACAAAAGAATTTTGCAAAAAGCGGACAAAATACTCTTTAATAAATAATATTTTTATTGAATTTGCGATACAGTTATAATAGGATAAGAATAAGATTACATGGTTGTGATCCATAAGTGATGGTTGATGAAACAAATCAGATGAGGAGAACATATATGAAGGAAGAAGCGACATTTCTGACTGTAAAAAACAAGTCTTCACAGCAGGAATTCAAAATAAATACGGAGGATATTTTGTATGCTATGAAAACAGAAGAAGAAAGTCATGCCAAGCCGTGGATTTATATGATAGACGGAAAACAATTTTATTATTCGAATTCTATAGGGGTATTGGAGGAGCAGCTGGGCAAGGCGTTTATTCGTATCAGCCGCCAGTGTATCGCAGCATCCAAAGCCATTCATTCTGTAACGAAGGAATACATTCTTTTAAATACCGGAGAGAAACTTCCCTATAGCAACCGAAATAAAAAAAGAATCATTTGTACACAGCTTGAAAATCAGAAGAAGATATTGAAGAAACTTCGTGCGAGTAAAAAGTCGATGACTTATGAGGATTATGCGGAACATTACCGAAGTTTTGATTATATGCCATTTGCATTTGCGGATATTGAGATGGTATTTGACGATAATGCGGAAGCGGTAGACTGGATTTTCTGTTATGGCAATGAAGCACTTGCCCAAATCGAGAAAACACCGTTAAAAGATTTGATCGGAAGTTCTTTTGGGTCTGTTTTTGCGAACATGGATGCCAAATGGCTCCAGAGTTATGAACAGGTTGTCCTATATGGCAGAATCCTGGAAATCATAGATTGCAGTCCGGAGATCGACACGTATCTGCATGTGACATGCTTCCCGACATTTCCGGGGCATTGTGGGTGTATCCTAAAGGATATCACGAAAATCGAATATGTCGAGGGTGAAAAAAGCAGTGAGAAGGCATTGCGGTTGTATCTGGCAAAGGTTATCAATGCATAATATTTTCTTCTCCAAAAGTGGTAAAACAGGTAGTGCTATCCGGGTTGTACCACTTCGGAGAGAAAATTTTATATAGATGAAGTAAAAAAGTAAATGAATGGATTCCGGTGTTTATCAAACGCCGAAAGAAAAATCAAAAAGGAGAAAAGAAAATGAAAAAAGAAGTTAAAAAACTGCTTGCATACCTGCTTGCTCTTGCGATTGTACTTACCTCGGTATTTACCGGGCAGATCGTGACAAAGACGACAGTAAAAGCAGCAACACTTGAAAATGATGGGACAGAGATTACGGCAGAGTCGGAGGCACCTGTCGAAATCACGACAAATGCAGAGGGACAGACCGTCTATACCCTGACAGGTGATGTCACAAATGGATTAAAGATCACTCTGGCAGCGGGAGAAACCGTTATTCTGGATGGAAAAGGGTATTCCATCCATGGTCGGGATGAAATTGAGTATGAATCTGATTCTGCTACGCCCGCGCTTGAGATTGCCGGGAGTGGTACATTGATCTTGAAAAATGCCGATTTAACAGGTGGTAACGGAATCGAAACGTTGGGGTATGATGGACAGGGTGCCGTGGGTCTTCGCGTCACTTCTCCCAATGTATCCCTGATCTTACAGCAAACGGTCACAATCACCGGTGGAACGGCGGCGGCCGGAGCTACGGCGGGGCAGCAATCTGGAAACGGAAGTTCCGGGATAAAGTTTTCCGGTGCCGCACTGAAAGTGGATAGTGGAAGTCAGGTTACCATTAAGGGTTCAGATGGATACCAGGGAGTGAGTGGGAATAAATCTGGCGACGGCAGACTGGATGGTACTCCGGGAGGCTGTGCACTGAACTTTACCGGCGGCAGCCTGTTGGTGCGTGACGATGCTCGTCTTACTCTTACCGGTGGCAATGGCGGGCGAGGTGATTCTGGTTATGAACGCCTTAAGAATAAGTTTCAATCATACGGAACGGCAAATGGTACCAATGGCGGTAACGGCGGCGATGCACTTTCTTTTAAAGGAAGTTTTTATGCCATTTCTTCCGGAGCAACTGTAACCTATACTCCCGGAACCGGAGGGACCGGTGGTGCGGCAGGTACCTACTATACGGATGATAATAACACTACGCTTGCATCCGGAGAAGCCGGCAGCGACGGCAGTGCCGGCTTGAAAATAGCGTACACGAGCGGACTGGTGCCGGATAAGACTCTCTTACGATCCGCTCTTTCAGAGGGCGATGAGGAGGTATCTGTTACGCTGCATTATTCAGATTACACGCAGACCTATTATGCAAAAAAAGGCAGCACGATCAACCCAGCGTATCTTCCGGATACCGAATATTATACGGTAACAAAGTGGTGTACCGATAAGAATTTACAAACACCGGTTGATACGGGAGAAACGATTACTCTTACTCAAGATACAGATTTTTATGCGGAGTATACAGCTGTCACTTTCAAGGTCCGCTTTTCTACCGGTGATGATACAATTTCTGTCGAGGATCAGACAGTAACTTATCCGGCAGCAGTAACCAGACCGAAGGATCCAACGAGAAGAGGATATACCTTTGGAGGCTGGTATACGGATGAAGCCTGCCAGAATGCTTATGACTTTACTGCGCAGGTGACAAAAGATATGATCTTATATGCAAAGTGGACGATCAATACATATACGGTATCGTTTGATTCCGTAGGAGGATCTTCTGTCGATGTGGAAACAGCGGATTATGAAACACCGGTTACTAAACCGGAGGATCCAACGAAAACAGGATATACCTTTGGAGGCTGGTATACAGATGAAGCCTGCACAAAGGCTTATGACTTTGCCACACCGGTGACCGGAGACAGGATACTTTATGCAAAGTGGAATGAAATTCCCAGACCAACGGGAACCCCACAGCCAACGGCGACCCCACAGCCAACGGGAACCCCACAGCCAACGGCGACCCCGGTGTTACAGCCAACAGGAACCCCACAGCCAACGGGAACTCCACAGCCAACGGGAACTCCACAGCCAACGGGAACTCCGCAGCCAACGGCGGCAACAGTAACATTAAATGTTTCTGCTATTGTACTGCAGAAAGGGAAAAGCACAACGGCGGTAAAAGCGACACTTGGCAACGGCGATTCCATTGAAAAGTGGAAATCTTCCGATACAAAGGTTGCGACCGTAACCAAAAAAGGAAAGATAAAAGCCAAAAAGGTGGGGACGGCTGTCATAACTGTTACCACCAAAAGAGGTGCATCTGCTTCGGTAGAGGTAAAAGTTCAGAAGAAAAAAGTTAAGACACAGAAATTGACCTTAACCAATGTAAAAAAACGGAAATTGACATTGAAAAAAGGAAAGACCTTTAAGATAAAGACGGAACTGACACCATTGACTTCGCAGGAGAAGATAACATTCAAATCTTCAGACAAAGAGGTGGCAAAGGTGAGTAAAAACGGAAAGATCAAAGCCTTAAAAGCCGGAAAGACCGTTATCACGGTTAAGAGTGGAACAGAAGTGGTGAAGATCAAGGTAACAGTGAAAAAGAAATAAAGGAAAGAGATGCAAGGAAAGAAATAAAGATATAAGAGGATAACCCAAACAAATAATATATAGCATTATGATTACCCGTATCCCGTATGACAGAGATGATTTGAAGATCGGAAAGAAGGACAAGGTATTGGAAGTTGGTCCCGGTCATAATCCGACTTTCAGAGCCAACGTTATCGTTGAGCAGTATTTGGACAGTAATTTCCATCGTTGCGGAAACGTGAAGGTGTACCCGCATCAGGAGTTGGTCAATGCGAACGGTGAGAATTTGCCGTTTGAAGATAAGGCATTCGATTATGTGATTTGCAATCAAGTACTTGAGCACGTGGAAAACCCCGCAGAGTTTATCCATGAGCAATACAGGGTAGCGAAAAGGGGATATATGGAGACTCCCAGCTTGCTGGGCGAATTTCTCTTTCCCAAGAAATCCCACAAATGGGTGGTTCTTTATTTGGACAACAAACTGATTCTTTTCGAGAAATCCAGAATGCCGGGAAACTACGGGAATAACTACGGGGAACTGTTTCTGAATTATCTGCCCTACCAATCGCTGACGTATAAGCTATTGTGGTTTACCGAAGGGAATCTGATGTTGAACCGATGCGAATGGAAAGATGATATCGAATTTATCATCAATCCGACAGATGAAAAGTATACCGATTTTTTCACTAAGCCGTGGAGCAGGCAGATGGTGGAACAGATGTACCCGCGCAGAAGCGCGATGAAAGAGCTGACAAAGATCGGTACCGCTTTATATTATATTGTGAAAAATAAAGTAAAAAATAAAACCCATAAGCATTCTCCGATAAGTTTGGAGGAGTATATGCGACTAAAAGAATAAAAGCTAAATGAAAGTTCAGTCTATCTTATATTTTAACTTAAAAGCTCTTTATCACAGAGGGAGAGTACTGGCATACATAGTGTTATTCTTTTTAATCAACACTTCATGTATCAAGCAGCTCAATCTATACGAAGGTGACAAGGATGAAGATAATGGAAATAGTGATGTAAAAGAAAAAGCCGTAGTCTGCGAAACGGACTTTTTCTACCCGTTCGATAAAGAAGTGAAATCTATTGAAACAACACTTACTATACGAACCCGTACACCATTGCCTGAAGATATAAGTCGGCTAAAAACAGAGATACCTCCACTGAAATACAATAAATCATGGTTGTTTATGCTGACACAGAATGACTGTAAGCAAGTGGCTTTCTGCTGTACGTGGGCAGCAATCAATGGATA
>OGPJ01000842.1_pt1 | contig 23116 bp, 15 predicted proteins | sample 1552831 | NCBI WGS metagenome assembly OGPJ01 (sample SAMEA2579914, study PRJEB22360) | human gut metagenome | biome: human gut; feature: human-associated habitat; material: faeces | place: Denmark | collected 2008/2010
TGGCATCTTTCCCAACATTACGTGTGTCGGGAACTTGTTTAGCCAATACTACGATTTTCAAACTCATGTTATTAATTATTAGTATTAGTATTTCTTTGGAGCGTCAGTGCCGGGAATAGGAGTAGGAGGTACATAGTGTCCAGCTACTGAAATTATCCGGTTAACTAATTATCAGCGTGCAAAATTAGTCAAACTGTTCGTTCTGACAAGAAATGCGGGCAAAAAATGCACATACAGAACGGTTTTGAGCAAAATAGGGCAGAAGAACTACATCGTTTTTGATTGTGTTTATCGTTAAAAATCACTTGTTGGTTGAATCTATTTTCTTTGTTTCACTCCTGCGGTTACATTTGTTGCAGAAACGAAGCAGGTATGATAACAGAAGAAATATTGAAGGATATAGTGGAAATGCTGGATATATTCGGTCCTGTCACGCTGGAAGAAATGAGTGGTATCCGATTGATGAACAGGACGGATACGAAATATCTGCTGCCCTTGGAAACGCTGGCTGTGCTTTTGCATTATGCTGCCGCCGATTATCGTGTACAGGAAGTGGCGGGAGAACGGAACATTGTCTATCATACTGTTTATCTGGATACTGTAGACAAAGCAATGTATCGGGCACATCAAAACGGACGGGCGGTACGTGAGAAAATCAGGGTACGTACCTATGTTGCTTCCCAATTAACTTTTCTTGAAGTCAAAAATAAGAATAATAAAGGTCGCACGGACAAGCAGCGTATACGCATCACTGCTCTTGATGAACTGTCTGCTGAAGGTGTGGATGACTTCTTGTCTTTGTATGCCTGGTACAAGCTGCCGCAATTGTCTCCACAGTTGGAGAATCGTTTTCAGCGCATTACTCTTGTCAACCGGGCAATGACGGAACGGCTTACTATTGATACGGATATTTGCTTCCGAAATCTGGTGAACGGGAATTATGCTGCCTTGCCACGTCTTGCTGTGGTGGAGTTAAAGCGAGACGGGCGTACATCATCGCCCATCCGCGATATATTAAGTCGCTTGCATGTACATCCTGCAGGTTTTAGTAAATATTGCATGGGGTGTGTACTGACGGATGAAAACTTGAAACAGAATCGTTTCAAACCGAAAGTACGTAAAATGAGGAGGGCAGAAATTCCCCGAAATATAGAAACATTAATAAATAGTATATGAACGATTTTGCTGAATTAGCCTTTATGGAGACGCCGCTTATAGATGCGGCTGGATTTATGGAATTGATATTGCGCTTCGTTCTCAACATGGTAGTGGTGGTGGCCATTATTCGTTTCTTTTATTACCCGAAGAGCCGTCGTCGCGATTACTTCTTCACATTTACGCTTATCAGTATCAGCATTTTTCTGATGATATTCCTGTTGGGCAGTGTGAAACTGAAAATAGGGTTTGCACTTGGATTGTTTGCTATCTTCGGCATAATTCGCTACCGGACAGAGTCGATGCCTGTGCGTGAGATGACCTACCTGTTTGTGATTATAGCTATTTCCGTCATCAACGCTCTGTCTGTACAGTTGAGTTATGCCGAACTGACGGCAACAAACTTATTATTTATTCTGTGTATCTGGTTATGCGAAAGCAATCGTTGGCTGAAACATATTTCATGCAAGCTGGTACAGTATGATCGTATTGAATTGATTACCCCGCAACGTAGGGCAGAATTGATTATGGATCTGGAAAATAGAACGGGACTTAGCATCACGAAAGTAGAAGTGGGCCATATTGATTTCCTACGAGATGCAGCGATACTGAAGGTTTATTATGAACCGGAGAGTGAAGAGATAAATACAATTGATACACTAAGACGGATACCGAGGGAAGGAGAATGAAGAAAATGAATAGACGAATAACCTTACTGGCTGTTTTTCTCTGCACAATGGTTGCAGGAGTATATGCCCAAAGTGATGACTTCGGCATTTGGACCAGTGCCGAGGTAAAGAAGAAAATCTTCCCGGGCTTTGATGCTTCGGTGGAAGGTGAATTCCGTACTCGTGATGGTGTGGATAATGTTGAACGCTGGTCTGCGGGGGCGGGTGTGGCTTATCGCATCACTTCTTTTTTGAAAGCAGATGGCGGATATACTTTTATTTATAGCCATCGTCCGGGAGAGATGACCAAGAAAGGCAATTATGTTTCTGACTACTGGTCACCCCGTCATCGTATGTACTTGTCTTTGACAGGTAAATTGAACTGGCAACGCTTTGAATTTTCCTTGCGCGAACGTTACCAGTATACGTATCGTACTTCGCAGCTTGTTTCCAAGTACGATGGGGACGATGGTTCCCAAAAAGCAGATGAGGAAATTACCGGCAAAGGTAAGAATGTACTTCGTTCACGCTTGCAGGCTGAATGGAATATTAAGAAATCTCGTTTTGCACCTTATGCTTCTTGTGAATTATATCATTCCATGTCCGATAGTTGGGCACTGGATAAAACTCGCTGGACACTGGGTACCGGATACAAAATCAATAAGAAGAATTCGCTCGATTTTTTCTATCGGTATCAGAATCATGCAGATGATGATGAGACGAACGGGCACGTAGTAGGTGCGGGATATACGTTTAAGTTTTAAGTGAATGATTTATTAGTCACATAAATAAATGATGGAAATGAAACGAATACAGAAAATAGGGATTTATGCAGTGTGTTTCTGCTTGTGTGTCGCGTGTAGTGCTGATAGTCCTTTTGATGATTGGGGAGAGAACGGAACGGATGGGGGAACGAACCCCGGTGGAAGTTCAGGCAGTTCGGATGCTTCGGGTACATTACTTGACTTTGATGTTTCGTGGGAAGATATAGCTGATAATTCATATGTTGAAATAGCTGAAACTATCATAACCGACAAGAATGATGACGAATATGATGACTTTATAGAGAATTCATCATTCGCTTCTTCCATACAAATAGCATTTGCTAATGGTTCGGCAACGGTGACAGGCTCTGTGAGTGGGGTTACAGTAACCACAAACGGAGCACATGTCACAGTAAATGCATCCGTAGCAGGTGTAGAATATGTGCTTAGTGGTTCGGCATCCAACGGTTCTTTCAAGGTATACAGTGATAAGAAGTTTAAACTGACTCTTGCGGGTATTTCGCTGACTAATGACAGCGGGGCGGCAATCAATATCCAGTCCGGCAAGCGTGTTTTTGTAGAAGTGAAGACGGAAACGGAGAACTATCTGGCAGATGCTTCTTCTTACTCCACCGTAACGGGCGAAGATGAAAAAGGATGCTTTTTTAGTGAAGGACAACTTATTTTTAGCGGTACGGGTGCACTGACTGTGACAGGTAATTACAAGCATGGTATTTGTAGTGACGACTATGTGCGTTTGCGTAGCGGCAGCAATATTACCGTAGCTTCTGCCGTGAAAGATGGAATTCATACGAATGATAAAATCATTATTGGTGGTGGTATCCTGAAGGTGAAGGCATCCGGTGATGGGTTGGACTGTGAAAAAGGATTCATTGATATACGAGGCGGACTTATCAAGGCTGACATCTCTGGGGATGCCTCTAAAGCGGTAAAGGCGGAAACGGACATCACGCTCAGTGGGGGGCAGTTGATTCTGCTGACTTCGGGCTCTGGGGTCTATGAAGACAATGATCTGAGTTCTGCCGCAGGTATCAAATGTGATGGTAACCTAGTGATGAATGGTACTACTCTTTTAGTCAAAAGTACGGGTGCTGCCGGTAAAGGTATTAATTGCGACGGAACTCTGAGTATCGATAATAGTACGGTGAAGATTATTACTACCGGTAAACAGTATGTCTATAATCGTCTGGATTCCTCCGCCAAAGGCATTAAAGCAGACGGTAATTTGACTATCAATTCCGGTACTATCTGGGTGAAGACCCCGGGTGGTGAAGGAAGTGAAGGGATTGAAAGTAAAAGTACCCTTACGGTGAATGGTGGTGACGTCAGCGTCTATTCTTATGATGACTGTATGAATGCTTCTAAAAGCATTGTTATCAACGGCGGTAATATCTATTGTTACAGCAGTGGAAATGATGGTGTCGATTCTAACGGTACCCTGACTATTACCGGTGGTACGATTGTCTCTATCGGTACTACATCTCCCGAGGAAGGATTTGACTGCGATCAGAATACTTTTAAGATAACAGGAGGAACTATCTTGGGAATCGGTGGCGGCACTAGTACTCCCACGTCCAGCGTTTGTACACAACGCACGGTTATCTATGGCGGTTCGGGTAGTAAAGGTACGCTTTTGAGTATTCAAGGTTCTGATCAGGTGATGTCTTACACTATTCCCCGTGCTTATTCGCAAATGACATTGTTGTTCAGCAGTTCGAAGTTGGCATCGGGCACCACTTATACGATTTATACAGGCGGTTCGGTGACCGGAGGTACTGAATTCTATGGACTGACTGTTGGTGGCACCTATACAACAGGTTCACAGGTAGCGACTTTTACGCCCAGCAGTATGGTGACTTCGGTAGGAAACGTATCTTCCGGAGGTCCTGGTGGTGGCGGAGGTGGTTGGCATTGGTAATGAGAACTTTGCCGATAAAAAGCTCCTCCTCGTCTATTTCTTTTGTCAGTTAATCGAAAGTCAGCTATATTTGCCATGACATCTCTAAAAAGGAAACAAACCATGAAGAAAGTGTTTGCCCGTGCTACCTATAAACGTTACCTGCCGGAAATGATGATCTACATTGCTGTGTGGCTTATCGTACTGATGGTGCCGGTGGTAAGCAATTTCTTCGAACTTTTATCGGGTAAGGTGGAAGTGATGCGGTGGAAAGGAGTTTTTATTTTATGGCTCAATGTGTTGCCATTCTTTTTCCTTTTCTTATTGAATAATCGTGTGCTTGCTCCTTTCCTTTTCCTGAAGCAGAAAGTGGTAGTGTATGTAGTAGTTGCCATATTATTATCTACGTTCACTTTCTGGGTAGTGGATATGGTGTCTCCCAGTCGTCCTGTCATGAAGCGGCAGCAAATAGAACAGAGAATGCGCGACCGGGGAAAGGAAGGGCCCGGGCCGAGAGAGCATGATGCTCCCGGTAAGCCTCATTCTGACTTCCCACGTCCGCCTTTCGAAGAGATGCCTTTCTTTGTGCCCCTGTTTCGTGGTCCTTTTCTGGGGCGCATGCTGATAGCTTTGCTTATGTTCAGTTTCAACATTGCTGTTAAGCTGTTTTTTAAGTCAGTACGCGATCAGGAGGCTATGAAAGAACTGGAGCACAACAATCTTCAGACGGAGTTGGATTATCTGAAATACCAGATAAATCCGCACTTCTTCATGAATACTCTCAATAATATACATGCATTGGTGGATATTGATACGGAGAAGGCCAAACAAACCATTGTCGAACTTTCACGGTTAATGCGCTATGTGCTTTATGAATCGAATAACCGCTTGATATCGCTTTCCAAGGAGTTGCAGTTCCTCAATCATTATATAGAGCTGATGCGCATCCGCTATACGGATAAAGTGCGGATAGATGTGTCTTTTCCTACGGATACGGGCGAAGTACAAGTACCGCCCCTATTGTTCGTTTCGTTTGTAGAGAATGCTTTTAAGCATGGTGTCAGTTATCAGCATGCTTCATTCGTATCAGTCTGTTTGCAGGTGGTGGGAGAGGAAATTCATTTCGTTTGTTCCAACAGTAATTATTATAGGTCTGAAGATCAGCACCACGGTATCGGTCTTGATAATATCCGTAAGCGTTTGCGTCTGTTATTCGGTGAGCGTTATAAACTATCTATTGATGATACGGCCGATTGCTTTGATGTGCAGTTGCTTGTGCCGGTGAGTTAATACAGAATGGAGGTATATTATGATAAATTGTATAGCTATTGATGATGAGCCGTTGGCTCTTACCCAACTGACGGGATATATCTCCCGTGTACCTTTTCTGAATCTTGTAGCTTCCTGCCAAGACGCTTTCGATGCTATGAGTGTTCTTTCCGCACAGAAGATTGATCTGATGTTTGTTGGTATCAATATGCCCGACCTGAATGGGATGGACTTTGTGCGTTCCCTGACGGAAAAGCCGTTGGTTATCTTCACAACAGCTTATTCGGAGTATGCCGTCGAAGGCTTCAAAGTAGATGCACTGGATTATCTGCTGAAACCGTTTGGCTTTCAAGACTTCCTGAAGGCGGTGGACAAAGCGTATAAATGGTGGGAATTCCGCACCAAAGGTCATGGAACAGTTGCTCCACCGTCAACTCCGTCCGAACTTTCTTTCAATGACGGTACTCTGTTTGTGAAGAGTGATTATCGCGTTACGCGTATCAACTTGGCAGATATTAAATATATTGAGGGAATGAGCGAATACGTACGTATCTTTGTAGAAGGAGAGGCTAAGCCCATTATGCCTTTACTCAGCATGAAGCGTCTGGAAGAAACTTTGCCCCCCTCTCAGTTTATGCGGGTACATCGTTCTTATATTGTCAATTTGAAAAAGATAACGGAAGTTTCTCGCCTGCGCATCGTTTTTGGAGAGACCTATATTCCGGTAGGAGAGAATTATAAGGATCAGTTTACGGAATATATTAACAGTAGGATGATGAAATAGTGATTAGTAGTGAGTGATAAGTGATTAGTACCATGCGGCAATGACAGCACAGCACTAATCACTCACCACTAATCACTTATTTAACTCCCAGCTTCTTCAGCAATGCTTTGGGCACTGCATCTTTGTGTACCAGGATATTGATAGTTTTGTAAGCAACGAAAGGTTTAGAAGCATACCAAGTACCTTTGTATTTGTTGTTGGTACCCCAGGAGTTCTTTACCATGTAGTATTCCTTACCGTTCTGGTCTTTGGCTATACCGTAGATAAGCATACCGTGGTCATCAGTAGTTTCCCAATTGTCGAATGCTGTTTGGCGCATTTCCTGAGTTACGGTGATTTCCGGTAATGGACGGGAAGTCAGTTCTTTGCGTTTGTCGGCGGCAGTAAGACCTGTCCAGCGTGCCATGTCGGAACCGGTGAGTTCGGCACCACGATCCGCATCGGGCATAACGGCTATACCGTCACGAGTGAAACCGCTTTCGCTGACGTCGCTACCCCAAGCTACAGTGTAACCGTTGTTAACGGCATTGTCGATAACAGACATGAATTCCATCAAAGGCAGGTTATAAGAAAGGCCGTTGCGCCAGTTGTCCTGAATTTCGATGTTCATCTGAGTGTAGAATGGATGGTGGGTAAATGAAGTCAGAGATATGTAATCGTCCGGATTGATTCCGAGGGATTCGGCAAATGTCTTCGGAGTATATTCTTTTCCTTTGTAAGTGAAGTTTTCGGGACACTTGCCGAGGTAAGTATCATAGATAGAGCACAGGCCTTTCTTCCATACCGGAGTCAGTTTGGTCAGTTTGCCTTTGGCAATAGCGTTTACGTAAGCACCGGCCACGGCATCCAACTCGTTGTGTACCGGCAATGTGTCACCGTACATGATGCCCGGCATAGCTTCCTGCGGAACAAGACCGTAGTTTCTCAGGCAGAACATGATGTCGTAGAAGCTTCCACCGGGTGAGAAAGAACTGTCACCGTGATAGCGTACGTAGTTCACGCCGCGGTCCATCATGGTGTGGTGCACCACAAACATTTCTGATAAATCATATTCGCCTTTGCCCATACGCAGCAATTCGCTTTCAAGGAAACCAAGAGCCGAAAAACTCCAGCATGTGCTGGAACGGTTTTGGTTTTTAACGGAAGTAATCGGGTTTTCTTTAACGGTTGTGAAGATGAAGCCTTCTTCCGCTTTCGGAGTGTCCTGTGCTGACACATTGAAACTCAATAAGCCTAAAGTGGCAATAAGTATTGACTTTTTCATCATAATTAAATTGATATTAAATGATTGTTACTGGCACAAAGATAGGGAGATTTCGGAAACAAAAGCTATCTTTGGAGCGTTTTATCAGATAATTATGGAGAAAAAGATACATATCAAACCCCAGACAGGATTGGTTCTTGAAGGCGGCGGCATGCGTGGTGTCTTCACTTGTGGCGTGCTGGACAGCTTTATGGACCGTGGCATCCGCTTCCCCTATACTATCGGAGTCAGTGCCGGAGCATGTAATGGACTTTCTTATATGTCCGGCCAGCGCGGACGTGCCAAGTACAGTAACATTGACTTACTGGAGAAATATCAGTATATCGGGTTGAAATATTTGTTGAAGAAACGTAATATTATGGACTTCGATCTGCTGTTCCAGGAATTTCCCGAACACATTCTTCCTTATGATTATGAAGCGTATTTCTCTTGTCCGGAGCGCTATGAAATGGTGACTACAAATTGTGTGACGGGTGAGGCTAACTATTTTGAGGAGAAACGGGACAAGCATCGAGTGATTGACATTGTGCGTGCTTCAAGCAGCCTGCCTTTTGTCTGCCCTATTGCTTATGTGGATAATGAGCCGATGCTTGACGGAGGTATTGTCGACAGTATTCCGCTGATGCGTGCCAGGAGTGAGGGATTTACCCATAATGTGGTAGTGCTTACCCGTAATCATGGTTATCGTAAAGAAGCAAAGGACATACATATACCTTCTTTCCTGTACCGTAAATACCCGAAAGTGCGTGAGGCTTTAAGCCGTCGTTGCCGTGTGTACAACGAGCAGTTGGAAATGGTGGAACGTATGGAAGCGGCAGGAGAGATTACTGTAATCCGTCCGCAGAAACCTGTAACAGTCGACCGTATCGAACGGGATATCAGGAAATTGACTGATTTGTATGAAGAAGGTTATGCATGTGCGGCGAAGTATGACTTTCAGTGATTAATCAAAAGATTGTAAACGCATTGCCAAATAATGATTGCTATAAAGTGGCAATCATTATCTGGCAATGCGTTTTTTTATTCTTAATCTTTGTTGGCCTACAAACTTTAGTAAGTCTGATATGAACAATCCAATGATTCGTTCACTATATTAAACTGAGGGTATTTCCCACTAGGACTGAAGGCACTTCCCACTAGGACTGAAGGTACCTCCCACTAGGACTGAACTCGTGTTTCATTACGACTGATCGTGATGGAACACCAAGTGCGTTGTCACACAGATGGTTACGTGGTATGTGAAACTCTTATAGAACTCTGTGAAACTCAGTGTTACTCTGTGGTGAATTAACTCAGTAATAGCTAACCTTCACAGCGCTGACTTCCACCGTTCCCGAATAACTATTAATAGACCATGGATTCTTCTGCATACCATATATGCGGTTTGTATAAGCCACATTATCATTGATATAAACCACGCAGACAGAGTTGTCCGTACAGATAGTTACATGATAAGTATTATCAGCAGGTCTGTCGAACAGATACCCGTCTATTCCGTCGATGAATCCTTTACCTTCTTCACCTTCTTCTTCGAAGTTTATCTTTCGCTTGTTATTGTTGTCTTCCGGATTCACTACAATGGTATAATACTTTTTGGAGTCCGTACCGCGTACCAGAGAGATACCGAATCTATCTGCATCGCCTGCCGTCTTTACGGTAAACGAAATCTTGTTGTTTACATTTAAGCGATTGAATAGGATATAAGCATTATCCGTCAGAGTATAGTTACCGTTGCTTTCTGATACTCCGCTACTCTTTTCCATCACTTTTACAGTAGAGGCGGTGGCATATTTCTGGCTGATACCTTCTACTAAGCCTAAAGTCAAAGTACCATCCGCATGCTGAACTACTTTGTGTGCAACCAGGCTTCCTGCCCATTCCGGTTCGTTCGGAGAAGCTCCTACGGCAGTATTGTCATTGCCCGAGCGAGTGGGGCACCATCCCCCGATGTAGCGGTTAGTCCCGTCCGAAGCCGTCTTGCCTGCATAGAAGCCACGTGAGTCAAGGAAACCTTCGTGGTTGTCGGGCCAGATACCGGCATCGTTGGCGGTGGTTGCTTTCAGTTCTTCCAGTGTACGTCCCTTGAAATATTGAACTTTGCGTACGGCTGCATGCATCTCCGAGTAGACCAGATACCACCAGTCTCCCATCTTGAAGACATCGGGACATTCATAAAAGCGATCCCACATCATGGTCATGAATACACCTGCATGTTCCCAAGTCTTCATATCTGTAGAAGTATATTCGGCCAGTACCCCTTTGCCGCTTTTAGTAGTGGAAACAAGCATGTGGTATTTTCCATCTTCACCTTCAAAAACGAAGGGGTCGCGGAAATCATTCTTGCTGTACCCGTCAGTGTCACCCTTCAGATAAAAAGTGCGATTCTTGGTCCAGGTCTTGAAGTCGGGTGAGGTGGCATACATCACTACCTGACCGTTCTCGGAAGAAGTAGGCTGATATTTGTTACCTGTGTAGAAGGTATAGTACAATTTATCCGAAGGATTATAAATAGTACTACCCGTTCCGATAGCGGCATCCTGCTCCGACAATCCTCCGCAAGAAATCAGTTCACCCATAGATGTGTATGAAGCGGCGTCCTGAGTACTTACCGCCCATATCGGGTGGTAAGTGCCTGCTTGGTTCGGACGGTATTCTTGTAGATACATAATCTTGAAATCTTTTGCCTGCGGATCATAGAAAGGCATCGGATCGCCTACATAACCAACAGATGGCTTGTAGTATGTATCGAACTTCATGGCATCTGCCGAAGCAAAATAAGTGGTGGTTCCGTCCCAGTCTTTCTGAGTTAAAACCGGATCATTGTCATCGCTACAGCTGCTGAAAGAAGTGATCATCAGAGCAGCCAGTGTGAGTGAATATATCATTGTTTTCATATATTAGTTTTATTTACCCGTTAAATAGTCAATTGCATTCTCTGTCAGTTTGGCTACATTGCCATGATACTTGTCTGCTGAAGCATCTATGCCATAAGCATACCAATCGTAACATCCTGAGCCGATACATACGATACCTCCGCGAGAGTCTTTAGGCAGATATTCCCATGCCACGATAGCACCATCGCCACCATAACCCAGGTCAACACCGCCATGATTGGTACGCCATACTTCATTCGTAGCATAGCCGCCCCAGTCGGAACCGATGTGCCATTGTGCCGTACTGTTGGTGGTTCGGTAACCGGTATCGAAGGTATAGACCTTATCTGTTTCACCGCTGTTCATCACCAGGTTCTGGTAGAGGGCGTGCGACTCGTGTCCCTGGATAAAGAAGTTCCATGCACCACCCACTATTTCACCGGATTCTTCCGATTGTCCCCAACAGTTGTTCGGGTTGTTGCCGTCCAGGGTAGCACCCAGTTTGGCGGCATAATAAGTAGCATAGCGGGTAAGCAGCAGGTTCATGCCATTGTTATAAAGGTCTTTCATCTTCACCAATGCGTTGATTGCTGCAGGCGCTGCCTTTTCAAACTTATCCATGTTGTCGATGCCGCCGTCTATATGCAGATGCCACCACATGATTTCACATTCGCTCAGGTCTACTCTTCCTGCCTGCACATCTTCGAATGAGATATACTGCGAATTGGCAATATTGTTCAGCATCCAGGTTGCCGCTTCCTTTTCTTCCGGATTCAGTTCGTTCAGTGTAGCTGCCAGACCCACATATACGGCACTCGGTGCATCGGTCGGGATAACCGTTACCGTATAAACGGCAGATGCGGTGTTATATGAAACGGTGAATTCTACAGGATTGCTGAAGTCAATAGCCTGGCCGGATGCCGGCATTACGGTGGCTCCTGCCGAAGTTGTAATGATCGGAACCATGTTTTTGATATTGACTGAACTCGGCACACGTACGGTGATGGTACGTTTAGTCTGGTCGATAACTCCGGCATAAGCGTCATTCAGTTTGAAGGAGAGTATCCGCGCTTCATCGTGCTTGATGTTGACGGTGTAGTCCAGGAATACGTTTCCGTTAGTCACTTTTATCACTTGGGGGAATGAGAAGTTCAGCACATCGCCTGCCTTAACAGAGGCCTCGGCACCTTCGGATACTTCGATACCGGTAACTTTCATTGCGTCAGTGTCGTATACTTCGGGCACTGCCACAGTTACGGTCTTATTGGTCCGGTCTATCACCCCCGTATAGGTATCATTCAGTTCAAGGGCGGTGAGCCATGTGTCTCCGTCCAGTTTCAGGTCGGAAGTATTATCATCGCTACATCCCGGGAATGTTAACAACAGGACAGTTCCCAGTACAAGCAGATTTAGTTTATTCAGTATTGATTTCATAATGTTCTTCTTTTTTATAAGGTTACCAGTTACCACAATTCTGCGTATAGTTTCCGTTGCTGGCACTCATCTGTGCAAACGGGATAGGCAGATATTCATTTTTATTCTTAGTGAACGAGGCATTCGTGTAGATGGTGCAGTCGGCAGCTTCCTCGGCATAGAACTTATTCAGTACTTCGGCAGCTTCGCCCCATCTTACCAGGTCAAAGAAGCGCTCTGATTCCAGAGCCAGCTCTACACGACGTTCAAACTTCAACAATTTCAAGGCATCTGCCTGTGAGTAGCTTCCCGTATAAGGCTGAATGTTGAAACGTACGCCATATTCCATTTCGTAGTCGGCAATCATGGCTGTGCTTTGTTTAGCACGGTTACGTACTTCGTTAATCAGGCTGATAGCTTCAGCTATACGTCCGTCGTTCAGTTGGATCAGTGCTTCGGCACGCATCAACAATACATCCGAGTAGCGCAGTACGATGCGGTTCATCGGAGAACCCCACCAGGCACCCTTTATCAGGTAATCGCCATCCGGATCCACATTCTGCTTCAAGGTCACGTAATATCCGTAAAGTCCGTTGCTGCGGCTCCAGGTAGTCGACTGGTCCATCATGTAGTTCTTATTGAATTCATAAGGGAATCCCGGCATACCTACCGTCAGGAAGAGGCGTGGGTCAGCATAATCGGATTGCGAATTGTAATCGGTGTTGTTAAAGGAATCCAGCAGCGGGTGTCCGTTGGCATCTGTTTTGAATGCATTTACCAGATTCTGGCTCGGTTTGTAGAAGTCGCAACCACCATCGGTAACTCCCGGAATGTTGGGAACGATCAGACCATAAGACCAGTTGCAGTTACCGTTGTTGGTACCGTCGTTCATGGAGTATTGCATGGCCCACAGGGATTCCACGCCATTTTCATATTGAGGTTCCGGACGGAAGTTATTGTGAAAATCTGATTCCAGCCCGTAGCCACCTGCCGACATAATGGCATTGTCTGTGTATTGTACTACTTTCACCAGGTCTTCCGTGCTGAGGCTTGTCACTTCATGGCTGTCTGCATTATCCTGATGATAAGCTTTGTACAGATAAGTCTTTGCCAGATAGGCGGCTGCTGCGGCTTTGGCGGGGCGACCTTTGTCTGCCTGCTTCACGGGAAGGTTATCATAAGCAAACTGGAAGTCATCTGCAATCTGTTGCCAGCCTTCGTCATTGTTGTAAGTGGTGTTGGAGAGATAGTTATATTCTTCCGGTGACAAGTTGGCATCGTTGGCAAACGGGATCTTCTTGTACAGGCGTTTCAGCAAGAAGTGACCATGTGCACGGAGGAATCTCATTTCGGCAATGCGCTGCTGCTTTAGTGAATAAGTACTTTCATCCACTTGTTCCAATAGTTGCAAAGCTGTATTGACGCGTGAGATACAGTTGTAGAGGCGCTGCCACATATCGCTGATGTTCCATGCCGTAGTCATGATACCTTGTGAGATGTCCAGTGAGTGGAATACATCACCGTCTTCCGTACCGTTTCCGCCTTTGTAAGCGTCATCCGAACGTACGTCATAGTTCCACATGGAGAAGGAAGAATTGATATCTTCGGCAGTAATCCATACTGCATAAGCAGAGATTACCAGATTGTCGATGTATGCCGGGTTCTTCAGCTGTTCATCGCTGATGGTTCCCTGGGGGAGCTGATCTTCCAGAAAGTCGGTGCAACTGCCGCACATCAGTGAAAGACCTAAGACTGCTGTATATATTAACTTTTTCATAAGTAACTGATTTTATTGTTAAAAGCCTACATTAATACCGAAAGTTATATTCATCGGGATGGGGTAACCATAGTTGGCATTCTCAGGATCTACTCCGGTGAACTCCTTACTCTTGATGGTGAATACGTTCTGTGCGCTCAGGTAGAAGCGCAGGCGCTCCATCTTCATCTTCTGGGCAAAGTTTTTCGGAACGTTGTATCCCAACTGTATATTGCGTAACTTCAGGAACGAACCATTCTCAACAAAGTAAGTGGAAACACGTTTCTCATTGTTCGTATCGCTGCGTGACAATGCAGGAATGGTAGAGTTCGGATTGGTGGGTGACCATGCATCGAGTACTCGCTTACCTTTGTTCAGGAAACCGATATTGAGTCCACTCCAAAGGTCGGTTTCCTTCTTCAGGTCGCTGATAACATCTACTCCCTGAACACCTTGCCAGAACATGGTGAGGTCAAAATTCTTGTATTCAAGGTAGATGTTCAGACCATAGCTGAAGTCCGGAGTCGGATTGTAAATCCATTGCTGGTCTTTCTCATTGATGATACCGTTGCCGTCCAAGTCACGCCAGCGGATACGGCCTATCCCGGCGCCTTCTTGAGTGGCATGGTTATCAATCTCTTCCTGTGATTTGAAGATACCGTCAGCTACATAACCCACCTGCGAACCATTAGCGTGACCGATTACGCTTTGTACACCGTTACCACCGAAAGTGCCGTTGGCTGCTACTGTAGTTGGCAGCTTCGTGATTTCATTCCGGTAGGTGGATATGTTGGCATTCAGGTCATATTTCAGTCCGAATCTCGTTTGATTGCGATAACCGAGATTCAATTCAACACCCACATTTTTCATTTCTCCCGCATTGATCCATTGACTGCTTCCTTCGCCCATGGCGGCGATACCTGCCATCTGTACCAGAATATCCGTTGTCTTTTTGTAGAACCAGTCGAATGAACCGTAAAGAGATTGTTTAAACAGTGAGAAATCGAGGCCGAGGTTCGTTTGTGTAGTTGTTTCCCATTTGATGTTATCATTACCGATCTGATTACGTTTGAATCCGGATTGAAGGATGCTGCCGCCATTGGTTCCGGCAATGTCGTAGGAAGTACCATAGCTCTGACCGCCTGATTCCGTTACACCGTAGTTGGGAACATAAATTGTATAGCGGGCAATGTTCGAGATTTCTTGGTTACCGGTCTGTCCCCATGAACCGCGGACTTTCAGATCGTCAATCCAACTGAGGTTTTGCATGAACTTTTCACGGTTCAAGCGCCATCCCAGTGAGAAGGAAGGGAATGTGGCATAGCGGTTATTTTTACCGAAACGTGAAGAACCGTCACGGCGTACTGTCATCGAGAGTAGGTATTTATCATCATATGTATAATTCAGTTTTCCGAAGAAAGAAACCAGTGAATAGCCTTCGCCCGAACCGTAAGCCTGAGCCGTACCGGAACCCGCATTCGGCCACATATAGTCGGGTGTCAGAATAGAATAATCTTCTTTATAACCCGAAAAATTGATATCATCTTCACGGTTCAGCTCCATACCCACCATGGCGTCTCCACGATGTTTGCCGATTTCCAGATTGTAGGTAGCGATGGCATTCCACATCCATTTCGTCCAGTGTTCCTGCTTGGCTTCTACGGCATTCTTATCATTTGCCACATTGCCTTCGGTGATGGGGTAGGTGAAGATGCGTTGTGATTTCTGTGCATAATCCAATCCGAAGGTGGAGCGGACATTGAATCCTTTGAAGGGGTTGAGGTTGATGTAAGCATCACCAAACATACGCCAGTAAGTATAGCGATTATCAGAGTTACGGTCCAGTCTCGCTACCGGGTTCTCACGGTCGGGATATCCGCCTACCGGACCTGCATATTCTCCATTGATGTCGTAAACGGGCAATGAGGGATTGAATTGCAATACATTTTGCAAGAATCCACCCGGTGCCTGCACCTCCGAAGTGCGGTTCAGTGTGAAGTGCTCTCCTATGGTCAGGAATTTGCCAATCAGATTATAATCAGAATTTATGCGGGCAGAGAAACGTTCGAAGTCACTGTCCTTGATGATACCTATATTCTTATAATAGCCCAGGGAGAAGAAAGATGACCCCTTTTCAGAACCATTGCTTACTGATACATTGTACTGCTGGATAATACCTGTACGGGTTGTTTCATCGAACCAGTCGGTGTCGGCAGCCGGAACGGTATTGGCGGAATCCAGATACTTGGACATGCTGATGTTGTTCAGTTGAGGATAACCGTTTGCGTCATATCCCCAGCTATACTTATAACCCAGTGCGTTGGTGTTGGGATCCTGGCCTTCGTTTACGTAAGCTTGCCACATGGCACGGCCATATTCTTCCGCATTCAGTACTTCCATCTTATTGGTATACATGGAAGCGGCGATAGAAGCATCGAAGTTAATCTTTATCTGTCCTTCTTTACCTTTCTTCGTAGTGATGATGATGACACCGTTTGCAGCGCGCGAACCATAGATAGAGGCAGAAGCCGCATCCTTCAATACCTGGATAGATTCGATATCATTGCCGTTCAGTTCGTGCATGCCTGATTTGGTAGGCACACCGTCAATAATATAAAGAGGATCGTTATTGTTCAAAGTCCCGACACCGCGAATACGTACAGTGGCGTTTCCACTGGGATTACCGTCGGCTGTGATGTTCATACCGGGGACGCGTCCCTGTAATGCTTTGATCGGGTTGTTTTCGTTTTGCTTGGCAATCTCGTCTATGCTGACTACGGAGATGGCTCCGGTCAGGTCGGCCTTGCGTTGAGTAGTATAACCTGTGACTACGACTTCCTGTAGCAATTCCGATTCTTCTTCCAGAACGATATTCAGTGTAGCTTGAGCTTTCACATTCACAGTCTTGAATCCGATATACGAAATGGAGAGTTCTGCGCCTTGTGGTACAGACAATGTAAAGTTACCGTCGATGTCTGTTATGGTGCCGTTACTTGTCTGGTTGGTTTCTATGACAGTTGCACCGATAATGGATTCTCCGTCAGTCTTGGAAACCACTTTTCCTTGTACCGTCAGGCGTTGGGCCTGAACTAGTGTACACATTATAAGAAAGAGTGCAAATAGAAGTGATCTTTTTATGCCTTCCATGTTTTTAGATTTTAATTAATATGCTTTTCATTTTGTAATCGCTGTGGATTACCTCTCAAAACATGCTTTCCCGAGTGATGTTTTGATGTTGCAAAGAAAGGGAATTAAGTGAAAATATGCTGTAATTTATGTTTCATAAGCTGGTATATTTGTAACAAAATAAAGGGCAGGTATCATATTTGCCAGCTTATGAAACATAAATGGCAGGCTATTTCTGTTTTATTCGCTTCCTTTGCAAAGTGCTTTCCCGAGCAACTCATTATTAATTAAATGTAATACCCAAAAACATCATGAATTTAAAAAACAATTTGTTGACTGTGCGATGGACCCTTACCTTTATAATAGGTACAATCTGGTCTGTCTTTTCGTGTCAGGCTATTAATCCTCCTTTTGTGATTAAACATTTAGGTGACGGACAGAGCATTGTCCAGATTGAGAACCAGAAGAAATTTCTGTTGCTTCCCGTGGAAGAGGCTGCTCCGGAGGCAAAGCTATATATGATAGCCGATAATGACGTAGTGCGCAATATGAATGTTCGTCTGGCTATAAATAAGGTGGACTATTTTGTTCCGGTAGATCTCTCCGGATTTGATAATAAATCACTTTCTTTCAACTTCCAGTTGATACCCGATACGGCTATTTGCTGGGATGAAATGAAACTTTCCAATGAGTTTGATACATCCAATCGCGAGAGTTTCCGTCCGCTTTATCACTTCACTCCTCAATATGGCTGGATGAATGATCCGAACGGTATGGTATATAAAGATGGTGTTTATCATTTGTTTTATCAATACAATCCTTACGGTTCTATGTGGGGAAATATGCATTGGGGACATGCTATCAGTACAGACCTGGTGAATTGGGAACATCAGCCGATAGCCATTGCGCCCGATGCGTTGGGAACTATCTTCAGTGGTTCCTGTGTGGTTGATAAGGATAATACGGCAGGGTTTGGTGGCGGGGCGATCATAGCTTTCTATACTTCGGCCAGCGATCGCCAGGTACAGAGTATGGCTTACAGTCTGGACAACGGAAAAACATTCAAGAAGTATGCGCGTAATCCTATACTGACTTCCACCCAACGTGATTTCCGTGATCCGAAAGTTTTCTGGCATGACGCTACCGATAAATGGATCATGATTCTTGCCGTAGGTCAGGAAATGCAAATCTACTCTTCAGCTAATCTGAAGGACTGGGCTTATGAAAGTAGTTTCGGTGAAGGTCAGGGGGCTCATGGTGGTGTATGGGAATGTCCCGACCTGATAGAACTGCCTATCGAAGGTACGGAACTGAAGAAATGGGTTCTAATCTGTAATATTAATCCCGGCGGACCTTTCGGTGGAAGTGCCACTCAATATTTTGTAGGTACCTTCGATGGAAAGAAGTTTGTGAATGAATCACCGAAAAACACCAAGTGGATGGACTGGGGAAAAGATCACTATGCTACCGTGACTTGGAGTAATGCGCCCGAAGGACGCCATATAGCGCTGGCATGGATGAGCAACTGGCAATATGCTAACAATGTACCTACTACTCAGTATCGCAGTGGTAACTCTGTTCCCCGTGACCTGAGTCTCTATACTTCGGCGGGTGAAACTTATCTGAAATCTTCCCCTTCGCGAGAACTGCTGAAACTGCGTGGGAAAGAAGAAAAGAAGCATTCCTTCAAGGTGGACCGTACTTATAATATGGACAAACTGCTTTCGGATAATACAGGTACGTATGAAATTGAAATGACGATTAAGAACAGAAATGCAGAAGTCATTGGCTTCCAACTTTTCAATTCAAAAGGAGAAGAAGTGGATATTTACTATAACTTGGTAGAGAAGAAGTTTGCGATGGATCGTAGTAAGAGCGGAGTCGTATCATTCAGTTCGGACTTTCCGGTGCTGACTCTTGCTCCGATAGAAGGCAATTCGGAAATGACGCTGCGTCTTTTCGTTGATAAATCAAGTATTGAAGTGTTTGGCGATGACGGACGTTTCGCAATGACAAACCTTGTGTTTCCTTCGGAACCTTACAACCGTATCAGTTTCTATGCCAAAGGCGGTAGCTATGCGGTAAGTTCATTCAAGGTTTATAAGTTGAAATAAGATTGGTCTATATTTCCTCCTTTTCTGTACCCGAATTTTATCAAAGCCGTACCCGCTCCGTAGCTGGTCCGTACCTAAGCGTTTGGACCAGATACGGACCAGGTACGGCTTCTCCTTTATTCTTCTATTTCAATGGTATATTTTCCTTTGAATACCTCTTCGGGTTGCAGATGCTGTACCCAATCCTTATCTTTATACTCTCCTGTATAATGTGCTTTGTCGCAACGACCGTACCATGGTTCAATACAGACAAACGGGGCATTCTTGGCAGGTGGCGACCACAGTCCGACAACAGGCGCATCAAAATGGAGGCTAAGATAAGGAGCTTTCTCCTTATTATATAGAGTAACCCGCCGCACCTGGCTTCCCTCCAATATAAGTGCATCTTTGTCAAATGTATGTGTGTCCAATGGCAACAAGTCGTTTGTCAGTTTCAGAGGATATTGGGTGTCCGGGTCGGCACATCCTTTTTCAGAAATAAGTATGTATTTCAGTCCGCTTTTCTTATTGAAACCGAAAAATCCCCGTTCTTGCGTTTCGGCATCGAAATCCGGATAGTAGAATGCCGGATGTGCACCAATCTGGAAGTGCATTTCCTTCTCCCCGGTATTCTCTACTTCCCACATGACATCGACCTTCTTCTCGCGGATGCGATAGCCGATGGTGAGACGGAATGGGAAAGGATATTTCTTGAGTGTTTCTTCGTTGCTGACAAGCTGGTAGCGGACTTCATCGTTTTCCTCGGATATCAGTGTGAACTCCATGTCGCGGGCAAATCCATGCTGAGTGAGGACATAGGTGGTGCCTTCGTTTCGATATTCATTCTCCCATACGCTTCCTACAATCGGGAAGAGTACCGGCGAATGGCGTTTCCAGAATGCAGGATCTGCCTGCCATAGATATTCTTTTCCATTAGAAAAAATACTGCATAGCTCTGCTCCATGTGCAGAAACTTCAATGCTGAGTCGTCCATTAAAGAGTGTTTCCATATTGTTGTTTAAAAAGTTTCTTTGGATAATTTTCCACAAATGTAGCTAAAAAGAGAAATAATGCCCTTGAAATGCGCTTAAAAAACATTCTTGTATCATAATTGCCACTCTTTGTAACAAGATTGTTATCCTGTTGTTCTGATATTCGCTTCCTTTGCAACGTGCTTTTCCGAGCAAGAAATACTTAAATTAATACCATACAACAATGAAATCTAATTCTTCGTTATCCAAGCTGATCCCTGTGATGCTCTGCTTTTTCGCTATGGGATTTGTGGATCTGGTAGGCATCGCCTCCAACTATGTAAAAGCAGATTTGGGTCTGACTGACTCTCAAGCTAACATCTTCCCTTCGCTGGTTTTCTTCTGGTTCCTGATCTTCTCTGTGCCGACAGGTATGTTGATGAGCCGTATCGGACAAAAAAAGACGGTACTCCTTAGTTTGGTTGTGACCTTTGCTTCGTTGTTATTGCCTGTTTTTGGTGATAGCTATACGTTGATGCTGCTTTCTTTCTCTTTATTAGGTATCGGCAATGCATTGATGCAGACTTCACTGAATCCGCTGCTTTCCAACATCGTGAGAGGTGACCGGCTGGCAAGTAGCCTTACCTTCGGACAATTTGTAAAGGCGATTGCTTCGTTTCTTGCACCTTACATCGCTATGTGGGGAGCTACACAGGTCATTCCGTCGTTCGGTTTGGGGTGGCGTGTGCTGTTTCCTATTTATATGGTGATAGCTGTGATAGCCGTTTTATTGTTGGGACAGACACAGATTGCCGAGGAGAAAGAGGAAGGAAAACCTTCTACGTTCGGTGAGTGTTTGGCTTTATTGGGTAAACCATTTGTTTTGCTTTCTTTCATCGGTATCATGTGCCATGTAGGAATCGATGTAGGTACGAATACTACTGCTCCTAAGATTCTAATGGAGCGTTTGGGGATGGGATTGGATGACGCTGCGTTTGCTACCAGTCTCTACTTCATTTTCCGTACGGCAGGCTGCTTCACAGGTTCTTTTATTTTGAGGAGGATGAATGCTAAATCGTTCTTTGCTATCAGTAGTTTTATGATGTTACTGGCAATGATTGGACTTTTTGCTTTCCATTCAAAAACATCTATTTATATTTGCATTGCGCTGATAGGTTACGGAAACTCGAATATCTTTTCGATTGTCTTCTCACAGGCGTTGCTGTATATGCCCGGCAAGAAGAATGAAGTTTCCGGTCTGATGATAATGGGACTTTTTGGTGGACCTGTTTTCCCGTTGGCAATGGGATTGGCAAGTGATGCCATAGGACAAAGCGGTGCAGTAGCCGTGATGACTGTCGGAGTACTTTATTTGCTGTACTATACTTTGAAGATAAAGAAATAACCTAATGTCTAATTGTAATTTATAATTTGTAATTAAATTTAGTGTCATGAATAAAATCATCGTAGGAATGGGTGAAGCACTCTGGGATGTGCTGCCCGAAGGAAAGAAGATAGGTGGTGCGCCTGCCAATTTCGCTTATCATGTATCACAGTTTGGTTTTGATAGCCGTGTAGTGAGTGCAGTGGGACGTGATGCTGACGGACAGGAAATATTGGATGTTTTTGCTCAAAAGAAACTGACTTGTGAGATCGAGCAAGTGGATTATCCTACCGGTACGGTACAGGTTACTCTTGATGCTGTGGGGGTTCCCTGTTATGAGATTAAAGAGGGGGTAGCTTGGGATAACATTCCTTTTACGGATGATTTGAAACGTCTGGCCCTTTCCACCCGTGCTGTTTGTTTCGGTTCGCTGGCTCAGCGCAGTCCCGTGAGTCGTGCTACTATTCAACGTTTTCTGGACACCATGCCTGATGGAGAAGATCAGATCAAGATTTTCGATATCAATCTTCGTCAGGGATTCTATACGAAAGAAATACTCTGCGAATCTATGCGCCGCTGCAACATACTTAAAATAAATGATGAGGAACTGGTTACTATCAGCCGTATCTTCGGTTATCCGGGTATTGATTTACAGGATAAATGCTGGATACTTTTGGCTAAATATAATCTGAAGATGCTGATTCTGACTTGTGGAACCAATGGCAGTTATGTATTTACTCCGGGTGTAGTATCTTATCAGGATACACCGAAAGTTCCTGTTGCCGATACTGTGGGGGCAGGTGATTCTTTTACTGCTGCTTTTACATCGGCTATACTTAGTGGGAAACCTGTTCCCGAAGCGCATAAACTGGCAGTGGAAGTCTCCGCCTATGTTTGTACACAGAGTGGGGCCATGCCGGAATTGCCGTCTGCTTTTAAGAGTCGGTTGGGAGCAGCTGATATCTCCGGTGTATGAGTTGAACCTATCCTGATAATTGCTTCAACTTGGCAGGCAATCTTATATTATAGGGGCATTGTGTAACATACAATGCCTTTTTGCTTCCAACTCCCTTTTGTGCCATATTCCTGCTTGTCTTCTGTAGTATAACAATAATCGTTCTTATTTTCGGCTTCGTATAGCGGGATGGCTCCTTCTACGGGCGAAGCGTATACATATCCTAATTCTTTTTCCAGTTGCCATTCGGTGTCGGCTGGCAATAGCTCTACAGATAGACGTTGCTTTTTTCCGTTACTATATAAATACAACGGTACGGTACTCGTGATTTGTTGTTTGTAGATGGAACAGATGGCTCCTTCATATTTTTTGTTGGAGTGCATTGCAATATCTAAGTAAGATGTGTCGTATGTGTGATTTTTGCCATTCCAGGCCTGAAGTAACGGAGTGGTAGAAACTAACGATAACTTTTGGTTGGATATATATTTTTCTATCGCATCTTTCACTTGCTCTTTTTTGGTGGCATCCGCTATTAGTTCATAAATAGGAAGGACTTTATTTTGAGTGATTTTCGTCAAAGTATAATTCTTTTCATTGAACGAGTTCCACCAGGCATTAAAGCCATCGGTTATCGGTTGTGAAGTCAATAAACTTGTATTTCCTCCATAGAATTCCAGTATAAGCTGACCTCCTATGCTTTGTGCCACTTCTTCTTCCCATCCG
>OGPJ01000843.1_pt1 | contig 23110 bp, 19 predicted proteins | sample 1552831 | NCBI WGS metagenome assembly OGPJ01 (sample SAMEA2579914, study PRJEB22360) | human gut metagenome | biome: human gut; feature: human-associated habitat; material: faeces | place: Denmark | collected 2008/2010
CCCACACTGCGGAAAAACACTGCCGAACCTGTCGAACAAACATTGAAGCAAAACAGCCGTCGGCCGAGAGCTTCCAAACGCTGACGCGCGTGTGGCTTGACGAGTGCGGACGCGTCGCCGGATCGGATCACTGCCGGCATGATGTTCCGGTGAACGAACTGTTCGAGGCGGAGAAGGACCACATGCTTCCATTGCCCGGCGTGCGGTTCGACCCGTGCGACTGGAGGAGCGTGAAAACCGACAAGACCGGCGCCGCCGCGATCGACGCGAACCGGTATCCGGCCGGACCGAAATGGCGTTCCATGCGCCTGCAGGCCGGGGTGCGCGTCTTCGAGATCGAACTGCGGGGCCCCGACGGCGAAACGATCACCACGCCGGAGAGGATTTGGGGCCATTCGGCGAAAACCCAGGTGGATCCGGCGAGCCTGCTCGCGATCATCGCGCGAAAGCCCCGCATATGGGGCGAAAGCCCGATCAGGAACGATTTCCCCGAAACCGTGCGAGCCCTGCTCGACCGCATGGACGCACGCACGCGCTCCGATCTGCTCGACGACATCCGAGCCGTTGCCGCCGACTGCGGGTTCGCCGCCACGGTCAAAGCGGTGGAAACCGTCATCAACGCGGGACGGACCGTCGACCGCGCGGCGATCGGCACATGCGCCAAACGCATCCTCGAGGGTGCGGGAACCGAAGGCGGGCAGGATTCGAAGCGTTACGACAAATACATGAAGGAGGCCGAATGAGCCAGCAAAAACCGCGGCAGCGCGGCGGCCGCGTTCCTGACAAGGCCACGCCGGAACAGGTCATGGCCTTGGCGCGCAACCTGCCGTTGACGCACGGCGTGCCCGGGAAGGCCCTGGAGGACGCCACGCCCGGCCGGCTCGGCTTCCTGGACAACCTGTTCGGGAAGGAGAACGCGAGCCGGGCCGGATCCAAACGGCGGCGGCTGCCCGGACAGGCCGGGTTCCCCCGGAACAAGACGCTTGACGGCTACGACCGGGGGCATAGCCTCGTTCCCCACCGACCGGGGCCGCGAACAGCTGGAAAGCCCGGAGTTCGTCGACCGGGCCGAGGAGCTCGTGCTCCACGGCGACGTCGGCTGCGGCAAGACCCACCTGGCCATCGCGATCGGCATGCTGGCATGCCAACGCATGATACCCGTGAGGTTCTTCACCGCCTCCAGCCTGGTCATGCGCTTGAGGAAGGCCAAGGACGACAACAGATTGGACGCCGAGCTCAAGTCGATGGGCAGGGCCGGGCTGGTCATCATCGACGAGCCCGGCTACCTGTCCATCGACATCGACGGGGCCAGGCTCCTGTTCCAGGCCGGCGCGGACGGCTACGAGACCCGCAGCGTCATCTCCGCCTCGAACCTCGAGTCCGGCAGATGGGGCGACGTGTTCGGCGACGGGGACATGGCCGCCGCGGTCATCGACCGCATCGTCCACCACGGCGGGATCCTCCGCTTCCATGGCGAATCCTACCGGAACGAACACTCCCTCATGAAATAAACCAGACAAACAACAAAACAAGGAACCAACCGCCGACGGTGTTCAGATTAAGTGCCGAACACGTCCACCTCAATTTGACGAAATACAGCCTTCAGCCGTTTCGGCCTGTAGGGCCGGTAGGACCCGTTCTCGTCGGACGCGAACCACGGGCCGCGTCCCGGCTCGCGGCTGACGGTGGACTTGCCGCGGCCAATCCCCAGGGCGATCTGGCGGACCCCGAGCCCGTCACGGTTCCTCAACTCGTCGATCCGGATGCGTTCCTGTGCCGACAGGTGGGAATAGGCTTTCATATCGAGTGCAACGCTTTCTCTTCGGTTGTGGACCTGAACACTTCCAACCATAGACAGGCGTTGCACTTCTACCTAGAACCCGGGGACGTTGAGAAGTTGGTTGAATATGCTGTTCATCAGGCGCTTTGCGGTTGTTTGTTTATCTTGGTCGAAAACATCCTACCCGGAAAGCGCTCTTCTCTTACTCCCTCAACAACTCAACGGAGAAACCCCACCCACGAAAACAGCAATAGCGCCATAATTTACGTTTTCCAACCAAATTTGAGCCCTGTTCTTACGTTTTATAACCAAAATAAGGTGCACTGGGCTACGTTTTCCAACTTTGGTGTCTAGCTGAGCTTGAACCAGCTATGGTTCTGAAACTATTCTGATGGATTTACCGCAGTTCGCCTGCCAAGTATGGCTCCACGAATGCGAGGTTGCTACCGCGTTCGAGTGAGTGGAGGTCTTGCATGGCATATTGCCAAGATTCCTCCCACGTTGTCGGATTGCCGTGTATTCGCCGAAGAGATTGAAGGGTTGTAGAGAACAGGTTCGGGTTGCGGGTAAAGCGGTCTGCTAGTTTGATGGCGCTGCTCTGCTTGTGCTGTGCGTCTAGATTGTCAATCCTACCGCGAAATGCGTGTTCGAGGTTGCGGCTGACGTAGAACAGGCGGTACGGGACCATGAGCGTGGCGCGGCCGTTCTTCTTCCTGAACCCATCGAGTTTCAGCAAGGCATCCACGCCGTTTCGCTTGGTCGTGCGATCCGCAATCAGGATAGTGCGGTTTGGCGTGATGATGTCGGTCGTTGAATATTGCGTTCCATCCACCAATGGGTCTTCCCGCACTCGGTCGTCAGATGTGAACGCCCCGTCTAGGTCGCAGATCTGGATGACATGGCCGAGCTGGCCCCAGGCGCGGTCGTGGTCTCTGAGGTAGTACTCCACGAGTTCGCGCACCGTCTGGGCAGGATTGTCCGCTGGATAGAACCCGTTACGACGCCGGAACTCCTCACGGTGGTTTGGCGCAGTCAACACGTCGCAGTGGAATTCCTGCCCTTGGAATAGGCGGTTCTCGATTAACGACGAGAATGCCGGCACGAGCAGGCTGGCGTCGCTTGCTCCTTCTACGACCAGCAGGACGATCTTGCGTTTAGCCACGGTTCACCTTCGTTCCGGAGGCGTTGAGTGCTGCCAGATCGTCGTCGATGTCATCGTCCTCATCGGGATGGCCGGCGGCATAGAGACTGTTGCCGAACATGCGTGGTATGGGCGAATCATAGATGTCGGGGCCGCTCCATCCGAGCTCGCTGGCCGTCAGGTACCGTCGGCGCTGGTTGTTCGTGGAGGACTTGCGGGGGATGATCGCGAACCGGTTATTGGGATCGGTCACTGTAGTGCGAATGCAGCCGTTCGGCAGCACTTCCAACGCACGCAGGTTATGGGCGGTGAACACCAGCTGCCCTGCGCACCCGTCCGCCAACTGGTACAGCATGTCACCGAGCAGCAACTCGAACACGCCGGAGTCGAACTCATCCACGGCAACCAGCGCGTTCTCGTCGTTATACGCGTGCTTGAGATAGCCAAGCAGCGCGGTGATGCGTATGATGCCTTCGCTCTCACAGCGGAATGGGACCGTGATATCGCCACGACGCGAGAACAGCTCCGCGGTGACCCGATCCTCGCCATCTTTGCCGGAAGGCGCGGTTCCGATCTTCAGCAGGACATGCAGACCAGGCACGAGGGTGGGCAGGATGCGGTCGAAGGACTCCACGGTCTGTCCAAGTCGTTTCGCCTGGCCCGGGGTCAGCGGGTTCGGTTGCAACAGGTCGAACAGAAACTCTGTGTTGCGACCTGCGGAATCCTCCTCCATGATGGGGATGAACGCATATGCGGCATAGGAGCCACGACGGGTAGTGGATACGAAGACATCATTGGTCGCGTAATCGCATAAGGCCTTGCGTAGGCGTACGAACTCATCGAAACGTTCGTTGATGTATGTCAGTGATCTGGCGGACACACCATTCGCTTCCCGCACGCGGGAGACCACCCAGTCGATGAGGAACTCGGCATCGGGTCGGTCTTCAAGCGCGGCACACCGCGAGAACAGGAATGAGCGCCCCTCCATGTACGCACGATCAGCGGTGCGTGAGACCACGGTTTTCACCGAGGTGACCGCCTCGATGGAGCGCCACACATATACCGGAGTTGACACGAAACCATCGGTCTCAGAATCCTCCATCCGATGCCCCAACGCCTCCCTGCCTAGGCGTGAGAGATCGTCGCCGATGCGAACCGACTCGGAAACGACGCGCGCTCGCGTCGAATCCGGGTTCGCTTTACGCAGGGACACCTTGTATTCAAGGTAGCTGGGCTTCTGTTTTCCTCCGATGAGGAGCGTCGCCGTCAAGGTTGCAAGACCGGTGCTGACGCTAATGGCATCGCCGGCGGTGTCCGGCAGCATATTCCCGGATAGCAGCGCGCGCAGTATCCCGATGGCATCGATAACGGTGGTCTTGCCTGATCCATTCTGTCCATAGATACCCGTTACGCTGCCGCCAGCGGGCAGATCGTCAAAATCCAAGACGCCGTGCGATATGTTCCTCATGTTGTCTAGAACAAGTCTTTGTAAACGAATCATCGCATTACCGTTCTTTAAAAGTCATAATAATCAATTTATAATTGAAATACATGATTATTGTACAACATAAGATATATTTTCGCCACCAAATCTCGCAATCGGTATTCATTGATTGTGCTGTCAGTGACCTATCGGCGGCCTGTCAATGGCCTATCAGTGCCCTTGCTTCCGGTACTTTTCCTCAGTCCCAGCTTTATCCGGCATCCACCAGCTTTCGTGCGCGCGGTACCAGTCGATGGTCGCGGCCAGACCTTCCTCGAAATCGGTGTACTTTGGCACCCAGCCGAGCTCGGTCTGAAGTTTGGTGGCGTCGATGGCATAGCGCTTATCGCCACCGGGGCGGTCGTTCACATGGTCGAAGTCATTGGCGTCACGACCCATGAGCTTCAGAATCATGTGCAGCACATCAATGTTGTTGTATTCGCCATTGGCTCCCACGAGGTAGGTTTCCCCGATGCGGCCTCGGGTGAGAATAGCCCAGATGGCACTGCAGTGATCTTCCACGCTGATCCAGTCGCGCACAGCCAGACCTTGCCCGTAGAGTTTCGGGCGAATGCCGGCAAGAATGTTCGTGATCTGGCGGGGAATGAACTTCTCCACGTGCTGATAGGGGCCGTAGTTATTGCTGCAATTGCTGATGGTGGTTTTGAGTCCGTGCGTGCGGTGCCAGGCGCGCACCAAGTGGTCGCTGGCGGCCTTGGACGCCGAATACGGGCTGGACGGTTTGTAAGGGCTGAGCTCGGTGAATTTGCGCTGTTCGTCCAGAGCCAGATCGCCATACACTTCGTCGGTGCTGATGTGGTGGAATCGAATATCGTGGCGGCGGGCGGCCTCGAGCAACACGTACGTGCCGGTCACGTTCGTATTGAGGAATGGGGAGGCGTCGAGAATCGAATTATCGTTATGCGATTCGGCGGCGAAGTGCACAATGGCGTCAATCGGGGGTACTGCGGCTGCAGAGCGTTGGTTCAGCCCAGAAAACAGGGATTCCACAAGCTCGGCATCGCAAATATTGCCATGCACAAAGGTCAGGTTCGCGGCCGGCACGCCATCGAGATTCTCGCGTTTACCGGCATACGTGAGCGCATCCAGAACAGTCATGTGGGCCTGCGGATGGTTGCGCGCCACCCAGTGCACGAAGTTTGCGCCGATGAACCCTGCGCCACCGGTAACCAGAATGTGTTGCGGCGCGAATGATGGGTTGGTTGCTTCGTTGGATGATTTGTTGACTGCTTCGTTGGTTGAGTCGAGGGCCTGTTCGGAATTGCTCATATCTACCAATCGTAACCTGAGGTTTGCCTGAGTGCGGGGGCTTATATTGGTGGTTGCGTTGTTCTGCGCTCTGTCTTTGTGGCGGCGAACGGGTCCGGGCAAAGACACAGAAATGTAAGAACATGCCATGCATTGCCTTGAGTCTGTCGTCTGGTCTTGGATTGTGTCCAGTTTTCTGGTCAGTCTAGGAAGATTGCCGATTTGCAATTGGGTGAGTAAGATATTTTCTCGGAAATCGAACATAATAATTGATATATTGACTTTATGAAAGGGAATGCGCGCATGCCGGAAACTACTCAATACCCAGACCTAGTCATTGTCGGCGCGGGCCTGTTTGGTCTGACGGTGGCGCAGCAGGCGGTGGAGCACACCGGCGCGCGCGTGCGCATCATCGATATCCGTGACCACATCGGCGGCAACGCGTACTCGTACTTTGATGAGGAGACCGGCGCGGAGATCCACAAGTATGGCGCGCACCTGTTCCACACGTCCAATAAGCGTGTGTGGGACTACGTCAATCGTTTCACGAGCTTCACGAACTATGTGCACCGCGTGTATGCCACGCATGACGGCGAGGTCTATCCGCTGCCGATCAACCTGGGCACCATCAACCAGTTCTTCCATGCGCATTACACGCCGGCCGAGGCGCAGAAGCTTATCGCCGGGCAGGCGGGCGAGCTGGCCGGCACCGATCCGGCCAACCTGAACGACAAGGGCATCCAGCTCATCGGCCGCCCCCTGTATGAGGCGTTCATCAAGAACTACACCGGCAAGCAGTGGCAGACCGACCCGTCCGAGCTGCCGGCCGCCATCATCAAGCGCCTGCCCGTGCGCTTTAACTACGACAACCGTTACTTCAAGGACACGTGGGAGGGCCTGCCCACGGACGGCTACACCAAGTGGATGGAGCGCATGATCGACGACCCGCGCATCACTGTGGAGCTTGGCGTCGACTTCTTCGACGAGTCCCAGCCGTACAACAAGACCGCGCTCAAGGCCGCCGGCGTGCCGGTGGTGTACACGGGCCCGGTGGACCGTTACTTCGGTTACGAGCTTGGCGACCTCAAGTGGCGCACGGTGGACTTCAAGGAAGTACGCTACGACGAAGGCGACCACTTCGGCTGCCCGGTGATGAACTTCTCCGACGCGGACGTACCCTACACCCGCGCCATCGAGTTCAAGAACTTCAACCCGGAGCGCCACGATGCCCAGAACCCGAACAAGACCGTGGTGTGGGAGGAATACAGCCGTTTCGCCGAGCGTGGCGACGAGCCGTACTACCCGGTCAACACGGACGCGGACAAGGCGCTGTACGCGCAGTACGAGGCCAAGGCCAAGGCCGAGCCGAACACCGTGTTCGGCGGTCGTCTGGGCACGTACAAGTACTACGACATGCACAACGTGATCGACACCGCCCTGACCGCCTACGAGGAGCAAGTCGCACCGCTGCTGAAGAAGTAGATCGTCGTTTCGCCAGAGGATTAACGATTTAGCCTGAAACCGACTGAATATTGCTGAGGCAATAATGCCGGTTTCAGGCTCCTGTGTTTTTAATGTTGCAAGTGGGGGGATGACGCTGCTTGAACATGGCTCGGCTTCCCCAGAATGAAAAACTGGCGGAAAGGCGTATAAAGTGGCGGTAGACTGGCGGAAAGGCGTATAAAGTGGCGAATTCTGACGTTATTGAGTTGATTTCTTTTGCCAGCCTTTCCGAGTCGGATGTGAGGCTACTTCGAGAAGCTAATTGTATTGAGGCGAAAAAGGCCAAAGACAAATTACCAGACAGTCTATGGGATACGTATAGTGCATTTGCCAACTCTGATGGCGGTCTTATTCTTCTTGGTGTTTCAGAGAACTCGCGACGAGAATTGAATGTAACAGGGGTAACGGATGCAGAAAAGCTCAAACGGGATTTTTGGAATACTGTCAATGACCGTTCCAAGGTCAACGCCACAGTACTTTCCGACCAAGATGTTGTGATTCGACATGGATCGTCCGGTGATTTCATCGTGATTCATGTCCCTCGTGCAGGGCGGGAGATCATGCCTATATATGTGGGCGCTGATCCTTTTAGCCGGGAACAGCATAGGGGCACCTTCAGAAGGAATAACGAGGGTGACTACCATTGCGACCGGGATGAAGTCAAAGCAATGTTTCGCGATGGCAGCGACACTCCTCAGGATCTTCGTATCGTGGAAGATTTGGGTAGTGCCGCATTGGATTCAGGCACGATTGCCTCGTACCGTTCTTATTTTCAAAGGATTCGCCCGAACCATCCGTGGCGTAACCTCAATGACGAAGATTTTCTCGTGCGTCTGCAGGCGCTCGCTCGTTCTACCAAAGATAATCAGTTGCATCCAACTATTGCTGGATTGCTGATGTTTGGGCGCGAATATGATATCGTGCGGGAATTCGCAAATTATTTCCTTGACTATCGTGAAGAAATTGGACTCGATCGTTGGGATGATCGCATTACCTCTACTGACGGAATTTGGTCCGGCAACTTATATGATTTTTGGCAGTCAGTATATGGTAGGCTGCGGCAGGCGGTGCCGCGCCCATTCCGTTTGGACGGAGAAGCGCGACGTATGGATGAAAATCCCATGGAAATCACTATTCGCGAGGCGTTAACCAACGCTATCGTTCATGCGGACTATATGGGTAGAAGAGGCACTGTGATTATTAGGCGCCAATCAACCATCGAGTTCACCAATCCTGGGCGGCTCCGTGTTACAAAGGCCGAGGCGGAGCAAGGTGGAATATCTGATGCACGCAATCCTATCCTCATGAAAATGTTTTTTCTCATCGGTATCGGTGAAAAAGCAGGAAGTGGCTTTGATGTGATGCGAGCTGGTTGTGATTCTGTTGGCGCGCCGCATCCACTGCTGGAAGTGCTAACTCGTCCTGATCGCGTAAAACTTGTAGTACGGTACACAAACCTTGGCGGATCTGTTATGACGCCAGCAAATAACGAGTCCATGAAATCCTGGACTTCCGTGGGACACCTCTCCAAATCGGAATCAGAAGCGCTACAGTATCTTGTGAGTCAAGGCAGCATATCAACTTCCGAATTAGCGGAGCATATGGAATTAGGGGTCTCGCGTGCTCGGGCACTGCTGAAAAGTCTCGTTGAAGACGGCTTTGCGCAATCTCGTGGTCGTGGCCGCGCCACACGCTACGAGCCAGTCGAGGGGCTGCCCGTCTTCTGACGCAAGAATCGCTCCGCAGAGAGTGGTTTGAACAGCTGGTTTGGAGACCGCGCCAAATGCACAAAGTTTGAGCGTGATTGGTGTTCGTGAAGCAATTATTTGACTGAATTGGTAAAGTGCCACGTCGCGTCGATGACGGGGACAAATTTCCTGGGGTACTTAAGGCTCGCCACGAGGAGTACAGTTGTCTGTAACGCACAATGTGGCGCGTAAGACGAGGGGCGCATCTCGCAAGTGGGGTGCGATGCAGTTGAAGGAGTGCATGTCATGACTGATCCGAATGTCAATCCGAACGGCCAGGTGCCGTGGCAGCAGGCTGACGCCAATCCGACTGAGCCGTTAAATGCGATGACGGCGGAAACGGGAACCGCCGCCAACAATGCTCCAACCCAAGCAATCGCAGCGGGCGAGCAGCCCACTCAAGCGTTCACTCCTGTTGAACAGCCTACACAGGCGTTTACACCTGCCGAGCAGCCCACCCAGCCTTTTGCGCCGGCCAATCAGCCGGTACCGCCTACGCAGGCTTTGCCACCAGTGACTCCTGCCGCTGCGCCCGCGCCCGCACCGGCAGCACCCAATTCGCCCTATCCGGGGGCGGCTCCGGCAGGCGGATCGGTTCCTCCGGTCTACGGCAGCGTCAGTGCTCCGGTATATCCGGGCGGCGGGGCCGTGCCTCCGCAAACGCCCTATAACCCGTATATGCAAGGCGGCCAACCGAACGGCCAGCCGGGATGGTCTGGTTCTTACGGCAGTGTGCCGCCTGAAGCGAACCAGAAGTACAACGGCCTGGCTATTGCCGGTTTTATCTGCTCGTTCCTTGTCTCACTCCTCGGTCTGATCCTGAGCATCGTGGGCCTCAACCAGATTAAGAAACAGGGCGGCAAGGGCAAGGGCTTGGCCATCGCCGGCATCATCATCAGTGCGGCGGGCATGGTGATACAGGTAATACTGGTCATCGCGCTGATCGTCGGCGGTGCCTCGTATGCCAGCAAGGCTATAGATGAGGCGAAAACCGATTCCTTCTATAGTCAGTCCTCTTCGGGCAACGGTGATAGCAGCGATAAGAGCAAAGCTCAAGATAATCTTGACGATGCGCTGGACGACACGTTGGGCGAAACCCATGACGATCTAACCGACGGCGATTATGGGCTGTACGATTCGATTCAGGATTTCGTCGACTCTTTGGAATTCAAGGACTCCATTGAATCCGAAGCGGATACGTTTGCAGACACCGGCATCACCTTCAACTACCGTGTCGACGGTGACACCTTGGTGTACGAGTACGTGCTCGACGACAGCTATGCCTCGCTAGGCGATACCGCCGCTTCCTCACTGGATGCTATGGACAGCACCTATCAATCCACCGCGAATCTGCTGGGCTCGATGTGCAAGACCTCCAGCGGCAAGGCATCATTGCGCGTCATCATGCACACGCAAAGCGGCCAGTCGCTGTATGACAAAACCTGGACCGAAAAGTAGCAATCCCAGCGAACGTGCGTTTTGGTCGATTGAAGGCCGGTCTGCTTGCTCCTTGGACGGATGCTTCTGCGGAAGGAACCGCCAAGGAGTAGGCTTACAGGCATGAGACTCGCACGTTTTTCTTTGAATGATTCGCCGCGCTACGCCTTCGTGCAGAAGGACGAAACGGACGGCAAGGACTACCTCATCGAACTCGACGGTCATCCGCTGGCCGGCGACCAGGTCAAGCCCACCGGCGCTCGTTACCCGGTCGACGGCGATGGCATCCGTCTGCTCTCCCCGGTCATCCCCTCCAAGGTTTACGGTCTGGCCAAGAACTATGAGGCCCACGCCCAGTTCATGCACGAGGCCGGCCACTCCGAAATCGCCCACGCGCCGGAAGACATGGTGATCTTCACCAAGCCGTCCACCTCGGTAATCGGCCCCGACGACCCGATTGTGTACCCGGCCTGCTCCAAGGACATGAACTTCGAGCCGGAAGTGGCCGTGGTGATGGGCCGTATCGCCAAGAACGTGACCGTCGAGAACGCGATGGATTACGTGCTCGGCTTCACCTGCGTCAATGATGTGACGTTGCGCGATCTGCAGGGCATCGACCCCACGTGGACGCGCGCCAAGGGCTTCGATACCTCCTGTCCGCTTGGCCCGTGGATCGTGATGCGTGACGACCTCGACTGGAAGGACGCCAAGATTTCCTTCACGCTGAACGGCGAGGATGTGCCGATGGCGTCTGGCACCACCGCGAACCTGATTCACGGCATCCCCGAGCAGATTGCCGCGATTTCGTCGTTCTCCACGCTGCTGCCTGGCGACGTCATCATGACCGGCACCCCGAACGCCTCCGGCCACCTCGACCCCGGCGACGAGACCATCGTGCACGTCGAAGGCATCGGTGATCTGCGCAACGTAATCGTTCGGGCGTGATTCGTTCTGGTTCCCCTCTCTGAGGGGAACCGTCCAGGCGGAGAAGCTGACTGAGGGAACCAAGAACGCGCCTTACGCTCCCGGCAGAAGTGCGTGCAGGGCGGTCATCACCACCAAGCTGATGATGGCCGTCACTGTCAGCGAGAAGCCGGCGAGCTTGGCGTTGCCGGTCAGCGAATCGGTGAACTTAGTTGAGAAAATCGTGATCGGGGCGAAGGAGCCCAGCACGATGATCTCGCGAATCCTCATGTCAAACTGCCGGCCGCGCCGAGACGCCGGGACAGTTCCGTGCCGGCAAGCCGCAGCTTGGTCTTAAGCGACCGCTCCTGTTCGGGGCGCAGCGATCCGCTCACGAAAGTGAGAGCCAGCCCGGCGATGGGGAAATCGTTGTAGTCGCGCACAGCGACGGCGTATGAATCAAAGCCGGGCGTCACGTCGCCGTGTTCCTCGGCAAAACCGGTGCGCCGGGTTTCGGCGAGCGTCGCCTCCAGCTCCTTGGGCGATTTGGGGCCGATGCCGGTGCGGTCGGTGAACGCCTGACGATTGGGATATAGCGCGCGGACCTGATTGCGGGGGAGTGCGGCCAGAATGGCTCCCCCGGCGGCGGGGCGGGGGCTCGGCGTCACGGACGCCTGACACTAGCGGCGGGCGATGCGCGGCGCGCTCCTCAATCACATAAATGATTTCGTTGCCGTGCAGCACGGCCAGATGTCCGTTTTCGCCGGTCTCGTCAACAAGACGCGCCAACACCGGATGCGCGACCTGCGATACACGATGTTGGCGAGAATAGGCCGATCCCAGCTCGAAAGTCTTGAGTCCGATGCCGTACGCGCGCTGCTCGGCAAGGCGGGTGACCAGTCCGTGACGCTCCAAAATCTCCAACAATTGGTACACCGTGGAGCGCGGAATGCCGAGTTCGCGAGCGAGCGTGGCGGCTTGCGTCTGACCATTGCTCGCGATGAACTCGAGGATGTCGAGCGTACGGTCGGCCGCCGGAGCCAGCGAGACACGTGGCGCGGATGATGATGTTTGATGTTCCCGTTCTGATGGCTTCACCTGCGCCCGCTTGACGGTACGTGGCTCGGTGAAGGCGTATTGCTGCGAGGCATGGCTCATATTTCCATCACCTTACATGTCTGAGATTTCAGACACAAGATGGACGAAGTGGCTTATGGCGGGCATCCGACTGAGGTGAAATGGCCAAGGTTTGATTACTCGGGGAGTGATTGGTCGCGTTTGCGTCGCCTGCTGTTGATGGGCAGGTGCGGTGAGCGAATGCGGGCAGTCGCGGATCCCCGGCGAAGCATGTGCCGCATATGTCGTATATGCGGAATGCGGCACATATATAGAAAGGTATGAGCATGGCAGAGCAGACGGTCACCGTAGGTGTTGGAGCGCTGAGCATCGAGGACGTTATCGCCGTAGCGCGCGGCGGTGCCAAAGTGGCGATTTCGGACGAATCGAAGCATGAGATGGCGCTGAGTCGCGCGGTTATCGATCATTTGGCCGACGACACCGTGCCGCATTACGGTATCTCCACCGGATTCGGCGCGCTCGCCTCCACCTCCATCCCCAAGGAACAGCGTGCGCAGCTGCAGAAAAGTCTGATTCGCTCGCATGCCGCCGGTGCCGGACCGGAAGTGGAGCGTGAGGTGGTGCGCGGCCTGCTGGTGCTGCGCCTGAGCACCCTGTGCACCGGACGCACCGGTGTGCGCCCGGAAACCGCGCAGGTCTACGCCGATATGCTGAACGCCGGCATCACCCCGGTGGTCTACGAATACGGTTCACTCGGATGCTCCGGTGATTTGGCGCCGCTCGCAGCCTGTGCTTTGGTGGCGATGGGTGAAGGCGAGGCCCGCAACGCTGACGGCCTCAAGATCGGCGGCGGCGAAGCGCTGCGTGCGGCCGGCATCACGCCCGTCGATTTGAAAGAGAAGGAAGGACTGGCGCTGGTCAACGGCACCGACGGCATGCTCGGCATGTTGTGTATGGCCATCACCGATCTGCGCCTGCTGCTCAAGACCGCGGATGTCGCCGCCGCGATGAGCGTGGAAGGCATGCTCGGCAACGACCGCGTATTCGCCGCCGACTTGCAGGCGCTGCGCCCGCATCGCGGCCAAGGCGATTCCGCTGCGAACATCGCCCGCATGCTCAAGGACTCTGGTCTGATTGAGGCCGGCCGCCCGGGCTCCACCGTGCGTGTGCAGGACGCCTACTCGCTGCGCTGCACCCCGCAGGTGCACGGCGCCGCCCGCGACACCGTGGAATACGCGGCCTCCGTGGCGGGCGTGGAACTCGCCTCCGCCATCGATAACCCGTGCGTCACGCTGGACGGCCGTGTGGAGTCCAACGGCAACTTCCATGGCGCGCCGCTGGCCTATGTGCTCGATTTCCTGGCGATTCCGACCGCCGACGTAGCCTCTATCTCCGAGCGTCGTACCGACCGCTTCCTTGACGTGGCGCGCAACCGCGGCCTGCCGGCGTTCCTGGCTGGTGACCCGGGCGTGGACTCCGGTTTCATGATCGCCCAATACACCGCTGCCGGCATCGTCTCCGAAATGAAGCGTAACGCCGTGCCTGCCTCGGTCGATTCGATTCCAAGCTCCGCCATGCAGGAAGATCACGTGTCGATGGGTTGGGCCGCCGCCCGCAAGCTGCGCCGGTCGATTCCGGCCTTTGCGCGCGTGCTGGCCGTGGAACTGCTGTGCTCCTGCCGCTCCTTCGACTTCCGCAAGCCGTACCGTCCGGGTGCGGCGGGATGCCGGCAATACCGCGTGGTGCGCCAGTACGCCAACGAAATCGGCCCCGACGTACGCGATACCTGGACCACCCCGCAGATTGAGGGCGTGGCCGAGGCGATTCTCTCCGGCGAAGTCCTCGCCGCCGCCGAATCCGCCGTCGGCGCACTGAAGTAGCGGCTGCCCAAGCTTCCTCATCAGAGGGGGCTACTAGTCACCCTCCCCACCAAAATCCAAAACTTGAGTCATATGCACTCAAGTTTTGGGAATAGAATGGGTTCCAGGTCGGTTGACCATATCAGACAACGACAAGCTGCGGTCTGTCGCAACGCTCGCAGGGCTTTCGAAGCCCGCGAGCCGCACTGCGCAGACCGCATGATATGGAGGAATACGATATGGAACAGAAGTTCACCACTATGGCCCAAGAAGCCGTCGGCGACGCGATTCAGAGTGCGTCCGCCGCAGGAAACGCGCAGGTCGAGACCCTGCACGTCATGGATGCGCTGCTGCGCCAGGAAAACGGCGTGGCGCGCTCTCTGATCGAGGCCGCGGGCGGGGACCCGCAGGCCATCGGCGCGGCGGTGCGCAACGCTTTGGTCGCGCTGCCGAGCGCATCCGGATCCAGCACCTCGCAGCCACAGGCCAGCCGCCAGCTGACCGCTGCCATCGCCCAGGCTGAGAAGGAAATGCAGCAGATGGGCGACGAATACGTCTCCACCGAACATCTGCTTATCGGCATCGCGGCCAGCAAGCCGAACCAGTCGGCCGAAATCTTGGAGAAGAACGGCGTCACCGCAGCCTCCCTGCGCAAGGCCGTACCCGGCGTGCGTGGTGGCGCGAAGGTCACCAGCCCGGACGCGGAAGGCTCGTACAAGGCCCTAGAGAAGTACTCCACCGACCTGACGGCCGCCGCCAAGGAAGGCAAGCTGGACCCGGTCATCGGACGTGACCAGGAAATCCGCCGCGTGATTCAGATCCTCTCCCGTCGTACCAAGAACAACCCGGTGCTGATTGGCGAGCCCGGCGTCGGCAAGACCGCCGTCGTGGAGGGTTTGGCCCAGCGTATCGTGGCGGGCGACGTGCCCACCACCCTGCAAGGCAAGAAGCTCATCTCCCTTGACTTGGGCTCCATGGTGGCCGGTTCGAAGTACCGTGGCGAGTTCGAGGAGCGCCTGAAGAGCGTCCTGAACGAAATCAAGAATGCGGATGGTCAGATCATCACCTTCATCGATGAGATCCACACCATCGTCGGCGCGGGTGCGGCCGAAGGCTCGATGGATGCCGGCAATATGTTGAAGCCCATGCTGGCCCGTGGCGAGCTGCGCCTGATCGGCGCGACCACGCTGGACGAGTACCGCGAGAACATCGAGAAGGATCCGGCGCTGGAGCGTCGTTTCCAGCAGGTGTTCGTGGGCGAGCCGAGCGTGGAAGACACCATCGCCATTCTGCGTGGTCTGAAGCAGCGTTACGAGGCGCACCATAAGGTAACGATCGGCGACGACGCGCTGGTTGCCGCCGCAACCCTCTCGAACCGTTACATTTCAGGCCGTCAGTTGCCGGACAAGGCCATCGACCTGGTTGATGAGGCGGCCGCTCACCTGCGTATGGAGCTCGACTCCTCGCCTGAGGAGATCGATGAGCTGCAGCGCAAGGTGACCCGTCTTGAAATGGAGGAAATGCAGCTCAAAAAGGCCGAGGACCCCGCGTCCAAGGAGCGTCTGGGCAAGCTGCAAGCCGAACTTGCGGACACCCGTGAGAAGCTCAGCGGTCTCAAGGCGCGTTGGGATGCGGAACAGGCTGGCCACAACAAGGTCGGCGACCTGCGTGCCAAGCTCGACGACCTGCGCGTGCAGGCGGATAAGTATACCCGTGAAGGCAACTTGGCGGAGGCCTCGAAGATTCTGTACGGCGAGATTCCGTCCATTCAGAAGGAGCTTGCCGCCGCGGAGAGCGCGGATGCTGAATCTGCTGATGCCAGCGCGGCCAACCCGGCCGATGAGCCGATGGTCCCGGACCGTGTGGACGCCGACTCGGTGGCTGAGATCGTCTCCGACTGGACCGGCATTCCCGTCGGCCGCCTGATGCAGGGCGAAAACGAGAAGCTGCTGCACATGGAGGACTACCTCGGCAAGCGTGTGATCGGCCAGAAGGAAGCCATCGCCGCCGTGTCCGACGCGGTGCGCCGTTCGCGTGCCGGCATCTCCGACCCGAACCGTCCGACCGGATCGTTCCTGTTCCTCGGCCCCACCGGTGTGGGCAAGACCGAACTGGCCAAGGCGCTCGCCGACTTCCTGTTCGACGACGAGAAGGCCATGGTCCGCATCGACATGTCCGAATACATGGAGAAGGCTTCGGTCTCGCGCCTGATTGGCGCGGCGCCGGGCTACGTGGGCTACGAGCAGGGCGGCCAGCTGACCGAGGCCGTGCGCCGTCGCCCGTATTCCGTGGTGCTGTTCGACGAGGTCGAGAAGGCCAACCCGGAGATCTTCGACGTGCTGCTGCAGGTACTTGACGATGGTCGCCTGACCGATGGCCAGGGAAGGACCGTGGACTTCAAGAACACGATCCTGATTATGACCTCTAACCTCGGCTCGCAGTTCCTCGTGAACGAGGACATGGACGCCGACGCCAAGAAAAAGGCCGTGATGGACGCTGTCCACATGAACTTCAAGCCGGAGTTCCTGAACCGTCTGGACGACATCGTCATGTTCCACCCGCTCACGCGCGAGGAGCTTGGCGGCATCGTGGATATCCAGGTGGCTGGCGTGGCTCAGCGTCTGACCGATCGCCGCATCACGCTGGACGTCACCGACTCGGCTCGCGAATGGCTGGCCAACACCGGTTACGACCCGGCCTACGGCGCTCGTCCGCTGCGCCGCCTGATACAGACCGAAGTGGGCGACCAGCTGGCCCGTATGCTGCTGGCCGGCAAGGTCCACGACGGTGACACCGTGCTCGTCGACCAGACCGGCGGCGAACATCTGGAGCTCTCCGCTTGGGCGAGCGACCAGATTGTCTCCGACAATCCGGACGTGAGCGTGGACAACGTCACCGAAGACAAGTGACAATCACTGGCTCCCCTCTCTGAGCAAAGCTGTCAGCGAAGCTGACTGAGGGGAGTTCGGGCTGGCGAGCTTCACTATATTGGCTCTCCTCTGAGGAGGAGAGCCTTTTCGCTACCATGGTGCTGAACTTCATACGAGGAGGGCCAGTGACTGGACGATTCGCGCCGACGCCGTCGGGGCGCATGCATATCGGCAACGTGTACGCCATGTTGGGTGCATGGCTTTCGGCCCGCTCGCGTGGCGACCGCATGCTGATGCGTATCGAGGACGTGGACAAGCCGCGTGTGGTCGCCGGTGCGGACCAGCTCATGATGGATGACCTGCATTGGCTCGGCCTCGACTGGGATGGCGAACCGATGTTCCAATCCCAGCGCACTGAACGATACGAATACGCTCTCGAATGCCTGCGCTCGCAAGGTGTGCTGTACCCCTGTTTCTGCTCGCGTGCCGACATTCGCGCCGCCTCGGCCCCCAACGAGGGCGACGGCTTCATGGTGTACCCCGGCACGTGCCGCCGCCTGCTGCACGACCATCCCGACGAGGTCCGTGCCCGTTTGGTTCGCGGCGACCAGCATTCCATCCGTATCGCCATGCCGGAATCGGCAGCGGGAGAAAAGCAACGTACAGTGCCTGACGATTCCGCTGCGCTGTCGGGAGCCGTGCCGCCGGAACAGCAGGGCGATGCCGGAATCGTTGATGGTGTCGCATGCTTTAACGACCGTGTCTATAGTCCACAGCACTACGATTTGGCCCGCGAGGTAGGCGATTCCGTGATTCGCCGAGCCGATGGACTGTTCGGCTATCAACTGGTCGTGGTCGTGGATGACCTCGATATGGGTGTTGATGATATCGTGCGCGGCCGTGATCTGCTGCGCTCCACCGCGCTGCAAATGTGGATTCGCCAGTGTCTGTTGGCTGGCGGCTTTGAGCCGGAATGCGGCAACACGGAAAAGCCTCTCGCCGAGCACCCCGAGTATGCGCACCTGCCGCTTATCGACAATGCGGCCGGCCGGCGTTTAGCCAAGCGCGAACGTTCGCTGGATATGGGAGCCTTGCGCGCCCGCAACGTAACCCCCGAGCAAATCATCGGATACTGCGCCTGGCTGCTGCGTCTGCAACCCACTCCAATTCCTTGCAAACCCGCCGATCTGCTGGCAGATTTCAGCTGGGAGCCACTGCGCGCCAACCACCTGGACCGCGCGCTGAAACCGGATGATCCAACCACTCCACAATGGCTGGCAGAAGCGTTAGGCTAGAGGCAGCCCAACAGGAAGGATTCCAATGTCGTCGAAGCTCTGGAGAAACGTGGCGCTGGCAGGCGTGGCCGCCGCCGGTGCTGCCGTGTGGGCCGTGGCCCCGCGCACGTTCAATGACAAGCGTCGTAATTTCGTGCCCTCCATTCCGGAGGTATGGTATGCCCATCGTGGCTTGCATGATGCGGGTTCTGGTTTGGTCGGCTATATCGATATCGCTGATTATGGTGGGGATAATCCGGTTAGCGCCCAAGCCGATACCACTGAGCGATCCATCGCCGAAAACGATGATTATGTGTCGCTTGCCCGTCGCATGGCTGTCAAGGCCGGCTACGGCAGTGCGGATATGACCGGTCCGATTGCTCCCGAAAACTCGCTGGCCGCGTTCGCCGCCGCCTGCGAGGCTGGCTATGGCATCGAACTCGACGTGCAGCTTACGCTCGACGGCCAAGTGGTCGTGGTCCATGACGCCGATTTGTTGCGCGTGGCCGGCGATCCGCGCCGCATCGAAGACCTGACTTACGACGAACTCGCCCGTATTCCGCTCTTCCCGAACGGCGAGTCAGGCGATTTGAAGGCCGAACCGTTGCCGGGTGCCGACGCGAACCCGCCGCTGGTGGTCACGCCGTCCGCCGCGCCGAAGGGGTACTACCAGCATGTGCCGCTGTTCTCCGATGTGCTGGACGTGGTGGCCGGCCGGGCTCCGCTGATTGTGGAATACAAGTTCAGCAACAACAGGGCTTGGGATGAGCGTAGCGAAGAGCTCATGGAAAAGGGCCACGCCTTGCTTGAGGCGTATGACGGCCCGTACGTGATCGAATCCTTCCACCCGGGCGCGGTGAATTGGTACAAGGAGCATCACCCTGAGGTGTGCCGCGGTCAGCTGAGCTGGCCGGCGAAGCTGAGCAAGAATGGTGCGGCTGAATGGGCCGCCGGCTTACTGGCGTTCGACTGGCTGTCTCGTCCTGATTTCGTGGCTTATGACTGGACCGGTGGCGCTTCGCCGCAAGTCAAGCTCGCTCGTTCGATGGGTGCGATGCCGGTTTCATGGACCGTGCGCAGCAGCGATGAACTCGCCCAGTGCGCCCCCTACTTCGACCGCCACATCTTCGAAGCGTTCGTCCCCGACGCAGTGTGAGGTTGAGGGCGTTATTGATGCGCCCATGGGGTGGTTACAGGCTCATCGGGCGGTAACTTGCCCATGGGGCGGTTTGAAGAATATGTGAAACCGCGGAATTAAGCCATTTTGGCATACCGCCCCATGAGGATTTTGCCGCCTCATGGGGCAATTACCGCCCCATGGGGGATTTCCCGCCCCATGAGGTATGGCGTTTTACTTGTGATACGGCTCGCCAGCGTTGATTTTATAAGCGCGATAGATCTGCTCCAGCAGAATCACGCGCATAAGCTGATGCGGGAACGTCATCTTCGAGAAACTCAGCAGAAAATCAGCACGACGCAGAATCGCGTCGTCAAGGCCGATTGAACCGCCGATGACCAGCTGAATATGGCTGGTGCCACGCAATCCAAGGTCGTTGATTTTGGCGGCCAATTCTTCACTGGACAGCTGCTTGCCATTGATGGCAAGGGCAATAACAAACGCGCCGTCCTTCAGATGCTTGGCGATGCGTTCGCCTTCTCTGGCCTTGATCTGTCGGTCAACGCCTTCGGAGGCATGGTCAGGCGTTTTCTCATCTGCCACTTCAATGATGTTGAGCTTGCAGTAGCGCGAAAGTCGCTTGGAATACTCGTCAATGGCGTCGCGAAGGTAACGCTCCTTCACGCGCCCCGGCGCAATAATGTCGATTTGCATAGATGTTCCGTTATGTTGGCTCCCCTCGGGGAGGGGAGCCAGGGAAATCAGTCAATTACGCCATAGAGACGGTCACCGGCGTCGCCGAGTCCCGGCACGATGTAGCACTTGTCGTTAAGACGTTCGTCGACCGCGCACACCACGACCTTGAAGTCGATGGACGGGTCGATGTGCTCCTCGACGTACTTGATGCCTTCGGGGGCCGCGATGATGTTGATCGCGGTCACGTCCTTGGCGCCGCGCTCGGCCAGGTAGTGCGTGGCGGCGACCAGCGTTCCGCCGGTGGCGAGCATCGGGTCGATCAGGAAGCACTGGCGGCCGGACAGGTCCTCGGGCAGACGGTTCGCGTACGTCACCTGCTGGGTGGGGTGCTCCTCGTCGCGCTTCATGCCCAGGAAGCCGACTTCAGCAGTCGGAATCAGGCGGGTCATGCCGTCGAGCATGCCCAAGCCAGCGCGCAGCACCGGCACGATGATCGGGCGCGGGGAGGCGAGCTTCTTGCCGGTCATCGGGGCGACCGGCGTCTCGATCGGCGCGGCCACCACGGACAGGTTGCGGGTGGCCTCGTAGGCCTCAAGCATCACGAGTTCGGAGACGAGCTCGCGGAAGGTGGAGGAGGGGGTGTTCTTGTCGCGCAGCACGGTGAGCTTGTGCTCGACCAGCGGATGATTCAAAACATGGAGTTCCATGATTCCCAGCCTAGTCCAAGTTTGCCGACCTGCCGAATTGGTAATGGCGCGGCTTGCTTATCGGATTGGATTTGTGGGTGATTCGACTTTTTGCTGCGATAGGCCAGTTGCAGCAGGACAATGCCCTGTCCGTGCCGAGATCTGCCTCTGATACCTCTGAGAGGGTAAAGCGTAAAAAACAACACGGTGTAAAACAGGGAATGAAACTGGTGTAAAACCGGGAATGAGATAGGTGTAAAATCGGGAATGAAACTGGTGTAAAATCTATATTGTTAGAACGATAGAACTGGGAAAGGCTGCAATATGAACGATTTGAGTGGTCGCGATGGTACCTTGACCAGGCCTGATTATCGTTCACGCGTGGTAGATAGCAGATTAAGTAAACTGCTCAAGGCGTTCGGTGCAGTGGAAATCGTTGGGCCGAAATGGTGCGGCAAGACATGGACCGCGCTCTCCCGGTCTCGAAGCGTTGATCGTCTGGATGATGTGGCAGTTTTCGCGGCCGCCCAAACCGATCCTGCATTGGTGCTGATGGGGGAGGAGCCCCATCTGGTGGACGAATGGCAAGATGTACCGCAAATTTGGGATGCCGCTCGTCGCCATATAGATGACAATGCGAACCGCAAGGGGCAGCTGATTCTTACAGGTTCGGCTATTCCAAAGGATCGTGACGCCATTCATCACAGCGGCACTGGTCGCATTGCTCGTCTGCGCATGTGGCCCATGAGCTTGGCTGAATCCGGAGAATCCACGGGCGCGGTCAGCCTATCCGATTTGTTCGAGGGGAAATTCGAGCCTGCCGAATGCAATACGAGTATCGAAGACATCGCCAGATGGTGTTGCCGTGGCGGATGGCCCGCGAATCTTGAGCTAGACGATGAATTCGCCTTGGAAATCCCGGGCGAATATATCGCAAGTGTGCTGGATATCAGCGTGCCGAAGATGAAGAAGAATCCTGAAACTGCACGAGCTTTGATGCGAGCTCTTGCCGTGAACATCTCGCAGGCACCAAAATATGCGACGCTGGCTGCGGATATGGCATATGGCGATGAGCGGCGTGAGCCGGATACGCAGACGGTGAAGAGCTATTTGGAAATGTTCAAGGACTTGTACCTTCTGACGGATTTGGAGGGTTGGGAACCGCCACTCCGCGCAAAGAGTCGTGTGCGAACCAAGCCCAAGCGATATTTCGTGGATCCTTCGTTGCCTGCTGCGGTTTTAGGTGCCGCGCCGAATACTCTGATGCGCGATACACAGACGCTCGGCGATCTGTTTGAAACGCTGTGCATTCGTGATTTGAATGTATATCTGTCGGCTATGCCGGGTGCCGGGAATCGCATTGCGTATTACCGCGATGACAAGGGGCTTGAAGTTGATGTCATTATCGAGTTGTCTGACGGCAGGTGGGGTGCCATCGAAATAAAACTCAGTGACCTTAAGGTGAACGATGACAATGCGGATAAGCTCAAATCCTTCCGCAACAAAATCTGCGGCAATCCCATGGCTCAGGTCCGAGACCCCGAATTCATGATGTTCCTTACCGGCCGAGGTGGGAAGGCCTATCGCCGCAATGACGGCATACTGGTCGTGCCCATCGCAACGCTCGGGGCGTGAATCTGGTAAAAGAAAAGAAGCGCCGAACCGCGAAAGCGCCTGTCGGCGCAAGGGCCGCTCGCGGCGGCAAAAAATGGAGCCCGGGGCTTAAGCACGGTCCGACGCGGATACTTAGTATAGCTTGCGATGGGTCTCGCCGCGCCGGGGAAGGGGTGGCGTTGGCCGGTAGCTGATTGTTGGGGTGCGGTCGGTGGGTTTCTCCCTCAGTCATGGGCATCGCCCGTGACAGCTCCCTCATCAGAGGGAGCCTGGAGCGGGGTTACTCCAACCGTCCGCGACGCCAGAGGTTGGCACCGTGTTGGAAATCCTTGGCGGTGGCCATGAGGCTGCCGGCGGTGTGCATAAGGCGGGCGGCTTTGGTGCGCACGGCCTTCTCATCGGCATCCGAGGAGAAGCCGCCGTTGGCCTCGGCCCGGGTCACCATGCGCCGCGCCTCCACGCGCAAGCCCAACGCCACCACATCGGTAAACGCCGCCGCACGCTCAAGCGCCACGGCAAAATCGCCCACAAAAGCACCGGAGAGAATCGAATCGGCCAATCGCACGATGTCATCTTCACTGGGAGCCTGATCCACGCCGGCGATGGCGGAGGCGGGAGGGGGCCACAGGCCCCCCCAACGCCCAGATGAGTCA
>OGPJ01000847.1_pt1 | contig 23065 bp, 20 predicted proteins | sample 1552831 | NCBI WGS metagenome assembly OGPJ01 (sample SAMEA2579914, study PRJEB22360) | human gut metagenome | biome: human gut; feature: human-associated habitat; material: faeces | place: Denmark | collected 2008/2010
GCGGGCGTGCCGCTGCGTCGCGGCGGGCTCTATACGGTTGAGTCGCTGGCAGACGAGTTGGTGGACCTGCTAATCGGTCGCTCGGGCGGTCCTTCTAACGTCGCGGACATTGCTAAATCCAAGACGGTCGCGCGAGAGGAGGGTTGCTAATGGAGGCGTTTTCGTTTGGCAGCTACTATCCCGGCGATAGTGCGATCCACCGCCTGGACCCGCGCACCAAGCTGCTCCTGGGCTTTGTGTTTTTGATCACGACGCTGACCGTCGGCGGTTTCCGCGGACTGGCCCCGGTCGCAATCTTCGTTGTCCTGATCTATGCCGTGTCCCGGGTGCCGTTGCGCCGGGTCCTATCATCGATGGCACCATTGCTGGCGATTGTCGTGGTGGTCGCAGTGCTCAACCTGTTTTCCGACCAGAGCGGGCGCATTCTGTGGCAGCTTGGCTTTTTGCAGATAAGCGAGGGCTCGCTGCATTCCGCCGCCTTTATGGCATGCCGCCTGAGCTTGATGATGGCCGGCATGAGCGCCATTACGCTCACCACACCGACACTCGACCTCACCGCGGGCTTTGAGCGTCTGCTCGCGCCGTTTGCGCGTGTGGGACTTCCTGCGCACGAGCTCGGCATGATCATGGGTGTCGCGTTGCGCTTTATGCCGCAGTTCGCCACCGAGATGAAGCAGACGGCCGATGCGCAGGCGAGCCGCGGTGCGCGCGTGACGGGAGGCCCGCTCGGCGGTGTGCGTATGCTCGGCAGTGTGGCGATTCCGCTGTTCACGGGCGTGTTCCGTCATGCCGAGACGTTGTCTGCCGCCATGGATGCCCGTTGCTATCATGGCGAGCAGGGCCGCACACGTCTGCATGCGCTTGCATTTGGCCGCGGCGATGCGTTGGCGGCGGTGGTGACGGCGTTGCTGCTCATCTGCGTCATCGTCATCAATCTTCAACTTGTTTAGGCGCGATTCGAGCGCAAGAAAGGGGTCCCTATGACCGACAACGACCGCACGGCTCAGCTTGAGCGCGCCTGTTCGTATCTCAGGCGCATTCCGGCGTGGTATCTGGCCACGACCGATGCAAGCGACGGGCATCAGCCTCGCGTGAGGCCGTTTTCGTTTGCCATGGTCGATGACGGTAAGTTGTGGTTTTGCACGTCGCGCGACAAGGATGTGTGGGCGGAGCTGAGTGCGAATCCCAAGTTTGAGCTCTCGGGCTGGAAGCCGGGGGAATGTTGGATCGTGTTAACTGGCGAGGCCGCGCTCGAGGATGATGCAGTTGTGAGCGACAAGGTGCGCCAAGCGGGCTTTAAGCACATGGTGGGCATTGGCGAGCAACACGATAGTGCCAACGACGGCCGCCTTGCGTTCTTCTCGGTCCGCAACATCGTCGCGCGGTTCTGCGATATCGACGGCAGCGAGGAGCGCCTGGGGCTCTAGCGCGTCTCAAATTAACTACCCGTTCCGAATTAGCTAGTGCCAGGAGGACACGTGGACGGATTGAATACGGTGTTGGAGTATCTGACGTCGGTGCCGGCGTGGTACTTGGCGACGAGCGTGGACGGGCAGCCACATGTGCGTCCGTTCTCGTTTGCACAGATTCAGGACGGCAAGCTGTGGTTTGTGACGGCGCGCACTAAAGATGTGTGGCAGGAGCTGCTGCAAAACCAGCGCTTTGAGGCCACGAGTTGGTGGCCGGGCCATGGCTGGCTCATCTTGCGCGGGCGTGCCGGCTTGGATGACCGGGCTTTAGACGAAATGCGCGAAGCCGGGTGGAAGCATCTAGAGCGCCTGGGCGAGCACTATGAGGGGCCTAACGACCCCACGCTCGTCTTCTTTAGCGTCGAAGATCCCGAGGCTTTTATCTGCAATCACGACGAATGGGTGCCGGTCGAGCTCTAGCCAGCTGGCTCATCCTAACAACTTGGTTTTCGCATGGGCGGGCCCCGTATTGCCCGGCGCCGTTAGGAGCGCCGGTCAATACGGGGCCCGCTCCATTTGTCAATTCCTTCGAGCGAATGTGTCGGGAATGTTTCAATGCATGAATATGCAAGCCATTTACGTGTTAATGCATCTTTTGGTGCTAAAGTTTCAACCCACTTCATAACGACCGCTGCGAAATGCGCATCGGTGCATAAATCGCAGACAAGGAGTCTGATATGTCTTTGAAGGTTGGAATCGTCGGCGCGGCTGGATATGCCGGAGCCGAGCTCATTCGCCTCGTGCTCGGCCATCCCGAGTTTGAATTTGTTGCCATTACGTCCAACGCCGATGCCGGCCAGCCGCTGTCTGCGGTGTATCCGAGCTTTGCTGGCGTGAGCGATCTGGTCTTCACGACGCATGACGCGCCTGAGCTTAAATCCTGCGACGCCGTCTTCTTGGCCGTGCCGCACACGGCTGCCATGGCACAGGTGCCCGCGCTGCTTGCCGCGGGCGTTTCCTGTTTCGATCTTTCGGCCGACTACCGCCTGAACGACGCATCCGTCTTTGAGACGTGGTATGCCGCCGAGCATACGAGCCCCGAGCTGCTCAAGACCCGTGCCTTTGGCCTGCCCGAGCTGTTCTGCCGGGACTTGGAGACCGCCGCATCCGACCATGCCGACGGCAAACCCGTGCTGGTCGCCTGCGCCGGCTGCTATCCCACCGCAACGAGCCTTGCTGCCGCTCCTGCTGTGCGTGCCGGCTGGGTTGCCCAGAGTGGCCCCGTGATTGTCGATGCCATCAGCGGTGTGACGGGTGCCGGCAAGTCCTGCAACGCTCGTACGCATTTTTGCAGCGCCGACGAGAACTTGGAGGCCTACGGCGTGGGCAAGCATCGCCACACGCCCGAGATTGAGCAAATCCTTGGCCTGACCGATCGCGTCGTCTTCACCCCGCATCTGGCACCGCTCAAGCGCGGCCTGCTCTCCACGGTGACGCTGCCGCTCACGCCGCAGGCCATCGACTCCCTGACCCTTGAGGACGTTGTCGACTATTACAAGCAGTTCTACGCTGGTCGCACTTTCGTGCGCGTACTCGACGCCGGCCAGCAGCCCAAGACGGCTTCGGTCGTCGGCACCAACGCCGCCCAGATCGGCCTCGCGCTCAACAAGTGCGCGGGCGTGCTGGTGGCGACGGGCGCCATCGACAATCTGTGCAAGGGCGCTGCGGGCCAAGCAGTCCAGTGCGCCAATATCGTCTTTGGCTTTGACGAGCGACGAGGCTTGCCCACAGTGGCGTGCCCGGTGTAGCACATTCGATTGTTAACGATTTGGTAGTCGGGCATCGAGTGGGGCGCCACTCTTAAGCTGGTCTCATGATCACGACTGGCATGGCGCACCAACCGATGTCCGTTTTTTGTTTGACATAAGGAGTCATAAAGACGATGAATACCGAGCTGTTTGATATCAAGATTCGCGCCGTCGAGGGTGGCGTTACGGCTGCGGCTGGTTTTAAGGCTGCAGGCATCCACGCTGGGTTCCGCAAGAACCCCGAGCGTCTGGATTACGCGCTCGTCGTGCCCGATAAACCCTGTCCCGGTGCCGGCGTGTTTACCACCAATCGCTTTTGCGCGGCGCCCGTGCAGGTGAGCCGTGCCAACCTGGGCGGTGCCGACAAGGGCTACGGAATCATCGCCGGCGTTTCGGTTAACTCTGGCAATGCTAACGCCGCCACGGGTGAGACCGGCCTTGCATGCGCGCGCGAGACGTGCAGCATCGCATCGCAGGTCATCGGCTGCGAGCCCCAACAGATTCTGGTTGCCTCCACGGGTGTGATTGGCCAGATTCTGCCGACCGACACGTTTGAGACCGCCATTCCTGCTGCCTACGAGGCGCTCTCCGCCCACGGTGGCGCCGATGCCGCTCGCGCCATCATGACGACCGACACGCACTCCAAGGAGTACGCCGTGTCCTACGTCAGTGAGGCTGCGGGTCATGCGGGCAATGTCTATACGGTAGGCGGAATGTGCAAGGGCTCGGGCATGATCATGCCCAACATGGCCACCATGATCGCAGTTATCCCCACCGATGCCCCCGTCGAGCCTGCGGCACTTCATGCCCTGCTGCTCTCGACCGTCAAACAGACCTTCAACAAGGTAACGGTCGATTCCGACACCTCGACCAACGACACCTGCATCATGCTTGCCTCCGGCGCCGCTGCCGCAGATGTCGAGCCTATCGTTGAGGGCTCCGATGCCTTTGACGAGTTGGCATTTGCTGTGCACGAGGTGTGCGAGAGCCTGGCGCGCAATATCGCCGCCGATGGTGAGGGCGCATCCAAGCTTGTTACGGTCAACGTTACCGGCGCCGTGAACGACGAGGAAGCCGATATCGCCGCCCGTGCCGTTGCCAACTCGCCGCTCGTTAAGACCTGCATCGCCGGCCACGACTGCAACTGGGGTCGCGTTGCTATGGCACTCGGCAAGTGCGGCGTGAAGTTTAATCAGGAAGACGTTTCCATCGACATGATGGGCATGCCTGTCTGTCGCGATGGTCTGACTGTTCCCTTTGACGAGGACGAGGCTCTACGACGTTTCGAGGCGCCCGAGATTGTGATCTCGGCAGACCTGGGCGCAGGGGATGCGGCGACCACCGTGTGGACTTGCGACCTCACGCACGAGTACGTCTCCATTAACGGCGACTACCGTTCCTAGATTCCGGGCACGCTGCGCATCTTGCCGCGATTGCGGACAGCGGAGCACGGCGCGATAACGATACGAAAGACGAGGCAGATTATGAAATTCGCACGCGATTGTCGTTCGAGCGAATCCAACGAAGCAACCGCGCAGCTGCTGTTCGAAGCGCTGCCGTGGATTAAGAACCTGACCGGCAAGACGGTTGTTATCAAATATGGCGGAGCCGCCATGGTCGATGAGCAGCTGCGCCGCGACGTGATGAGCGACATCGTTTTGCTCAAGATCATCGGTATGCGCCCCGTCATCGTGCACGGCGGCGGCAAGGCTATCAACGAGGCGCTGAGCCATTACGATATTCCCGTCGAGTTTAAGAACGGCCAGCGCGTGACCACGCCGGCGACTATGGATATCGTGCGCGAGGTGCTGGGCGGCAAGGTTAACCAGGAGCTGGTTGCTGCCATCAACCACCACGGCAACCTGGCCGTGGGCGTGTCGGGCAGCGATGCCGGCACGCTCATCGCCGAGCCGCTCGACCCCGAGCTCGGTCGTGTGGGCAAAGTGACGCACGTCAACACCGACTATATCGAGCGCTTACTCGATAGCGAGTACATTCCCGTCATCGCTACCGTCGCGGCGGGGGAGGGCGGCGGGTTCTTCAACATCAACGCCGACACCGCCGCCGGTGCCGTTGCCGCGGCGCTCCACGCGCATAAGGTGATCTTTTTGACCGATGTCGATGGCCTGTACAAGGACTTTAGCGACAAGGACTCGCTTATCTCCAACCTAACGCTCGACGAGGTTAACGAAATGCTCTACGGCGGCGAGGTCGATAAGGGCATGATTCCCAAGCTGCGCGCGGCCGTCGATGCGCTTACCGGCGGCGTATTTCGTGCCCACATCATCAACGGCACCACGCCGCATTCGCTGCTGCTGGAGCTGCTGACCGATGCCGGCGTCGGCACCGTGATCCATTCCACCGAGACGGCTTACGAGTTCGATACACATCCGCATCCGCTTTCGACGTTTGCTGCGCGTCTGACCGAGAACCTTGACGAGGTCGAGAAGCTTCAGACGGTCTAGCTGACCCGCAGCCGCCCCATTCCTGCACCCATAGGTCTGCGCCGTCCGGCGCTCAACGAAAGGCATCCCATGTCACTTGCAGCTCAGCAATCGCTTGAATCCCATTACGTTATGCATACCTTTGGCCGCTCTCCGGTCGAGTTTGTCGAGGGTCACGGCATGAAGCTCACCGGCGACGATGGTCGTGAGTACCTCGACTTTCTTGCCGGCATCGGCGTGTGCAGCCTAGGTCATGGCAACCTGGCTGTGCTCTCGGCGCTCGAGGCACAGGCCAAAAAGCTCATGCATGTCTCCAATTACTTCTACATTGAGCAGCGCGGACAGGTCGCGGCGCTGCTGTCCAAGCTCGCTAACGACGACGTAGATGGTGCGCGCGTGCTTGCCGATGCCATTGCCGCCGGCGATGAGACCACGGCAGCTGCTCTTGGTGCCCCGGCTGCGGGCGAGCAGGTGTGGGAGACGTTCTTTGCTAACTCCGGCGCCGAGGCCAACGAGGGCTCGATGAAGCTCGCGCGCCTGTACGCCAAGCGTGCCGGTAACGGCGGTAACACCATCGTGTGCATGCGCGGCGGTTTTCACGGCCGTACGCTCGAGACCATTGCCGCCACCATGCAGGATTGGCTGCAGGATAGTTTCCGTCCGCTGCCGGGTGGCTTTGTGGCCTGCACGCCCAACGATGTCGATGAACTGCGTGCGATCTTTAAGCAGCTGGGCAGTGAAATTTGCGCCGTGATGCTCGAGCCGATCCAGGGTGAGAGTGGCGTGCACCCTATGACCGAGGAGTTTATGGCGGCAGCGCGCGACCTGGCACACGAAGTGGGCGCCGTGCTTATCGCCGACGAGGTCCAGTGCGGTATCTTCCGCACGGGTAAGCCGTTTGCGTTCCAGACCTATGGCGTGGAGCCCGACATCATGAGCCTTGCCAAGGGCATTGCTGATGGCGTGCCCATGGGTGCCGTCGTGGCAAAGAAGGAGATTGCCGACGTGTTTAAGCCGGGCGACCACGGCTCGACCTTTGGCGGTAGCTGCTTGGCCATCGCGGCGTGTGCCGCGACGCTCTCCGCGCTCGTGCGCGGCGATTATGCCGACCATGCTGCCAAGGTAGGCGCCTATATGGAGCAGGCGCTGGCCAAGCTCCCGCACGTGGTTGAGATTCGTGGCCGCGGCCTGATGCTCGGATGCGACTTGGATGACGCTGCGGGCGATGCGCATGATATTGTTGCCCGCGCGCTGGCCGCCGGTGCCGTGATTAACGCTACGGGTGCCCATACGCTGCGTTTCCTGCCGCCGCTCGTCTGCGAGGAAGCCGACGTGGACAGTCTGATTGAGATCCTGTCGGGCGTTTTGGGCTAACGCAGCGCAATAACTCAATTTGGACCGGGTTCCGGACTGCGGACGTGCCATATGCGGCACGATTCAACGGTCTGGAGCCCGTTTTGCCTTAGATTTGCTAAGGCAGGGAGACCTGCTGGTCAAAAAACATCAAATATGAGTACTGTTACCGATTTGGTCGCAGCAGTTTTGGACTAATAAGGCCAGATGGCAAGTCGAAATGGCGATGAATGCACGATTTTGATCCAACTGTTAGTCCTTATAATGTACATATGTTGCGTAACTTAGGCAAATACTATCTTTTTATATGTTGCAAACAAAGTAGCAGTACTCATTTTTGCCATTTTTTGGCCACGGCCTTTGTGACAGACGTGCTGGCGGGTTCGAATCCCTCTGCGATGGGCCTGAAAAAAAGAAAGGCCTCCATCGCTGGGGGCCTAACAATTCAGTGGTGGGCGATGAGGGATGTCGCGTGCGGCTGGCGCCGCCCGCATCCGCTTCGGGCCTACGGCCCTCGCGTGCTGCGCTGGAAAACGCTTCGCGTTTCCTCAGCTCCGCACCCTGTCAGGTTCGAATCCCATGAAATGGGCCCAAACAAAAACGGCCCCCTTTCGAGGACCGTTTCCAATTCAGTGGTGGGCGATGAGGGATTCGAACCCCCAGCCTTGTGCGTGTAAAGCACCTGCGCTAACCGTTGCGCCAATCGCCCGTGCGGAGAGAGTATAGCAAAACAATCGCCTCATTCACCTCATATCCATTAAAGGTAACTCGCGCGTGTCACAGCGGAGCTGATTCAGTTGAGATTGCCTGAACATTCCGCCCCTCTTTACGCCCTCGGGTATACTCAAAAGCTACTGATTCGATTTGATGCCCAGCAACAGCAGAGGGGATAGTATATGTGCGGTTTTGTCGGTTTTGTCGGTGGGACGGATAACCAATCCGAGGTGCTCACTAAGATGATGGACCGCATCGTCCATCGCGGTCCCGACATGGGCGGTCAGTTTATCGACGGCCGCGTTGCCCTCGGCTTCCGCCGCCTGTCGATCCTCGACCTGACCGAGGCTGGCGCCCAACCCATGGCCAACGAGGACGGTAGCGTCGTCATTGTCTTCAACGGCGAGATCTACAACTTCCAAGAACTTCGTTCCGAGCTCGAGGCCAAGGGCTACAAGTTCCACTGCGGCGCCGACACCGAGAGCCTCCTACACGGCTACGAGGAGTGGGGCGAGGCCGTCCTCGATCGCCTGCGCGGTATGTACGCCTTCGTCATCTGGGACAAAAAGAAGAACAAGCTTTTTGGCGCCCGCGACATCTTTGGCATCAAGCCGCTTTACTACTATCCCATGGCCGATGCGGGCGACGGCGCTCCGGGCGTGCTCTTTGGTTCCGAGATCAAGAGCTTCCTGGACTACCCGCACTTCCACAAGGCGGTCAACAAAAAGGCCCTGCGTCCGTACATGACGCTGCAGTATTCGGCAACCGAGGAGACCTTCTTCGAGGGTGTCTACAAGCTGCCGCCGGCGCACTACTTTACCGTCGATATCCCGACCGGCAAGATGAACATCGAGCGCTACTGGGATTGCGATTACTCTGCCGTCGAGAAGCCGTTCGAGGAGTACGTCGACGAGCTGGACGAGGTTGTGCACGAGAGCGTCGAGGCCCATCGCATCGCCGACGTCAAGGTCGCGTCGTTCCTCTCCGGTGGCGTCGACTCTAGCTACATCGCCGCTTGCCTCATGCCCGACAAGACCTTCTCGGTGGGCTTTGACTACAAGAACTTCAACGAGACCAACTACGCCAAGGAGCTTTCCGATAAGCTCGGCGTCGAAAACGTTCGCAAGATGATTACCGCCGACGAGTTCTTCGGTGCGCTCGAGGACATCCAGTATCACATGGACGAACCGCAGTCCAACCTGTCTTCCGTGCCGCTGTGGTTCTTGGCCGAGATGGCCCGCAAGGACGTCACCGTGGTGCTTTCGGGCGAAGGCGCCGACGAACTCTTTGGCGGCTACGCCTACTACGAGGATACGGTCCCGGTGCGCAAGTACAAAAAGATGGTGCCGCTGCCTATCCGTCGCGCGCTCGGTAACCTGGCGCTGCATATGCCGTACTTCAAGGGCCATAACTTCCTGGTCAAGGGTGCCGAGATCCCCGAGAAGTCGTTCCTGGGACAGGCTCTGGTATGGCCGGAGCGCGAGGTCGACGGCGTGCTCAAGCCCGAGTACAACACCGGCGACGGCGCCTTCGAGCTCGCTGCACCCATCTACGCACGCGTGAAGGGTCAGCCCGAACTGGTCAAGAAGCAGTACCTGGACATGAACATGTGGCTCCCGGGCGACATTCTGCTCAAGGCCGACAAGATGTGCATGGCGCACTCGCTGGAGCTGCGCGTGCCCTTCCTGGACCGCAAAGTCATGGAGTTCGCCGAGCACATTCCCGACCGCTACCGCATCAACGAGAACGGCAACAAACAGGTACTCCGCCACGCTGCCAACAAGTCGCTGCCCGATGAGTGGGCCACCCGTCCCAAGGTGGGCTTCCCGGTGCCGATTGTCTACTGGCTGCGCGAGCAAAAGTGGTACGACTATGTCAAGGAGTACTTCACCGCGCCGTGGGCAAGCGAGTTCTTCGATACCGACGAGCTCATGCACCTGCTCGATCTGCACTTTGCGGGCAAGGGCGATTTCCAGCGCAAGATCTATACGCCGCTCGTGTTCCTAGTGTGGTACAAGCGCTTCTTTATCGACGAGGGCCAGCCTTCTGTTCAGGCTGCCTAGTCTCGGCCTACGAATGCCTGCGCGTAACGGCTCCTCCGGGAGCCGTTTTTGCGCGAGCACGTTTCAGTTACTATGAAAACCGTCCCTGCCAAATGGCTGAGAAAGGTGAAAGATGCACCATTCGGATTCCGCGACCGTGACCACGGTCGATACGCTTGCCAAGCTTCTCGATGTGTGCGGCGAGCTGCGCGCATCAGAGCAGGTTGACGAGCGTGCCGTGACCGGTTGCTCGTTTGATTCGCGCGCGGTCTCGGCAGGTGACGTGTTCTTCTGTAAAGGTGCTGCCTTTAAGCCCGCGTTTTTGAGCATGGCGCTCGATGCGGGCGCCGTCGCATTTGTGTGCGAGGAGTCGCTGGTCGAGTCTCTGGAGCCGCTGGCGAAGGAGAGCGGTGCTGCGATGCTGGTTGTTGATAGTGTTCGCACGGCCATGGCCCTGTTGCCGCCGGAGGTCTACGACCGTCCCGACCACGACGTCAAGATCGTGGGCATCACCGGCACCAAGGGTAAGACCACGGCCGCTTTTATGCTCCAGTCCATCATCAAGGCGGCGGGCGAGTCCTGCGGTATGATCGGCTCGGTGAGTACCGACGATGGTATCGAGTGCTACGAGAGCACCAACACCACGCCCGAGGCCCCCGAGGTCTGGCGCCATATCGCCAACTGTCGCACGTCCGGTCGCCAGTCCATGGTCATGGAGGTCTCGAGCCAGGCGCTCAAGTACCAACGCGTCGAGAATCTGCCGTTTGACGTGGCGTGCTTCCTCAACATCGGCCGCGACCACATCTCGCCGATCGAACACCCCACGTTTGAGGATTATTTTGAGAGCAAACTCAGGATCTTTGACCAGGCAAAGACCGCCGTGGTGAATCTGGGCACCGAAGAGGTCGACCGTGTGCTGGAGGCAGCGTCGACGGCCGAGCGCTTGGTGACCGTTGGCGTCGAGCATCCCGAGGCAAGCCTGTGGGCGAGCGACGTACGCATGGTCGGCTTTAGCATCGAGTTCAACTTGCATGGCCTGTGTGCCGACGAGTCCGAGGCGGGGGAGAAGGTCCTGTTGGGTATTGCGGGAGACTTTAACGTGGAGAACGCGCTGGTCGCTATCGCCGCTGCGCGCGAGATCGGCATCGGTATCGATGCCATCAAGAAGGGCCTCTCCAAACTGCGTGTGCCGGGCCGTATGGAGGTCGTGGAGTCGAAGGACGGCCGCGTGATCTGCGTCGTCGACTATGCGCACAACCAGCTTTCGTTCCGTTCGCTTTTCTCGTCGGTGAAGCGCGCGTTTCCCGCCAGCCCCGTCATTGCGCTGTTTGGCGCTGCCGGCGGCAAGGCGCAGGAGCGCCGCGAGCAGCTTCCGCGCGAGGCCGCACCGTATTCCGACCTGATGATCTTTGCCAACGAGGATCCAGCTCACGAGGACCCGATGAAGGTCTGTCGCGAGCTTGCCGAGCATGTTCCCGACGATACGCCGAACAAGATCATCCTCGACCGCGAAGCCGCTGTGCATGCGGCGTTCAAGGCGGCGCGCGAGGAGTACGTCAACCCTGATGCCCCCACCATTGTCTTGCTGCTGGCAAAGGGTGACGAGGAGCTCATGCACGTGGGCGACGAGTTCGTGCCCATCGAGAGCGACCTTTCGTTGGCCAATCGCCTGATCGATGTTACCCAGTTTGACTAATGAACCATGATGGCGGCGGCGCCCTGAGTGCGCTGTCGCCATAAGCGTGTTCCCTCAATCAAAACATGCCGTCCAAGTCCAAACCCTTCTACGTAAACGGAGTAACCATGTCCCACAACACCCTGCCGACCGTTGCCGAGCTTTCGGGCGAGATGCGCGAGAGCTTGGCCAAGGTCAAGTACGTCTTTACCGACCTGGATGCCACCATGCTCGCACCCGGCTCGTGCGTGCTGCGCGACAACGACGGCAACCCTTCGACCAAACTCGTCGAGGCCGTCGTGGCGCTCGCTCGCGCTGGTATTCAGGTGGTTCCCACCTCGGGCCGCAACCGCACCATGATCCACGAGGACGCGCGCGTGCTCGGCCTCAACTCCTACATTGGTGAGATGGGCGGCCTGGTTATGTACGACCTCAAGGCCAACGATTGGGAGTATCTGACCGGCGACATGCCTTACGACCCCGTCTGCGGCCTTACTCCGCACCAGGTGATCGAGCAGACCGGCGTGTGCGAGAAGATCCTTGCCCGCTGGCCGCACAAGATCGAGTATCACAACGACATGTCGACCGGCTACAAGTACCGCGAGGTCACCGTCGGCATGCGCGGCGATGTGCCCGACGATGAGGTCCAGGCCATCCTGGACGAGGCCGGTTGCGGTCTGATCTGGGCTTGCAACGGCCATCTGACTCACCTGTCCAAGCCGACGACGCTCGAGCTCGATCGCGTCGAGGACGGTCGCGCATTCAACATCAATCCGGCGGGTCTCAACAAGGGCGTCGCCATTGCGCGCTTCTGCGAGCACCTGGGGATCGAGCGCGAGGAGACACTCGCGCTCGGCGACTCCGAGTCCGACTTCTACATGGCCGATCACGTGGGCACGTTCTGCCTGGTCGAGAATGGCCTGACGAGCGCCGGCGCGCCCGAGTTCCTGGCTGCTTGCGAGAACGCTTTCGTTACGCGCGGCAAAATTGTCGACGGTTGGGCGGCGACGGCAGAGCTGCTGGTCGCGGCGCGTTCGTAACGCACCGCCGCCGCACTTGGACATGTCTTTTCGAGAGAGACTGGTGAGGTAATGTCCGATATCGAGAATCCGGCAGGCGACACGCGCCCGATTGGCGTGTTCGATTCTGGTTTGGGCGGTCTGACGGTTGCGCGCGCGATTGCGACGGCGCTGCCGCACGAGTCCGTCTACTACTTCGGTGACACCAAGCGCTGCCCCTACGGCACCCGCACCGAGGATGAAGTGCGCTCATTTGCGTTGCAGGCGGGTCGTTGGCTTTCGAAGCACGACGTCAAGATTATGGTCATCGCCTGCAATACGGCGACTGCTGCGGCCTTGCGTCTGGCCCAGCAGGTGCTCGACGTTCCTGTGATCGGCGTGATCGCGCCGGGTGCCCGTGCGGCAATCAACAGCACGCGTACGCGTCGCGTGGGCGTGCTCGCCACCAACCTCACCATTCGCTCGGGCGCCTACACGCGCGCCATTCAGGACCTGGATGCCGGCGTCGATGTATACGGCTGTCCTGCCTCGAGCTTTGTCGAGGTTGTCGAACACGAGCTCGCCTCGGGTGCACATCTGCAGGAACAGTGGCTTGAGACCGAGGACATCTTCGATACGCCTGCCGTGCGTGCGCTGGTGGGTGCCACGGTTGAGCCGCTGCGCGACCACGGTATCGATACCGTGGTGCTCGGCTGTACGCATTTTCCGCTGTTGGTGGGACCTATCCGCCATGCGCTGGGGCCTGGGGTGCGCGTCGTGAGTTCCGCCGAGGAGACCACACGCGAGCTGACCGATATCCTCACGCGCCGCGAGCAGCTGGCGGGCGACGCCGCCGAGCCGCAGCATCGTTTTGCCACGACGGCCGATAACATTGCCGAGTTTGCGGTGGCGGGCAGCTTTATCTTTGGTCAGCCGCTCAAGAGCATCGAACACATCGATATCGATGAGCTGAAATAGATGTAAGGCAGCCGCCAAAGCCTTCGCCACATCTTTTGCCGAAAGGATATTTCTATGGAGTACATGCAGGTCAACCGCGCCAACGGTCGCGCCGCCAACGAGTTGCGCCCCGTTAAGCTCACCCGTGGCGTCATGAAGCACGCTCACGGCTCGTGTCTGGCCGAGTTCGGTGACACGCGCGTGCTGTGCGCCGCCACTATCGAGGAGGGCGTGCCGGGCTGGCGAAAGGGAGCTAAGGCCGGCTGGGTGACCGCGGAATACGCCATGCTGCCGGCGTCGACCGGCAAGCGCTGCAAGCGCGAGCACGCCAACCGCAAGGGCCGCTCCATGGAGATCGAGCGCCTCATTGGCCGCAGCCTGCGTACCGTCGTCAACATGAAGGCGCTCGGCGAGTACACCGTCACCGTCGACTGCGATGTGATTCAGGCCGATGGCGGCACGCGTACAGCGAGCATCACCGGCGCCTGGGTGGCGCTGCACGACGCCCTCGCCATGTGGGTCGAGGCGGGCAAGATCGAGCGCATCCCGCTTATCGGCCAGGTGGCTGCCATCTCCATGGGCGTTGTCGACGGCAACACTCTGCTCGACTTGGATTATTCCGAGGACAGCCATGCCGAGGTCGACATGAACCTCGTCGCCACCGACACCGGTGAGATGATCGAGCTCCAGGGCACCGGCGAGCAGGCGCCCTTCGACCGTAAGCGCCTCAACGCCCTGCTCGACCTGGGCGACAAAGGTATCGCCGAGCTCATCGAGCTTCAGCGCCAAGCCATCGCCTAACCTGCCAAATGGGGACAGGTTTATTTTGGTAGGTTTTATCTGCGGAGACGTCTAGGCACAAGACAGCCGTTGATTGAGAGGGGAGAGGCAGAGGCCCTCGTCGCCCTCGGCGCGGCATTGCTATAGAGACAAGGAGACCATTCGTGGCACTTGAAAAGATCGACATCGACACCCTCGATCCGGCGGCGACCATCGTCGTGGCAACGGGCAACGCCCATAAGCTCACCGAGATCGAGGCCATTTTGGGCAAGGTCATGCCCGAGGTACGCTTTGTGGCGCTCGGTCAGCTGGGCGATTTTGAGGACCCCGAGGAAAACGGCACGACGTTTTTGGAGAACGCCATCATCAAGGCGCAGGCTGCCGTCGAAGAGACGGGGCTCATGGCCATTGCCGATGATTCGGGCTTGGTCGTTGATGCCTTGGACGGCGAGCCGGGTGTGTATAGCGCACGCTATGCGGGCGTGCATGGTGACGATGCCGCCAACAACGCCAAGCTGCTCGTTAACCTGGAAGGCGTGGCAGACGAGGATCGCACCGCGCGTTTTATGAGCGTCGTTGCGCTCATCGACACGGACGGTTTGGTCACCTATGGTGAGGGCGCCTGCGAGGGCACTATCGCACACGAGGGCCGCGGCGATCCGGGTTTGGGCTACGACCCGCTGTCCCTGCCGGTCGACACGCCGGGTAAGACCATGGCCGAGCTGACGGCGGACGAGAAGAACGCCATCAGCCATCGATTCCATGCGCTCGAGCACCTATCCGCCAAACTGACGGGCGAGGAGTAGGCCGTGCGCGCGGTGGTGCAGCGCGTGCTCAACGCCGGCGTGACGGTCGACGGCGAGTGCGTGGGTCGCATTGGACGCGGCTACCTGGTGCTGCTGGGTGTGGGCCATGGCGATACGCGTGCCGAGGCCGACAAGCTGTGGGGCAAACTCCGGGGCTTGCGCATTAACGAGGACGAGAACGGCAAGACCAACTTGGCACTGGCCGATGTCGACGGCGAGGTGCTCGTGGTGTCGCAGTTCACGCTGTTCGCCGATTGCCGTCACGGCCGCCGTCCGTCGTTTACGGATGCCGGCGCCCCCGATGTCGCCAACGAGCTCTACGAGTACTTCCTGACGCTTGTGCACGAGGACGTTGAGCATGTGGCGCACGGTATCTTTGGCGCCGATATGAAAGTCGACTTGGTCAACGACGGTCCATTCACCATCGTCTTGGACACCGATACTCTGTAAGTAGCTAATTAGCTACTTGCGTATGGCAACAGCAGGGTGCTATAGTATTAGAGTTTTGTCTATCTTAGGGGTATTATCCCCTTTTTGAATTGCACCTTCTGGAGGCCCTGTTCATGGAAGAGATGGAAGTCAATCACGTCGACGACATCCACGAGAAGCTGACCGATATGGTGGGCGATCGCGTCAAGGTTAAGGCCAACATGGGCCGCACCCGCGTTGTCGAGCGCATGGGCACCATCAAGAGCGTCCACCCCGCCGTCTTCATTGTCGAGGTCGACGAGCGCCGTGGCCGTAAGTCGCGTCAGTCCTACCAGTATATCGATGTCCTCACCGGTCAGGTCGAGCTGTTCGACCCCGAGAGCGGCGAGCACATCTTCACCCCGCTCGGCAATCAGCTCGAGGAGCATTAACGGTGACCGATCGGTCCCTGACTCTTTCCGCGCCGGCAAAGATTAACCTCTACCTGGGGGTTCATCCCGAGCGCGATGACCGCGCCTACCACAGGGTCGATTCCCTGATGGCAGCCGTCGGTCTTTCCGATACCGTGACGGTCACGCCGGCGCAGGCGCTGACCGTTCAGACGGTTCCGGCATCAGATTTTCCCATGCAAAAGAATACGGCGTATCGGGCTGCGGTTGCTATGGCCGATCATTATGGTCGCGAGGCAAACATCTGCGTGACGATCGAGAAGCGCATTCCATTGTGCGCCGGCTTGGGCGGCCCCTCGACGGATGCGGCCGCGGTCATTGTCGCCTTGGCGGAGCTCTGGGGCATTGATCGCATCGACCCAGCGCTCGACGACATTGCGCGGGGCATTGGTGCTGACGTCCCGTTCTTTTTGCACGCGAGCCCTGCGTTCTACGTAGGTGGGGGAGACGTGCTGGCAACTGAGTACCCCGCGCTGCCCGCAACGCCCGTCGTGTTGGTCAAGCCGCGCGAGGCAAGTGTTTCGACAATTGAAGCCTATCGACGTTTTGACGAGGCCCCGGTGCCTGCGGACAAGCCCGGCGTGATAGCTTCTACCTTGCGTGCTGGTGATGCCGAGACGGCATATGCACTCATCCATAACAACTTGGGTGTCATTTCCGCACAGATGGAGCCGCAGATTCAAACGGTCCTCGACTGGCTGCATAAACAGGATGGCACCGTTGCTGTAGATGTGTGCGGATCGGGTGCCTGCTCGTTTGCCATTTGCGACACCGCCGTCACGGCCGAAAGGCTTGCCGACGCTGCTCAGCAAAATGGCTGGTGGGCCTGCGCGACTGAGCTTATTCCCAACACGGTTCGCGTCGAAGTGCCAAAGAAGTAAAAATTTCTCTAGCACACGACGGAAATCTTTGTTACTATAGTCGAGCTAACGGGTTGTGGCTCAGTTTGGTAGAGCACTGCGTTCGGGACGCAGGGGTCGCTGGTTCAAATCCAGTCAACCCGACCAGAGCATGAGGAGGGACCGCTTCTTGCGGTCCCTTTTTTTAGCTATTGTTGTGATACCGCGATACCCGCGGTATACTCATTCGAGCTTGTCTCGCTGTATTGTGGAGGTCTACATGTTTGGACTGAGGGCTCCTGAGCTCATCATTATTCTCGTCGTTGTCCTGATTATCTTCGGGCCCAAGAACCTGCCGAAGCTCGGCAAGTCCCTCGGCTCTACCGTCAAGAATATCCGCGAGGGTATGGAGGGCGACGATAAGGCCGAGACCAAGCAGGCCGAGGAGGTCGTGGTCGAGCAGTCCGAGGAGGACAAGGAGATCGCTGAGCTCGAGGCCAAGCTCGCTGCTGCCAAGAAGAAGCAGGCAGAGGACAGCGACGCGGACGCAGAGTAGTCCCATCCCTTTGGGGTGAGCACCTGACCGGCTTGCCCGCAGGCTAGCCGGTCTTTTTCGTTTTGTTGACAGTTGATTGTTTGATCAGAGTTGGGGAGATATCCGTATGGACGCAAGCCAGATCGTACTGACCGCTGAGGGCCGCCAGAAGCTCGTCGAGGAGCTCGCTTGGCGTGAGGGCGATTACGCCAAGGAGATCGTCGAGGACATCAAGGAAGCCCGCGCGTTCGGCGACCTTTCGGAGAACTCCGAGTACGACGCCGCTAAGGACAAGCAGGCCCAGAACGCCGCTCGTATTGCCGAGATCCAGGCCATCCTCGCCAACGCTCAGGTTGCTGCCACCACGGGCGACCTGACCGTCTCCATCGGTTCCACCGTTTCGCTGATTGATCCCAACGGCGAGGTCATGGAAGTCACGCTCGTCGGTACCACCGAGACCAACTCGCTCGAGCACAAGATCTCCAACGAGTCTCCGGTCGGCCACGCCATCATCGGTCACGGCGAGGGCGACTCCGTCGAGGTCGTTACGCCTTCCGGCAAGACTCGCGTCTACACCATCGCCAAGATCGCACGCTAGACCACGGTCCCGCGTAAAGGTATGTTTTCGCTCCCTGGGACCGAATCCTGGGGAGCGTTTTAGTTTGAGGAGCTAACTTATGGCAGAGAACCAGAACGCCGCAGATCAGGCATCGACGCTCAACGACGAGCGCGCCACCCGCCTGGCCAAGCGCGCCGCCCTGTTCGAGGCGGGCCAGAACCCCTATCCCGAGCACTCTGAGCTTGAGGACTACGTCGCCGATATCGAGGCTAAGTACGCCGAGCTTGCCGATGGCGAGGACACCGAGGACGTCGTGAAGATCGCCGGCCGTGTGGTCGCCAAGCGCGGTCAGGGCAAGATCATGTTCATCGTCGTGCGCGATGCGACTGCCGAGATTCAGCTGTTCTGCCGCATCAACGACATGGACGAGGCTGCCTGGAATACGCTCAAGGCTCTCGACCTGGGCGATATCCTGGGCGTGACCGGCGTGGTCGTGCGCACCCAGCGCGGCCAGCTTTCCGTTGCCCCTAAGAGCGCGACCCTGCTTGCCAAGGCCGTTCGTCCGCTGCCCGAGAAGTTCCACGGTCTTTCCGACAAGGAGACCCGCTATCGCCAGCGCTATGTCGACCTGATCGCCAACGACGACGTTCGCGAGACCTTCCGTAAGCGTTCGCAGATTCTCTCCACCTTCCGTCGCTTTATGGAGTCCGACGGCTACATGGAGGTCGAGACCCCCATCTTGCAGACCATCCAGGGCGGCGCTACTGCTAAGCCGTTCATCACGCACTTCAACGCGCTCGATCAGGAGTGCTATCTGCGTATTGCCACCGAGCTTCACCTCAAGCGCTGCATCGTCGGTGGTTTTGAGCGCGTGTTCGAGATCGGCCGCATCTTCCGTAACGAGGGCATGGACCTTACCCACAACCCCGAGTTCACCACGATGGAGGCCTACCGCGCCTTCTCCGACCTCGAGGGCATGAAGGCGCTCGCCCAGGGTGTCATTAAGGCGGCTAACAAAGCCATCGGCAACCCCGAGGTCATCGAGTACCAGGGCCAGACCATCGACCTTTCTGGTGAGTGGGCCAGCCGTCCCATGACCGACATCGTCTCCGACGTGCTCGGCAAGCAGGTCACCATTGACACGCCGGTCGAGGAGCTTGCTGCCGCCGCGCGCGAGAAGGGCCTGGAGATCAAGCCCGAGTGGACTGCTGGCAAGATCATCGCCGAGATTTACGATGAGCTGGGCGAGGACACCATCGTCAACCCCACGTTCGTGTGCGATTACCCCATCGAGGTCAGCCCGCTTGCCAAGCGCTTTGAGGACGACCCGCGCCTGACGCACCGCTTTGAGCTGGTTATTGCCGGCCACGAGTACGCCAACGCATTCTCCGAGCTCAACGACCCGGTCGACCAGGCTGAGCGCTTTGCTGCCCAGATGGCCGAGAAGGCCGGCGGCGACGATGAGGCCATGGAGTACGACGAGGATTACGTGCGCGCCCTCGAGTACGGTATGCCTCCCGCGGGCGGCATTGGCATTGGTATCGACCGCGTGGTCATGCTGCTTACTAACCAGGCTTCTATCCGCGACGTGCTGCTGTTCCCGCACATGAAGCCCGAGAAGGGTTTCCAGTCCGGTGCCGCTGCCGCCAAGGCTGCCGAGGCCGGCAACGCCGCGAGCCCGTTCGTTAAGTCGCTTAAGCCCACGCTCGATTACTCCAAGATCGCCGTTGAGCCGCTGTTTGAGGAGTTCGTCGACTTTGATACCTTCTCCAAGAGCGATTTCCGCGCTGTGAAGGTCAAGGCATGCGAGGCCGTCAAGAAGTCCAAGAAGCTGCTGAACTTTACGCTCGACGACGGCACCGGCACCGACCGCACCATCCTCTCCGGTATTCACGCTTATTACGAGCCAGAGGACCTGGTTGGCAAGACCTTGCTCGCCATCACCAACCTGCCTCCGCGCAAGATGATGGGTATTCCCAGCTGCGGCATGCTGATCAGCGCTATCCACGAGGAGGATGGTGAGGAGCGTCTCAACCTGATCCAGCTCGACGCTTCCATCCCCGCCGGCGCAAAGATGTACTAGGGGGTTACGCGGGTTTACCAACCCGCGTAACCAGTTGACGCTGCAAGCCCGCCAGAGCGGCAATCTGCCTTTCAACTTCGGCGGCATGACCAAAAGGTCAATGCCGCCTCGTTTCAAGGCACCTTGCTCGCTCTGGCGGGCTTTCGCTGTCCGTCCTCTATCTGCCGTGTTGCCCTGGTTGGCACTTTGGTCATTGGGGACGTTTTTAAACGACTATCCAACGGCTATTGCGCACGTGGCTCGCATGACAGCCGTCTCTTTTATGTTTCCTTTAGCCGTTGCTGCCTAGGATGGGGGTTAGTCGGTAGGAAGGGAGCGTCTATATGGACGACGCGAGCGAGCGTGCAATCGAAGAGGACATGCTCGATCAGTTCAATTACTTTGATGATGAGGATGAGGAGCTAATCGATCGTCGTGAGCCGGCATCGCTTGACTCATTTGATCTGGTCGATGAAGAGCCCGACGAGGACGAGGGCGAATTAACGGAGCCCCCACAGCCTTCGCGCCTTGACTCGCTGCTTTCGAGAGCCCCCATGCACCACGGCGTTCGTGCCGGCGCGCTCCATATGAAAACTGACTGGCACCAGATCGTGACGGCAGGCGATGAACTTGCCGTCGATGCGCCGCTCACCGATAAATCATCCATCATCTGCCGCACCGGTATGCTTATGCTCGCGAGCGGAACGGGTGCCTGGCGCGTGCGCGATACCATGAATCGTGTTGCTGCCGTACTCGGCGTCACGATTCACGTCGACCTGAGTCTTCTGTCGTTTGAGTGCACTTGCATCGAAGATGGCCACTGCTTTAACGAGGTTGTCAGCCTGCCCACAACGGGAGTCAATACCCATCGCATTTGGATGATGGAGAGTTTCCTCAAGGAAATCGAGACCTATGGTCGTCGCTTCACGGTACACGAGTATCACGAGATGCTCAGGACCGTTGAGAGCTCAAAGCCTGATTACTCTCCCTGGCAACAGGGCCTTGCGGCAGCCTGTGCTTGCGGCGCCTTCGTCTTTTTGCTCGGCGGCGGCCCTATCGAGATGGCCTGCGCGTTCGTGGGCGCGGGTGTCGGTAACTTTGCCCGCTCCCATATTCTCAAGCAAGGCCTTGGTCAGTTCAGCGCGCTGACGACCGGCGTTGCGCTCGCTTGCGTTTCGTATCTGCTGGCATTGCTCGGCCTTGGCCAGGTCATACCGGGGGCAATGTCGCACCAAGAAGGCTATATCGGCGCCATGCTCTTTGTGATTCCCGGCTTTCCACTCATTACGGCAGGCCTCGACATCGCTAAGCTCGACATGCGAAGCGGTATCGAGCGCCTTTCATATGCCGTATCGATTATTGTGATGGCGACCCTCGTAGGTTGGATGGTTGCCGAGTGTGTTGGCCTGGCGCCGGACGACTTTGCCCCACTGGGCCTTTCGCCGCTTGCCCTTACGCTCCTGCGCGTGGTGATGAGCTTCGTTGGCGTATTCGGCTTCTCGGTGATGTTCAACAGCCCGGTAAAGATGGCCGCGGCAGCTGGATTGATCGGCGCCGTGTCCAATACCCTGCGTCTGACCCTTGTCGATGCGCCGACGATGATTCCCTTCCTGGGCCTCAGCACGGGAATGCCTCCCGAGGCAGCAGCGTTTATCGGCGCGCTGGTATCGGGGCTGCTCGCAAGCTTGGCTGAAGTCAAGCTCACCTACCCGCGCATCGCCCTCACGGTGCCTTCGATTGTCATTATGGTGCCGGGCTTGTATCTGTATCGCTCGATGTATTACATGTGCACCTTCGACACGGTCAATATGCTCGGCTGGTTTGTGCGCGCAGTGCTCATCGTAGCGTTTCTGCCCGTTGGACTGGGTGTGGCGCGTACGCTCACCGACCCTCGCTGGCGCCACACCAGCTAATTGGTACAAGGGGGACAGGTTACTTTGCACCAAATGAGTTGCGGTGAAATAGGGACTGAATTGTTGCTTAAAGGGTCAAAACAGTCCGTATTCCACCGCAACTTATGGGGTCGGGGGTTTTGGTGCCCTGCATCTCCACAAACTCAACGCTTACGAAGCGCGCGCCGTTCGTGTTAGGGTAGTTCCACCACATAAGTAGTCGCAGACGCGCGTAACACGGGCGGGCGAGATGAAGTCCCAACAGCTCCATCTTGCCCGCCCGTTTTTGTTGCGTGGCGCCGCGGTACAACACAGAGAGGAATCTGCCCTTTATGCCTATCAACAAACGGGAGAGCCTGCTGTTCACCTTTATCATGTGCTTTTGCATGGTGCTCTGGATGAGCATCTACAACGTTGCCCTGCAGCACGGGGCCATCAACGGCGAGGTCGTTGCCACTGCGTGGCTCGGCTTCCCCGTTGCCTACATTTTTGCCATGTGCTGCGACTGGTTCGTCGCCAGCCCGCTCGCCAAGGGTTTCGCCTTTAAGTACTTGGTCACGCCGGGCAAGAGCTCGCCACTTGCCATGACGCTCGCCGTCAGCTCCTGCATGGTCGTTCCCATGGTCATCATCATGTCGCTGTACGGTGCCTGTGAGGGTCTGACGCACATGCCCGGCGGCATCCTTGCGAACCTGTATTCCGTGCCCGCGATCTGGATGATCAACATCCCGCATAATTTTGTGATGGCGCTGCCGTGGAACCTTTTGGTAGCCGGTCCGATTTCCCGCTTCGTCTTCCGTCGCGCCTTCCCTGTGGGGACGGTTTTCGAGGAGGAGCATGCCGAGCTCTTGGAGCAGGCTATGGCTCCTGAGTGCGAGTAGCTCGCTTAGGGATCTGCTGAGCGCGGGCGACTTGCTTGGTTGGAGCCCTAAGCGTGGATAGCTCTCTCGGCGACATCGCGGGCGTGAGCGGTGCGCATGACCGGAGGGCCCGTGCTGCTCCGTTGCCCGACGTGCTAGCGCGCAGAACAATCTGTTGGTGCATTCGGCGGCTGCTGAAGCGTTTTGGCAGCCGCTTTTTATACGGAGTTTAAATACAACAGTCTGTTGTATTACGTAGAGTGGTATATCTCTAGCGGGAAAAATGCGAGAGACGGAGCATTATGGCGTTGCTAGTAGGACTGGACGTAGGGTCGACGACGACCAAAGTTTACGCGATGCACGAGGATATGACCGAGGCGTGGTGGGGATATCGCCGCCACGAGGCGTGTCAGACAGCGAGCGTGCGCGCCATGCTCGGCGAGCTCGCCGAGCG
>OGPJ01000849.1_pt1 | contig 23037 bp, 8 predicted proteins | sample 1552831 | NCBI WGS metagenome assembly OGPJ01 (sample SAMEA2579914, study PRJEB22360) | human gut metagenome | biome: human gut; feature: human-associated habitat; material: faeces | place: Denmark | collected 2008/2010
CCGCCATTAGCTGTATTGCTGATGCGTCCTGTACGGACAAATCCTCTGTTGGAACAACCTTGTGCTTTGGATTCTCCTCCAATGGTTGTGTTGGCAATTGTACCTACCAGGCCGGAAAGTGCGTTAAATTCTCCGGATTTATTATCGGCTGTGAAGTCGATATTATAATAGTTGGTACAGCCCTCTATTACTGAATTCTTGGCGAAGCAGGCAAGAGGTGCGATGATGCTATATTTAGGTGCTGTTCCGCTCATTGTCCAGGTTACGGTCGTGCCGGCATCTCCTAAAATCAGGTTTTTGACAGTTGCATTCTCTATTGAGCCGAATAATCCGTAGGATAATCTTCCGTTGGTTATATCCGAGCTGCAATTCAGATTCTTGATGGCATATCCTTGTCCGTTGAAGACTCCGGTAAACGGATGTACTGCCACGTAAGGTTCTGCCGTTGTATAGTTGGAAGCGTCTATGTCGCCTATCGGTGTCCAGTCTGTCACGGATGCCATGTCTATATCATTCAGTAAGACGACTTCTCCTGCGTCATTCTGCCAGCGTGAAGTGCCCGAACCGTTATTTACGGCTTTGGCGAAGTTCACAAGATCGGCGGTAGTGCTGATGCCGCCTTTATCTTCCACTTCTTTTGCTTCCTGTATGACGTTGATACTAGAAGATATATTGTAGAGTGAATTGGAGAATGTTATCTTTCCGGCACGTTCGTCCCCTGTCTCATTGGCAAGAACAGTGAAGGCATGGGTTGTCGTCACTAATGCACGGGTGCCTTTGTAGGTAATCCAATCATTTTCTGTGGCGACTTGATAAGATATATTGGCGGATATCTGCATCTCTATGTCCATCTGTGTTCCTTTGAGTTGGATAGGACCGACATGTCCCTGATACTGCGGTTCGTCAAGGATGGCAGTCCCGTAGGTGAAATACACCGGTTTCAGTACTGTATGGTTGCCTGCGCTTGCCAGTAACAGGATATTCCCTTCCGTAGCTCCTTCTTTCATGGTAGCGGTAAGCGTGGATGAGGCTTTATCTATTTTTACTTCCATATTATAGGCTGTGAACAGGTCTACATATACGTTTTCTGATTGGGTTCCATATATTTCGTATGGAATATGAACCGGAGTGGCATAATCCGTTACAGCATTGTACACCGGGCTGTTGAACCGGATGCCGAGAGCTTCTTGCAGGGTCATCCGCAATTCCTGCCCATCAGCCAGGATAAATACTGCTTCTCCTGTTTTATCATCTATATAGGCGGATTTGAATAGCAGGTTGCTTACATCATTGGCGAGTACACCGGTACTGGTTCCGTTCACACTCCAGTATCCGTTTTCGTCTATCTGAACATCGGGCATAACTCCGCCTACCGGAAACTTCTTTCCGTCGCAATCGAGGATGAAGGTGTAGTTCTTGCCTTTGTCCGTAGTCTGTGCCCAGTAGAGTTTGCCGTCAACATCTTGCTTGGCGGTGATGATGGGCAGTTTGGTCACTTCATCCTGAGTGGCGATGGTGACGGTATGGGTTTCTCCACCGCTGTTACTGTAAGATATGACATAATTACCATCAGCATCCTGACTGATTAGCGTAATGAATGAACTGCCCAGTACTTCGGACAATGAAGACATCTGTTCGTTTAGTGTACGGGTCAGAGACTCATAATCTCCAATCGTCTGCTCTATATCGTTGAGGTCCTGCCATATTCGTTCGTCATCGTAGGAGCTGCAACTTCCCAGCAAGCAGGCAGATATAAATAAGGAAATACCTATAAACTTTTTCATATATTCAGTGATTAACATTCGTTTGATTCGTTATTCAAGTACTCTGACATGCAGATAATTCATACAACTTCTTTCTCCGTTGCTGTCGGACACATGGTTAATGACTTTGCCGACTCCGTTCTCATAAGTCCACATCACCGTAGAACCACCACCGTCAAAGCGGATGACATCATATAATCCCAGTTTTTGGGAAACTCTGTAAGCCTCGTAGAAGTCGAGTCCTCTGTCGTTGTCTGTCCTTCCGTCTACACAGAAGATAATCATCTTTGATTTATCTTGTGTCATACCGAGATTGGTGGTCGGATTGATCGTTTCCGCATCTTCCTTTTTGGGCGGTGCAGCATACACTCCATTGTAGAGGAAGCGATACATACTGGAATTGTGAACCTTGACATGTGCAGTAGAACTACCGATTTTAAGCTCTGCGCTGATTGTTACTTTATCACCGGTTTTCAGGCTTTGTGCCAGTTCGTCCGCTTTCTCCCCTGTAACTTGTAATACCCATTCGTTTTTACCAGTCACATACGGGGCTTCTACAGTGGCATTTCGTCCGTCGACAATTTGAGTGACGGTAGCGTCGAAATCACCGGAATTAACTTTTAGTGGCTGGTCGTTTCTGCCTATTATAAACAATGCTTTGCTGCCTATCGGATTCGTCAACCCCGGATGAGGCTCTTTTACATATCTGAATGTGTAAAGATTGGCATCGTAAGATGGCTTTCCACCCAGGCGGACAATAGTATCATTCACTGAATAATACTCATATTCTTTGGTTCCGACTTTGAATTTGCCGGTGAAGTCTCTCTTCTCGAAGCTGACTGTGCGGTTATCAAAGTAAGTGAATCCCCAAACGTGATTGGTCAGGATGGAACGTACGTAGGGATTGTTGACGAATACAGGTTCTCCCTCTTCGATATGCATACCTCTGGGAAAGCCGTCATGGGAATTGAAGAAACCTGTATTGATACCTACCACGATGTTTCTTCCTTCACCTCTGCGTCTTACGCAAGTCTCGGAAAGCGTTTCGCGAAGTATTTTTCCATTGTTTGAGTTATTATTTCCGTTAGGGTTCGGGCAGATTTCATCCGCCATCACTGTCTCGAATGTAACTTTCGGGTTGTTCATGTCAATCTCGATTGCATAGATGTTCTGGTTGAAATTGGTGAAGGAATAGTGCTTATAGGTAATTCCCGATGCAATTTCGCGGTCTTCTGTTATCGTCCAGTCATAGTATGCCTCATCCTGGTTAGAGAAATTATTGGCTTCTTTGGAGAAAGCTCCGTGACGGACAGCGTTACTGTAAGTTGCTCCCGGAGTATCTTCCGGAACGTAATGTTTGTCGCCGAAATCCCACCATTTGAGCCATTCGATCTCCATGCGATGGGAGCCGAGTTTGGTAAGCAGGGGGTATTTGTCGATCTGTATTCTCCAGCCTCCATTATCGCAGAGATGGAAATGGAATTTATTGAGCTTGTAGTACGCCATCTCGTCCAGAATCTTGAATATTTGCTCTTTGGGGAAGAAGTGGCGTGAGACATCGAGATGCATGCCGCGATAGGCGAACCGGGGATTATCAAGAACTTCCACGCATGGGATTCCCTGTGCGGTGGCCAGTTGTCGTAGTGTTTGCTTACCGTAAAAGAGTCCGGCCGAGTCGATGGCCGTCAGGAGTATCTTCCGCCGATCGATCTGCAATCGGTAGCCTTCGGCGCGGATACCTTCGGCCGAGGGGTCGATCCGGCTTTCGAGTTTGGCGAACTCGCCGACGACGGCCCGGCTGCTGTCGCAGGCACAATAGCCCCCCTTGTAGGTGATCTGCTCAGGTAACGGTGTTACGACGCATTGAGGACGGCTGCAAGCTACAAGCACTCCTGCCGCTATTAGAAAAATTGTTTTTGGGAATTTTGTCATACTTTTTGTCGTGGATTATCGAAACCCGAAGGGTATGGAGCCCTTCGGGTTCTGTTTCATAAAGATAATACAATTATTGGAATTTCAGACCGGTTACGTTGTCCATATTCGTGCAAATCAGGAATGAAGGATCCAACGATGAGATCTTCAAACCGTTGTAGTCGCAGTTTTCGAATGTCAGGGTTCGGAAAATATTCCCCTGAGGATCGATTCCCGAGATTCGGCATCCGTTTTGGGAGATGATCCGGACGTTGCGGAAGGTTATATTCGAAACGGTACATTTTCCGTCCCTGTGTGCCCGGGCCATGATGGAGAGAGGACGTCCCGAAGAGTGGATATCGTCTATCACGCAATCCTCGAAAAGGATATTGTCAATGGGCCCCGGAACTCCCGGAGCATTCGATCCGGCGGATTCGGCCATGACGCCCAATCCGGCATTCTCGAAATTGCTGTCATTGGCACGCGATGCCTCCAGAACCACGCAGTCCGAAACGCTTACATTCGAGATACCTCCCGTCTTGTAGGAGAGCGAGGTCATGTCTCCGCATTCGGGACCTACCACGATGCCGCGGGCCAGTTCTGTCCATACCTGGCAGCGCTCAATCTTCACGTCATCAATCGGACCAATGGGTTTGGCATTGTGACGAACCTTAAGCGTGATGCAATCGTCGTAGGTGCGGAGCATGCAGTCTGTAATTGAAATCCGTTTTCCAGTACAGATGTCGATACCGTCGCCGTTAAGTATCCAGTGAATCATGTTGATGTTGTCGATCGTTACATCGTCGGTGTTGAAGATGCGCAGACACCAGCTGGGCGTGTCTACGATCGTAATGCCATTGATTTTGAATCCCGAGCAGTTGTTCGATCCGTTGTTGTTGAGAACGTCGATCAAGATATTTCCGCTCGCGTACTGGTTTCCGACATGCTGGAGTTTGGCTCCCGAAAGGGTTCCGCGTCCGGTGATGGTGATATTGCTGCCGCGGGCTTCGATACGACCATAAAGTGTCGTTCCTTCGTCGATATAGAGCGTTTGACCTGAAGTCAGTTTGATGGGGGCGTTTTCTGCGAGAATGTGCTCTTTGCCTCCTCCGAAGTAGTAAACACCATTTTTGAAATAACGGTCGGCGGATCCGTCTGCATATTGCTCGCGTGCAGGATCGGGCCGGTTGGGCAGCAGAAAAAGATTGTGGTAGCGATCTCCGTCGAATTCGACCGAAACCTTGCGGTGTTCCCAACTCGGAAGCGAGAACTCGATCGTATTGGCTGCCACGAGTTCCGTGGCGATGTCCCAAGTCGAGGGACGTACCCGAACCTGCGAGAACGGGACCCGTTTCTCGATTCGCACGCGTACAGGACCGGCAAAGTCGTTTAGGAATTGGGCATAGCACATCGTGTCACGAAGTTTCTTGGCATTGTTCCAGTCGTTCCATATCTGTTCGTGCAGACGCGGAGCGTTGGAACAGAGCGCGTTGTGTACCTCGACCGATTTCCATGTCGAACCCTCGAGCACGTAAACGTTGTAGTAAGGGTTCTTGTTCTTGAAAGTTTCGTCGTACCGGGCATTTTCGAAGGTATTCGAAGCCAGCAGGGCTGGTTTTGAACCGTATTCCGCTTTGCGATAAGAGACGTTGTAACTTCCGGAATCCATTTTTGAAAAATCGAAATCCACTTCGAGTGCCTCGCCTGCTCCGATACCGTGAGGAATCGTGAGCGTCCCGGGATACTGAGAACCGTCGATCGAGATTGTGAAATCGAGATTCCACGAACGGTCCGAACACATCGGGAAGAGATAGTATGTGCGATCACCGTCCGAAGCTGTCAGACGAAGAGTCTTGTTTTTGATTCCGTCAGCAGGTTCGGTCACTCCTGAAAAGAGATAAAGGGCGTCGTTCATCCCGGGTAGGACGATCTGCAACGATTCCATGTTGTCGGGGGCCTCAATCAGTCGGATCTTCAGGGTTGAGGTCAGTGGTGTGAGTGTGATGGGTCCGGCCATTTGATCGAGCGAGGAACATTGTATCCAGACTTGTGGGATATCGGCGTCGAAATCCTTGATTTGAAGGATGTAATCATATGGATTCTCTCCACTCCGAAGCGTTGTGAAGCGGATGTTCTCTTTTGAGCTGTAGGCCAAAACGGTTGTCCGGGATCCGTTTCGGACGATGGGATCGATGCCCAGTCGGTTATCAGCCATTTGCATGTCAGTGCAGGCCCAGTCGTTGAAACTGAAGATGGCATGCGGCCAGTTCGAGATATCGTCTGGCGTGTAGGCTCCGAGATCCTCGAATTTAGGCTGTATATAATTGGAATCGTCTTGTGAACAAGCGGTCGACATAAAGAAGAGCGTGTTCAGGAATGCAAGTGTCACCAGCATCTTTTTCATGGGTTGAGTGTTATTAAGTTGTCGTTAATTCCATCCGATATTCTGGATCAAATTGCGGTTGTTGTATCGTTCGGTTTGAGCGATGGGATAGAAATACATCTTGTCCTGCCAGATACGTTCCTGGATCAACTTGCGGGTGAATGAGATCACTCCGTTCGAATTGGTAATTTCGAGTCCGTAGATCCGCGTGGTCTGCGATCCGATCTTCCAACGCCGCAGATCCCAAAAACGGTGTCCTTCGAAAGCGAGTTCTACGCGACGTTCTCTGCGCAGACGGTCCTCGAAGCTCTCGTAATTAATCACCGACGTCAGGGCCGGCATTCCATATCGAGTACGGACCGCATTCAGAGCCTTGAGCGGCGAAAGTGTAAACTCTACAGGTTTCCCATCGACGTCGATAGTTCCTGTGAATAAGGCATCCCTTGTGGCGGCACTGAGCGCTTCCGCGTAGTTCAGAAAGACCTCGGCATAGCGGAAAAGCGGATATACATGCTGAAAATAGGTTTCATTGCCGGCAACGAAACTCGTCTCCTCCTGAATATGCTTGTAAAGATAATATGAGGTTGGCGAGGCGCCGTCGAGAGGCTGACCGTTACGTCCTCCGATGTAGGACTGGATGTATTGATCCTTAAACTGTGCTCCGTTGTAGAGCAACGTTTTTGCAAAACGGGGATCGCGCATTGATGCATTGAGCTGGTTACGCCAATGCCCGACATCGTTGCAGTTGAAAGATTTGCCGTTCCGCATGTCGAAGGCTTCGGCGAGATTCTGTGAAGGACAAACTCCCGAGTTGCCACCTTCGTAGCCAATCGGGAAGTTGGCAGTTTCGAAGTTCGAACTCAATGGGCACAATTTCCCGAAGATCAGCCCTTGGGCCGACGCATTGTTTGTGGTCTGTTCGTCAATGAGTTCGTAGATGTCACTGTCGATGAGTTCTTTGGCGGCGAGTGCAGCTTTCAGATAGGGCAACTTATCGTTCCCGGGATTATTCAACGGGCTGGCCGCATAAAGCAGAACGCGTGCTTTAAGGGCTTGAGCCATACCGCGGGTTACGCGACCGACTTCACCGTAATAGGAACCTGAATAAGTTGTCGGAAGTACAGGAATCACGGCGTCGCACTCCGAAACGATCCACCCCACAGCTTCTGCATAACTGACTGGTTTGAGGTCGTTGACCTCCTCCTTTGTAAAGGAGTGTTTTCCAAGTATGATCGAATTGTAGCGTTTGAGCAGTTCGAAGTGGAAATAGGCTCGCAACGCCCGGATTTCGTAGGGATAGTTTCGGAGTTGTTTGAGATCCTCCTCATAGCTGTCCTGATATTTGGCATCGGGGAAATCCTCGGGACAGTTCTCCAGAAAGTAATTCGCTGCAGCAATGGCTTCGTAGAGGTTGTCCCAGCGGTCGTCTATAAGATTGATTGGCGACCAACTGCCGTCGTAGAAGCGTTTGATGTTACTGGTTTCCCATGCGTAAACCGCATAGTCGGATGCGACATCAAGCATCGTATCTTCTACATCGGCCAATCCGTCGCGAACATAGCCGTAGACGTTGGTCGCATTCTGCTTTACGCGGCGGAACGTCGAGAACTGATATTTCACCGTATGATATTCGGATTCGTCGAGCTCCAGAAAGTCGCTACATGCAACGAGCGTCATGAGCGGTACGGCGAACAAATAGAATATTCTTTTCATCGTTTGGATAGAATTAAAAAATAAGGTTAAACCCGATCTGATAGGAGCGAGCCGACGGATATCCTGTATTGATGTATTCGGGATCGAGAATGTCAATTCGATCTGCCGAGAAGAGATTCATGCCCTTGAGGTACAGACAGCATTCACGCATCCGAATTTTGGAGGCGAGCCGTGCCGGTAGTTTGTAGGAAAGGCTGAGTGTGCGGAGTTTCAGAAAATCACCGCATTCGGTCCAAAGCGAACTGGGTGCGAAGTTGTTGGCGTTAGACTGCGTGGTCAGTCGGGGGTAATGCCCTGAGGTGTTGTAGGGCGACCAGCGGTTCTCCATGTAGTGCTCCGAAATGTTACGTTCGTTGCCATAAAGAGGCTGATAGATGCTTGCCAGCGTTGTCGTGACGGTCGAGCGTCCCATACCTTGGAAATAGGCGTTCAGCCCGAAACCCCGCCACTCCAACTCGATGTTGAATCCGTAGTAGATCTGTGGAAGCGCGGCATAAAGCTGATAGGCGCAGTCGTTGGCGTCGATCCTGCCATCGCCGTTCAAATCGACGTATTTCACGTCTCCGGGTTGTACATTGCTTCGGTAGGTCGAGACCGGAAGTCCCGGACGTAGTGTTCCGTCCACATTGAAATCGTTACTCTGGTAAAGACCGTCAGCCATCAGTCCGTAAAAACGGTCGATGGTGTTTCCGCTGGCATACATGTACCAATGGGGTTTGTAACCCTCTTCTTTCCGGATGATCTTGTTCTTGGCGTAAGAGATTTGTCCGTGAAGGCCATAGGAAAAATCTCCTATTTGCTTACGCCATCCCAAGGCGACTTCCCATCCGTAGTTGCGCACCTCGCCCGTGAAAACGTCGGGAGTTCCAATTCCGAGAACTCCAGAAAGCGTCCCCTCGGACGATATCCGGATGTTGCGACGTTTGTTGTAGAAGAAGTCAGCATCGAGAGTCAGTGCTTTGAACAAGCTCAATTCGATTCCTATGTTGCTGCGGTATTCGCGTTCGGGTTCGATTCCGGTTGAGGGCAGAGCCCCCTGGGCTGTACCATATTGGGAAGTACTCCCGACGAAGATATAGGAGTTGCCACCACCGTTGAACTGCTTGTCCATGTCGTAAGACAACCTGGCGCTCATGCCCGTCACGCCAAACGAAGCCCGCAACTTAAGCAGATCTACAATCCGGTTGTCGTGCAGGAATGATTCGTTCGAGGCGATCCATGCGACTGCAAAGGCTGGATAAACCCGATATTTGTCACCTGCCGGCATCTGGCTGGCTCCGGCGTAGGTTAAAACCGCATTGAATAAATAGCGCGAGTCGTAGTTGTATCCTACGGAGACGATTCCGTCGCGATACATATATGAGTTGTTGGCACCCCGGTAGTCGGATCGGTTTTCGTTGAAAATCAGGCGGGCCGAGATGCCATGGGCTCCGAATTTACGGTCATACAAAATTTTGGCCCAGACCGACGTCCGATTTATCGAGGTCGAAAGTTTGCTGTTGAACTCCATGTTTCTGTTGTTTCCGTAGGGTGTATAGAGGAGTTCCTTGACATTGCCAATCTCGTCGTTGGCGGAGGACACCTCCATGTATGCGAAATCGCAGGTTCGCATATCTGTAATTTCGGCCGAGTTATCGTAGGCAACGCGAACCTGTGCCGAAAGTCCCGGAGTAATCATCTCAAGATTCTGATCGATTGTCAGATCGGCAAAAAGCGTGCGCTGCAGCACCGTGTTGTAGCCCCGCGAGGTCAAATCGGCAAGCGGATTCTTGCAGAGCCGACTGCGGACCCAACCGCCTCCTTCGGATTGTGGTGCCAATGGATAGAAGGCTGCTGCGGGGGTGTCGTACATACCCGACAAATTGGTTCCGGCACTGGGATGCTGATATTGCATCAATCGTCCCATTAGGTTAATCCGAGCGACGGTGCTTTTGGTCAATCGGGCCTCAATGTTCGACCGAACCTTGAGCGCATCCATGCCGATCTGGGTCGAATAGCCGTCGTTCATCTCCGTGTTGTTCAGAAATCCCCGGTTGGAGTTGTAGTTCGCATAGACGAAGTAACGGATGCGTTGTCCTTTTCCGTCGAAAGTGAGATTTACATCGTGCGTGAATGCCACTTTTCGCAGAATCAAGGCCTGCCAGTCAATGTCGGGAAAAAGTTGAGGATGCATATGCCCGGCGATGAGCCGCATATCGTGCATGGTATATCGAGGCGAGAGTCCGTCGTTGGAAAGCGCCTCATTTACTGCGCTGGCATAGGTGTATCCGTCGGCCATGTGGGGAATCCGGAATGGCGTCTGAACCCCAAAGTTATAGTCAATCTGACTTCGAAGGCCGTGGTCGCCGCCACGTTTAGTGGTGATCACTACAACGCCGTCAGCACCCCGATTCCCATAAAGGGCCAACGAGGCGGCATCCTTGAGAACCGTGATGCTTTCCACCTCTTTAGGGCTGATTTGCGCCATGTCGCGTTCGATGCCGTCAACGAGCACCAGAACTTGATTGCCGCCGAATGATCCCTGACCGCGGACATACAGCGAAGGCGAATTGTCCCAAGGCAGGTTCGAACCCTGATAGACGCCCAATCCCGGAATCAGTCCGTAGAGATTGTTCATGACTGTGGTGTTGCCCGAGGCCTGGATATCCTCGCTGACGGCCTGCGACAGCGAAGCCGTACTTTCCGATTTGCGAATGCGTTCGTCGTATCCGATATCGAACAGACGATCCTTATCCGAGAGCCTGACCTCAATCCGCGACGTATTGACGCGTACGATCCGGCTTTGGCGGTTGAAAAGCGTGAGAATAATCTCGGAACCTTCTGGAACCTCGATCTGTGCACATCCCTGTTCATCGGTTAGGCCCAGGAGGCTCTGTGTATTGCTTGTGCAGATGGTCACTTCACTCAAGGGCCGATTCCAGAAATCCATGACATGGACCTCCACCTTTCGGGCCTCTGCGCACCAGAATGATGTGACCGAGAGCAGTATTGCAAGATATGTTTTTTTCATGATTTGATGTTTGACGATTTAACAATCTGCTACCATCCCGGATTTTGGATTAGACCGTATCCCTTATTAATTTCGTCCGAGGGGAATGCACTCAAATACCACTTGGGATCGAAATTATTGGTCCATGCCCGATCCGGTTCGGGTTCCGGATCGGAAAACTCAAGATCCCGGGCATTCCCGGTAATGGTGATACCGTAAAGAGGTTGTGCCAAAATATCTGCCCGCTTCCAGCGAATAAGATCGTACCAGCGAACCTCTTCGAAACAAAATTCCCGAGCTCGTTCGTCGATAATCTCCTCACGCAACCGTTTGTCACCCGCCATCTCAAGGTAATCCGGAGCCTTGGCCAACTCCTCGTCGGGATGCAGGCGTGCCAGTTGGGCATCCGTGATGTCGGGCAGACCGGCCCGGTTGCGGGTCTTGTTGAGCCATATCTTGGCCTCATCAGTTTGGCCAGTCTCGTTGAGAGCCTCGGCGTAAGTCAGACACAATTCAGCCAACCGTAAATAGGGCGAGCAGACCGGTTTGTAGTGATACGTCTCGGGGTTGAAGTCCCAAAAAAACTTGCGGATACAGAATCCCGTGATGGCCTTCCCCGCATTCTTCTCACCGCGTTCCGTTCCGCCAATCCACATCTCGGGTTGACGGCCGCGGAAGGGCTTGCCTCCGATGACCATAACTGATTCCGAAAGGCGTGGATCCCGATCGACGAAAGGGGTATTGTTCTCCGAACCTTTGTGCCCGTTCTGGGCGATCCAGTTTCTGTAACGGGCAGGCTCACCGGTTTTTGTCGGGAAAAGATCTACGTAGTTGAGTGTCACGCAGCCACCTCCCCAGCCCCAGTTTTTGTTGCCCGAGACAGGGTCGACTGAAGGTCCGAAGCAATAGGTGTGATAAAGCTCGTAGAATGTCTCGACCTGGCGTCCCGTCGAGATCAAAATCTCGCCATTGTAACGGTCGGCATAACATTTGGAAAAGTCTTCGGCAGGATTATCGGTGTCGACCAGCGCGTAAAAATTGCCGTTTCGGGAGTTCTCCTCGAAAAACTCCTTACAGGCGGTGATCACCTGTTGCCAACGATCTGCGGAGTAGCCTCCTAACCAGATCATCCGCTCTGCCTCCTGGGCCGTAACCTTCGAGGCATTAGCTCCCATGGGCGATTGTGCCGGAGCGTACGGAGCCGAAGCGTTGAAGAGCGGACTGGCGGCAAAGGCCAAAGCCCGAATCTTCAGACCCATTGCTGCTGCCTTCGTGAAACGACCGTCTTCGGCAGCACTAACGTTCCATGGAAGCTTTTTGGCTGCTTCGCCGCACAGCCAGACAATGTAGCCCAGCGTCTCCTCGACACTCTGACGTTTGAAATCCGCATTGTCCAGATTGCTAATGTTGACCGCATTTTTCAGAAGCGGAATGCCTCCGAAATTGCGGAACAGATCGAGGTAATGACATGCCATGATCATGTAGGCTTCACCTTTTCCGCGCTCCTTTTCTTTGCTCGTCATGTCGGGAACGCGATCGACGTTCTCAATGTAGAGTTGAGCTCGGCGGATTCCCCACCACGTGGCGTCCTGCCATGGGTTAAAGCCCATTTTTGTTCCCGAACTGGAATTTTCGGTTTCAGCATCGTAGGTGCCCGAGTAATATTTCGATGCAGCGCCCCCATAGCTCATGTGGCTGTTGATGATGTCAGTCAAGGCGTCGAGATTATCCCAGCCAAGTTTGTCAGCAGCTGGTTTATAGCCGAAATTACCATTACTTTCGTTGGGAAATTTCTCATTGTTTCCGAGCGTTAGGCAGGAGCGCATCGTGGCATAGGCTCCCGTCAGAGCCCGGTCAGCGTAGAGCTTTCGCGAGAAGATCGAGTCGATGGTCATATCTACACCGGGCGCCTTTTCCAGAAAGTTGTCCCCGAACTTCAAGTCGGAGCAACCGATTGTCGTCGTCAGTACGACTAATGATAATAACAGTATGTTGGTCAGATTCTTCATGAGAGTCGGATTAAAATGCGAGATTGACTCCAAGGTTAAAGATGCGTACGTTGGGATAGGAATCGATGGTCGAACCACCGGTGGTTCCTTCCGGATCTATGTCCATGTCGTTCAGTTCGGAGAAGAAGGTCAGCAGGTTGTACCCGCTCAAGTAGATACGCAACGACTTGATTCCCACTTTGCTTAATGCCTTGCTCTGCCCGAAGGTGTAACCGATGTCGAGGACCTTTAGCCGCAAGTAGGAACCATCCATGAGCCACAGATCTGAATCCTCGAGATAGTGCTGTTTGCGTGTGAACGTCATTCGTGGGAAGCGTGCGTTAGTGTGGTTCGGAGTCCAACTGTCGTTGGCCAGGAACTTCAGCAGCGCCCGAGAGTTCGTGCTGCCGAACGGCTCACGATACTCTCCCGAGAGCACTCGCGAAGCATGCAGACCGGCGGTCCACTGCATTGATATCTCGAATCCTTTCCAGCGGATGCCGCCCAGCAGGCCGAAAACGTAATCCGGTCGATCGCTGTATCCGAAATAAGTCTTGTCGTCGCCGTTGATCTTGCCGTCGCCGTTCAAATCTTTGAACAAGACATCTCCCGGTTTGGGATTGGCCAGCGACATGGCCGGCAGCAGTGAATTGCCCTTGGCATCGACCTTCAGATTGCCCTCGGCATCAAAGTCATCGACAGCGAGAAAGCGATCGAAAAGGTAGCCGTAGTTAAGTCCCGTACTGCGTCCCGTTTGGGCCATCCACGGATAATTTGGCGACACTTCGTCCATGTAGATGATCTTGTTTTTCGAGTAGGAGATGTTGCCCTGAATCCACCAGTTGAGATTCCGCTTCGAGTCATTCCAGCCAAGCGAGATTTCATAACCTTTGTTATCCACGATGCCGAGATTCATTAGCGGAAGGTTGACGGCGACGATCGAGGGTAGTGTATTACGCGACGAAAGAATGTCGTACCGATGTTCGAAGAAGTAGTCGGCTGTCAGCGAGAACCGCGAGTCAAACATCTTCAGGTCGATACCGTAATTCTGTTTGCGCACCTTTTCCCATGTCACCTCGTCGTTGCCGATCGTTCCCTCGAGGGCGTCGTACTGCATGCCGTTGTTCGTGCTACCGAACCCGTAACTACCTCCAGTGCCACGGACGGAGTGCTGTCCGTACCAGAGTCCCTGCCGGTAGAGGAAACGGGCACCGCTGTATTGGTCGTTACCGACCAGACCGTATGAAATTCTCAGTTTGAGAAAATCAATCAGTTTCTGTCGTTTCATGAAATTCTCTTCAGAGACGATCCATCCGATCGAACCGGCGGGAAAGACTCCGTAGCGTTTTCCGGGTGCGAAGTTCTCCGAGCCATTGTAGCCGATGTTGAAATCCAGCAGGTAGCGTTTCTTGTAGGAATAAGTCAGACGGCCCACATATCCGACGTATGCCGTCGGAATATCGGTGTATTCGGCTGGATAGTAGCTTTTCGACTGGTTATAGAGCAGCAGGACTGAAACATCGTGATCGCCGAACGACCGCTGATAGTTCAGACTGGCTTCGAGATACCAATCACGAGCCCGCGAGGTTGCCGATTCATTGTAGCTCATCGGTTCGTTCATGCCGGTTACCCCTTCGGTTTTATAAATGATCGTGTTGTCGAATTCGGGATCCGAGATATCCATACCGGCCTGTGTGATTGAACCCAAGTAGTAGGGTGAGTAAAAACTGTCTGCAGCCGTCACTCCGTATTGTGTCGTGACAGAGTGAGTGGTATTATAGGCTCCTTTAGCACTGAATTTCAGCCCTTTGGTAATAAAGCCGAGCTGTTGTTCGAGGGCCAAATCAAGGTTCAATTCATTCGAGCGGACCTTGCGGTATCCCCAGTTGTAATAGTAGTCCAGACCGCTTGAGAGTTCAGCTAGCGGAATGTAGTTACTGTGGGAGTTGGCGATGTATTTACCGTCGACAAACCCGGGACTCGAGAAAGGGGTCGCCCACATGATCTTTTGCCATAATGCATCTGTGACGGGCTCACGACGAGTTCCCGTGCGACCTCCGACATTGAGTTTGAGCAACGTGGTTCCTGTCAGGTCAATGTCGATGTTCGAGCGGTAGTTGAACCGTTTGTAGTTATAGTTCGGGTCGTAGCTCTCGTACATCTTTTTGAGCATGCCGTCCTGCTCGAGAAAACCGCCCGAGACGAAATAACGAATCCGATCGCCGCCTCCGGAGATTGTAGCGCTGTGCTGGGTCTGCCATGCGAGGTTCTTGAAAATATATTTGTTCCAATCGACACTGGGGAACATGATCGGATCGTCGCCCTTGCGGAAGCGTTCGATAACGTAGGGCGAGAAATTGAGCTTGTCTGCCGTGAGACTCGGGTTGTCGGACATTTCGATGTCGGAGTAAATGCGGGCGTAATTGTAGCTGTCTACACCTGTGAGGTTACGCAATGACTGGGTGAGTCCGAAGGAAGAGTTCCATGAAATTTCGGGACTTCCCTTGTCGCCGCGGCGTGTGGTGACAAGGATGACGCCATTGGCTCCGCGTACACCGAATACGGCCGTCGATGAGGCATCTTTGAGGACCGTGACGCTCTCGATTTCATGGGGATCCATTTGGAAAAATGAACGTTCGACACCGTCAACTAAAATCAGCGGTTTGGAGGCGCTGTTCGACAGCGAACCCGTACCGCGGACATAGATCGAAGGGTCTTCGGCTCCGGGTTGTCCCGATATCTGAACCGACGAGATACCCGTGACTGCACCTGCAAGGGCGTTAGCTGAACTTCCGCTCGGGGATTTGAGCAAGTCCTTGGTACCGATCGAAGCAATCGCGCCCGTCACGGTAACCTTCTTCTGCTGTCCGTAGGCAATGACTTGAACCTCTTCGACCGAGGTAGCATTTTCCGTCAGGCGGATGACGATAACGGCGGTCTTCACGGTACGAACCGTTTCGGGTCGATAGCCGATATAGGAGACTTCGAGTTCGACATCCCGAATTGACGCCGGTATCTCGATCCGGAAGTTGCCCTCCGTATCGGAACTGGCTCCGATAGTGGTTCCCTTGAGAATGATTGTGGCTCCGATCAGCGGCGTATTGTTCCGGGCATCCACAATCCGTCCCGAATAGACAATCGAACGGGAACTTTGCTGAGGTTCGGCATATTTTGAGATGCTGTTTGCCGCGGCTGCACCGACCGAAAACCAAGCACAGCTCGCGAGCAACAGACAGATTGCTGTTTTTTTCATAATGAGAAAATTTTGCGTTAAGGCTTCGCGTTGAAGACCAACAAGTATTTGGCAACCTGATGTTCGGTGCCGCAAACCAGTTGACCGTTGAGACAGATCGATGGCTGAAACTCGTCGTCGGCATAGAACGAGCCTCCCAAGTAGTACATGTACCGCCAACCCAACTTGTGGAGCAGCCATGCGATTTGCAGCATGCCGCTCTTACCGTTGGATGCGGCCAGCGCGATGCGGCCGTCGAAAGTAATGCCGATGAAGCAGCGGGTTCGTTCGCCGTTCCATGGCGAACCGTCGCCCGAGCAGTCGCCGTAGCCGTCGTTGGCGAGACTCGTCTGGAATCGGAGTGCATTGCCATCCCATACGATGCGCGGGTAGGCCGTGGCGAAGCAGTCGATATCAAACGACCAACGTGAGATATATTCGCTATAACCGTTTTTCTGCGGGAAGTGCTGAGCCATGGTTTCGTCGGTGAGCATGCCATAGTATTTCGGGTCGACGAATCCCATCTCCCGATATTCGGAGATGTCGGTTGGAGTGAGGTTGTTCGGATCGAGTGCAACAGCCGTCAGATGCAGGCCTCCTTCCTTGTCGAAAGCCACGCACGAACGGAAGTAACCCTTGGTCAGCGCTTGAATCTTCTTATCGACGATACGGTCACAGAGCGCCACTTCGCTTTGCAGCTCTTTCGAGCATCCCGTTATGACCAAATCGCCCAGCGAGGCGTCGAGTTCGAGGCCCGAGGCTTTGCTGACCTGGATATTACCGCTGATGGCTGCCGAATTGGCGAAGATGACCGTCAGCGACTGGTTGGTAAGGTTGACCACGGGACGGTTCGATGCCCAGTCACCGAGGAAAGCCATGGCATTCAACTGGGTCTCATAATTATTGTTGTAGTTCCAAAACTGTGGCTCTTCGGGCATGCCCTCATTGCGGATCGGCACAGGCGGCAGCGTCGCGGTCTGGTAGACGGAGAATGGCGACTTCTCGTCGACGAACTGATCCGTAACGTCGCGAAGACCGATACTCGACGGGGCGGCCATTACGCGACCGAAATTGATTATCACCCGGTAACTTACCTGTTTGTCGTTCATCCGGACGGTCAGTTCACAGGTTTTGCCCGTTGAAAGATCGAATGTGGCTCGGTTGTTCTCGCCCACGGAGCCCCCTTCGAGCAGCGAGCCTTGTTCGAAGACGAGCGTAATGGCTGTCATGTCCATGCCCAAAGCATAGTTTACGGTCAAGGTCTTCGTGGCGCTCGACAATGTGACGTCATTGGTCGTGGTGCTTCCTTCTATTTTGATCTTCGAGGCGTCGATCACCGGAAGCGAATTAGAGCGTACGCTCAGCCAGTATTTGACAACCCTGCCTTGCGGATTGAGAAAGTGAATGACGGGTGAGTCGGCCAGATTGAAATTCTTCGGGTCCTCGGGATAAGTGAGTTGATATCCGGGGTTGATTTCCAGTGTCAGGGAACATTTATCGAACTCATCGGCGGTATTGAAAACCAGTGAGAGATTTTTTTCATCGACGGTTGTCGCTGTTACTGTCTCACCGTTGTTGGCCGTGACGGACAGAGCCGAAAAAGCCGTTCCGCGGTAGGTCTCCTCAATATTGTCGGGTGTCTCGGAGCACGCCGAAACAATGAGAATCACCGGCAAAACGAGGAGCGTCGAAATCAGGAGTCTGAATCGTTTTAGTTTCATGGTTGATCCGGTCATAGAATGGTAAAAAGAGATAGTCGTCATTCGGCTTCGGACGTAGGCTGAAACCTGCGTCCGAAGCCGAATGGCCGATGCCTTATTTGGGGTCGTAAACGATCTTGTAGCAGAGCGGACAGGTGTTCCCGGTTCCACCGGAGACGTTCTCACCGTTGATGTAGATCATGGGCACGTATTCCGTCGAACGGCCGCTACCTTCGAGGGCAACGTTCATCCAGCCGTCGTGACGGGAGGTAGCGGTGGCATTGATACAGCCGGCCGCCTGCATCACGCGGCCGCCTTGGGAAATCAGCACACCGTCGCCCGTCTCAGTGACGAAGACGATCTTGTCCTCGGTTTCACCGATGAACGTTCGGCGGGCCCGGGCGTTGTAAGCTGTGGCACCGCCAGGCTGAGCACTATTGCCGTCGTTGAGCAGCCCCCAGCGCCAGCCTTTGGACTCTCCGTTCAGAATCACGAGCATGTGAGCCGTAGCCACGCTCTTCATGTTGAATGCCCACGAGGAGAGGAAATAGTTTGCGTACTTGGTACCGTAGTAGTACTTGTCCCTTTCTTGATCGCTGAGAACGATGTTGTGGTCGGTCTTATCCTCACAAAAAGGTAACTGACGGATCGAATTATTCTGCTTGTCCAATCCAGCCAATACAAAGTGGATCGCTCCGGCGTTGTCGAAGGCGATGGCCGTACGGAAGGTTTGCGCCCAGGAGAGGTGGTTAGCCACCGTGGTACCGTTGACGGCTATCAGGTTGTTGCGGAACTTTTGATCTTCACGTACGACTACGTTGCCGCTCATTGTGATGAGACCCTCCGAACCGTCGATCATGAATCCGCGATCTTCGCTGCTGGCCTCGATCCTGCCGCTGACTTTCGACTTGTCAACCGTTACGACCGTGAAGTTGACGCCGCTGACGGTCTCTGTGAAATCACTCTCCTTACAGTCTCCGAGACATCTCATGGCTGCCTCCTGGACTTCCAGTGAACTGTTATTCGTCCAGTGAACCGGTTCGGAAGTGGAGTTTCCGTCCTCACCTTTGCCCTTGGTGGCGCCAGGCATGTTTTTCAGTTCCGTGGCATTATAGACCTTGATGTAGTCGTATTTTGAGGCGAAAGCGTATTCCGCTGTCTTGTCGATGAAGTTGCCCATGCCGAGCAGTTTCTGAAGGAACTCGTCGACAGCGGCCGGCATGTCGAGTCGGAATGTATAGGTGTGGATCTTGTTGTTGGCCAGCACGTCAATCTGTCGGGAGGTCAGCGATCCGAATTCGAGCCGCAAAATGCCGTCTTGCAGTCCATCGATCGTCGCCCCTTCCATCAGGGCGCCTTCAGCGAACCGCATCTCCACCGAGGTCGGCGAATTGACCTCGAAATGGATGGTATAGAGATAGGGATTTTGTGCATCGCCATTGATCGTAGCGCCTTCAACCGTGATTTTCGTCGGATCGGCAATCGGGAAGGCATAGGTCTTCATCTGGAATCTGTATTCGAGCGTAGAATTGTCAGACTTTTTTTGGAAAACAATGCTCGGAGCGTTGTCCGAAAGATCGGCATTATCCGGATCCGCAGGGTTGGTGATCGACCATCCATCGTTAAGTTCGACGACGAGCTTTACGGATTTGAACGATTCGGCGTAATCGAAAGTCAGCGATATCGTCCGCTCCTCATCCTGCACGGTTGCCGTTACTGTTTCCTCGCCAACGGTTGCTTTGATGGATTTAAAAGGTTCGGCCGCGATCTGTTCATTCCCGGGATCAACAGTGGGAGGAGGTGTCGGCGTTGCGTCATTCGTACAGGCAAACATTGCAACCGCTGCGAGCGAAAACAGCAGTGCGGTTGCTTTTTGGGGGAGGTAAAAATTTTTCATAACAACATAATATAAGAAAAAGGTTAAGTTTAGGTTTTCGGACGGGCCAAACCTTGCGGGCGACTCTCCGCTTCCGATGATTTTTTGTTCAAAGAACCGAAAAAATGAAGGTATTCGAGGTGAATTTTGACCGCAATAGTTCACTGAAAGAAAAAAACCGGACAATTCTAAAATTGTCCGGTTTTTGCAAATTGCTGGATAAACAATCGATTAAGGTTCTGGTTGGGGTGGTTCACCCTCTGATGTGTGTTGTTCTGCGTATTCGCGGGGAGAGGTACCGAATTTTTTCTTGAAACACATGCTGAAATATTTCGGATCGTTGAATCCCGCAGTGTAGGCCAGGTCGGAGACCCGGATATGGCGCTGCTTTTCGAGCAGCTCACGGGCTGCGCGCAGCCGTATATCGAGAACGAAAGCAGCCGGCGTGAGTCCCGTCAGTGATTTGAGTTTCTCGGTGAGAACCGTCCGTGAGGTATTCATTTCGCGGACAAAGTCCGTACGTGAGAAACTGCTATCGGCGATGTGGGCATTCACACAGGCGATGGCTTGTCGAAGGAATTGCTCGTCCATTGAGGTGTAATCGAGTTTCTCGACCTCGATGACGACCTGATTCCGGTATCGCGAACTGCGCAGGTCCTGTTGCTTGAGCAGGTTGTCGATCCGGGCCTGAAGCACCTGAAAACTGAATGGTTTGGTGATATAACCGTCGGCTCCCGAGTTGTAACCTTCGATTCGACTCGAATCGCCGTGTTTGGCTGTGAGCAGAATGACCGGAATATGGCAATATTCGAACGTGTTCTTGATCCACTGGCATAGTGCCAGTCCGTCCATTCCTTCCATCATTATGTCTGAAACAACGAGGTCTACCGACTGCTCTGTTAGGAGCTGGATAGCCTCCTGTCCCTCTTCGGCCGTTATGATACGGAATTGGGATTCGAGTAAATGGCGGATAAGTTCGCGCAGGTTCTCATTGTCCTCGACAATCATCACCGTATGTTTGTTCTCTGACGCAGCGGTGGTGTGTCTCTCTCCAGTTTCTTTGTCCGTAATAGCCGGTTCCGGTTGCAGACCGCTGGCCGCTGTTGCCTCCTTCTGGCAGACTGCGGGCTCCGGACTGCGAAGCGTTACGAGAGAAGCATCCAGTAATTCGGTCATACCTTCGGATTGATTCGTTTCGTCGTCTATTTCGGCATCGTCGTAAGACGTGCGCAGAATCGGTAATGTGATATGGAAGCAATTGCCACGTTCCGCGCAGCTCGTCACAGCGATCCGTCCCTTGTGGATTGTGACCAAATCTTTGACCAATGAAAGTCCGATGCCAGTTCCGATAGTATGGAATTTTCGGTATTTCCCGTCGTAGAAGCGCTTAAAGAGATTATCGATGGCTTCGCGGCTCATCAACTCTCCGCTATTCGCAACCTCGATTTCGACCTCGTTGTCGAGGCGGGTGAGCGTGATTCCGATCCGTCCGTCTGCTGGTGTGTATTTGGCAGCGTTCGAAAGCAGGTTATAAATGATCTTATCGACCTTGTCAGGGTCAAACCATCCCCGAATGCTCGAGGGAGAGGCTTCGAACGAGAAATGTAGCGCCTTTTTAGTCACCAGCGGGGTGAAAGCTTCACTACATTTGCGGATGAAAGCCGCAATGTCTCCTTGCGAGACTCCGAGTTTGAGATTGCCGCTTTCGGCTTTCCGAAATTCGAGAATCTGCTGAATGAGTCTCATCAGCCGGGCGGCGTTGACCGTCATGACCGAATAGAGAGCATGTGGCTCTCCGACCCCTTTGTTCAGTCCTTCGAGCGAGGTGATCAGGATACTCAACGGAGTCATGAGTTCATGGGTAACATTCGTGAAGAACTGCAACTTGACCCGATTCAGCTCCTCGATTTGTTGCTGTTCGAAATGCGAGAGCCGGATCTCGTGCTTCATCCGGATTCGATAACGTGCGAACCGGAATCCGGCATAGGCCAGTCCGAGAAATGCAATCACGTAGAGAAGTATCGCCCACCAGGATTGCATCGGCGGCGGTGAGATGCGGATCGAAAGGGTCTTTTCGTTGCTGCACCAGACACCGTTACTACCGGCCACACGGAGGCGGAAGGTATAGGTTCCGGCCGGAAGATTGCTGTAGAAAGCCGTGCGATGACGCCAGTCCACGGTTACAAAATCGATATCCATGCCTTCGAGCCGGTACTGGAAGATGTTGTCGGTGGGCGAGAGGAACGAAAGAACCGAAAAATCGATGCTGAAATTGTTCTGATGATGGTCAAGCGTGATCATAGAGGCATAGGCAATATCCTTGTCGGCTATCTGGGTGCGCTCGGCCTCGGGCATTTGCCGCAGCGAACGGTTGTGGACCTTGAAGTCAGTGAAGACAAGCGGAAGAGTCATGCGACGTTGGTAGACGCGGTTTCCGGCAAAAATCCGTAGCCCGTCCGAACCGCCGAAGGCAACGCGGGAGTAGTCGAGCAACGCAGCCGAATGGCGATTGAAATAGAACGAACGGTTCTCGCCGGCAACCTGATAGGTGTTGATGTTTTCGATGTTGCCTGAGGCGTTGGCAGAGAACGAGTAGACAGAATTGGCCGTCGAGACCCAAATGCGGTCGTTGGAGTCCCGAAGGATGTTAGTGACACGCATTCGGCCCTCGCCCGGGAGCGAGGAGACGGGACGGAAGCCATTCTTTTGCGCAGGGCAGACTACTATACCGTGAGAGGAACCGGCCCAGATACTGCCGTGTGCATCCACGCAGAGACATGCTACATATTCGTCGGGCAAGCCGTCGGCAATCGAGAAATATCGGTTCCGCCTGCTCTCGGGGTCGAGTTGGATGATTCCTCCGGCATAGACCGAGATCCAGATTCGTCCTTGAGTGTCGAAGGTGAAGTCCGTAACGTCAAACTTCCCCCGGAATATTTCCCCCCCCCACCACTCTTCGAGTGAGAGTATTCTGCCGTCGCGCAGGCAGATGTTTGCGCCGCGACGGGTTCCTATCCATACGTTGCCCGAGGCGTCTTCACGCAGGACGCGAATACGGTCGTCGTGCAGAATCGGATCGTACATTCGGGACATCTGATGCAACGTTCCGTATGAGGAATCGTAGATCCAGATTCCCTGATCAGCCGTGGCGAACCAAAGCGTATTGTCAACCTTGCGGCGGAGTATTGAAGTGATGGATGTATGGGAAGGCATCCGGCTCAATCCCGGGAGATCCTTAGCGCTTTGTACTTTGCCGCTGTGGATGTTGTACTGGATAAGTCCGACGTCTGGCAGCCCAAGCCAAAAATTACCTTCGCCGATATACGAGAGGCTCAAAATGGAACTGATGTTATAGTTGTTGCGGAGGGTGGATGACGAGTTGTCGAGAAACTGGAACTCGCGCATCTGGGTCTTGCAGATTCCGCCTCCTTCCATGGCCACCCAGAGTTGTCCGTCGTGCGATAGGAGCAGCGAGGTAATAT
>OGPJ01000860.1_pt1 | contig 22829 bp, 19 predicted proteins | sample 1552831 | NCBI WGS metagenome assembly OGPJ01 (sample SAMEA2579914, study PRJEB22360) | human gut metagenome | biome: human gut; feature: human-associated habitat; material: faeces | place: Denmark | collected 2008/2010
CGACCTTCAATGCGGCCTGGCCTCCTTTTTTCCAAGCCTTAATCCATTGGCCGACAGTATAGGCGCTCACTCCGACAAGCGGAGCGATTTCATAACGCTTCAGTCCTTTTTCGAACAGCAAAACCGCTTGCTTTCGACGATCATACAATTCTTTAGAATTGATTTTTCTTGCATCTCGAAGTTCCATACGGGTAATATAGCACGTTCAAAGAGATTCTACAAGTATTTTTGTTTCTTATCTATACTGTACGGTCGCGGATATCGACAAGTTGGAAACCTGGTTTCCCGGCTACGCGCTCTGGGTGTATGAGGGCAGCCATGTTCGCGTCAAGGAGCTGCTGATCAATACCGAAAATACGGTTTACCCTTACAGTCAGGAACCGGCGGTAGGTTCGGATTACAGCAGCCGTTCCAATGTGTTCGCCGACAAATGCAACGCCGCGCTCCGTCCGCTGAACTACCAGAGCTCCAACGATAATTACATTTATCAGGGGTTTGGCTGCAACAACGAAGGAGAGGATGGCCATTTCTGCTTCCGCTGCCCGAACGGCATCGCCGACACCTGGAGTGTTCATCGCAGCGGTGGCGGCGCGGCGGCAATCAAACTCTACAATAACAATTACAACACCACCCGGACGATGGTCCTCGGTCGCAAGCCTTTCAAGGGTCTGCAACTCCTCCCGACGACAAGCGGACGGCATGTCCTGAAAGCGCATATTGCGTACAAGGGGTTCACCGATGATTCCGAACTCTCCCGCCGGCTGCTTTTTTCCGCCACCGTCCGGGGCGCTGACGGTAACGACATCGTTTATTGGAGCTCACTTCATGGACGGTGGATTGACGATTCCGTCTCCGAATGGATCAATGATGAGAATCTGACGCGGAAGTGTCTGGAAATTCCGCTGGATCTGGTCGAAAACAATCCGGTCGATGTCCGGATCTACTTCTACTGGTTCAGCTCTTCCGGATTCGTTTACGTTGATCCGGCGCTGGAACTCGAACCGGTTGTTTCGGAGTAAACGATGCAGGCGCGCTACATCCAGCGCGGCGAGTCGATTGATTTTGTCCCGGAAAGGGATATTGCAGCCGGTGAGATCGTAATCCGGAACGGTCTCGTCGGCGTGGCAAGAATTCCTGTCCGAAAAAAGACACTCGGCAGTCTTGCTCTTTCCGGAGTGTTCGACGTGACGAAACCGGTGCGCTGTGCTTTCAGCGTGGGCGCGGCGGTTTACTGGGACACTGTCCGTCAAAGTGCCGTCACCTCCGGAGAGCTGCTGCTCGGACTCGCCGCCGAGAGCTCGAAACTCAACGATTCCCATGTCCGCGTGATTCTGAATTCCGGAGGAATCACGATCAACAACAATGAAGCAACCCTCAACTGGCAAACCATAAACTGAAAGGTATCTCCATGTCCGCAGTCAAATTTTTCATCCTTACTTCGGCGCAGTATGCCGCAATTGATCCCAAAGACGACGGAACTCTCTACTTTGTTTCCGATCAAAACCGGATTTACAAGGGAACGGTTCCGTATTCCCATCCGATTGAGCTGGTGGACGAGTTTCCTGCCACCGGACTGGTCGGCACACTTTACGTCAACACATCCACCAAAGAGGGGAAAGCGTGGAACGGCTCCGCATGGGTGACGGTTCAGCTTGCCGTTTCCACAACTCTGGACGATTCCGATGAAGCGATCCCGACCTCCAAGGCGGTCAAAGAGTATGTTGACGGCGCGGTGGAAAACATCGTCGCAGGGGGCGGAGCCGTGACCGACGTCACCTACGCCGACAAGACGATCACGGTCAAAAAAGGGACGAATTCCGCGACGCCGCTTCAGCTCACGGGGCTGGTCGACGGGGCATCATATGACGGGGCAAGCGGGAAACTCACGTTCACGACGAACGGCGGAACTCCCATTGAAATCAATCTCTCTGTCGAGCAGTTTCTCGCCGCAGCCGCCTACGATGCGGAAACACATATTCTCTCTCTCACGATGACCGACAACACGAAATTCGATGTCGATCTCGGCGACCTCATCGATGTGTATGAGGCGGGAGAAACGGAGAGTATTTCCGTGAGTGTTTCCGGTGGAACGATCACTGCCGCTCTGAAAGTCTCCGCCGAAGCGGAGAACCAGCTTCAGGTCAGGAGTGACGGGGCTTATGTTCCGCCGCTCAGCTGGCAGACGGTGGAAGGCGCATGATGCCGAACTTCAAACCGAGGCTTGGGACAAAGTTCCAGGCGCAGACCGCCCCCGTAAATGACGGGCAGTTTATTGTAGCGACCGATTCACGGGAACTGTTCTACGACAACGGGACGCTTCGGATTCCGCTGGCGGACATTGTGTTTCTGAACACGGAGGAGGAACGGGCGTCGATTCTCGCTCCGCTCCCCAAATTTTACTTTGTGATTGCAACCGGGAAACTCTATGTCTGGGACGGCACAATCTGGACGATCATCAACGACGATCCGTTTGATGAAAACTCTCTGCCGCCGGCGGGAAGCCTTCCGACTCTTCTGTTCGTCAGGCATGGCAAGATCCGTTCCCTGAAACTCGGCGATGAGGGCGATGTTCAGACTGTCCGCAGCGGGGAAATCGTCTGGGAACCGCCGCAATATCAATAACGTAAAGGAGGAAGATGAACCGGCTTAAAGAAATCAAGGAACTGAAGGCTCTGGCGGAGGAGCTTCAGCTCGAAAACCGCGAGATCATCCGCAAATACAAAATCACCGAACTTGCCAGTATCTACAACGGCATCGGTCCGGATTCCTTTCCCGAATGGCTGCGAGGGCTTATTTCCGCCCTGCATCCGAGCCTCGCTGTCGTGGCCTTTATCCACGACATCGAGTGGCATGAGTCAGACGGTTCGAAAGAAAAATTCACCGAATCCAACAACCGCTTCAAAAACAACGGCTACACGGTGGCGAAAGCAAATTACAGCTGGTGGAATCCGCTCCGCTACATCGTCATGAACCATGCCCGCAGATTCGGGAACATCTGCCAGCTCTTCGGCTGGGATGCATGGTGTTCCCCATGTGAGTGTACCGTGTGCAGAAAGAAAAGAGGTGAAAAGTGAAAATCGTATCCCTTGTGTCCATGACGTTTGCAGCCGTGCTTCTTCTGACCGGATGCGGTCACAACGCCATTCAGTATGGGGACGGCATCGGCTTTGACGTCGGGATCAATCCCAACAACTACATGCTGTCCTTGAACCTGCGATACGGAAAAATTCTTTCCGCCGTTGTCCGTGACAATGTCGAATTGGAGCTTTCCGGAAAGGCCGACGCCAATGGGATGAGTGGAGACCCAAACACCGCCGGGGCAAGTTCCGATGGCAGCCTCAGACTCAAAATCGGCCGTCAGATCAACGGTGCAACTGTCGATCTGGTGAAGACCGGAGCCGATTCCGAAAAAATCATCGAAAACCTGAAATAACAGCAGCTCTGATCAAGCCCGACTGGGAGTTCGCTTCCGGCCGGGCTTTTTATTCAATTAAGATAGGAATCATCAAGCAGGAAATCAATTAAGCTGATGTTCAAAAAACCATTGTCGTCGTACCAGGGATTCCCGATGTCCTGTCGTATGACAATCTTTGGAAAAGAATCCCCTGTCAAAGAAAAAGGCTTCAGTTCGATTGTCTTTTTCTCTTCATCCGGCATCGCGAATGCAGACTGAATATAAAATTTTCTATTCCCTTTGGTTGCTATAAAATCTATTTCACGAGAAATCTTTATGTTCGCTCCATTTTTACTTTTCCCGTTTTCATAAACAATTCCGACATCGACATGATAATCTCTTGCACGCAATTCGGAACAGACTATATTTTCCATGATATGAGTCATTTCCATTTGACGAAACCCGGTTCTGGCATTGCGTAAACCGATATCTTCGCAGTAATATTTCATGGGGTATTCAAAGTATGCTTTTCCCCTTACATCGTATCGTTTGCACTCGCAGAACAAAAACGCATCTTTCAGATATTCCAAATAACTTTTCAGCGTATTCGCGGAAACTTTGACATTTTTTTTCGAGCGGATCGTATCCGCAATTTTAGTGGGATTTGAAAGCGAACCGATGGAAGAACAGAGCAAATCCAGGATTTGAGAAAGCTCATCCGGATACTCAATTTTTTTTCGCTCAATAATATCCTTCAGATAGACTTCTGAAAAAAGGGAAGACAGATACGCTGATTTTTCCCCGTTGTCCTTTTGCTGAAGCACAAGCGGCATCCCGCCATACCAGGAATACTGTTTCATTGCCTCCTGTTTGTCGCCACCTGTTGTGGAATAAAATTCAGCAAAGGTGAGCGGATGTATCCTGACTTCGTCTCCGCGTCCACGGAATTCTGTGAGGATGTCTGTGGAAAGCATTTTAGAGTTGCTCCCGGTCACATAAACATCAAGATTTGGAATCGCTTTGAAATCGTTCAATGCATCATAGAAGGTTATTTTCTTCCCATCAGGAAGATAGGGGTTTTTCACTGGCTCGGACATTTGAATTTCATCAATAAACAGATAGAACTTTTCCGTTTTCCCGTCAAGGCGGTCATGAACATATTGCGACAGCTCAAGCGGGTTGCGGTAACGAATATTGCTGATCAAATCAAGCTCGAAGTGAATAATCTGTTCGTCTCTCACGCCTCGTGATAAAAGATATTCTTTGAACAGATTACGCAGAAGATAGGATTTGCCGCAACGTCGGATTCCTGTGATGACTTTGATCTGGCCGTTCCATTGCCGATCAATCAATTTTTTCAGATATTGATTGCGTTGAATCACCATAAAAACGCCCCGCATGTTGAAATCTTTTCCGTTTTTCGGTTCTAACTGTCAATGAATATAACGCTTTTTTCTCTGCTGTCAAGTTATTTATTGATAAGTTTAGCCGTTTTCGGCTCAACTTGTTAATAAAACAGAAAGCATGCTCAGAATACCATCCCGCACAGCTGCGCACAAATGCCCTTTGTGGGGCTGTCATTCCTGACCAGCATCAGGCCGATTCAGCCGCCCCCATAAAAGCGAACGTTGGGCCGTTTGTGCGCGACCGTTGCCATATTTTTTATGCCGATCTGTTTGAGGTGCCCTCAAATAATAAACGCAGATTTCCCTGTGTCAGACTTGCCTTGACCCTTATCCATGCTGCCACAGAAAATGCCTTTATCCCCGGCAGCATCCTTTGCTTTTATTGCAAATGCAAGTCCCTCAAAATCAATGAAATAAACCCATATTTATTATCGCCATTTCTTTCGCAAATCATTGGCTATCAACGAATTTTATGGAATTGTATGCACTGCAGACGGGGCGGTGAAAACACCGCCCGGAAAAACAGAAAAGCCAACAACGGAGGCAAAAATGATTCTCACCATGAAAGCAGAACGGGAAGGATACGCACCTGGCATACACTATTGTCCGGCGGAACCCATGCTCAATTTCCGGCGGATTTCGGTACGCAGCCGCACAAAAGCATGCTTCTATATACAGCGCACCACCCCCGCGGTATCGCCAAGCGCCCCGTCCGGAACCCGCTCGCAGACCGGGCAAAGTCTGCGGCCTTAAATCAAAATCCTCGACTTCAAAGTGCCATTTCAAAGTGCAAAATTTGCACTTTGAAAGACGTGGATGAGCACAGACCTCTGGGGTTTCCCTGATATCGGGCTGCCGTTCCCGTCGCGATCCAGCACATCCGGATAATGACGCGGATGCGAATTGTAACGTATTTCGTTGATTGGCAGCGGGTATTGTTGGAAAATGTCCGGTTTTTGAATTGAATTTTTACGTTTGGATCAGTATATTACTATGTTTTTGTGTGTCGTGTTCCCCTCTGGGGAAGATGCGCGAACCGGCAAAAATTCGGTGCTGACAATGAAATTCGTCCTCAAACAATACGATACGGAGATGATCTCCTTCGACCTGCGGTCGGAGGGGCTGGACGGTTGTGTCTGCACGAGTTCCCGGTTCATGACCGATCAGCGTAAGCAGCTCCAGAAACTGATCGACTTCCGCTTCACCCGTGACCGCAACTACAACCTCCCGGCAAAGCGCCTCAAGGCGCTGGAAGACTTTCTCCAGCGGCGCATCAGAAAGTTGAGCGCAGGCGAAAAATGAGCACATTCCATGTAAAATGCCCCAGCTGCGGTATCCTGCTTGACGCAGATGAAAAGTATATCGGTCTCGTGGTGTCTTGCGAAAAGTGCGATGCACACTTCCCGCTGTGGAAAACGGAAGATGCGTTGCCGCCATATCCGGATATGCTGGAGCGATATAAAGTCGGCATTGTGGCCAAGGCGGGGGTACAGCTTTCGATCATTTCGGGATTATTCGGCGATGAACAGCTTGAACTGACCTTGTCGCCGGAGGAATGCAAGAGGATATTCCATTTCTCATATCCCCTGTTTCGGAATGAAAACGAGTCGGCTCATCTAAACGGCTATAATCGCTACTGGAAGAACCCTGTATCTATCAATGGCATCAGTTATTTGGTCTGCAAGGAATGGTTCGAAAGCAACCGGAAGTATTTGATTTTCTGGCTTCGGCAGATGAATGTTGCCTATGGTGACTTAAGTGCCGCATGTGACTTGCTGCAAAACGGTCCCGCCGACAAAAAAGCAGATTTGCCGGAAAAACACGAACCGACCGTTCCTGCGGGAAGCGATGTCCGAACTTTTACCTTCGATGACTTCCCGAAAAATCTGGATTACAGCCAGCCGCTATCCCTGACAATGCCCAACGGCACTTTCCCGGTAAAATACTGGAGCGAGGTTTTGGTGCGCTGCTACGATTATGCCTACCAAAACAACCGGGACAAAGTTGAATCTCTGGCGGATATTGAAGCGCCTCCTCCGCTCAGGAAGGGCATCCTTTTTGCCCGCGATCCGCAAGTTTTGCGGACGGCAAGGGAGCTGTCGCCGGGCTTTTACATGGAGGTCAATTTTAGTGCACATAGCATCGTGAAAAATGTCTGCGGACTCATGACTTACTGTGGATTCCCGGTGAAGGCGTTTTCGGTAACCTACCGGATCAAGTCTTCCGAGCCGCCTGCTCCGGAAAGCAAAGTTGATGCGCCCGTATCGAGTTCCGAATTCAGCAAACCGCTGGGTTTTTCCACGTTTACGACCGGAATCACGATCCCCGTCAGGGTGCATGAAGCATTTTTGAAGCACTTGTCGGTTAAATTGGAACGGGGAAAGTCTCATCCCGTGACGATCATGGTCGGGGACAGCAGTTTTCAGGTCTCGATCAACAATATCGGTTTTTCCGAACCGAACCAGAAACAGGTTCTGATGTTCCTCTGGCGGAAGAATTCTCTGCTTGCCAAGAGCTTTCAGGCAACTTTTCCGGCTGTCTTCGAGCAGCTGTCGGAAGATCATTCCAATCGGGACGGGATCGACACGGTTCTGACCGTTTCCTGCGGTGAACAGCCTGATGTTTTCAAAATTGCCATGGATACGCCGCTGCTCGAAAACAAAAAGCCTGTCGCGTCCGTTCAAGCCGAAACGGTCGCCCCGATCTCGCTGGAAGCATCCGGGGCGAAGACGGCATCTTGTGGTGAGGACACAGAAAATAACGAGAACCAGCTTGCAGAGTTATTGCAAGTGGAATTTGCAAATGGTGTCAGACCAAATTCCGTGATAGACCAGAAAAAAATCCGGAAGTTTTATCGACAGTATTTTGATGCAGATTTGTCTGAAGATTTTGACTTTGCTGCCATCTTGCCGAGAGTCGGCATTGCTCATGGCGGGAAGGTTTTTCCGAAACCTACGTCCAAACAAGGTGGCTGGCGCAGTCTTATCAACACACTTATCTTGGAAGGACAGTCTCTCTTTCAGTTCTCCCGTCTTATGGAATTGTACGCTGACGAGCTTATGACGTTCGGCATTACATCCCGCGAGTTGCTTCAAGAAGTGATGTCGCGAGATGCGTCTGATTCCTTCGATATCTCCGGCGAATTATTCGCTCCCAAGGGAGACGAGACGATTCCCCATCGTCTTGCTGCTGCCTTCATTCCCGCAGAGGGTGCCATTATTGACGTTCTTGCAACATCACGCCAAGTCCCGTATCTTGATGTCGCATTCATTCGCAATTGGTACAGAGAAACGGCCAGTCTGGTCAGAATTGCTCAAGATGTTTATGCCATAACGGAGCGAATTGAATTTGACGATACGGAGATTACTCGGGGCAAGTCTGACTGCGCAACAGCTGTAGCAGCGGATGGATTCTTTTCTCTGTCTCAACTGCATCTTGTCGACAGTGCTACGATGAACGACAGCCGTATGACTGAAGGTGCTCTTCGACGTGTTTTTTTTCAGCGTTTCTTGTCAGATGACTTTGATTTACATGGACAGATTGTTTGTGCCAAAGGGGAAAATGTAGATGCCCAGATTCCTCTTCGAGTATTTCTTCGCGAACATTCTGAAATCGCACTTGATCAACTTGAGGCAGTCGCGAAGGAATTTAATATCGCGCTGGGGATGGCACTTCAGACAGCCCACGAAGAGATGGTGCGTGTTAATCGAGAGAGATTCGTTGCGCCCGACATGATTCCGTTCAGCATAGGTCCAACAGACGAGGCCATAGCAAATGTTTGTGAAGACACACCCATGCCATTTGGATCATTCATGAATCTGTCGGACTTCCCAACTGTGCCAGGATGGTCATGGAACGAATACCTCCTTGAGTCTTTTTTGCGACGGTCGAGTTCCAGGTTCCGGCTTCTGTCGCCAACTGGACCCTCAAAGGATGTATCGGGAGCTGTCGTTCCATGCCGTATGCGCGACTACAGTGCCGAAGATGTTTTTGCGATGATCGCCATTCGTAGCGCGGTTGCTCCTGAAACAAAGAAAGTTGGAATTTATCTTATTGAGACGCGTTGCATCCTGCGCCGTACAAGCAAAACATTGGAGGCGGTGGTTGCCAGAATGAAAGAATTGGAGAAACACTGATGTATACCTATTCACACGATTTGGAAACCGGCGGACTGATTCTTGAAGATTCGCTGTCAGAATTCTCAAAAGAGCCACGTCCAGTATGGGCGAAGGAACTTGATCTGCTGGGCTTTGACAAGTTCTGGAAATACGACAGCAACTGCCCAGACCCATATCTTTGGGCAGAAGCCAACTTCTACTGGTATCGCGGAAAAAAAGTCGCAAAGACCAACGGCGGTTCGCTTTACGAGAAACCAGAAATAGAATTGCTGAAAGATGAAACCGGCAAGGAGGTCCTGCCTGAAGGGTCATCACTCCTTCCCGTTAATATGGCGGCGATGGCAGCAAAAAACCGCCTGCGGCTCGAGGCTCTTGAAACGCTTACCGTCAAGAAGATATACGACATTTATCGCAAGTATGAAAAGAAGCTCGACTGTTTCCACGTCGCATTCTCCGGCGGCAAGGATTCAATTGTTCTGCTTGAGCTCGTTTGCCGTGCACTGCCCCGCACGGCATTCATGGTCGTGTTTGGCGATACCGGCATGGAATTTCCCGACACCTATAAGGCGGTCGAAGAAGTTGAGGCACGTTGCAAGGCGGATGGCATAGCTTTCTATCGTGCCAAGTCGCGTTTTGAACCGGAAGAATCGTGGCGACTTTTCGGTCCGCCGTCGCGCGTCCTACGGTGGTGCTGCACCGTCCACAAATCGGTTCCCCAGACTCTAAAGATTCGCGAAGTCCTCGGCAAGCGGGATTACACGGGAATGGATTTCGTGGGTGTTCGTGGACACGAAAGTGCCTCGCGAGCCGAATACGAATACGAAAACTACAGCAAAAAACAGAAAGGGCAATACTCATACAATCCAATGCTCGAATGGACTAGTGCTGAAGTATGGCTCTACATCTTCTTCAGAGGGCTTGTTGTGAATGAAGCTTATATGAAAGGGAATGCTCGTGTCGGATGTCTCTTCTGTCCGCACTCGGCAGACAAATCGGATTGGTTTAGACGCATGAACTATCCCGATGAGGTCAGTAAGTTCGAGCGGCTTATCCGTGAAGGAGTGGATGACCCGTCCATGGACACATATATTTCATGCGGAGGATGGATAGAACGCAGTAGTGGCCGCGACATCAAGGAAAACGAAGTAAAGATTTTCGAAACGATAGATAATGGTCGTGTGATGATTCGTATGGTCAATCCGGCTACAGATTGGCGCGAATGGATCAAGACTCTGCCCGAACTTGTTGATGTTCGAAACGAGACAACGGAAGGGATGCAAATTGCAACAGATAGAAAAGACGGTTTTCCCGAAGTGGTCGTATCATACCCCGCAGAGCTTTCGAAAACTGCATCGGGCAAGATACTCAAGCAGTGCTTCATTAAAGCAACTTACTGTGTTGAATGTGGCGCGTGTGAAACGAATTGCCGTTCTGGTGCACTTTCGTTCAAAAATGGTCTCCACATCGAAAACTGCATCCACTGTGGGCAATGCCATGTGATTCCATATGGTTGCCATAGAGCTGATTCATTAAAAATACCATTTTCAAATAACACAAGAGGCTCAAAAATGAAAAGCCTGAACACTTTTGATGACCATGCACCCAAACCTGATTGGATTTTTGATTTTTTCTATCGAGGAGATAACTTCATAACAGACAATTCCCTTGGCCCAAATCAAAAAACAAAATTCAAACGTTTCCTTTCGGATGCCGGGCTGATAACCAAAAACAAGACCACTGCATTCTACGAACTGGTGAAGAAGCTGGGAGTAAATGCCGAAGATACATGGGGGCTTATTCTTGTAAATCTTGCAAACGAGAACCCTCAAATCGAATGGTATGTGCGGAATATGGATGCAGGACGTGTTTATGCTTCGCAGGAAATCATTGATGTACTTGCTCCTTTGGGGGTAAAAGAGAAAAATGCCCGTTCGATTCTCAAATCATTTAGGCGTTTGTGCGAAACGCCGCTTGGAAAAAAGCTCAAGTTTGGAACATTCATGGATACTGGCCATGCACTCCAGTCAATTACACGTACCATACCCGAAAAGCCATCGCCGCGCGTAATGCTTTATGCTCTGTACAAGTTCGCCGAAAAGTGCGGTGGATATTGGGAATTTTCGCTTTCGCGACTGATGGATTTCACAGTGAAATCCGATGGGGTGAGTCCGGCACAGACATTTGCATTGTCACGTGACGAAATGGAGGCGATCCTGAACGGACTTGCGAGGACAAATCCGGACTTCGTTACATTCACCACGACCCACGATCTTGAACTTGTTCGTCTTGCTGATGACAAAACATCTTCGGATGTAATTTCGCTTTTCAATTAGGAGGAAAACCATGTCCAACTATAGTGACTATTTCCAACTCAAGTACAACCCACCGGAAATTACGCAGGCAACATTTGATGCCCATCCGGACGGCTGGAAAACGACGTACCCGCACAAGACATTTGTCGACTTGTTGAAACGACTGGAAAAAATGCTTGCACGCGGCAGTGAGATGGATAAACATTCCATCTGGGTTCACGGGGCATACGGAACGGGCAAGAGCCAAGTAACGTGGACTCTTCGCAGCCTCTTGACGTGCAGCGATGCCGATTTCAACGCCTACTTTGATGATTATTCGCCGCTGAAAACAGAGAACGATTTGAGGACCAAACTTGCGGGACATCGCAAATCACGGAAGATCGTAGTGGCGGCACGGCACGGATCGGATGCAATTTCGGGTCCGGAAGATCTTGTCGAGGCTGTTTTCGCAAGTCTTTCCAAGGCCCTTGATGATGCAAAGATTTCCTACAATGCCGGTGCGACTCTGCGCGGCGGCATAGCCAAATGGCTTGAAGGCAATACTGAACGTGCTTATTTCGATGCTCTTATCAAGGAGTCCCCATATTGTCATAAGGGGTGCTTTGCGGGCAAGTCGGCAGACGACATTCTTACAACTCTCAAGGGTAACGGTATTGCAGATGATTTGCTCAGGGAAATCCGGCGTCTTGCAAAAGACAAGGGCATCACAGCACTGCGCTTTACTAAGGAAGATCTTGCTGCCTGGATACGCGAGACAGTCGAGAAGAATAATCTGCACCTTATACTTGTTTGGGACGAATTTTCCGCATTCTTCAAAAACAACAAGACGAAACTCGATACATTGCAGTCTCTCGCAGAACTATCCGGGGCTACTCGATTCAATCTCGTGATCGTCACGCACTTCACCACATCTTTTTTGCCGGAGAACGACAATTCGGCACAAATCATTGTTGACCGTTTCAAGCCGACGATGGAAATCAGGCTGCCGGAAAATATCGCTTTCGAGCTGATAAGTGATTCCCTTAAGGTCAAGCCTGCATTCAAGCAAGAGTGGGAGTCGCTTGCCGACGATCTTAACGAGCGCATGATGGTGCCTCGTAGCAAAATGGCGAAAATGCTTAAAGATGTCGATGAAGGCATCTTTCGTGCCATGCTGCCATTTCATCCGTATGCGGCACTGGTTCTCAAAAATATTGCCGCGTTATTTGACTCGAACCAGCGGAGTATGTTCACGTTCATTGCGGCGGAAGAAGATGCCCACGCATTCAAGTGGTACATCAAGACCCATTCGCCGGAAAATGGTGATGTGTTGGGGGTGGATTTGCTTTGGGAATACTTCTATGAAACCGGCAAAACGCTGAGAGGAACCGGCGAAACCGGGAAGAGTAATCTCGATGCCCAGGTCCGGGCGATTTTGGAGGTCTATCCCGACAAGTCTGGAAAACTGCTTGCAGACGAGAAGCGAGTCCTGAAAACGATACTAATGTTCCAGGCCCTGGCGAAAAAGCTCAACAATCCTCCCGAGTTTCTTGCCACAGAAGAAAATCTTCGTCTTGCCTTTGAGGGTATTGATGCGTTGGAAAGCGGCAAGGGGATAACCATTGCCAATAAACTTGTCAATACCGATAAGATTCTGTTCGTAGACGAGGTAAACGGCAAGCGCGTTTACCAAGCCCCGATGGCAACTGGTGGTCGTGATTTGCAGGAAATCGAGAAACTTAAGCAACACTACCTTGACACAACAAAGACGAAAGACCTGCTGAAAGATTGGAAACGCGAAGAGGTGTTGCGTTTGTCACGTCCTTTGGAAGAACGATTCGACATCCGGATTTCGGGACCGGACTCGTTTAAGCTGGTTCTTGGTCAGCTGCTGGCGCAGGATTCCAAGAATTACAAAATGCGAGCCATGATTGTCATCGGTCATAATAGCCTTGATGCTGTTGCCGCCAGAACGGCGATAGATGAGGCCCTTGCCGAGCCGCGAAGCGGTAATGTCGTCTTTATAGATGCATGCACTGTGGAACTGGATGACGATGATTTTGCGAAATGGGCCGAATATAAGGCTCGGGCAAATTGGTATGCCCGTAAGGATACGCAACAATCAAACAATGCCCTTTCAGAAGCGGAAAAAATACTTTCTGCATGGCGAGATAAGATAGCATCCGGCGCATTTACCGTAAGAACAAAACGTAATCCGACAGGTGTGGTTTGTCATGGGGCTTCCGAGGTCGGAGACGAAATGCGCTTATCGGTGATGGAAAAATATCCGCTTGCATTGGAATTTGAACACGGTCTGAAAGACACCCAGTTTAATCAAGCGACAAAGGCAGAGGTTTCTGCAGGAGTATGGGGTGGTCTTGCTCATCTTCCGAACGGAGAGAAGGGCGGTAAGATGGATGCGGCTGCGGAAAATGCTCTTATTGGTCCAGTTAAAGACAAGACGGAGTATTGGAAAGCGGTTCCAACGCTGACAATTTCCAAGATAAAGTCCAAGATTGAGCAGAAACTCAAGCACGCTTTTAAGTCAGGCGGTGAAGGAAGAATTGAGTTTGGCGATATCATAGAATCGCTTTTTGAAATCGGATTCATGCCGACGGCTTTGCATGGCTTCCTCGTAGGGTATCTTCTTAAGGAATATGTAGGCGGTGATTACCGATTTGTCCGCGATGGAGAAAGTCCACTTCTTACGGTAACAAATATGACCGAGGCGATTCTTGCCTATTTCAGGAAGGTCCTTGGAACGGGTGGGGGAAGATACCACGAGGCGTATATCGGAATTTTGACAGATGAGCAACGGCGTTTCGCTGACCTTGCAAAAGTTGTGTTCCACCTTGGCGAGAATGCCTCAATTGATATCGTTGCACATGATCTTGCTGTGCGCATTCGAGATTTCCAGTATCCATTGTGGTGTTTTGAGGCGTTGCCTGAGGCGGTCGGTTTGGAACGCTACATTGAACAGTTCACGTTGCTCACCAATCCTGCAAACCAGAAGGGAGCCACGCTCTCAGGTGTGGCGACGGAGATTGGGCGCATGGCGGCAAACGCCCCCGATGTGGAGACGCGACTCTCGGCACTTTTCACAAAGGAGAAGGCCGCAGCGGCAATGAACGCATGGTTAGATGATTTTGAGGAAGGTCTGTTCCGCAAAACGGCAGAAGAGATAAATGCCCCCGATCCGCTTGCAGATGTGAGACGTTGTTTTGGCAAAAACGGTGATGGTGCCTGGCTCTGGCATCGCGAAACGGGAGAGAACGAAATCCGAGCTCTTCTTCGGGACTACCGCATCGTGGCGGAATCGTCAAAGCGGGGCTTTGTGACCCCAGTGAATTCTGTTTGGGAGTGTATTGAGGCTTGGCGGGACAAGACACGCAATATACGCATCCCGTGTGCGACACTTGTGGCGTTAAAACCGCAGTCCAAGACATTTCTCGGATTACTCAAAGAGATAGCTGGAGGAGGACATCTTGAGCAGAATGACAGGCGAGACGCCTTTTTCCGCGAGATTACAGACAAGGGAGACATCAATCGCGATATGCTCGACGGATGTCTTGCGCTTTTCAAATCGACATACTGCGAACAGCTTTCTGGCTTGGACACACAGGAGATGGATGATTTGTATCTTACCGGGTTGGATAAATCGTCCTTCCTTGCTGACAAACCGACTTATGAGCAGATGCTCGTCCAAAAAGTCTCTGAAATCAAGAGTCACCAAGGACGGGCGAAATTGCTTGCTTTGTGGGAAGAAAAGACAGGAACTCCGACTCCTTCGGCATGGTCGAAGCAGTTTGAAACACCTATTCTCGCCATGGTTCCTCCAGAGGGAACTCCCTTACTTAATAGTTTGCGCAACGCCTTAAATGCTTTGAACAACAAAGAATCGTCGGTCGCCAATGTCGAAGCTGCACTTGACTTTTTCTCAATCCATCCGGAGGTGTTCAGCTGGTTTGAGGGCAAGGTGGCTGACGAGGCCTTCCAACGGAATGTTCTCGGCCGCTATGCGGTCGTACTGACAGATCTCACGGCAGTTCGTATTCGATTGGGAAAACTGAATGCAGATCCCGACAGTTGGCTTGTTGATCCGAGGCTTGAAGCAACGCTTCAGAAGTTGGCAGAAAGCGAATACAACCTGAATTGCGCGGAACGCGTACGCGGGAAAATCAAAGAAATGAGCGCGGAGGAAGCGAAACGTTATCTCGTGGAACTTGTTGTAAACTCACTTGATGTGGGGCTGGTAATTCTGTCAAAGGAATAAACGCTATGGATACTGTTAAAGCTGCACTGGATTACCTGAACGGGAACGGGACCTCGACTCCTTTTTTTGTGGCGTTTGATGCGTCTGCCGATCTGTCATTGCTTGTATCATCACTCTCTTCATGCGATACGATACGTATGAGTGAGTTCTGCCATGCTCCAGATGCATTGCCGGACTTGGATTCGCTTTGCGATCGGCTTACACATGCGAGCGGGAAAGCGATTCTTCTTGGCGTTGGCGAGTATGCAGCACTTTCTGGCGACAGAGAGGTGAAGAGATGGCTTTTCGGACTGACCTTACACAATTTCCGCCTTGTCGTGCCGGTATGGAATGGACACATATTTCTCGACGATGAATCGCGGAACGATCCCCGTGTACAGGGGCGCAGGGGGGTGGCGTTTGCCAAAACAGACAATCATTGGTCGATTCGTATTTTCAAAGAAGGTCTTGTAAAAAATCCCGATGCAACGGGATTCCGGGCTCTTATGCGAATTCTTGAAGACGGGTGTAACAATGCGCTAACCGCCGTAACAACAGTTGTTCCGCTAAACAACATATGGTGTCGTCGGATTGATTCTGCTTACGAGGTATTCAAAGAACGGCATCCGAAAAGTAATGTTCGGGAGGAAATGTTTTCCGAAAAACAATGGGCGGCATTTCTAAATGAAGATCGCATTCGAGATGATAATCTGCCAAGCGCAGATTCGCTTCTGAGGCTCCTTGAAGATGGAACAGGTGATGACCAGTATCTATCGTTTGTAATATCGAAAACCCGACAATACTCCGAATGGCGGAGCAATCTTCTTTGTGCAATTCTTGAAATTTCCTCTGACGATGAACTCTTCCCTATACTTTATGGGGCTCGCAAGAAGATAATCTCGCATTTTGACAATGCAGATATGACAGATTTTATTCGTGAATCCTACCGCATTTCCGATCCTTCCGTCCGTATTTGCTATATGACTGATACCACGGCTCTGGAAAGAGAAGAAATAATGCGGATAGTCGTGGCAACTGAAGATGTCCCAGATGCGGTGGAAATGGTCTATCCTTTGCTATGGGATTATTGGCGTAAGTTTATGCTTTGCGGTGATGCCTTTTCCAAAGATCTCACACAATATTTTCAGGACTACAAACGGCAAAAACTATTAGGGCGAATCGAGCCAAGTTTCATGGAAATTGTGCGGGATCTTGCAGAAGATCGTCCACAATTTGCCTTGCCAACGAGAGAATCTGTTCTTGAAAGCATCGGAACGGACAATGTAGCACTTTGCTGGGTAGATGCACTGGGGTGTGAGTTCCTTGGATTTATTCAGGCTGTTGCGGAGCGCCGTGGTCTTAAACTGAAAGTTACCCCCTCGAGGGCAAAATTACCATCCATAACAAGTGTAAACCGACAGTTTTATGACGAGTGGACAGGCGAGAAAATGCCTCCATTCTCCAGACTGGACAAGATAAAGCATGGTGATTTTGTAAAATTTGACGATACGGACAGTAATGTGGCAACCGAGCTCCCACATGAATTGCAAGTTGTGGAAGAAGCGATTAATGCAATATCAGCACGACTCCGCAAAAAGCCAGGTAGCAAAGTAGTTCTTACCAGCGACCACGGCGCGACCCGTCTTGCCGTGATCTCGCACAACGAAACGGTTTGGGAACTGCCGGAGAAAGGGAAACACAGCGGCAGATGTTGTCGTAAAAGCGAGTTTGATGGTATTCTTCCGCCTTGTTCAACCGACAGTGAAGACGAGAAATGGCATATCCTTGCAGGGTATGATCGCTTTAGGGGTGGTCGGCAGGGGGACGTTGAAGTCCACGGCGGAGCCACTTTAGAAGAAATGGTCGTTCCCGTTATAGAGTTTGAACTACTTGGAAGAAATATCCATGTAAAACTTGCAGAGGAAAAATTCAAGGTGACTTTCCGCGATACGGAAATTACGCTCCAATTCTTTTGCTCCGCAACTCTGACAGCACCGTCTGTCGCGATTGGGGAATCACGCTATAAAGCTACTGCGAATGATAGCGAAATTGGCTGGTATGATGCCCGTATTCCTAAACCCGTGGCTGGCGACCATGTGGCGATTGTTTATGACGGCGACACGAAAATCGACGAAGTTCGTTTTTCCGTTATAAGCGGAGGGGCTCAAATTAAGAATGACGATTTCTTTTGATAAAGGAACTCTTTTGAAATGACACAGGAAACGACAGAAAAACTCCGCAAATGTTTTGAATCAATGGCGGTTTTCAAGGACTTGACTCAAGCAAGTCTTTTCAAAACACTTGGATTGCCGTCTTTCATGCGAGACTGGCTTCTGCAGCGTTTTGAGAACGAAGATGGAGTGTTTGACGCAGAAGAAATGATTGCATTTGTGCATGATTTTATTCCAAAATATGGCGATTGGCCCCGGATCAAAGAGAGAATTGTTGTGGGCTTTGAGCGCGTCAAACTCCTTGCAAAAATAATTGTCAATATTGATGTTGTTACAGGTGATGTTACTTTTTCCTTACCTGATTTTGGACTTCGCAATCGAGAGACGATGATTGACGCAGAAGTATGGGACAAGTGCAGAGGAAAGCTGGCATCTGGTCACGAGACATGGGGAATGCTTGAGCTCGGATATCGTCCGCCAGATGATACGGCTCGGCCTAAGCTTCCCGGTAAAATTAAGTTGCTGTCATTCCGAGATTTTTGCCCTTATACAATTGACTTGGAATACTATAAGGACGTCCGCAAAGAATTTACGACTCAGGAGTGGATCGATATTATCCTCGGCGCTGTTGATTACAAAGCAGAAGGATACGTAGCGGCAAAAGCAGAAAATGCTGAGCTCCCAGACCCACAGATTATGAAACATACGATGCTGTCACGTGTGCTTCCATTTGCAGAAAAGCGTCTCAATCTTATTGAGCTGGCCCCGATGGGCACGGGGAAATCATACCTGTTTGGACAAGTGAGCCGCTATGGTTGGCTTTCTACCAGCGATAAGATGACTCGCGCAAAACTTTTCTATGATGTCGGACGACGCGAGCCGGGACTCGTTGGACAAAACGATTTTATTGTTTTGGATGAAATACAAAAAACCGTCTTCGAGGATGGTATGGGAAGCGTGATGCAAGGATATCTGGAGCAAGGTAAATTCTCGATAGGGAATTATTCTGCTTCTGCAGACTCTGGATTTGTCTTGTGCGGCAATATCCCGCCAGAGATAATGAAACAGGATGGTTACGCCTATATGTTTGCCAATCTGCCGAAACTGTTTCATGACGCTGCGATGATTGACCGCTTTCATGGATTCATCAAGGGATGGAATATTCCCCCAATGAACAGCTCGCTTAAGATAGATGGCTGGGCGCTGAATTCTGAATATTTTACAGCGATACTACATCAGTTGCGTGATGACAGTTCTTATAGACATGTCGTTGACGAATTGGTGGAAGTCCCTCCGGGTTCCTACGAACGCGATACCGAGGCGGTTAAACTTATATCAACGGCATTTCTAAAACTGTTGTTCCCCAATGTAAGAACTCCTACAGACATTTCGGAAAGGGACTTTGTGCGATTTTGTTTCAGACCGGCGATGAAGATGCGTTATACCATCCGATACCAGCTGGGACTTATGAACGAGCAATATAGGGGAAAAGATTTGCCTGTTTTCAAAATAAGAAAGGTGGTCTAAGAGTGCCAAAGAAAGTTGAGCAATGTTTCGAATGCGGACAAATGGTCGAAAAAAATGCTCTTGGTCTCAACAGAAAGCTGTTGGGAGAGAATGTTTCCAAGTTCTTCTGTTTATCATGTCTTGCCGAGAATCTCGGGGTGTCTGTTGAAGACCTCATCGCAAAAATAGAAGAATTCAAACGGGAAGGCTGTAAATTATTTTCATGAAGAAACTCCCTTACATTTACGCCGATAATGCGGCGACGAGCAAGCTGGCTCCCGAAGCACTCGAAGCCATGATGCCGTTTCTCACCGATGAATACGGCAATCCGTCCAGTTTGTATTCCTTCAGCAGATCTGCGAAAAAGGCTTTAGCTGATGCCAGGGCTGTCATCGCCGAATGTATTGGAGCATCTCCGGAGGAGGTCTTCTTCACCAGCGGCGGAACCGAAAGTGATAATTGGGCGATCAAAGGTTTTCTGCCGTATGGGAAGGTGATTGCATCAGCAATTGAGCACCATGCTGTTATGAATTCTCTTGCTTATTATGACCATTTTCAGCATGGTCCGGGCAAATTGCTGTCGGTAGACAAACGAGGAACTGTCTCCTTCAAATCGTTAGAAAATGCTCTTTCCCGCCGGGTGGCATTGGTGTCGGTTATGCTGGCTAATAATGAAATCGGAACCATCGAACCGGTCAGGAAACTGGCGGCAATGACTCATGAGTATGGCGCGGCGTTTCATACCGATGCCGTTCAGGCCGTCGGTCATATCCCCGTAAATGTCGGAGCCCTTGGTGTTGATTTACTTTCCGCCTCGGCACACAAATTTCATGGCCCCAAGGGAATCGGGTTCCTTTATTGCAAGAAAGGAGACCACTTGGAAAGATTTCTGGATGGCGGACAACAGGAAGCCGGGATGCGCGCAGGCACGGAAAATGTTGCTGCCATCGTTGGTATGGCGACTGCATTGAAACTCTGCTGCGAAAGAATGAATGAAGTTACTGCCCGTTTGACCGAGATGACCAGCTGTTTCAGTAAAATAATCAATGCCAACATTCCTGAAGCAACATTCAACGGAGACTCGGAACATCGTCTGCCGGGTCACATCAGCCTGTCCATCCCTGGTATTTCAGGAGAAGCTCTGATGCATGTCCTCGATTTGAAAGGTATCGCCGTATCGACGGGTGCAGCCTGCGATTCCCGTTCGACCAAAATTTCAGACGTGTTGAAAGCGATCAGGCTGCCGGTAAAACTGGCGAAGGGAACCATCCGAATCACTTTGGGAGCGTATAATACCGTGGATCAGGCTCAATATATTGCCGACAAAATCGTTGAATACTTCAGGACCGTCTCAAAATGAAAACTTATAAACAAATAATATCCGAGGTCGGGCAGCTAGGTTATGAGTATGCTGCAGGTATAAATATACAGCATCCTGCTTGCAGGGGAAAGCGATTGAGATATGAGACGGAAGGATTTGATGGCTGAACTCAAGGGGTTCATGGGAAAAATGCGCGAAGGAGACATGCGGGGAATTGTCGCGAACTTACAGGCGGCATTGAATTTCTCGCAGGAATGTCTTCGCGTGTATGCTGAAAAATTAGAGGAGGCAACAGGCAAAAAACTCCCGGAGCTGACCGATGACGAGAAACGAAAGATTGCCAGGAAAGCTCATATGCTGAACGGCAATGCTCTGAAGATGATATACTGCCCATGGTCACCGGGAACAATTCTGGGCTGGTATTCAACGCTGATTGCTCAGAAATACAACAGCACCGGACCCAATCAGAAAAGACGGGGTCGTCCTGTCATACCTCAGGAAACTGTTGACATCATCGTCCGCATCGGCAGCAACAATCCGAACTGGGGCTATCAGCGAATTCATCATTATCTGCTTCATCTTGGTATACGTGTTTCCTTTATGACAGTAAAACGGATTCTGAACGACCATGGCATATTTCCATCGGACGGACGATCCGATTCAGATTTCAACCTCTTCTTCAAATGTCACGAAAACATAGCGGCCGCAGATTTCTGCACTCATGAAATCGTCTCGGAAGACGGACATCTGGAGCGCTTTCATCTGCTCTTCTTTGAAAATATATTCACACGGGAAGTCTGGTGTGGCGGCATAGCCCATGATCCGGACGGCAACTGGATGGCGCAGGTCGCAAGAAATCAGGCCGACATGTGGAACGGAAAACTTCTCCATACTCAATATCTGATTCATGACCGAGACCCGCTGTTCCAGGGACGCTTTCCAATTATCCTCAAATCCGTGGGATGCAGGATAAAGCTGATACAGCCGCGATGTCCGGAGCAGAACGGCTACATTGAATCATTTATCAAGACATTCAAGACGGAATGCCTGAATCACGTCATACTGCAATCGGAAGCACAATTGCGGTATGTTGTCAACGAGTTCCTCATCTATTACAACCGGGAGCGACCACACTCCGGGCTCGGAGGAAAAATCATCCGTCCGTGGCCTCAAGACCCGGATGGAGACATTCAGGAATTTTCCCGTCTCGGGGGACTGCTGAAGTCATACCGGAGGGTAAAAACAGCGGCATAAGATTTTTGTTATAGTCCCCACGGAATTTATTGTTTTTTGCGTATGCGCCCAGCGAGCCCCATGGTGAGGAGGAAGAGGGATTTTTTTGAGTGGGAATTTACCAAAAAGATGAATGCCGTCTGGCTATGATGACCGCCCGACGGCATTCCCCTCTTCATAATAATGAGCCCGAGCTCATTGACTACTTTGTTTCCCCCTGGGATCAGCAAATCAATCTGCTCAAAAACTTGATTTTTCAGGCTTTTTTCGCAAAAAAGCCCAAAGTGATGCCGTAAAATAGCTCTACGGCACGATCAAATGTAAAATTAACAAAAAATGCCAATACTTTTGAAATTGGCTCTCAAACCTGAAATCAACTAAGGAGAAAACAATGAAAAGCGTAAAAAACAAAGAATTGCTGATGGCGGCAGACTTTGCCGGTTATCCCTTGAAAGAGGCTATCAAAGAGTATCTTGAGAAAAAGGGTTGGACAATTACCGATATTGGTGTAAAGGCAGACAGTGACCCGAGTGATACTGAATTGATGTTTCACCGAATCGGTCTCCGTGTCGGTGCTATGATTACCGAGAAAGAATTTGACCGTGCCATGATTTTCTGCGGAACCGGTATGGGTATTCATATTGCCGCCAGCAAATGTCCGGGAGTTCATGCCGGAGTGGTGGAATCTGTTCCCGCCGCCTTCCGTGCCATCACCGGCAATGGTGTCAACGTTCTTGCTCTGGGTGCTTTTTATGTGACTCCGGAACTCGGCAAACAGTGTGCCGATGCCTTCCTTTACAATGATTTCGGCAACGGCTGGGAATGGTGGCCCGATTTCGACCGTTTCCACCAGATTGCCATTGATGAGCTGAATGCTTTCAATTATGAAGAGTACAAAGCCAACGGCTTTAAGGTCAAGCATCTTGATGATTGCGGATGCGAACTCTACGACAGACCGGAAGGTTCTTCCCCCGTGCCTTTGATGTGCAAACGGTAAAGCGTTAAACGCAAGTGTATGCCCAGTGAGCCCCATGGTGAGGGGGATATCGCGGTGGAGCTTTGGAAAAAATTAGAGCTGGGAGAAAATGATGCCGTCTGGCGTTTGAGCGCCAGACGGCATTCCCCGCTTCATAATAA
>OGPJ01000892.1_pt1 | contig 22200 bp, 17 predicted proteins | sample 1552831 | NCBI WGS metagenome assembly OGPJ01 (sample SAMEA2579914, study PRJEB22360) | human gut metagenome | biome: human gut; feature: human-associated habitat; material: faeces | place: Denmark | collected 2008/2010
CTGTTTTATCCTTTAATGCAATGTGTTAAAGTGGGATATTACGTGAAATGATAAGATGACAACACGAACTTTTGAAGTGAAATTATGGAATTTGACAAAATGAGGTAATATTGCTTTTCTTTTGAATAAAAAGATTTCATTATAGCTCTTTTAGTAACTTGTATGTTATGTCAAATTAGTGTTATAGAAGAGTGTTGAATGCAATATTTAACAATCCCCTTTAGGTATATGACTTTTGCAATTCGTTTAAAAGGATTTTCCATCTCGTTTAAAACGAATTTTTTTTCATTTTAAATGAGATAGGGATTTATTTAAAGGGAAATTCTTTGTTAATAAGTGTTGATTATGGCCTCTTTTGAAGCTATTTTGTAGTATAAAAGCATGTTGAATAACACTTTTTGTGTTCTATAACAAGGCAGATGAGTGTTGTAAGTGGATTGACAATATGTCGTGTATACGATAAATATTTGGTCGATTGTTTTGTTTTATTTGATATGGGTGGCATAATGCTGCTTTGGTTGCTTCAGGCAAGATGATATGTTATTTCTTAAGTTGCTGACAGTGGTGTAAAAGGTAGTAGGTCTTGATTCTCTCCCGTGCAGCCTTTTCATAGGAGGGTTGAATTGACAGTTTGATATTCGTGAGTTCTTCATAATAATATAATTCAAGTACGGATTATACAGATTTCATTGTTTAGATAAATAAGCAATTTGTCAAATCCGTATAATCCGTGCCTGTAAGAAAATATAAAAAGGCTTTTGCTATAGTCTTCTTATGGTTTAGGGACTACCGGTTAATTATAAAACATCAGGCAAATATTATTGGATAGATGTTCTATTGCCTTCGCTTTTATGTAACAACCTGGTATCGCCCATCTATTCATTAAATAGTCGTAGTTTTGGGTTATCTCCAGATAAGAGATGAATCTCTTTACATACTCATTTTTATCAGGGAATAAATAAACAAACTCACATTTACCTTCGTTGCTGAAAAGACAAGTCATCGTAAATGCTTCCTGGTCAAATCGTATCTCGATCGATTTTTCTTCCACATTTTTTTCGAAATAGTCTATCAAGCAATATGGATAGTTTATATATTTCTGTCTGATTTCTGGTAATGACAGATTTAATAAAGAAGTAATTTGTTGTAGCAGATAGTAATAGCCTTTTATTCCAGTTATATTATTATTGTCCATATGAATACGTTCCTTTTTAAGCCTGATTCGGAGGAATCGAGCCTATATTAATACTATGATATTTTAATTACCTGTATTATATAGACTTATTCATTCTGTACTATCAAACAAAACAAATAAAAACAGGAACGTTGCGCAAATATATGATTTAGAATCAAAAAGCTAAAGGCAATTCTGCTTTTTTTGTACTTTTGTATTTTAACGTTGTACATAATCAAGCATAATGAAAGACTCTATCGCTTATCTGCCTAAAGACAAACAGGAAGAACTGAATTTTCTTGTAACGGAGATACTTCGTCGCTTACCTCAGACGGAGTTTATTATTCTGTATGGAAGTTATGCGAGGGGCAATTATGTTCGGCGTAGTATACGGATTGAAGACGGCGGTATTCCTACCGTTAAAATATCAGATTATGACATCTACGTGATAACAAGCGGAATAAACAGTAAAAAAGCGGAAACCATCTTGGATAACGTAGAAGATATCTTCTTTGCCGGAAAAGATTTTGACCGCGATACCCCTGTTGAGTTTATCAATGATGATATTAAGCAGCTTAATAAGTTCATTGAAGAGGGGCGGTATTTCTATACACAAATAAAGCAGGAAGGAATTATTCTTTATGATAGTGGGAGATATAAATTATCTCGTCGTCGGAAATTAAACTTTGAAGAGATCAGAGAGCAGGCACAAGAGTATTTTGATGAAAAGTGTGTGAGAGCAAATAACTTTTTAAAGTATGCAATAATGGCTGACAAAGAGACAGATTATAAAGAGGCATCTTTTTTTCTTCATCAATCCTGTGAAAATTATTACTATGCTATCCGTTTAACACATACACTACGAAACAGTAAACAGCATAACCTTTCCAAATTAATATCTTCTGTAAGACGTTATTCCGATGATCTGAATAATGTATTTCCTCAAAACACCTCCGAAGAGAAACGATTTTTTAAACTATTAAAAGCTGCCTATGTGGATGCCCGCTATAATCCTCATTTTGTAGTCACAAAAGAAGATATTGATGCACTTATACCAAAGGTGGAAATGCTTCGAGATATTACAATGCGGATTTGTGAGGAGAAAATTAAGGAATATGGAAATACTGATTGACCAGAAATCAATTATATTGCAATTTAATGAATGCTTTGCATTGATAAAATAAGATGACAAACGAGGTTACCTTTTTTTATATTCCAAAATAAATAAACGATATTCTAAATTTCATTTATGGGGCTAAAACCGGTTCTGTTTTTGTGTAATTGGTTTTAAACCTGTATCTTGCGCGCCTTTTAAAATATTTATTAATGAGTAAAAGCGTGTTATGAAGAAGAATTTGTTTAGCTGTTTATTGCTACTATTTTGTGCCTCCGGAGTATTTGTTTCTTGTGGGGACGATGATGAGAAAACGACTGTTGGATATTCGGGTAAGGATATAAGCGGAGATGCTGGGATTACCCGTGATAAAGAGACGAAAAAGGCTGTGCTGAGTGTGGATACCGATAAAGCCTGGGAATTATATGCCGGTTCTACAGCTGAAGATATCGATATGAATACACCTTGTCTGACCGGTGACGGAAAAGGCTCTTTCGATTTGAGCGTCGATGCCGGAAAAAGATCCGTATTCTTGTTTAAGACGGCTGAAGGTCAGGCTTTATTAGCGGAAAGATTGTTGCCGGTCACTGCGTATAACTTCAGGGATTTGGGTGGTATAAAAAATAAAGAGGGGAAATTTGTTCGTTGGGGAAAATTGTTCCGTACGGACGAAATGAATAAGATGACTGATGCCGACCTGACATATCTGGCAAGTACGGGACTGAAAACCGTTGTCGATTTTCGTACTGCAACAGAAAAAGAAGGTGGATTTGGCGGTATGATGCCGGCTGCTCCGGATAAATTGCCTTCTACTGTAAAGAATCCTTATAATTTAGAGATCAATGCCGGTAATATATTTTCTGATGAAATTATCGGAAGTATATCTAAGGGACTTAGTGAGGAAGAAACTGCACAGATCATGATTGACGGGTATATCGAAATGATCAGTTATGATGATTATGTGGCCAAATACAAAGAGTTCTTTAAATATCTTCAGGATGAAAATTCTTTACCGTTAAGTTATCATTGTTCAGCTGGTAAAGATCGTACCGGGGTTGCGACCATGCTTATCCTGTCGGCTCTCGATGTGGATAAGGCGACGATTATGAAGGATTATTTGCTTAGTAAAGAATATATTAAGGGTAAATATGATTCGTATTTGAAATATTATCCTCAGATCGCCCCGTTAGTAACTGTCGATGAAAAATATCTGAATGCCGCCTATGATAAGATAGACGAAAAGTATGGCTCCATGACTAAGTTCCTGACAGAAACGTTAGGAGTCGATATCCAGAAGATGAAACAGTTATACTTGTATTGATTACTTGTAAACCCCGATTATTCCATCTGCTGTAATTGTCTCGGCACTTACCTTGAACTTCCGGCATCTGCTGTTATTGTAGAACCGGATACTGGCTTTGCCTTTTTCATCCGGAGTAACGGAGGGATTCCAGTATAAAGTGCGTCGGTAATCCGGTTCGGGAGGAAGCACTGAATAATCGGGACTATAAAATTCTTTGACCTGGCTGTAACCTTCCAGCCAGGTTTTTCGTACCCCTTTACCTGCATCTGTCGGAATCTTGTCTTCCGGGTATGTTTCAACAAAAACGACACAACCATATATCTTATCTATTTCCAGCGGAGATATTCTTGGGTCTGCATATTTACACATAGTGGAGATATCCTCGTTGATGTAGATAGACTTGATGGCTTCGAGCCGGATCAGTTTGTATTTGTTGTAATCCATTTCAGTAGCCATCGTCGGTTCATAGTTGATTACAAAAAGAGGCATTCTGCCTTTGTATTGCAGATATTCGTCCTGTCTGGAGAAGGCTTTTCTGAAATTATTATTCATATTAATCATCAGTTCATGGATATCTTTTCCGATGTATTTGCCCTGGTCCGTGATATCATCCCATTCTGACTGAACGTCGTAATAGGCGATAGATTTCGATCGGTTGTTGTAGATATCCTTTTCACGTGATCTTTTTTTGGCGGTTACGGTTACTTCATCCAGGCGGAGGATTTTTTCTTTGTTTCCCGCTTTGGCCAATGAATCTTCGTAAGAAGTCAGCAGGGCGTTGATATCTTCTTCCGGTTCCTGAATATTGGGAACATCTTCCGGCTCAGTTTTTTCTTCTTTATCTCCTTCCGCTCTATCGGCGATGTTCACTTGCATTTCGGCATAGCGGTATCTCTTAGGTTCCGGAGTGAAAAGCCTGTCCAGTATGATCCGGTGGTCTTTCTTTTTCCCTTTTTCGCTTACAGCCAGTATCATATTCCATTTCCCGGTAATATCTGTACGGAAAGCGAAACGTCCCAGGCTGTCTGTAACAAATACATCGAACGCATTGCCGGGCTTTGCCTCTTCGCCCCTTTTGAGCAAGAAGGAAGAGACGGTGACATTCGGTTTGGGTATTTTCCTGACAAATGAAACTACCTGGCCGTGCATTTCGATACCTTGTTCCGGCCTGTATTTCAAGTCGAATGGTTCTATACCTGCCATCTGCTTCCAGGAATAACGGTGCCAGCCTTGCACCATCATAAGAAGGTCGAGAGCTGAGCGATGGGTAGAGTCGTCCGCTTCGAAATAGTAAGACGGGTTGCGGACGTACCCTTTGATTTCGGACATCAGCAGTAGATCGGTCAGGATAGTATGATTCCACGCAACTTCGTTCATGCCGTCTCTCACCGATAAGGAGAAAGGTGTTTGTACGGGATTGGCTTCCCGGTCGGTTAGGGTAAATTCCATATCGACTGCTTCGTAAGGCTCGTATGTCTCTTTCGAGGTTTTTGACTGAATACTAAATTGGTTGTCTTTGTTGTTGAATAGGAGGCGGTCGCAAAGTATTTCTCCATCGGAATTGAATAATATGGCTTGTGCAACACCTGCCGGGAAGTTTGTTTTATCTACTTTGAACCGGATTGTTTCATTATGGATGACATTAATAAGGCTGTAGCCATGTAGTTGTCCTCTGCTGATAAAAACCAGGCCCAGTTTCTCGGCGGGAGTATATTTATTTTTCTGTAGGGAGATTTCGAGACTGTCAGGAGAAGACAAGTTGTCCACATGGAAGGTGAATCCTTGTGGTAATGGCTTGGGCATATCAAATTGGTATTGTTTGCCGTTGTAGTCGACTATTGCTTTTCGTTTGCTTTCGTCAGGTGTATAGTCGAAGAAACCTCGTCCTTCGTGAACTGTTGAAAAGGTGGAGATATCTTCTTTGTCTTCATTGATGATCTTTCCGGAGGCTTCCAGCGGGTTACCGAATGCATCGGTTATTTCGAATGCAATCCGTGAAGTGATGCCGTGGATCAGGTTTCCTCCTTCCGGATAGAGTTTCAAGGTTACTTTCTTGTCTTTTTGAGGCTTCTCCCGTTTCTTCGGGTATTTGCCGTATCCGTATTTCAGCATGTTTTTCTCTTCGAAGTTTCCCTCTTCTTTGGGCTTGTTAAATACGGGCAGTAGCCGGGAGAAGATAACGTCTTCGCCGAAGTTCAACATATATTTCGTGTAGGCACGGACTTCATAAAATCCGGAATAGAAGGGAAGCTGGCCTAGCGTGAAATCACCATGGCACCGGCCGTCTTCTATTTTCAAGACACGCTTGTCCACTATTTCTCCTCCGGGATTGAGCAGTTCGACATACAGGGTTTTGCTCAGTTCGGTTGCCTGGTGCAATTCGGAGGTTACGACGTAACATGTAAACCAAATATTATCGCCCTGATAGTAACTGGTGTTATCGAAATGCAGGTAGACTTTTTCGTGGGGAATATATTGGGAAAACTGATCGGTCGCACGAATAAACTGGGTTAGTTTATTGAGTACACTGTCCGGTTCCTGCCCCGATGCTTTAAGGCAAAATAGTAAGAGAAAAATATAGTTGATAACGTTGTAATGTGTTTTCATGCGACTTCGTATTTCCCTTATATGGAAGAATATACGAAGTTACAGATAAATAAAAATGTTGCAAAGGGATGCAGGCTTTTTTTAGAAAGGGCGCATGCTTTTTCGGAATAGCATGTGCCCTTTTTCTTCAATCTTCCTTATTCCTCCGTATCGATTACAGGAGCGTCGAGATTCGTTATTTTCTCTTCTATATCGAATGTTTTGCCGTCTGCATCTGTGTAACTGTATCTTAGATAGAAACTTTGTCTTGTTTTATCGTAAGTACTTTTACCCAGATCAGTTATTTGGGCATCCAGCCAGGGTTTTATAGTAACAGATGTGCTATCCGCGCCGATAGTGAGAAGCATAAAATTGGTTTTTATGTATCTGGCTTCTCCGGACAATGAATGGATAGGCATCCGTACAGAATTGGAAGACATGGCTTTCAGGGTTGGCTGTACCGAACGGATTGTTTTAGGTAACTCAATAGAACTACCCGCATAATTTCCAGAGAATCCGTTGACCATTTTAACTTCGTAAACCATTGTTTTCAATTCTTCGTTCACATCATACCCTTCGCTGTTTGAGACGATTGTGAGAGGTAGGGCATACGAGATGTCGGGATCAAGCCCTTGTGGCTTTAAGGGGATATGAAGTACTCCGTATTGAGCATTTGCCGGAATGGTCACCGATAAATCCGTCGATGTGTAATTTGCTTCCGGTAACAATTTTTTGTCGATGTATAGAGGGTTCCCCAATGCACTTTTTTTATTGAGCGAGTCAAGCGCATTCGGGTTGATTGCCAGTTGAACCGTCAGGTCGGACTTGATAGGTTCGGAAGAGGCGCAATAAATTGAAAATGACATGGAATTGTTTTCACTTCCATACGCATGTTCACCCACGTAGAGCATATCACGGCTGTTTACGATATAGAGTGTTTTTTTATATTGTTCACCAAAATCAGCCGGTTCACTTGAACAACTCCAAAATATGAAGGCTGACAGGGAAAATAATATGAGCTTTAATTTATCTGGTTTCATAATAAACTGTATTAATGTATTTGTCTAAAAACATGTTATTAAAATCCGGGCATCTGGTCCAGATTAGGATTTTTATCCACTTCACTTTTAGGTATGGGGAAGAAAGTCTGTCTGCGGGTAAAGACCTTGTAGATCCAGTCTCTTTCTTTTACCTGGATAATGTTGTAAAATTTATCCTTTTCTGCTTCTGTTGCGCTTACATCACATCCCATAACCGGTGCGTTCTCGTAGATAATTGCTTTTTTAGTACGTCGCAGGTCGTGATATCTACGTCCTTCCCAGGCAAATTCGATCTGACGTTCCCGTGCAATCAACTCCCTCATTCTTTCTACATTGGCAACATCGGCGTCGGTGATGCCCGGTAATCCGGCCCGGTAACGGATCAGGTTGAAACAACGTTTCATTTCGCTTGTGTTGCGTGTCACTGTAATGTCGTTGATGGTATATGCCTGATCCAGTTCATTCATCGCCTCTACATAGTTTAAATATACTTCGGCCATACGGTAGGCCGGACAATATTTGGTTTTCTGCCTTCCGCCGCTGATCCATGAATCTTCGTAATGAAGGAATTTCCGGCAGAGATATCCGGTCATTGGGTATTCTTCGGCTTCGCCTTGGGGACGGTTCAGGGCATAGTCCCGTCCACTTTTTGAGTCGCTGAAATATTTGGCCACTTTGCCATCCTGCTGGTCCACTTTGTCGGGAGGAGTTGAGGTGGAGGGGAAGTAGGAGTTATTGAAGGCAATCGTTGCATAAAAGCGCATTTCACGATTCGCATACCATTTATGAGTTCCGCTCAGCAGCGTAAAGCCATTACTGTTTTTCTCTCCGGAAAATACCAGATCCGTATTTGTGTAACCTTCTTCATAAGGATAGGCTTCACTTGCATTATTGATGGTACGTCCGTCGGCCATGTAGTAAGCATCGACCAGTGATTGCGGTACAAAGAATACATTCCAGGCATTCAGTACACCCGGGGCGGCATATTTATTCATGCCGTTGATTCCCGTACTTTGGCGGCTAAAAAGTATCTCCCGGTTAGATGATGCTAATACACATTCGCCATTGAACATATCTATGTAAGAATGGTAAGGATCGATACCTCCTACGCCATCCGGGAAATCACCTTGTTCGGCTGCCGTTACAGGGAAAGTCGGAGTATTCTCCATTTTGGGAACAGTATAGAGATCGTTGGGTTTGATGTCGACCAATCGTTTAGCATTGGCAGCAGCGATGGCCCATTTTTTTATGTCTTTTACCGGATTGAGATAAGGTACTCCCTCATTGTTTATAAAATCGCTGAATTCTGAATTTTCACCGTTATAAAGCGGGCTGGCCGTATAAAGCGTCAGGCGTGACAGTACTGCCAGTGCAGAATTTTTTACTGCCTGGCCGATTTCTGAATTATCCCTGACCTGTGTGGGTAATAGTTTGATTGCTTCTTCCAGCAAGGCAGATACATAATCGCTGCATTCATCCCATGTGTTGCGTTCGACCATCATCTGGTCGATAGGTGTGTCGAAGTCGACAGGCGTATCAGGGACAATGGGGACGGGACCATAGGCCAGCATCAGTTCAAAATAGATCATCGCTTTAACGAATGTCGCCTGTCCGATCCATTCCGATCGTTGTAAAGCGCTTACTTCCTGACATTCATTTACTCTTTGAATAAAAGTATTGGCTTTGCGGATTCCTTCATAAAAATAATTCCAATAGTCGAAGAGGTCCAGATCTTCCGCTTTCATTTCATTGTTACAGAAATAATTGTAGTTGTGTCTGTTTCTCTTGTAGCCTGCTACACCTTCATCGCTGATAAGCACCCAAGGTTGCGCATTGTCTGTCCATGCGCTTGGCGAACCGTAGTCAACCAGGTAACTATATACGTTATTCAGATACTTCTGTGTATATTCTTTTTTTGCAAACACAGTGTCAAGGGTGAACAGATCGGCTACATACGGATCTATATCCAAAAAGTTACACGATTGGAAAGTAATTCCTGCACTGTTGAGGATAACGAATAAGAAGGCAAATAGACTTGTTTTTATTTTTTTGCTTGTCATGATTCGATGAATTAAAATGAGACTTGTAAGACCATTGAATAAGAACGGGTAATAGGATAAACGGCACCGTTGTCGCTTGCTTGTTCGGGATCCCATAATTTTACTTTATCCCAGACACATAAATTATCTCCGAGCACAGATATACGTAAATTGCTCATGTTTATTTTCGATAATATTTTTTTAGGGATCGTATATCCTATTTCAAGAGTTTTTAAACGGAGATATCCTGCATCGGCAAGCCAGAAAGAAGAGGGCCGATTGTTGTTTACATTTTCTCCGTAGGTAAGGCGGGGAAAACGGGCGTTAGGGTTTTCCGTCGACGGGTCTCCTGAGTAAGAAGCCGGTGTCCAGCGATTTTTCTGATCGTTCACGATGGAAAGAACGTTGCCGGTCACACCTCCGGCAAACGGGTAATATCCGTTTCCTCCCATGAAATAATCAACCTGTGCTGCTCCTCTGAAAAATACACTGATGTCGAAACCTTTCCATTTGGCACTGGTCGCAAATCCGTACTGAACTTTTGGTATGTTGGAATTACCGATAGGAGCAATATCATAATCGTCGATACGGCCATCGCCATTTATGTCCTGATACTTAATGTCTCCGGGGAGAACTTTGCCGAATTGGGTAGGACTGTTTTTAACATCCTCTTCATCTTTGAAGAGCCCCAGAGCGATTAAACCACGGGTCACACCATAGCTGGTTCCTTTTTTAGCCAGATAAGGGTAGCGGGGAGGTACCTCGTCGTAATCGATGATCTTATCTCTTGTCAGTGTGAAGTTTCCGCGCAATTCAACGTCTACATTACCAAAACGATGGGTATAAGAGGCTGTACCGTCTGCTCCCCAGCTCTTCATCTTGCCCACGTTTCCCCAGGGTTTTGTGCCTACGCCGATGGTTCCGGGCAGTGTGGCACGTTCCATGAAGATATTATTTCGTTTGTCGATAAAAGCATCTACCGTGATGTCAAGCGCTTCCCAAAGGGTAAGGTCGATACCGAAATTCTGTTTGATCGCTTTTTCCCAGACAAGGCCGGTGGAACCCAGTACGGCATCGGTTACTCCACCTCCCGAATTTTGGTACTGGTCGCCGAAGACATATCCGGGTGCACTCATATTTACGGTTGTAAGATAAGGAAAACGGACATCGTTACTGATCTGGTCGTTTCCTACCAATCCGTATGAATAGCGGAGTTTTAGGGTCGTGATGAACGGTAATTTCTTTTTCACCAGCGGATAGTTGGAAATAACATACCCCAAAGCTGCTGAGGGGAAAAATCCGAAGCGTTCTCCTTTCGGGAAATTTTCGGAACCATTATATCCGAAGTTACCTTCTATAAAGTAGATATCATTATAAGAATAAGTAAGGCGTCCGGCTATCCCTTGATTACGATGCGGGATAGATGCCAGTTCACCGTCTGCATCCGTGCGTTGGTAGTCCTTTTGATTGTAGAGGAACAGTCCGCCGATACGGTGCTTTTCGGCAAATAACCGGTTGTATTCCACTTTACCTTCGACATAAATCGTACGGATACCGTACGAAGTACTTTTGAAAGTCATTGGCTCGGCAACAACAGTTTTGAGTGTCATCAGTTCCCCGGTATTCCAGTTGCGATCAGTCGCTTTATACAGATCCGGCATTTTGGTACGGCTGGTAAGATGATTGTTGTAGTTGTCGAACGACAGAGATGCCGTCGCTTTTAGGCCTTTCGTGATAAAATCTAGCGATTGTTCTATTTTCAATAAAGATTCTATAGAATTATCACGGTCAGTGAGGAAGCCGGTTTCATTTAGCAATACGGAAGGAGAGGTCATGTCTCCTTTTCCGTAAGCGGGAAGCTGTCCGTTCGAATAGCGTACCGGAACAGTCAACGGGGTTAAGGATGCTTGTGCACCCCATATCTCTTTGGTCGTGCCCATGCCCGGACGGTTCATATCAACCAATTTGGCGGATAAGAGCAAACTAATCAGTGTACTTTTGGTCAGATCGACATCGATGTTGCTTCTGAAAGTATATTGATTACGTCTTACATTCGAGTGATAACGTTCCATGCCGGTTTGTTTGTAAATGGCATCGTTGGTCCGGTAAAAGGCACTCATATAATAACGGGCCAGTTTGCTACCGCCGGAAATATTGATATTGCCCTGTACACCCAGTGTCCGTTTTTTCAATATCTCATCCTGCCAGCTAACATCCGGATAGAGGTCCGGATCCATGTTGTATTTTATGATATCAAAAATCTCGGGAGAATAAACCGATTTATCGCCTCTCACTACTTTGGCTTCGTTGGCCAGTCTGGCATAGTCGTAAGCTCTGAGATAGTTGGGAAGTCTGGGTAGTGTTTCTATCATCGTCTTAACACTGCCGTTGATCGAAACTTTTCCTTCAACACCGCGTTTGGTATTGATCAGTACCACACCATTCGCTCCTTTGGCACCATATACGGCAGTTGCTGTTGCATCTTTCAGAACGGAGAAACTCTCGATATCTTCGGGAGCCAGTTCGTTCAAGCTGGAACTTCCGCGGTCTATCCCGTCTATCAGTATTAAGGCACTGCTATTGGCTCCGAATGTACTGATACCCCGGATCCAAAATTCGGATACATCGCTGCCCGGTTCGCCACTCTGCTGAACGCCGATCAGCCCCGCTACACGTCCGGCTAGCGCATTACTGACTGAAGTTACACCGCCCACATTCAATGTCGTCGGTTTAATACTTGTAATGGCTCCGACTACGCTGACTTTTCGTTGTGTGCTATATCCTACGATACTGACTTCTTCCAGTTGCTGCGCATCGGCATCCAATACCACATTGATTGTTTGTTCCTTGGCCGTGCCGATTTTGATCTCTTGTGTTTTGAATCCGATATAAGAAAAAACGAGCGTTGTGCCAGGTTTGACCTGAATGGTATATTTGCCGTCTATATCTGTAACGGTTCCATGTGACTGGTCGTTTCGCGGATATATGTTTACACCGATCTGAGTCTCATTATTAGAGTCGGTGACTACTCCCTGAATATTAATTGTTTTTTGCGCTGAGGCAAAAGCCGGCAGCATCGTCAAAAACAAGACGATCAATGCTATATATTTTTTCATTTTTATGTACTTTAATCTATGGTTATTGAATAGCTATACAACGGATCAAATAATTGTAGGTGTCGGCCACATATAGGATACCGTCGGGGGTAGCTGCTACATCATAAGGTTTATTGAAAAGTGCTTCCTGGGGTTTACCGTCTTTATATCCGGATTCTCCCGGAACTCCGGCGAAGATGGTTGCATTGAACTCCTCATCTACTTTCCAGATTACATGGTTGGTGTAGTCTGCCAGATAGATGTTTCCTTCCTGGTCGGCGGCCATTCCTTCGATCTCTCCGAGTTGTGCGGCTTTTCCGTTTCCTTCTTTAGCCGCGCCTTTACCTGTTCCAACGATATGTTCTATCTCGTTTTGTGTAATCCATGGAGTAGAATGTCCGGCAGGAGTATGATAAGGATTCAGGCGATAGAGGCGTCCCCAGGCTTCGGAAGTGATATAGAGATATCCGTTTTTCTTATTATAGGCGATGTGTGCCCATGAATCCATATTCAGATTCTCTCCGATCAGCTCTACCTTTTTTGTTGCAATGCTTACACGGATCAGGCGTTTACCTGAAGAGGATAACAGGAAAACATAGTCATTGTCGGCAGCCAGCCCAAAATAATCCATGGCTCCGGCGATGTAGTCACCTTTGTCATTTTTTTGATCATAATAAGCTTCAGCTTCCTGCCAGTTGCTCGATTTATACAATCCGTAGAAAAGAAGCGGGCGCATGGATGTACGTCTTTCCAGTACATAATAATTTGTAAAGTCCAGATTGAATGAACATTGCCAGGGCTCATGCATCCCGGAAAGTACAGTGCTGAGTTTGTTGTCCTGGATGGAAAGCATCCTAACCATCTTGCCTCCATCGTCAGCAATCAATACAGTCCCTTCATCATCGACAGCCAGCATGACGGGACGTCCGAATGAACCTTCCAAAGCTGGGCCGTCTTTAGCCGTTTTCACGTCTAATTGTCCGGCTACAGTAGTAACGGTGGCTTTAATGTTGTATTTAAATAATTTATCTTTAAGCGTTTCTTCCCTGTATTTGGGTGATCCGTCTGAATTTACTCCATCTTCTACTGCTACTTTGATGGTAGAATGTTCTCCGGGTTGTTTGGGGACCATGGCATAGATAGCGTTGTTTTGTACTTTAAGGATCAAGGCCTCTTTTTGATTGAAAAACAATTTTACTTTGGATATATCATTTCCGAAGTTGGAGCCACTCACCACTACACGGGTTCCTATTCCTCCTTTTTCGGGACCTATGCTTGATACAACCAACGGTTTATCAGGGGAATACGGATTATCTTCAGAAGAACTGTTGTCATCATTACAAGCTGTAAGTCCTCCTATGAAAAGAAATGCGGTAAATAGATAGAATAAGGTTACATTAATTTTTGAGGTTTTCATTGTCTAATGTACTATGTTTAATACTAGGTGCAAAGTATCGTTAGTACAATCAGTAATTATTCATTTGCAACTGAATAATGATGATTGTATGTAAGCAGGCTTTTGCATGGTATAGCAAAAGAGGATCATATTAGATCTAATTTAACAAATAAAGATTACACATTCTCTTAGAGTATGTAATTGAATAATGCGACTAAGGGTATTTCAGGTCATGTTATAATGTTATTTGTGAAAGACTGTAGTCTTTCTGGTTTGTAATTAGTATACGTTAACTTTAATGCTGTAGTCTTCGTAGAACTATGGCATTAGGCGAAGAATTGGGAGACATAAATGGCAATTTATTTCATTTATTTATGAGAAATCGAAATATTGTCCATCATTGTAGTAATATTGTCCATTTTTATGCCTTTAAAAAGCTTGTTCTTTTGTATTATTAATTAAATAATATGAGAAATAATGCCATAGTTCTACGAAGACTATGGTGTTGTTATCAATAAGAATTATGCTGTATCAAATTAATTTGTCTCAGTTTTTACTTAATTTGAATTGGGTATGAAGAATGATCTGTTCCTTTAAATTTTATTTTGTTGTTTATATAATCCTTGTTATTTAATCGTTTATTCGTAAAATGTCTGGTGCGTTGTTTGTATTGTTACTTTTAACTACATACTAAAAGAGAGCCTCAATGCTGTCATTTCCTATATTTGCTTTCATTTCTTAAATAAATTGATTAAAATTAATTAAAACACAGAGGCGTTTTGCTTATTAGTCTGTAATCTTGTTACATTTGTGCATGACATACTTTTTATATACTCTAACATCATGAAGACAAAAGCAATTATTATCAGTCTCTTTTTTTGCTTGTTCATGGGCGCATCCTTTTTGTGTGGAGCTACGCCCTATCTCTCCGGTGGCCAACCGGCCGATTCCGTTTTATGGAAACAACAACTGGATATGATAAAGAAAAATACGGCTGAATATCATCTGGGGTATGTCCTTACAGGTTATAAATACATCGGCAAGATTTCTACGGAAGAGGAGCTGGAGAGGGCAAAGCTTGCTATACTTGATGGTACAGGCTATCCTGCTGTTGCGTATGGAAAAACAAAATTGATGAGTTTGAAAGAGTTCTCTTCCATCGACAAAGAAAAGGCAGAAAATATGAGGAAAGATGTAAGGAAGACTTTGGATCAATTGTTGCGGTTGCGGCTTGGATTGGAAGAGGTGGAATTAGAGTAGACATGCGATGGCACTATTTACAAGACTGTCTGTGTAGTCTCCGGCACACTCGGAATCCTCTACGAAAATGTTTTTATCAACTCCTTTCAGCCTGGTGTTGAAACAACTACTGTGCGTTCGGAATTCTAACACAAAATTAAAACAACTATTTTCGGGATCAAAAACAATTGTTTTTTAGAATTAATACTATATACTGTGTCAGTTTGTATGTCCGGGCTGTTCTCTATGTCATTTCAGACTACTGCTTTCAGCTTTCAGTTGTTCGGGATGGCCTGTTTTTTCAATGTACCCGGCTGAAGGGATGAAACTGTGAAAAAGTGTATACGAAAATTCAAGGTAAAATAACTTTCTGCAAAACATATGACTTTTGTCTTCAAAGCATATATGTTTTGTCGTCAAAGGTTCTGACTTAACATTTCGAAACACCTATGTTTTACGAGCAGGATAATTACCTGCAGGCAAATGGATAACTATTGGTTGGAGAATGGGTAACTATTGGTTGGCAAACGGATAACTATCTGTCGGAATCTAAGTCCGGTTATATCACCTTTCAGTCAGACCCTTTCTCTTTCAAGGAAAGGCTGCGACTGACGCCTGAAAGGTGAGCTTTGAAAATTGCATTGCTATAGGCTGGATTTTCTGCATGCTATTCAATGAGGTAGGATGTCTTTCAGATTTCTGATTGTTTTAGACTTGTTCGTTAACAAATTGTAGTTGTTATGTCCTCCCGAATACAGAATACAGTTTATTCCCAAAGTTTTTGCCACTTCCGCATCGTGTAATGTATCTCCTATTATGAGCGCTTTTCCCGGATCCAGGGAGTTCTCTTTTATCAGTCTTTGGCCGATTCCGATTTTTCCGGTAGCACAGATGTTATCTGAACCGTATATTCCTTTGAATTTATCCGTCAGGTGGAAACGGTTAAGCATGCGCAATAGATCGTCTGTTCCGGCAGCAGATAGAATATATTGGCTGATGCCTTTTGCATTGATCGCATCCAGGATAAAAGGGACATCAACATGCAGCTTTATATCTTTCTCGTAGTTTTTATAACGTTCCATATACTCTGCGGATATCTCTTCGATCGATTCTTTTTCGAAGTCGATGCCTATCCGGATATGGAACTGTTTGACGGGGAAGCAGAATATCTCTTTATAGGTATTTATATCCAGTAGGGGTAAATCCCTTTTTGAGAGCATTTCGTTGATAACCTTGACGTTTACTTCTACATCGTCTAATAACGTTCCGTTCCAATCCCAGATTAAAGTTTCTGTTTCTGATAAAATCATTTTTTTAGTTTAAGTGTTTTTACTCGTCTTCTTTGGAGAAAGATAGTAGACAAAGATAGGCAGATTTCTTATATAATCCGGTTGTTTCGGTCGCGTTGTGGTACATTATTTTTATATTTGCGCCTGTCTCTAAATCCTGTGAATGTATGAAATGTCTGCTGACTGTTCTTATTTTATTGGCTAATATGGCCGTTCAGGCACAAACGAAAGAAACCTGTCGGGTCGCCTTGGTACAAGCACATCTTGCATGGGGAGATGTTGATGCAAACCTTGAAGCTTTTCAGAAGCGGGTAGAGAAATGCCGGGGATGTGATATGATTGTGTTCCCCGAGTTGTTTGTTTCCGGATGCGAAATGAAAAAGAAGGATAAGGAAGTCGCTGTACAGACGAAAGATGAAATAGCGGGTTATTACCCGGTTGTCATTGAGAAAATGAAGGAATGGGCGGCAGATAGCGGAGCTTTGATAATCGGCTCTACAATATATAAAGAAGAAGGGAAATTTTATAATCGCTTACTTGCTGTCTTTCCTGATGGACATTATGAATATTATGACAAACATAACTGTTTTAAGAAAGGAAGTTTTTCTCCGGGAGAAAAACAGTTGGTCCTGAACTGGAAAGGACACCGTTTGGCTACTTATATCTGTTACGATCTCCGTTTCCCGGATTGGAGTCGGAATGAAGGTCGTTATGATACAGCTATTTATATAGCCAACTGGCCGGAGTCCCGGCGTGATGATTGGAATCGTCTTCTTCGTGAAAGGGCTATAGAGAATCAGGCCAATGTTATCGCAGTCAATTGTGCCGGGACTGATCTGGGAGGTATCATCTATGCAGGCGATTCTTACCTCTTGTCTCCCGAAGGGAAGATTGTCGGGGAATGTGAAGCCTACAAAGATGATATACTGATTGTAGAGTTGTGATTCATTGTTGGTTGATATCGGATATCTCGTAAGTTTTAAGATAATAATCAGAGTTAAATATTTTCAAGAGTTTATATTATGCTTGTTTGGTTGTATCTAATTAGTTACATTTGCGAGATGAAAGCAACAAGTAAAAAAGATAACGATATACGTGAATTATATTTCTCGGATGAGTTTGTAAAGTTCTATGATATGTTGCAGGATAAAGTGAAGGCTAAGTTTGAGCATACGATGGATGTTATCAGAACTGAATATGTGCTGAGTACGAAGTTTGTAAAACACCTGGAAAATACAGATTTATACGAAATGAGAGTGTCTGTTAGTACTAATGAATATAGGACTATTCTTTTTGCTGTTGATGATGATAATATCATTCTTTCAAAGAAAATATTACTTTTGAATGGATTTCTGAAGAAATCTACGAAAGACTATAATAAGCAAATAAAAATAGCAGAACGGATATTAAAAGACTTTGAGTTATGAGAAAGTTAGATGAAAATAAGTTGAGTAAACTGCATACAGCAGGTGAATTATTGGATAATAAATATGGGGAACTTGGAACCGAATCCCGTACAGCTTTTCATGAGAAATCAATCGCATGGTATTATGGTGAGATACTGCGTGATCGTCGGAAACAGCTAAAGATCACCCAACAAGAGTTGGCGGAAAAGGTTGGTACAGCTAGAAGTTATATTGCCCGTGTAGAAAAAGGGGAAACTGATATTCAGATTTCGAGCTTTTTTCGTATTGCTCGTGCTCTTGGAATAGAGTTTACCCCTACGTTCTTATGATTATTAACTTCGTTATTACCGGTCAATATCTTATATCCATTTTCTCTTCTCCATTGTCAACAGCTACCGGATATGCGTTCTTATTATAAGTATATTTGTAATAAGTCGTATGGGTGTTGCCGGTTTTTCCATCTGTCACGGTTTCTTCCGTAAGTGTATTCCGATAATTGAGGTACTGGCGGGAAGATATTCCTGATGTAAGTGAATGATAACTGAAAAACCATAACGGTAATTCCACTTGGCTCATTGAACCGGGTTGGTTGCTGTATTGAAAACTAGAGGTCGTGATAAGTGTCGAATCTTCGAGGCTGAACTTTTCGAGTTTTAACAGGTTTTTCGTAGATGGCTCGAAAGTTAAGGCATAGTAATATTTTCCATCCCATACTTTCTTATACCCTTCGCTAGTTATTTGAAATGCACCCAGATCTGTTATTTTTGTAGGAAATCCGTTTCCATCCAGTTCAATTTCCTGATTATAGGAAATATCCATGCTTGGTTCTCCACTTTGATTTACAATGATTTTATTTTCTTCCTTTTCGAAACCTGTATAGCCGTGTCCGTCCGCTATATTGGGATCAGCAGGAGGAGCGTAGGAGATACCGCGAAGTTCATTGCCTTCGTAGTTGAAAGTAGTGGTGAAACCGTCTTGGTTCATCATTTGCAGCAACCGGTTACCGGAATACGATAGGGAGGTTGTTTGATTCTCTGTTTTGAATGCACTGGGGAGACCGTCTCTCCCTGTCGAACCGAAACCTTCGGTATTGTCATCACAGGAAAACAGACAAAAACTTACAGCAATCAGAGCTGTCGAGACAAGGGTATGGATGAATAGTTTCATAATAATTAGTTGTTTATAGTTTTATAAATATGATGCGATAGTAATTTGGATAGTTGCATCTGTTGGAAAAAATATAAGTATTTACGTGGTGAAGTGGTGAGTGTCAGATAAAGGTCCTATGTTTTGAAATGTAAAGACCTGACTTTTTTGAGGTGTTTCCTGGCTTTTTTTCGGGCTGGTAAAAAATGGAAGAGGTGGTGCAAAGGCTTCAAGCCAATGTACCACCTCTTTATATATATGAATGTACGTGTTACCTACCCAATTCTTTATTATAGACTTCTTCATCATTAATAATGCGGAGTGCTTCTTTGAAGCTGGCATTATCATCATTGATTACCTGGAAATATTCTGCCATATCATACAGGTCACGGGCTATCAAAGCCTTTATCTGTAAGGCGATAAGCGGTTTTGAACGGTTGTATTCTTCTTCTTTATATTCGATCTTATCTTCTTTACCCAGATTAATTAACTCCTGAAGAGTTTCTTCGGGGACAACAAAGTCTTTCTTGTACTGGCTGAATTTCGGATATTTCTTGTTCATTGCCGCACGGTTACGGTCCAGGTAACTCATGGAAACACGGTTTACAAGACCGGATGCAACCAGGTTGCGGTGATAATCCGTATAACGGGTTGTGTCTACCGGAATGAAAACGTCCGGCATGATACCGCCACCGCCGTAAACGATACGTTTGGTTTCCAGTGTGTTGTATTTCATAGAATCCGGGAAATGGATGCTGTCGGCACTCATTAGCTCGCCGCGATTATAACGGTCGATCAGGTCGTGCTGGTAATCTTCCAGTTTACCGTTTTCGTAATGTTTCTGGATACTACGTCCGGTAGGCGTATAATAACGGGCTACTGTCAGACGGATCATAGAACCGTCCGGCATCGGAATTGGTTTCTGGACCAGACCTTTACCGAATGTACGGCGTCCTACTACGACACCACGATCCCAATCCTGTACGGCACCCGAAAGGATTTCGCTGGCAGAGGCAGATGATTCGTCTACCATAACGACCAGGCGTCCTTCCTCAAAATTGCCTTTGGCTGTCGATTTGGCTTCGTCGCGCGGCTGTTTGTTACCTTCGGTATACACGATCAGTTTGTCTTTATCGAGAAACTCGTCTGCCAGTTCGATGGCAATATTTAGATAACCGCCCCCATTACCTTGCAGGTCGAGGATCAGGTTTTTCATACCTTGTTTTTGCAACTTGGCAAGTGCGTCGCGGAACTCATCGGCTGATGAGGCGGCAAAACGGTTCAGTTTGATGTAGCCGGTCTGTTTGTCTGCCATATAAGCGGCGTCCAGGCTGGTTACGGGTATCTTTCCGCGGATGATCTTGAATTCGATCAGTTCCGGATTCTTATTTCGCAATACCTTGATGTTCACTTCAGTTCCTTTCGGACCACGCAGACGTTTCATGATGTCGGTCGTCTTCATTTTTACACCGGCTATCAGGGTGTCGTCGACCATGATGATACGGTCGCCAGCCATCAGGCCGACCTTTTCGGACGGACCGCCGGGAATTACCTGAATGACATATAAGGTATCGGTCAGCATATTGAACTGGATACCGATACCGTCGAAGTTGCCTTGCAAAGGTTCGGTCATCTCTTTTGTCTCTTCCGGATCCATATAGTTTGAATGTGGGTCCAGCTTTTCCAGCATACCGGTGATCGCATCTTCTACCAGCTTGGAATCATCCACCGGATCTACATATAGATTCGAGATGGCATATAAAGCCATGGATAATTTGCGGGCATCCTGATTCGGTTTCTGGGCCACAGCTGTTGTGATGGCAATCATTGCAACGAGCAGGGATACTACGATTCGTTTCATTTTAATTTTTGTTTCGTAAATAGTCAATATAAATTGGTCTCCTTCGGAACGAAGGGAGAAATATCTTTGCCATACCGCAACAATTCACGTACAATACTGGAACTGATGTGTGTATGTTCGGGTTCTGTAAAAAGAATGAATGTTTCAATGCCACTCAACTTCCGGTTGACGTCGGCAATACTTTTTTCATACTCGAAATCGTTGACAGTACGGATACCGCGCATAATGAATTCGGCACCGACTTCTTCTGCAAAATCGACAGTCAGTGAGTTATACGACATCACTTTTACCCGTGGTTCGTCTTTATAAAGACACCGGATCGCTTCCAAGCGTTTTTCAAGTGTGAAGTAAGTCTGCTTCTTATCGTTAATACCGATAGAAATGATGATCTCGTCAACCAGGGCTAGCCCACGGCTTACCAACGATTGGTGTCCGATCGTAAAAGGATCGAACGTTCCGGGGAACAAAGCGATACGCTTTTTCATTTTCAATGTTCAATATTTAATTTTCAATTGACAACGTCTTCTTCTACAACCAGATTGTCAATAATAAAGTTCTGTCTTTCCATGGTGTTTTTACCCATATAGAATTCGAGCATATCTTTAACCAAGTCTTCTTTTTTCATCGTTACCGGGTCCAGACGCATGTCCTTGCCGATAAAGTTTCTGAACTCGTCCGGTGAAATTTCTCCCAGGCCTTTGAATCGGGTGATCTCCGGATTCTTTCCTACTGCCTGGATTGCAGCCAGACGTTCTTCTTCGGTGTAGCAATAATACGTTTTTTGTTTGTTGCGTACACGGAAAAGCGGGGTTTGCAGGATATAGACATGATTCCGTTTGATCAGGTCGGGGAAGAACTGCAAGAAGAACGTGATCAGCAGTAACCGGATATGCATACCGTCGACGTCGGCATCGGTTGCGATGATAACTTTATTATACCGCAGACCGTCCAGTCCGTCTTCAATATTGAGGGCGGCTTGCAGCAGGTTGAATTCCTCGTTCTCATAAACGATCTTTTTAGTCAGGCCGTAGCTGTTAAGCGGTTTACCGCGTAGACTGAAAACAGCCTGAAAGTTCGGGTCACGGCTTTTGGTGATCGATCCGCTGGCCGAGTCACCCTCGGTGATGAAGATACAACTTTCTTCTGTCCGGTCGCCTTTGGCATCGTTGAGGTGGATGCGGCAGTCACGGAGTTTCTTGTTATGCAGGTTCGCCTTCTTAGCTCGTTCACGGGCCAGTTTCGTTACACCGGCAATCGCTTTACGTTCCTTTTCCGATTCAAGGATCTTGCGAAGCAGGGCTTCCGAAGTATCTGTGTTCTTATGCAGGTAGTTGTCGAGTTCTTTCTTGATAAAGTCGCCGACGAATTTTGCCACGGTAGGACCTTCGGGACCGACATCTTTCGAACCCAGCTTGGTTTTTGTCTGGCTCTCGAACACAGGCTCTTCCACCTTAATACTGATGGCGGCAACGATACCGGCACGGATGTCCGAATATTCGAAGTTTTTATTAT
>OGPJ01000896.1_pt1 | contig 22182 bp, 17 predicted proteins | sample 1552831 | NCBI WGS metagenome assembly OGPJ01 (sample SAMEA2579914, study PRJEB22360) | human gut metagenome | biome: human gut; feature: human-associated habitat; material: faeces | place: Denmark | collected 2008/2010
TTCATCTCTTTTAATGGCTGTTCTCCTGCGAGCATATTTACATCGTCAGCAACAACATCCTTGATCATCTTGTAAACAACATCCCGCATACTCTCACCATTTAATACACGGCGTCTTTCTGCGTAGATAACTTCTCTCTGGTCATTATTTACCTGATCATAATCGAGCAGGTTACGACGAATACCGAAGTTGTTATTCTCAATCTTCTTCTGTGCCTTTTCGATCTGCTTTGTAATCGTCTTATGCTGAATCTCTTCCCCCTCCGGAATCTTTAACGCCTTATATACGCTCATCATACGCTCAGAACCGAACAGGCGCATCAGGTCATCTTCAAGAGATAAGTAGAACTTCGATTCACCAGGATCACCCTGACGACCGGCACGACCACGTAACTGGTTATCGATTCGACGGCTCTCATGTCTTTCTGTACCGATGATCTTTAATCCACCAAGTTCTGCAACACCATCTTCTAACTTGATATCCGTACCACGACCAGCCATATTCGTTGCGATCGTAACAGCTCCCTTTTCACCGGCATGTGAAATAATCTCTGCCTCTAATTCATGGAACTTCGCATTCAGTACGTTATGCTTAATTCCTCTCTTACTTAATAATTCACTGACTTCTTCTGATGTATCGATATTAATCGTACCAACTAAGACCGGCTGCCCCTTCTTATGAGACTCTACGATATCGTTGATAACTGCATTTAACTTTTCTTTCTTAGTCATGTAAATAGCATCTTCATGATCGATACGGATCATTGGCTTATTCGTAGGAATCTCTACTACGTCCATGCCGTAAATATCCATGAACTCTTTATCTTCGGTCATAGCAGTACCAGTCATACCGGCTTTCTTTGTATACTTATTAAAGAAGTTCTGGAATGTGATCGTTGCAAGAGTCTTAGACTCTCTGTTAACCTTTACATGCTCCTTTGCCTCGATTGCCTGATGAAGACCATCAGAATAACGACGTCCCGGCATAATACGTCCGGTAAATTCATCAACGATAAGAACTTCGTTGTCTTTTACTACGTAATCTCTGTCTCGGAACATAAGGTTATGTGCACGAAGAGCAAGAATAATATTATGCTGAATCTCAAGGTTCTCTGCATCCGCAAGGTTCTTGATATGGAAGAACTGCTCTACCTTCTTAACACCCTCTGTTGTAAGCATAACCTGCTTATCCTTCTCGTTAACAAGGAAATCTCCATCTTCCTCAATATCAATACCCATGATGGCATCAATCTTAGAAAGTTCACCATCCGAAGTACCACGCTGCATCTGTCTTGCAAGGACATCACATGCCTTATAAAGATCTGTGGACTTACCACTCTGACCGGAAATGATAAGAGGGGTTCTTGCCTCATCGATCAATACGGAATCGACCTCATCGACAATGGCATAATTCAGTTCTCTTTGTACAAGATCCTTCTTATAAATAACCATGTTGTCACGAAGGTAATCGAAACCTAATTCATTATTCGTAATATAAGTAATATCACAGTTATATGCAGCCTGACGTTCTGCATTATCATAACTGTTCAAAATGACACCGACACTTAAACCTAAGAACTGATGAACCTTACCCATCCAGTTCGCATCACGCTTAGCCAGATAATCGTTAACAGTAACGATATGAACACCCTTACCCTCAAGCGCATTTAAATATGCCGGAAGAGTAGAAACTAAAGTCTTACCTTCACCAGTCTTCATCTCTGCAATACGACCCTGATGTAAAATAATACCACCCATCAGCTGCACACGATAATGCTTCAGATGGATCGTACGGTCTGCTGCCTCTCTTACAACAGCAAAGGCTTCCACTAACAGGTCATCAAGAGTCTCCCCTGCTGCCAGACGATCTTTAAATTCCTGTGTTTTGGCACGAAGTTCTTCATCGCTTAATGCCTGCATCTTCTCATCAAGAGCCTCGATCGCATCTACATACTTTTCAATTCTCTTGATTTCTTTCTCACTTTTATTGCCAAAAAGTTTATCAACAAAACTCATCTTTACCTCCTATTTCTATCGTAAATCACTCGCAAATCACTTCCTGACTTACGTATGGCCCCACTAACAGAAGATGGGGTCACACCTCCTGAGTTGGTAATCTTCTTCTAATTTTAAACATACAGATTATATTGTAACATTGATAAGCTCTCTTTTCAAGCTTTAATCCCCTTAATATACAGAAAAAGGGAAGGCAGATAATTATCTGCCTTCTTCCTTCGTTTCTAATGAATTCATGTATGTTTAAAATTCTGGTTCAATCAAACCATATGTTTTATCTTTTCTCTTATAAACTACATTCACTTCAAAAGTCTCTGCATTACGGAATACAAAGAAACTATGTCCTAACAGCTCCATCTGTACGCAGGCTTCCTCAACATCCATCGGCTTAATAGCGAATCTCTTACTCTTTGTAACCGTTACTGTTTCATGATTGTCCACATCTTCTTCCATGAACTCATCATTAAACTTCACTTCGCCCTTACCGTACTTGGAAATCTTCGTCTTATACTTGCGAATCATACGCTCCAGTAAATCTACTGCCATATCAATAGAAACATACATATCTGTACTTGTAGGTTCTACTCTTAAGATCGTTCCCTTCATAGGAATCGTAGCTTCTACTGTCTGATTATCCTTCTGCACGCTTAATGTGACCTGAACTTCTGTCTCTGGAGTGAAAAACTTCTCCAGCTTGCTGAACTTATCGTGTACAGCCTGCTTTAATCCCTCGGAAACCTCCAGATTCTTGCCGTAAATAATGTAACGCATACGATCACACTCCTTTTTCTTATATTATAATTATTATACCAACAATTCTTCATTCTGGCAATGAATTATTTAAAAAAATCACACAAAACAGATGTTTTATATTGACGTACTTTTTCCAATTTTTCCTTTCGTTTTTCCACTGTGGATATTGTGGATAACTCAGTGGATAAGTCTGTTTTTCAACATTTTTCAGTTTTTTTCTTCGTGGATAACTGTAAAGGGTTATACACCGACACTTTGTTCTTTTTTATATTTTGTAAATTTATGTATATTTCATTGTCTATTATGCACAATTTTCAGCCATTCCTCATAGAAAATCCGTTTTTAACCATTTTCTGAAAGTATTCTTTATTATCCGACATTTTACCTAAAGTTTTAGACTTTTCAGTCGAAATCCTCTTACTTTTTCCGAAACAAAAGGCAGAATATTCCTGCAAAAATCGCAAAATCACTCATATTAAAAACCAGGTTACTGATTTTCTTCACTGGAAATTCAGGAAAACGAATATAATCTGTCACAGAACCTTTTTTCATTCTGTCTATAAAATTACTAAGTCCTCCTCCAAGAAGTAACGCATAACCGATTCCTGCAATACTCACCCTGCCTTTTTGCCGTTCTTTTCCCAATACGAACGCACAAAAGCAAAGCATGGCACCGGATATCCCTTTTAATATCTTTGGATGTGAAGAAAGGATACCACTTGCTCCTCCTTTATTCTCTAGAAATTCAATTCTTGGAGACAGCTTCCTTCTCCATCCATCCTGCATAGCATTTACCCTATTTATTCCCTCCCCAGACTGGTTAAAATGCTCTTTTCGATGCTTCCCTCTAAGAGAACTCCTGAAATATTCCTTTAAAAACTTATCTCCTGCAATAATCAACGTTACAATTATGAAATATATCACTTTGATACCTCCTGTGCATATGTTAAATTATACCTCAAAGAAAAGGACTGAGCTACTTTGCCACAACCAAATACTTTTTTATCTGTGCGCGGACTTTCCCATACGTATCACACAAAAAATGGCGAAACCCCTGCGTTAAAAGATATTCACTTCGACCTTTTCACTGGCGAATTTGCAGCGATCATCGGACCTTCCGGCTGTGGAAAATCCACTCTTTTAGAGTTGATTGCCGGTCTGATTCCCTTACAAAAAGGAAGCCTTCGTTATCCCTTTTTAAATCAGCCGCCTTCCATCGGCTACATGCTGCAAAAAGACCATTTATTAGAATATAGAACTATATATAAAAATATCATTTTAGGTCTCGAAATACAACACCGTCTTACTGAAAAAAACTTAGAATATGTCCAGAAATTAATGCAGCAATATGACATTGCTGATTTTGCAGATTCTTACCCAAGAGAACTTTCCGGCGGAATGCGCCAGCGCGCTGCCCTCATCCGAACACTTGCCTTAAAACCGGACTTTCTTCTTCTTGACGAACCATTCAGCGCCCTGGATTACCAAACCCGGCTTGATGTCTCAGATGACATCGCAAAAATCATTCGCCAAAGCGGAGTCACCACCCTTTTAGTCACACATGATCTGTCCGAAGCAATCAGTATCTCCGACCGTATTATTGTACTTGGAAAACGTCCAGGCCACATACGATCAATCATAACAATTGATTTTGGATCAGAACACCAGCTTTCTTCCAAAGAAGCCCGCATTCATCCCCAATTTCAAAATTACTTTAACCAGATATGGAAGGAGCTGAAACATGATGAATGAATCAGCAAACAATCTATCAAAAGAACAACAATTCTATATAAAAAAAACAAGACATCATAAACACCTTGTCCTGTTCTTTCAAATTTTTATATTTGTATTTTTTATTATTTTATGGGAGATATCTTCCCACAACGGAATCATCAATGCCTTTATCTTCAGCAGCCCTTCCCAGATGCTTCTTGCCTGTCAGGAACTATTCCTCACCGGAGACCTCTTAAAACACATTGGCATCACACTTGCAGAGACGTTCGGCAGTTTTTTTCTCGTTGCCTCCATAAGTCTTCTTATTGCCATACTCCTTTGGTGGAATACAACATTAAGTGAGATTTTTGAACCGTACTTTGTGATTTTAAACAGCCTTCCAAAATCAGCAATGGCTCCGATCTTTATCGTATGGCTTGGCAATAACATGAAAACCATTATCATCACCGCCATATCCGTTGCAATCTTTGGAAGCATCTTAAATCTTTTTACCAGCTTTCAGACAACCGACCCAGATAAATTAAAATTAATCTATACCCTGCATGGCAACCGATTGGACTGTCTTACCAAAGTCATTCTTCCGATCAACTTTCCTGCGATCCTTAGCATTTTGAAAGTCGATATCGGACTTTGCCTGATCGGAGTAGTTATTGGAGAATTTCTCGCCGCCAGAAAAGGGCTTGGGTATCTGATCATCTATGGCTCACAGGTCTTTAAAATGGATTGGGTAATGCTCTCTATCGTGCTACTTTGCCTGATTGCCGCATTACTGTATGGAATACTGAATCGACTGGAAAAACATTTTATTAACTCTTGATTTGTGTGGTAGACGAAAAAAGAAACAATGATACATTCCATCTGCTCTGTAGTCGCTGTAATTAAGATGCTCGTCCGCATCTTAAACACGCTCCCAAGCCGCATCTGGAATGTATCATTGTTTCTTTTTTCTGTCTGTTTTAAATCCACAGATTTTTTAATATTATCCCAAATCTACCTTTAAGTCTCCTTCTTTAATCCAGCCTTTTTTCCTCATAAACTTACCAATTGCCCAGCTTAAAAGAACAGGAAGTACAAAGCAGACTAAAATCATTCCTAACCAGTCAAATGCTCCAACGGCATATCCTTCTGGCATATTCGACCAGCCTGTGATAATCCCGATCGGACCTACTAAGCCCGCGGTTCCCATGCCGGAAGAAATCGCCGCACCGTTATTGCGAAGCTGGAAAATGCATGTGGCAACCGGACCTAAAATCGCGGAGGTAAGTACCGGTGGAATCCACAAGATCGGTTTTCGCATCAGATTCGGCACCTGCAGCATCGACGTCCCAAGCCCCTGTGCTACGAGACCTCCCACTCCATTATCAGGATAGCTGATCACAGCAAATCCAAGCATATTACAGCAGCATCCTACGGTAGCTGCTCCGCCGGCAAGTGCAAGACCATTCCATACGTCCATAGAGATACTGCCATCTAAAACGCCTGCAAGAACGGCACCGCCACTGATACCAACTGCTGCGCAGATTGCTGCAGAGCTGATTGGAAGAGTAAGTACAACACCGACGACAACAGAAATAATGATTCCCATGAAGAATGGCTGTAAATTCGTTGCCCAGCCGATAAATGTACCAAGGGAATCACAGATTGTTTTGAAAATCGGTGCAAGTACCATGGCACATCCTACACCGACAATTATTGTTACTGCCGGTGTGACAAGAATATCGATCTTCGTCTCTTTAGAGACAAGCTTACCAACTTCGCAGGCAATAATCGCAACAAACAAAACTGCCAGCGGTCCACCGGAACCGCCTAATGTATTTGTCGCCTGTCCTACCGCACATAAAGAAAATAACACTAGTGGTGGTGCATCTAATGCATAGCCGATCGCCGCTGCCATAGCAACTCCTGTTACCATGGTCGCATAATTACCAATCTGCCATAAAATCCAGCAAAAATGATTCCATGTACTAAGTCCTGCGACCTTTGCCGCTAACTCTCCCATATCTGTCACTGATGCCAATGCTGCCATCAGACCTGTTGTGCCGACATTCTCTGCTAATGTCTTAATGATCGTCCCGATCAAGAGAGATGCAAATAATCCAAGAGCCATCGCTCCCATCGCATCAATCGCATATCTCTTAAAAGAAATCTCTACATTTTTCCTTTTTAGAAAGCTCTGCTTTCCTACACTTTGTTCTGTGTTGTTCTGCTTCTTCATCTTTCTCTTTTTTCTTTCTCTTTCTTTTTATTTCTTTTTATTTTCACTATCTAAAGCCGGCCTTGAAATTCTTTAAAAATCTTATGGAATCTGACGAGATTTTAAAAAAATCTATACGGCTTCAAACAGTTACATTCTATAATACTCTTCACAGAAACGCAATGTTATTTTCGTAAATTTTTTACAGTGTAATACCTGTTCATGCGTATTTAAAAAGATCTAGACATATAGCATAGAAAAAAGGAGAAACAGCAATGTCTCCTCTTTCATAGCAACATTGCTGTCTCCTCTTTTTGTCATAAAGGCAAATTATAAAAACTTTTATTTATATCATCGGATTACTTCTTTACAAACTTACATCTGTCAAGTCCATAATCAGATAACATCTTTTTGTAGGCTTTGTATTTACGTTTTGGTACATAAACCTTTGCGTGCTTCACTTCAATAAACACATGTGGTTTTCGTAACTGTTTTAACTTTGTACCTCTAAACACAATCTTTTCGAGCTTTTTATTCAGACAGAATGCGTGAGCTCCCATAAAGGAAACATTCTTTCCGATCGTAAGCTTCTTCACATTCGGACATGCATAGAATGCTTTATGTCTGATTTTTCTTACAGAGTCCGGAATCACAATATTTCTGATCTTCTTATTCTTGATAAAAGCTCTCGTTCCAACGGAAGTTACATTGTACTTAATTCCATTCCATGCCACACTCTTTGGAATAGAGACTTTCTTCGCACTGCGGCCTTTTACAAATCCGATCACTTCCACTTCTCCGCTTCCGTCAACCATTGTGTTTGTCACTTTATATCTGTAAATACCATTTGTAATCACATCACCTTTTCGCAGTCCGACAAGCAGATTACAAGATGCGCTCTTGCCACTTTCTGTTGTAACTGTGATCGCAAGCTTACCTGGTGCGATTGCCTTTACATTACCATTCTGGTCAACTGCTGCCATAGCAGGCTGTGAACTCTTCCAGCTTAACCTATCTGTGCTGTTTTCCGGTGACAGATATGCTATAAGCTGTTCTCTGGCATTAGGAGAAAGGACGATACTGTTTTTATTGAGTCTTACTCCAGTTGCCGGAATCTTATTACTTACTATGATCTTTCCTGCCGGTTCATCCATATACGTATCTGTAATTGCATATTTCACTGTATAGGTCACGTCTGCTTTTCCACCGATATTTGAAGGGACATCCAAGGTCGCCTTCTGTGTGCCGGCATTACCTTTCGTATCTTTTTCATCGATCAGCTTACCGGATGCATCAAACAGACCAACCTTCATAGCGTTTTCAAGACATTTACCTTCCAATGCCACTTCATTCTTTCCTGCGGTAGCAATCATTCTTTCCGTTACGTTTACTGACTTTACTTTCGGTCCTACCCAGACTTTTACGCTGGAAACAATATCCTGGCCATTCTCATCCTGCACTGTAGTTGTCGTACTGCTATTTACTGCCATTGCAGAAATCGTAATGTATCCATATTTATTACTGGTCTTTAAAATATTCTTTGCTGTATCTAACTTACAATCTGTTCCATTCGCATCCAATGAATATGCAATCTTTGCCGGATAAGCCTTTAATTCTTCTTCACTGTACGCTTCTTCTAAATCATCGTAACAAATTGCTTTTAATGTTGTTACATCTAACACAGTGTTAAATGCAATAGCTTCAGGAACATCTTCTAATACGATTTTCTGAAGTGAGCGCACTCTTGGCACTTTCAATTCTAAAGCGTTACTTATGACTTCTTTATTCAGTCGATTCGTTGCTCGAACAGTAATATTGGCCTTCTTACCGGCTTCTACCGCAGCTATTATATTATTTCTATCAAATCGAAATGCCTTTTCATTATCAGAATTCCATGTAAGCGGTACACCGTTTAGATTATAGTCTTCTTCGTACTGATCCAGTCCCTTTACGATAAAATACTCGGAAACATAAGCATTCTCTCCATTTTTCAATACAGCATCTGCATCTTTTTGCTCCAGTTTTAATGCATCAAGAACTGGTTTTTGTCTCACATTTAAAGTAAACTGCGCTGCCAGCGCTTTCTCACCATTTACATTTATAAATGTTCCCTTTAAAATAACATTTCCAGTTTCACCATAATCTACAGTTCCCTCTGCTACTGACAGATTCTTTGCTTTTGAATCAAAAGATACCTGCTCACTCTTAATCGTTCCCTTATCCGTCAGTTCCCATGTAATACTATCGACTTCTTTTGCAGAAAGTTCGTAAGGATCTCCATTCTGGTCTTTGGCAGTAAAATTCACCTTGGAAAGATCATAAACTTCGCCTTCTCTTACTACTGCCGAATCTCCGGTATATAATTCCTTTACATATGGTTTGGAGATAACATTAAAGTTGATGGTATTCGATTCAACCATGTTTTCCCCTTCACCTACAACGAGCTGTAATGTATCAGAACCTTTTACAAGCCCCAGCAGTGTATCCGCAGTTACTGCAGAATACTTTCCACCGGTAAGCCACTGGTACGTTTTCTTTGTCCAGTCATAAGAATCACCATACTGGTCAAGCGCAGTTACTGTTACATCCTTCTTCAAATCACTTTCATAAGCACTTCCAATGCCAATACCATTCGTTTCAAGGTCTGTTTGAATCGTAACCGAACTTAACTTCCTTGCTGGCTTTACATTAAGCTCTACTACATTAGATATTACGTTATATTTTTGAGAAACTGCCGTAATCTTATATATTCCCGCCTTACGTATCGGAAGTTTATTCTGAGAAAGTTCTGTAAAGGCTGCACTCTGCCCATCGATCTCTACTGCCCATTTCACATCAGAAGTATCCTTCCACTCACCATCATACTGATCGAATGCTTTTACAGTCAGTTTAGATAAATCAATCTCGGTTGGAGCTCCCTGATCGTTATAAATAAAACTCTCCAACGTAGCCGGCTGCGTGTCATCAGAAATCGTAAGGGTTGTTAATGCCTTCCTCGGCAGCGCCTTTACACTAATCCATTCTGAATGTTTTCCACGATAAGTCGCACGAATCTGGAATGTTCCACTCTTTGTAAAGGAAAGCTGATTATTCTCAAGCTTAATTCCATCTTCCTCATCCAGTCTTGATTCCCATACGATCGGTGCACCGGAAATCTTTTTATCTGTGCTGTCTAATGCATAACCTTTGATTTCTTCATTGCCAAACAGATTCACCGGTGTTTCTCCCACATAAGTAGTTACCGTTCCTTCTGCCTGCACATTTCCGTCAAATGGCTTTGTCGTCACATTCACTTTAATTCTTGCGGTTGAATCAAGAAATTCATTCGTTGATGGAGAAGATTTTTCTAAACTCGTATAGACATCTTCATCAATCACATATTTTAGATACAGCGTTCCTTCTTCTTCCCCTGCTGTAAGAATCTCTTCACCTGTCGCAGTATTTCTTTCAATCGATGCCTTCTTACTTCCCGTCAATTCATGTCCTTCGGTATCCGTAAGTATCCAATGTCCCTTATCCTGGTCAAATCCATAATAATCAACATCATTTTCATTCGTTCCATTCAAAGTAACAGTACTAAGATCAAATGTATCCCCACCGATCATATTCAATGTCTTCACACCGTTAGCCACTTTGATATTCTTTAACGGATATAACGGTACGATCGCATTAATATTAGAATTCATACTCACTGCATCATAGCTGAGTACTCCACCTGTCACAGACATTGGACACTTCGTTGCCAGCCAGGTTACCTTATCTTTCAAAGTAACCCCTCCATTACTTACAGCTCTTTGGATTGCCTTAGCAGACTGATCGATCGAACTTCTGACTGCCTTGCCATTCTTCGTATTCTGACCTGTTGTCCCACTTCCTGATGTATCTTCCGTATAATAAAATGTTACACTGTTCATCGCAGCAATGACGTCGTCACTTACCCCTTCCTTTTTCAAGGAGTTCTTCTCCGCTTCGCCAATCGGCTGAACCACTTTACTGTAACGTCCTGATGAACTATCATATCCCATTTCATTATCTACAGCAGCACCATTACTATCTTTTACCTGTCCCGAATACAGATTATACTTTTTCCCTGATAACTCATAAACAGATCCCATTGTAACCAATGTTTCGTAATCTACAGGATATTCTTCTTCTAAATCTTTCGATTCAAATGTATTCTGGATCTTACCCTCTTCATTAACCAGGACTCGATGAATCTTAACCTTCGCCATCTCCACGCCAACATCTTCCTCATTGATCGTTCCACTTAAAATATCTTTCCATTCCAGTCCAGTTAATTCATCCGCAGAAGAACCATCATTACGCTTTTCTGTCCATCCATAAGTTTGTCCATACGACTGCTCGTAGTTTTTCGTTGCGGTATATCTGACTGCACGATTATACAGATTATCCATTGCCGTTATCCCACCTTTTGCGGAGGAAGAGCCAAATATTGTACTAAAATGACTCTGACGATAACCGGAAGTATGGAAAGACTGTACCGCTGCACTATCATCATATACAACACCAGATAAAGAGAAAATCGCCACTTTATAAGTAATCGCAACCGGACAGTCATATCCTAACTCTATATTCGTTACTGCCTTAGATGATTCCATTCCAACAGCCGTCTGTGCCGGAAGTGTCATACTCGAAGATACTTTATTCTCCGATGTTTCACTATATTCCTTTGTTTCGGAATAAGCTGTAGATAATGCCTGTTCACACGTCACTTCCAGCTTTAAGGTCTGTTCTACTTCACCAAGAAGAGGAATTCCTCCCGAAAGTGTTGTTTCAGAACCGATCATCTGGCTATAAGAATAACTTTTTCCAGTTTCAAGAGTATTCGAGGTCGTCACAGAATTCGACTGAGTAAATTCCATTCCGACATCTGCTTCCTGTTTCGATTCATTCTTATAGTAGCTAAGTACCGGATTATTCTTCCCACTTGTTTTATATTTGACACCGGAAACATTATTATCTACTGCCTGCTGCAAAGAATCATACTTCTGCGCCTTTGTAACATATTCCAGCCCTTCTCCTGCAAGCACAGATAACTGGAAATCATAAAAAGCAATACCAAACGAATTATAATTATATTTATAAGTCTTTCCTGCCCTGTCTACGCACGTCACAAGCGTATATAAAACATCCTGCGGTGTCTCATCATTAAGCTGGCTTAATGTATCATCTCCATCCGTTGCTTTCAGTACATCACTGCCACTGATTTTTCGATTAATCGCTCCCGCAATCTCATCTGCTGCCTCCTGGCGTACTTTTTTTAAATCCGTAGCATAAGAAAGCCCTTTCCATTTTGTGTAATCATTCTTTCGGCTTCCAACAGTACCTTCCTTTGTCTGCGCTAATGCATATGCCAGATCCGCGTATCCACTTCTCTCCCGGTTCGAGCTTCCTGTAAAGTTCTTCTTAAATCCACCGCCAGCATTCACTCTTGCTGTATAATGGCTATGCGTTCCATAAATCTGTTCTGCAAGAGAAGCCCACTGGCCAAGCACACTGTCGCTTCCATCAGCCATATCCTTCCCACTCTGTAAAACAGCCTGTAAAAAAGCAAGCTGATTGGTCGGATCGGTGCGCCCCGTCTTGCTGCCATCATGAATGTCAAAATATGTCTTTCCATCAATCACTACTGACCGGATTCCCACGCGGTTCTTTGCTTCATGTTCCGCACCATCTGCAAACCGGTACTGCACTCCCACCTTAGAAGCCGCCTGGGTTCTAATTGGAGATGCCAGACCAACTATGACCGGTATCGTAAGCATCACCGCAAGAATACCTGTTAACAACTGCCTTGTTCCTTTGTACTTCATACTCTCACCTCTTATTCTTATACAATAATTTCCCATACAATATTTTCATTCCTGTTGTTTATGTGCCTTCCTGTCTCGAAACCGAATACAAATCACCGTAAAAATAACTCCTGCCACAAAAGCTATTATACCAATAATCACATAAACATCTGCTCCATTCCGCAGGAGAACAGATCCATACCCGTCATTAACCGTAGGAATTCCGGATACATGTGCCATTTGAAGCAGGATTCCCATACATATCGTTAATCCAGTAATCAGAACTGTCATACTGCCAAGTATCCTTCTGTCATATCGATTGCGAAGAACATTTATCCGCCGGTGAATCTTGCACCGTCTGATCTCCCCTTGATTCATTCCCTCCCTCCTTCCTCATTCTTTTTTTGCAAATGATACATATTTGCAAATCTTATTTACATAAAGACATATAAAAAAAAATCCTTTCACTTATTTTGAAAAAAAATCAAAAATAAATGAAAAGATCTGAAAAGATTTTTAACCTGTTCTATGTATTCTACATCGAATATTTATTCATTTTTATCAGCAAATGCCGTCCTATGATCAATAGCACAATCATAACAGACGGAAACAGATATCCCATCCATTTCCATATTCCATCTGCCGAAACAAGCAAATTAAAAATAGCATGAAAAGCACTACTGGCCCCAAGCAAACCGATTGTTCCTGTCACTTTCAAAAAACCTCTGCAAAATATATAAGCCATTCCAAAACCGAGCAAAATGCCACATAATATATGTAATGCACCTGCTGAAATACCACGCACAAACAAAATATCAAAATCTGCCGCTCCATTTTCCGTCAAATAACATACATTCTCAAATGTAGCAAAACCTACCGCAATCGCAACCGCAGCTCCGGGAATCCCCTTCCTTTCCGGTTCAAAAATCAAAAGGTAAAACAACAGCGGAAGAAGCTTCATCACCTCTTCACAAACCGGTACGATCTCTATCGCTGCCACAACCGCATCTGTATGATAATACCCCATAAAAAAACTGCTGATATAGGCAGACAACACACACATTCCCATCCCGATACAGATAAACAGCATATATTTACGCATATCTCCCCGTATAAAAATCAATGAGAGGAAAAGCGGAATCGAAATACATATAAAAATATTCTCAATATACATCATCTCCGGACACCTCCCAAACTGTGCATGGTAATAATAATATATTGACAATCGTCAAAACAAAATCAATCAAAAAATATAAATTAAACCTTGTATAGTCATGAATAAAATTCGAACTCACATACAACGCCACTTCTAACACAACACATACAATCATACAGTAACACACCCCATGCGGCTCCTTCTCATACAGAATCCGGAATACAGCGATAGAAACAATCATCCCTGCCACAATCGCAAAAGTACCGGTAGAAAGAAATACCGGTCCAAAAATTCCGCTCCACATAGAAACAATCAGAACTCCCGCTCCACATATCACAGGAATCTTTGCAATCCGCATCTTTTTTATCCTGTACCGCACGATCTGATAGGTATGCATAAACAAGTAACTGGCAATCCATGAGATTTCCGACACATAAAACACCTGCGGTACAACGCCCCGAATCACAAGATGAAGCACAAAATAAAGCGTTCCCATCATAAAGCAGCTATGTACCAGCGCCAGTATAATATACAAGCGGTCTCTCTTATAAAACCAATATACCATATCTCCAAGCGCCGCAGCAAAAAATACCGCTACCTGAAATACATTATCAATAATCTCAAAATTCATCTCTGTTCTCTTTCTCGTTCTTCTCGTTCTTTTTCTTGTTGTTCTTTCTTCTCAGGCTGTCCGTCTGTTTCCATTCTGTGCTGATATTCCTTCGTTCTACGCTTATGTTCCTCAACCCTTCGCAAACGATACAACAATACCGTCACACATACGCCAAGCGCAAATGCTAACACGCCCATACAAATATATCCCAATGCCTCATAATGTCCCAACATACTCGCTGTTCCCATCGTATAATCAATATTGCCTGCAGAAGCCTGCTTCACTACTCCCGGCATGAAACTTCCTATTCCGATAACAAGCATCAGACATAACGCTACACCACACACACTGAACATACACTGTTTCTTACGTCTTTCCTTACTACGAAGCTCCAGTGTTCTTCTATAAATCAATTGCTGACGCTCTTTATTCGTCCGCATACGAAAACCCTCCTTGCTCTAAAATCTTCCGCAAACTCTTCTTTCCTCTATGTACCAGATTCGTCACCTGCTGTTCACTCTTTCCAAGAATCTTTCCAGCCTCACTATAACTCATCCCTTCTATACTCACAAGATATAACGCCTCTCTATACTCCGTCTTCAACTTCGCCATCGCCTCATAAAGACACTTCTCCCTCTCATTTTGCAAAAGCCTTGTCTCCACCAGCTCTTCACTCGGCAATTCAAAATCCACCTCATCCAAATGCAAAAACCACAACTTATGTTTTTGTGTGTGACGAATCGTCAGATTTCTCGCTGTTTTATAAAGATAAGCTCGAAAACTCCCCTTTCCATCAATCGGACGCTCCTTCGCAAAAACTCTCGCAAACGCCTCGATCATCAAATCCTCCGACTCATGGATATCATGAATATAGCCATTTATATAATAAGTAAGTGCATCTCCATATCGGTCAACCAGTATGTCCGCACTTTCTTCCCTTCCCTCTAAGTACTCTCTGTAAGCCATCTCATCTGAAATCACACACATACCCCCTCGTATCCGTTTCATTCCTATAGACTTCCTGATCCGATCAAAATCACCAATTTTACTTCGGACCGTATACTCTATTTTATATGAAGACCTTGTATTTTACAAGAAAACATAAAAAAAAATCGTATACCAGCCTCTGATCTACAGCTGCCGGTATACGATTTTATACCAGGTGTGAGATGATACGCGTCTCACAATAAGAATGACTTAATATCCTTTATATAAAATATGTGCTACAGTGTCTATGCCTCTTCTACAACCGGAAAAACCTGCTGTACTTCATAAGCGATAATTCCCATTGCTGCGATTGCATTTTTGTAAATAGGATAATGCCTTGTAGACAAAAATGCCTTTGCTACCGACATTCTCCACCAAATGACAAACGTTCCGTCTTCTTCAAGATTAACATCATATTTGTATTTTTTATCAAGTACAGTTAGTTCCCCATGATCTCCCCGCTCGACATCCCAGCCATACTTTGAAATAAAAACTGGCTGCATTTTTTTAAAGAATTCATCAGATGTGACCCCTGCCGGAAGTTTGAACTTCATTCTGCGAAGCCGCCTCACTTTATGGTCTGCATATGTATCGATCAGGCATACAAGACACAGCAAGATAAATGCAGCAATTGCCAGCCATCCTGTGAAATCCCCTTTCAGAATTCCAATTATCAAACTGATTGGAACCAGGATATATAATTTACGGAATTTCTTGATTTCATCCGGTAATGGTTCCGGCGAGGTGACTGTTCTTGCCTGCGAAGTCTCCTCCTCTCCTCCCATACTTCCTCTTATGTAGCCGTCATGAACAGATTCCATGAATCCTTTCTCTTTTTTCTCTTTCTTTGCCATTGATGATTCCTCCCATTATTCTCCACTTTTACATTCCCTGCTTATTTGTCTTTATAGCCTTTTCTTAACGGTGCTTATTTAACGGAAAATTAAACACTTTATAATAGCCACCGGAATTAAAACCCAGCCAAACATAAAGCCCAGTATAAATCGTTTAATCCACAAGGTTCCCATCGGTCCGATAATAATTTTGTTTGCATAAACCGTCTGACCTACAGACCAGTAACCAAGTACTATGTACAAAATCCATACGATTCCATTAAGTGTATCTGCCATAATTCTTTCCTCCTGTGTTCCTTATGTACTCTCGGAATCTTTTTGCGCTTGATTTCGTGAGAAGATTTTTTGTCAGTTGTGCCTAAATTTTTGAGGCGTACGCGGTGCGTACGTTGATGAAATTCGGGTGCGACTGGCGGAAAATCAGCCACAAAAGCAAGTGCAAGAAAGACTCCGAGAGTACATCCTTTTATATTTATTTTCGCTTATAATTATAGACTCCATAAAAAGCAATTACTATCTGCAAATTTCTTGGAATTTTTCCTTATTTTATTTCACAAAGCACCTATGCACATTCCACTAATAAACTACTACCTTCTAATGAGCCTTTCATTTTCTTCTCCCATTCTTCACGAAACTTTCCTGCCTGAAAACGTTTCGTATAAACTACTGAAAATTTTTCTTCTAAGTTTATAACTTCTTTAATGTCACAAATCCTATATATTTCTAAGTACTTATCGTCCTCTCCTTTTGATGCTGCCAGATAAAATTCCTGTTCTAAAAACACAATCCCTTTTGGCGCTATCTTCACTTTTTGATATTCGTTGTTATCTGTTTGCAGAACAATACTAATATATTTCTGACCTTCTATAGACCGTTCTAATTCCCATATTTTAGACAGTTCTACTTTCTCGGAATTTTCCCTATAATACTCCAATTCATTTCTTATTTCTCCTGCACCAACAGCCTGCGCTCTTCCACTATCTTTTTTCATTAATTTATCTACAATATTTTTTATTTGTTTTTTAGAAAGGACTTTACTTCCCAAAAGAATTTTACATACTGCCAACGCTTCCTCTGGCAGCAACAATTCACTATTTTCTTGTAACATGTAATATTTTCTACTATTCCGATCATATTTTACAGATGTTTTTCCACTTCCTGCAAAATAAGGGTCTGATACAACTCCATCTATTTCCGAAATATCACGCTGAATACTTCTTGTTGATACTTTATATTCCTGTGCCATTTCTTCTTTATTAATTCCTTCCCCCTTTTGAAGTCTTGCAAAAATTTTAAGAATACGTTTTTTTCCGTTCACTTCCATATCAAACCTCACATAAACTTTCTAAAATCATTTTTTGACAATAATAATTACGATACCCGCTACCGTTCTTAATAATCCCATATTATCCCTCCTCGCATATCAGTTATAATCTGATATCATTTCTTGTTTTAATCATTTACGTTTAACTGCTGTTGCCATCTCTTTACTGCTGAAATCATTTTAGCACAGATCATTCCGCTTATTTTTGACAAGTCAGTTATCCATATGATATAGTTTTCTTATACTTAGAAAGGAGTTTTAGCATATGTCTGATAAAAATATCCGCTCAAAAAATAATCTCGCTGCACAAAATATAATCCGTCTTTTAAAACTATTTATAGAAAAAGATTCCCTTTCCATTTCTGATATTGAAAAAGAGCTTGGGTTTAAAACCCGCCAAACAATTTATTCTTATATAAATTCCCTCCAACACATGGGATGTGTATTTTCTAAAAATATTCATAACCGTCACACTTACTATTCTCTAGAACATAAAGATTCAAAAGAAGTACAGCTTCTCTTATATGAGCCTCTGACTTTAAAGACGCTGCGAAAATATTCTATTTTAAAGAAACTGCAAAACAAACCGGTTTCAGAGAAAAACTCCTTGCAGACAACCATCCCTGATATTAAAAAAAGTCAATTTTATGAACTTTTTAATGAATTATTAGCAGAAAAAGAAATTTACAAATCCGAAGAAGACAATCTTTTTTATTTGACTGGCAAAACGTTTATGCCTACAATACAGATTAGCTTCGACCAGCTCGAATCTCTCTACTACCAACTTCCTGCTTTGCCTTCCACAACTTCTCATGCACCTCAATACCAGTCTCTTTACAAAAAAATAGCTGCCTATTTTGATGAACCAGACTCCGATTCTCATATAGACAACTATATTTGTTACGGGTATTTTCCGCATGCTTTAAATGAGCAGACCTTATATATTTTCAACCAATTACAATCAGCCGGCTTTTCACAAAACATATTAAAAATCACATATACATCAAGAAGAAATCTTCATTATACAAAAACCTTTGCTGTTGGTTTGATTGTTCATGTTTTAGAAAAGGATAAATTATATTTAGTAGGAAAAGATATTCAAAACCTCAAAAAAAATACCGTTATTCCTATTGAAAATATAAGCCATATCGAAAAGACACAAACAAAGAATAACTATTATCTCTCTAAAGAATTTGAAGATCTTTTTGACTCTATGTTCAGCATTTCGACAGATTTCCCTGTAAAAGTAACACTCTCTTTTGACGATTGGGGCAATATAAAAGACAAGATATCTGCTCTTTGCAAACAGCGTCCAAATGCATCACAACAATATGATAATCAGCAAATTATTTATACGGATTCCATTAGCGGTCTTAATGATTTTGCTAATTATCTGCGACAATTTGGCAAAGCTGTTCATGTTTTAGAGCCAGCCGAACTTCACGACAAACTACAAGAATCCGTAAAAAAAACATTAAATTATTATAAAAGGAGTACACATGAATAACTACTATAATCCATATAATCGGATCCATTTTTATTACTCTTATCTTAATTCAAGTCATTCTGACTTCTATATTGAATCTACCGAAGACAGTATAGGATATTCCATAAATGATCTGTCACGCATTAGTAATATCCCAAAAGAAATCGTTCGCCAGGATATTTATTTAATATTTCTATGGCAAGATCAGAATATTTATTCAGATACAGAATCTCTGCCCTACATTTATTTTTATCAATATATTGATAATCCCACCGAAGAACAGTTCATTTCCGGCGAATTAGATCATTATCTACTTGTATTGAATACAATAGCAGCTTATGAAATCCCTGTTACTTTTGAAGAACAGAAAGCTTTGGAACTTCTAAAAAAAGATTTGGAACAACCGGCTCACCTTCATTTTCCTTCTATCACTAAATTGTATCGTGTAAAAGATAGTTATCGTTTTCACCATAACCCACACATTATTAACCATCTTAACCAAATAAATGATGCAATTAACTACCAGCAGGTAATTAAGATTACATATTTGTCACCTAAACCAAAAAGAAAGGCAGACTATTTGTATTTTTCCTTTCTTCCTGTTAAAATTGCTTATGATTCTACCGATAATCTTTACTATGTATTAAGCATTGGAAAAAAGAATTCTGATATTCGTTCCTACCGTATTGACCGTATCATTCATTTAGAACCAGCAAACGGAATATCCGATTATTCCCCTGATCTTTCTTTTTTAATGCAAATTGCTCCTAACGTATGGGGATGTAATTTTTCTGCTGTCTCAGACCCTAAAAACTTATTTCATGTTAAAGTTCGCTTCTTCAATGTTGCTAATGTATTCAACAAAGTAAGAAAAGAACTCTCCTGTCGTACTAATGGACAGCTTTACGAAAAAGATGGATTCCTTTACTATGAAGATGATGTATATGGTATTGATAAGTTCCGTTCATGGATCTTCAGTTACGGACGAGCTGCTATCGTTCTGGAACCAGAAGTTCTACGCACACAAATTATCACTTCCCTAAAAGATCGTCTTTAATATATTCTTCTTTATATTTCTTCAGAAGCTGGTTAATTCTTCTTTCCGTATATCCAAGCTCTGCTGCCAGTTCTGATATTTTTTTATTTCCAATATTTTCCCTTAAAAAGCTGTCTCTATACTTTTCCGTATACAGCTTTTTAGGGAATGAAATCTGATGCCCCTTATACAAATTATAAATTCGTCTTGTAATTTCTTCCCCAAACATAATAAAAAGTTCATTATAAATTGGACGATACTTCATGATTATTTTCTGTCCTGTTTCTTCATTTACATTAATGGAAGCTTTCTGACTCTTTTGTAATCTTTGCCTGATATTACGCTCTGTGTACTCAAGCTGTACTGCCATCTCCGAGACACTTTTACTTGCACTATTCACCTTTACATAATAATCAATATACTGTTCTGTATATAATTTCTTAGGAAATGACACCTGCCGTCCTTTATACTCGCTATGTATCTTTCTCGTTACTTCTACACCAAATTCTGAAAATAGTTCACTGTAAACTGAGCGATAGCTATCCGGAGTTTCCTTATCATATCTATCCATCTCTAACGTCTGTCCTGCTTTTCCGTATTGTTTCCAACAACTTTTTTTCTCTATCATAAACATTTCCCCTCTCTGCCATCATTATATATATCTGGCTGGACAGGAAATGTCTTTCAAAAAAATCTTTTCCTAATTATATCTTTTTACAAATCCAATTACTATCTGCAAATTTCTTGGAAATTTTCCTTGCACAACTTAGAAAGCCGTCAATTTAGTGTTGATGCGATTTTAGCGATTAATAAACTTTTTATCGTTCACAGTACAGATTATCCTTTCCGCTTTTCATTTTGCATTTTAAGTTTTTTAACCAGATATGTTAAAACTTCACATATATCTGCATATTCAAAACCATTCTTTTTCCCATCAGCATGATTTGCGGCATTTCTTTGCCCTTTCATGAAGAAGTATATATATATTATTTCTTCTAATGCTTCTTTATTTTGTTCTGTAACCTTACTCTGTACCCTTCCATTTTCATAATGCCACATTAACTTTGCCGCGTTATTTGAAGCATTTTCATTTGCTTTGTCATATTTTTTACTCTCTGTTTTTTTCATACAGCTTTTCAAATATTGTTTTTTCTCGATTTGCGCTGACATTTCTTTAACATCTGCTTTATACTTTTCAGGCATGTTAGGAAGTTCTTTAATTTCCGATAATATTATGAGATATTCATCATTCTGAAAGCAAAACGGTAAATACCTAACAAACCACTTATAAGCATATTTTTCTTCTTTACTAAAATACTTCCTCTTCTTATCTATTGCTTCTTTTAATTCTTCGCTCGGATTTTCTCTTCCATTTGTCTTATTATCAACATCGTCTATAACTTGAAGAACATCTTTATACTCTTCATCTTTTGCTTTATAAAGTCCTGTATCCCATAAATACTGCGGCAAACATTCTGAACAAAATGTTAATGCCTGCTGAATATATTGTTTTTCTATACACCATCCTATAATTTCTGCAATATCCTTATTTAATAATGGCTGAAATTCTTTTTGTATATCTCTTATTACATAACGGAATAGTTGTGTATATGTATTATCTTTTTTAGATTGCTCTTCTAGCTCTGCTTTATTTATAAATACTTCAAACTCTTTCGACAAAGCACCCGCATTTTCCATAATACTGCTTGTACGGCAAAGTTGCAGATTATTTGAAAATTCTTCCATTACATCTAACAACTTATTTATTTCTTTATTTTGAGCTTTTTTAAAATACTCTTTTAAACCTTTAATCCGTCCATAATTAATATATTCATTAATACTTCCAATTAAATTCGTACTGTCAAATATAGACAATAAATTCTGAAGCGGTACTTTGCCATTTTGTTTATTGCCAAAATTCATCGTTATAATCTGTTCTAACTGAACATTTCTGGTCTTTAAAAACTGAGCCAAAACAACCTGCATAAATGCCACATAACGCGGACCGCCATTATAATCAATATACAAATGAATATCATTATCCTTATCTGGAAATTCCATTACATTATTTACTGCATTAATTACCGCTTCTGCCACCTCGGTATCTTCTGGATTATCCGAGATTGGTATTTCTTTATATTCTGGCACGTAATCATAATCCTCTGTCTCTAATTCCACAAGTTTTTTATAATAATCTACAAGCTTAAACTCTTTTTTACC
>OGPJ01000901.1_pt1 | contig 22164 bp, 17 predicted proteins | sample 1552831 | NCBI WGS metagenome assembly OGPJ01 (sample SAMEA2579914, study PRJEB22360) | human gut metagenome | biome: human gut; feature: human-associated habitat; material: faeces | place: Denmark | collected 2008/2010
CACTATCGGATGGAACTCTCCAACCGTTACGCTTCGCTCCACCTTACGCGGACTGCGCTTTCTTTTAACATTATTATTCTAAATTTTTTATTGAATATTTAAAATTTAAAATTTTTAGTATCAATGTTCTTCATCATCTTTTTAATTCCACCTTTGTTGCTTTGCATTTGTTTCATCATTTTTTGTGTCATTTCGAAAGATTTCATGAACTTATTTATTTCTTGTACTGAAGTTCCACTTCCTTTAGCAATTCTTACTCTTCTACTTCCATTTAATAGTTTTGGATTTTTTCTTTCTGCTTTTGTCATTGAGCAAATCATTGCTTCAATTCGTACAAATTCTTTATCATCTATTTTTACATCTTTTAGTTGATTCATTCCAGGAATCATTTTTAGTAAAGATGAAAATGAACCCATTTTTTTGATTTGTCTTAGTTGTGTTAAATAATCATCTAAGTCAAATTCTTTTTTCTTAAGCTGTTTTTCTATTTTTTCAGCTTCTTCTAAGTCAAAACTTTCTTCTGCTTTTTCTATAATTGAAAGTACATCTCCCATGCCTAAAATTCTTTGTGCCATTCTGTCTGGATGAAATACTTCTATATCACTTAATTTCTCTCCTGTTGCTGCAAACTTAATTGGTCTTCCTGTAACTTTTTTTACTGATAAAGCTGCCCCCCCACGAGTATCACCATCTAATTTTGTAAGAACTACACCATCGATACCTAAGTTTTCATTAAATGATTTTGCAACATTTACAGCATCTTGACCTGTCATACTGTCTACTACTAATAAAATCTCATGTGGTTTTACATTTGCTTTTACATTTTTTAATTCTTGCATTAACTCTTCATCAATGTGTAATCTACCTGCTGTATCTAGTATTACTACATCATTTAATTTACTCATTGCTGTTGACATAGCTTGTTTAGCAATATGTACAACATCTTTTGATTGTTCATTTGCAAAAACTGGTATGTTGAGTTGTGCTCCAACTACTTGTAATTGTTTTATAGCTGCTGGTCTATATATATCACATGCAACTAATAATGGTTTTTTACCTTGTTTTCGAAGTAAATTTGCAAGTTTTCCTGCTGTTGTTGTTTTTCCTGATCCTTGAAGTCCTACTAGCATAATAACTGTTGGTGGATTAGGAGTAAAGTTTATTTTACTTTCTGTTCCTCCTAAAAGTTCTATTAATTCATCCTTTACTATTTTAATAACTTGTTGCCCTGGAGTTAATGATTTTAATACATCTTGCCCCAATGCTTTTTCTTGAACAGTTGCAATAAATTCTTTAACTATTGTATAGTTAACATCTGCCTCAAGTAATGCAAGTTTTACTTCTCTAAGCATTTCTTTTAAATCTGATTCTGTAATTCTTGCTTTTCCTCTAAGTTTATTAGTAATATTCTGAAGTTTTGAACTTAATCCCTCAAAAGCCATTTGTTAGCTCCCTTCTTCTAAATAGTATTTATAAATTTTGAAAAGAATTATTATTTGAGTAGGAAAAGTTTATTACAAAGGCAAAGGCGCAACCTGTTGGTTGTAACTGCGTTTTTAATGAACTTTGACGACCTCAAATGATGATTATTCTTAAAATTTTTATGCTAAACAACTTAATTCTTCTCTAACATGATTTAAAATTTTCTCAATTTTCCTATCAGAAGATGTATCTTCTATTTTGCTTAACTCTTCTAATATTTGTTGAAGCTTGCGTTCTTGCTTTACTGTTTTTTCCATAAACGATAGCTTTTCTTCTAGCTCGAAAAGTTTATTTTCCCCCTTTTTTATTATATCTCTTACTGCCTGCCTTGTTATATTATTATTTTCGGCAATCTCTGAAAGTGATAAGTCATTATTATAGTAATCGTTAATTATTTCATATTGTTTATCAGTTAACATTTTGCCATATATTTGACACAACATACTTATTTTAACGTTTTTTTCCAAATGACATCACTCCTTTGTCTTGAGTAATAATTGTTACTTTTCTAAATCAGATAAAGTATTTATCTTCGGGTTATGAGCCCTCATAAAAAATATCAGCATTATTTTGTAATGCTAATATACTTTACACTATTTTTGTTGATTTGTCAAGTGTTTTGACCAAGAATTTAATTTATTACATAAGAAAAAACGCTCCTAAGAGCGTTTTTTATATAATTATTTTCTAGGATTTTTGATTGCTGCTTGTGCTGCTGCTAATCTTGCAATTGGAACTCTGAATGGTGAGCATGATACATAAGATAATCCTATGTTATGGCAGAATTCAACACTTGATGGTTCTCCACCATGTTCTCCACATATTCCTAATTTGATATTTGGTCTTGTAGCTTTTCCTTTTTCAACAGCCATTTTTACAAGTTGTCCAACACCTTTTTGATCTAATTTTGCAAATGGATCTGATTCATAAATTTTGTTTGCATAGTAATCTTCTAAGAATTTACCAGCATCATCACGGCTAAATCCAAATGTCATTTGAGTTAAGTCGTTTGTTCCGAATGAGAAGAATTCTGCTTCTTCAGCAACTTCGTCAGCTGTTATTGCAGCTCTTGGAATTTCAATCATTGTACCAATATGGTATTGCATGTCTGATCCTTTTTCCTTTTTAACTTGTTCTGCAACTTCAATTACTATATCTTTAACAAATTTTAATTCTTTCTTTTCTCCAACTAATGGAATCATTATTTCAGGAACTATATCATATCCTTCTTCTTCTTTTACTTCAATAGCTGCTTCCATTAAAGCTCTTGTTTGCATTTTTGCAATTTCAGGATATGTTACTGCTAAACGGCATCCTCTATGTCCCATCATTGGGTTGAATTCGTGTAAGTCAGCACATTTTTGTTTTAAATGTTCAACTGTTACACCCATTTCTTCAGCTAATGCTTTTATATCATTTTCGTCAGTTGGTAAGAACTCATGTAGAGGTGGGTCTAAATAACGAACTGTCATTGGTAGACCTTTTAACTCTTTGTACATTGCTTTGAAGTCACCTTTTTGGAATGGTATTAATTCATTTAATGCTTTTTCACGAGCTTCAACTGTTTCTGATAATATCATTTTTCTAATTTTTGGAATTCTGTCTTCTTCAAAGAACATGTGCTCTGTTCTACATAATCCAATACCTTCAGCACCTAATTCAACTGCTTTTTTAGTATCTCTTGGGTTATCAGCATTTGTTCTAACTCCTAAGTTTCTGAATTCATCAGCCCAAGCCATTATTCTTCCGAAGTTTCCACTTATTTCTGCTTCATGAGTTGGAATATCTTCTCCATAGATGTTACCTGTTGTTCCATCAATAGAAATGTAATCACCTTTATGGAATGTTCTTCCACCTAATTCAAATTCTTCTTTTTCTTCATTTATTTTGATATCTCCACATCCTGCAACACAGCAAGCACCCATACCACGAGCAACAACTGCTGCATGTGATGTACGTCCACCACGAACTGTTAATATACCTTGTGCAGCTGCCATACCTTCAATATCTTCCGGTGTTGTTTCTAGACGAACTAGAACAACTCTTTCACCTTTTCCACCTTTTCCAAGTTCTTTTGCTTCTTCAGCTGTAAATACAACTTTACCTGCACCAGCACCTGGAGCTGCATTTAAACCTGTTCCAATTACTTTAGCTTGTTTTAAAGCTGTTGGTTCAAATACTGGGTGTAATAATTGATCTAATGATTTAGCTTCAATTCTTAAAACTGCTTCTTCTGGAGTAATCATTCCTTCGTCTACTAAATCGCAAGCAATTTTAATAGCTGCTGGAGCTGTTCTCTTTCCATTTCTTGTTTGTAAGAAGTATAGTTTTCCTTCTTGAATTGTGAATTCCATATCTTGCATATCACGATAGTGATTTTCAAGTTTATGAGCTAATTCCATGAATTCTTTGTAGCATTCTGGTAAATCTTCTTCTAGTTTTGTAATAGGTTGTGGTGTTCTAACACCTGCAACAACGTCTTCACCTTGTGCATTGATTAAGTATTCACCATATATTCCTTTTTCACCTGTAGCTGGATCACGAGTAAATGCAACACCTGTTCCAGATGTTTCTCCCATGTTACCAAATACCATAGCTTGTACGTTTACAGCTGTTCCCCAATTTCCTGGTATATCATTCATTCTTCTATATACTATAGCTCTTGGGTTGTCCCAGCTTCTAAATACTGCTTTAACTGCTCCCATTAATTGTTCTGTTGGGTCTTGTGGGAATTCTTCTCCATTCATGTTCTCTTTATATACTGCTTTGAATCTTTTTACTAATTCTTTTAAATCATCTGTTGTTAATTCTGTATCATAATGAACACCTTTTTCTGCTTTTAATTCGTCTATTATTTTTTCAAAGTATGATTTTGAAACTTCCATAACAACATCTGAATACATTTGAATAAATCTTCTATATGAATCATAAGCAAATCTTGGATTTCCTGTTTTAGCTGCAAATCCTTCAACTGCTACGTCATTTAAACCTAAGTTTAATATTGTATCCATCATTCCTGGCATTGATGCTCTAGCACCACTTCTTACTGATACTAATAGTGGATCACTATTGTCTCCAAATTTTTTACCTTGTATTTCTTCTAGTGTTTTTAAAGCTGTGAAGATTTGATCTTGAATTTCTTTAGAAATAGTTTTTCCATCTTCATAATATTTTGTACAAGCTTCTGTTGTAACTGTAAAGCCTTGTGGAATTGGTAAACCTAGGTTAGTCATTTCAGCTAAGTTAGCTCCCTTTCCTCCAAGTAGTTCACGCATGCTTGCGTTTCCTTCCTTAAATAAGTATACGTACTTTTGACTCATAAAGAACCTCCTTAAAATTTTATTGTTTTAACAATATATTAGTTATAAGTAAAATTAGGCTTATAACATTTCCATTATATATGCAAATATGAAAAAAGTAAAGAAATTTCTAAAAAATTCTTTACTTTTTACTTTACTATTAATTTTCTTCTTTATATATTTTTAGTTTAATTAGAACACTATATATTTTAGAACCAAATGGGATCATCATAATGTCTTCTTTTCTTAATATTTTTAAAGCAAATATTAAAACTATGTAAATTAATGCTCCAAATATTATTGAAAGAATTGTGCTTATGCTCATTCTAACTATATTATTTAATGCTTGGTTTATTAAATAGGTACTCACTCCCATAATCACAGAGGCAATTATAGGTGCAATTATCATTCTTCCACATTTAAAATGTAATTTTATATTTTTTTGTAATGCAACAATACATATTAGAAATGCTACAAATTGACAAATTACTGTACTTATTCCAGCACCCATTATTTCAATTTTTGGATTACTAATTAAAACTATATTTAATACAAATTTTATTATTATTCCAATTATTAATGATATTGCAGGTATATATGTTTTGTTTAATCCATATAGTCCACCATTAACAGTTTGATTTAATGCAATAAATATCATTGCAATTGCATATACCATTAATACTTCTGCTCCATCACTTGCTGTTGGGTAAATTAAGCTTAATATTGGTTGTGCCAAAGATATAAAACCTACTGCACATGGAAGTACTATTAATAGTGAAGCAAACATTGAAAACGTCATTCTTTTTGATGCTGTTTTCATGTCTTTTTGAGCAATTGCTCCAGAAATTGCTGGTACTAATGCTGTTGAAAAAGCAACATTCACAGCAATTGGTAAATTTACTAATGTGTCTACCTTAGATAGTATTCCATTTTTACTCATTGCTAAAGCTTCTAATTGTTCTTTTACTGGGTACATATTTGCAAATGCTGTTTGAATGCACCTGCTTACTGTTGCAGTATCTATAAGTGGGCTAACTACTGATATTATTGAACTAATTGTAACAGGTACTGAAATTATTAATATTTTTTTCAATAATTTCATTGCTGTTAGTTCATCTTCTTCAGACTTTTGATTTGGTTCTATTTTTATTTTCTTTCTTTTGTAATATATAATTAAGTAAACAAATGTAAGTATTATAGCTAATGTAGTTGAAAGATTTCCTCCTGCTGCCATAATATATGGCTCTCTTCCAAGTAGCGCATAAACAAATGTTATAGATAATACACAATTAAAAAATTGCTCTATTATTTGAGAATAGCTTGTTGGTTTCATATCATTAAGTCCTGCAAAGTATCCTCTAAATACTGCAGATGCTGAAACAAATGCTATTGCAGGTGCAAGTACTTGCATAACATATTTAGTATCTGCAACATCATACATTGCAATTGCTATATATTCTGCTCCAAAAAACAATCCAAAAGATAATACTATTCCTATTCCTACAAAGAATGCCATACATATTTTAAATATTCTTTGTGCTCCTTTATTATCTCCTTTTGCTATTCTTTCTGATACTAATTTAGATACAACACTTGGTATTCCTATTGATGATAGCGCAAGCAATAATGAATATATTTGATATCCTGCCGAGTAATACCCAAGTCCAGTATCTCCAAATCCCTCAAAGTTAGTTATTACAAATTTGTATACTAGTCCTAATACCTTTACCATTATTTGTGCAAACATTAATATTAGCACATTTTGCATAAAGGATGATCTTTTTTTCGTTTCTTTTTGTTCCATTTGATTCCTTTCTGTTGTTTTTTATTATGCCACTATAACTTTTCAATAGTTTATTTTTCAAAGTTAAATTTGGGCATCATTCCTATTTTTTCTGGTGTATGAACTGGCAATTGATATATGTCATGTCCGTGGAAATTCATTTGCTTCAACAAATAAAGGTCCTTCTGGTGTAAATGCAACATCCCAACCAACATAACCCATTTCAGGTATTTCTTGGCATGCTTTTTTACAAAGTTCAATTGCCTCATTCCAATATGGAAACTTAAATCCCTTTATAGTTTCACCTGTTTGAGGATGTTTTTCATATACATTTTTTTGTTTATCTATTGCAAGTTGTGTTACAGTTCCAGTTTTTTCATCCACTGGTGCAACCATTCCTCCACTATTAAAGTTATCTACACACTTTCCGTTATTTCCAATTCTAAAGTATGCACATATAATATGTGGCTCCAATTTTACATTTTTTCTTTGCTCTTTTGGTATAGTTAGAAGAGATTTTCCATCTTCAGTTGTAACTACTGTTACTATTCTTACAGTATTTATTGCATTTGGATATATTTTCGCTACTTCAGGATGTTGTTTTATTACCTCTTCTAGTTCAAAGTTGTGTCCTTCTTTACTTAAGTAATCATATAATTCATCTAAAGATTTATAGTCTGAAGTATTAATTTTTTCTATTCCTTTACCACATCCACCATCAATTGGTTTTGCCATAAATGTAGAATGTTTTTCTAAAAATTTTATTACATCTTCTTTTGGCACTCCATTTACTTTTATCCAATCTCTTTTTAAATATTTATTAAATGTACTATTAAACTCATCTTTATTTTGAAAATAATGAAGTGCATCCATATCACAGTATTTTGTTACAAAGTTATTATTTCTTCCTCTTGTTAAATATGTATCTCTTTGTTCATCTGTTAAATTATACATTTCAAATAAATCATAGTCCATATATCCAGCGCCATAACGCCTTGCACATTTTTGCATGTCTAAAAATATTTTTAATTTTGACATTTTAGTTTTGCTATGTATTGAATTAATTTTTTCAAACATAGCTTTTTTATCCATAGTTTTTAATCTTTTTAAAATATATATAATATTTCTCATTAAGTTCTCCCATATAAAAAGTATATAATCTTTTACGATTATATACTATTTAATAATTATATTGCAAGTTTTTTATTAAAGTTGTATTTGTTTAAAGTTTTTAAATTAATATAAATTCAATTTTTTAAAGTACATATAATTAATTTCTTCTTTACCACTTTATTGGTTCAGTTATATATATTTGTCCTTCATATTCAATTCCATCTTTTACTAATATAAATGTTTGAGTTGTTTCAAGAAGTTCTTTACTGTCTCCCATCTTTCCTTCTCTGATAAGGCCAGTACAAGTATTATAGCATTCCGCACTAAAGCAATTTTCTCCTTTATCTGTAGTTTTGAAATCAGCTTTACTTATTTCTATTTTTTTTCCTTTGTATATTATATATGCATTTTCAAAATCAACATTTTTATCATGTACTCCGTCACTTAGCATAACTAATGTGTAATTGTATTTAGTTACAGTACTTGTTACTTTATATCTCATTATTGCTGTTTTATCAATATTTGTTACTTCTACTTTTTTATAATATGTTTTTCCCATTATTAAATCTTGTACTTTAAAAGTATATGTTCCATTTTCGGTTGCTATATATGTGTCAGATATTTGCTCATTCGGATTTATTACAGAATATCCTTTTATCTCTCCAGTATTTTCATCTCCATATAAAATTTCAAGTTGTTCTCCTAGTATTGCTTCAACATTAGTAAGTCCATCAACATTTTTTACGCTCTGTACCCAATTCCAAAAAGCATTCTCTGTTTCCTCTGCAATAATTTTATTGTTTTTCATCCACTTAAGAACATCTTCAAATGTTTGGCAGTTTGCAGTAGGATCTTCTTTATTAATAAATGGTACCATATTTTCCTTTAGCATTTCTTTTTTTCTTTCATCACTTAGTGATTTTAAATATTTAATCAATTCTTCTTTTGTTTTTATATTTGTTATACCTTTCACTGATTTCACTTTTAAGTTAACTGCTCTGGATTTTTCTTTTTCTGGTGTTTTACTTATTACTATTTCTACATCACTATAGCTTATTTCCTTTACAATGGTTCCATCTTTTTTCTTTATTATTATTTTTTCTTGCTCTCTATCAATTTCATCTTCTGTAACTAACTTTTTGCTAATTAAATCTTCTAGCATTTTGTCTGCTGTTTCTTTTTGTTTATTTATTGATGAATTTATAAAATTACTTTGTTTCCAATTTGCAACTACTTCTTCTACTTGTGCAGCTCTTATTTTTAGTCCTGAATCTTGTGCTTTTTCTATGAGTCCACTGTCACTAAATAGTACATTTGTTGATACTCCTGCTAATATTAATAATACTACTATTGTTACCACTAGTGCTATTAAAGTAATACCTTTTTCTTTTTTTAGTTTCATATTCACTTTTCCTCCCTTTATTTAACACGCAAAAGGACAAACTGTTTTTGCTTACAGTCTGCCTTGTTTTCATTGTCAATAAAGCTAAAAATTTTAGCTTGCTTATTTATTAGAATGTAGTTTTCTCCTACAACCATAAGGTTTTTAGTTTTCATTTTATACGTGCCTCTTTCTATTTTTCATTTGAGTTTTCTCTTTAATTATAATAGCATATCTCTTTTACTTTTTAATCTTTTTGTAGCTATTATATAATTTCACAAATTTTCTTTGCATCTAATTCCACAGATGTTTCGTCACCTGTATTCATATTTTTAATTTTTACTGTGTTAGTATTGATTTCATCTTCACCAATAACAACAACATAAGGGATTTTCAATTTATCAGCATATTTAAGTTTTGCTTTTAACTTTTTATCATTTAAATATACTTCTGTATTTATTCCTTCTTTACGTAAGTTACTTGCTAATTGAATAGCTACAGTCATATCTTCTAACATTGGTATTATTAGAATGTCTGACATTGAGTATTTGTCTGATTTTATAAGTTGCAACTCATTTAATTTATAAAATAATCTTGTTAGCCCAATTGAAATTCCAACACCTGGTAGTTTTTGATCTGTATAATATCCTGCTAAGTTTTCATATCTTCCTCCAGAACATACACTTCCAATCTCTTTATAATCATTTAAAAATGTTTCATATACTGTTCCTGTGTAGTAGTCTAAACCTCTTGCAATAGTTAAATCTATTTTAAAATGTGTATCTGGCACACCAAATACTCTGATATATTTTACTACTTGTTCTAATTCAGCTAATCCTTCTACAAACATTTCTTCTTTTATGCCCAATTCTTTTAATTTAGCAATCTTCTCATCTGTTGTTCCATCGATTTCAATAAATTTTAAAATTCTATCTATTGCTTGTTCATCAACACCTATTTCTTTTAGCTCTAATATTACATTTTCTTTTCCTATTTTAGCAAGTTTATCAATAGTTCTCATTATATCAACTGCATTTGGTTCTTGATTCACTTCTCTGAACAAACCATTTAATACTTTTCTATTATTTATGCAAATAGTAAAGTCATTAAATCCTAAATCTGATATTAGGTTATATATAACACTTGGAATTTCCGCATCGTTTACTATTCCAAGTTCTCCATCTCCAATAATATCAATATCGCACTGATAAAACTCACGAAATCTACCTTTTTGTGTTTTTTCTCCTCTATATACTTTTCCTATTTGATATCTTCTAAATGGGAAACTTAAATTTCCATAGTTTTTAGCTACATATTTTGCAAGAGGTACTGTTAAATCAAATCTCATTGATATGTCTGTATCTCCTTTTGTGAAGCGGTAAATTTGTTTTTCGGTTTCTCCACCAGCTTTTGCCAATAACACTTCTGATAATTCTAGTATAGGTGTATCTAGTGGTAAAAAGCCAAAACGTTGATATGTTTTTTCTATTTTTTGTTTCATTTGTTCAAACAATATTTGTTCATTTGGCAACAATTCCATAAATCCTGCCAATGTTCTTGGTTCTGTAATCACATTCATCTTTCCTTTCTTTTTATTCTTCTCTTGGTTTTAACTCATCATAAATCGGTCTTTCTTCTTTTATCATTGTAGGCTTTCCATGTCCGTGGATACACTATTGTATCATCTGGTAACTTTAGCAGTTTTTCAGTTATTGAATTAATAATATCATCAAAGCTACTTGTTGGTAAGTCCGTTCTTCCCCATGTTCCATAAAACAATGTATCACCAGAAAATAACAACTTTTCTTGTTCACAATATAGTGAACTGCTTCCAGATGTATGCCCAGGAGTATGAATAACTCTAAATTCTATATCTCCAATATGTATTGTATCATTGTCATCTACTATAGAATCTGGTTCTAAATTAATATCTTCCATTCCAACATATTCTGTTAAACTAATATTCTTATTGCTTAGTCCTTCTGCATCTATTCTATGTATTAAAATTTTTCCACCTTTTTTATCTTTTAGTTCTATTAAAGCTCCAATATGATCACCATGGCAATGTGTTAAATATATGTATTTTAGTTTTGCCTGTAGTATGTCTAGCATTTCAATAATTTTTTCTGCTTCTCCACCTGGATCTATAACCATAGCTTCTTTTGTATTTTCATCTTGAACAATATAACAATTTGTAAGTTCGCAAATTGTTCCACTGTTAACTCTTAACTGCTTTAGTATCATCACTATTTTTCCTTTCCGTACTTTGCTGATTATTTTTAAAATCACTCTACTTCTTTCTCTTAACTTCGTACACACTATCAACTTTTCTAATCTGTTTTAATATTTTATTCAATTCATCAATATTTTCTACTTCTACTGTTACTTCTGTTATTGAAATTTTTTCTTTATTTGCTCTTGAAGTTACTGCTAGTAATTTACTTTTTGTTCCTTCGATTTCTCTAATAATATCTGCTAATAATCCGCTTCTTTCATTACCAAATATTTCGATATCAACACTATATCTAGTTTTTTCTGCTTCATACCAATAAACATCTATCATTCTGTTTTCTTCAGATAATAAATTGTTTACATTTACGCAATCCTTTCTATGTACTGATACTCCTCTTCCTTTTGTAATGTATCCTACAATTTCATCTCCAGGAACAGGGTTGCAACATTTTGATAATTTTACTAAGCAGTTATCTATTCCTTTAACAATAATTCCTGTTTTTGATGGTTTTGGCTTATATGCTCTTCCTTTTGAAAGTTCCTCTAATTTTTCATCTAAGTTTTCTGTTTGATGGTCCTTTTTGTACTCTTCTAGCATTCTAGCAACAATTTTTCCAGAAGATATTGCACCAAATCCAACACTTGCGTACATTTCATCTAATTCAGAATATTTATATCTATCTAATGCTGCTTGCATATATTCTGGTTTAGCAAGTTCTGCATGTGTCATTCCAATTTTCTTTATTTCTTTTTCGATTAAGTCTTTACCTTTTACAATATTTTCTTCTCTGTCATTCTTTTTAAACCATGCCAAAATTTTGCTCTTAGCTGTTGAACTTTTAATAAATTTGAGCCAATCTCTACTAGGTCCTTTTGATTGATCTGAAGTTATAATCTCGACAATATCACCATTTTTTAATTGAGTTACTATTGGCATCATTTTACTATTTATTTTAGCCCCTGTCATGTGATTACCTATTTCAGCATGTATATAATATGCAAAGTCAATTGGTATACTACCTTTAGGAAGTGCAATAATTTTTCCTTTTGGAGTAAACACATATACTTCGTCTTCAAAAAGTTCTGTTTTTAATGTATTTAAAAACTCATCTGGGTCTTGCATATCTTTTTGCCACTCTAATGTTTCACGAAGCCATGAAAGTTTATCTTCTTCAACCTTTACATTAGCTTTTTTATTTCCCATAAAGCTAGCCTCTTTGTATGCCCAGTGAGCAGCAATACCATATTCAGCTATACGGTGCATGTCCCATGTACGAATTTGGACTTCAAAAGGTGTTCCTTTTGGTCCTATTAACGTAGTATGCAATGATTGATACATATTAGGTTTTGGTACTGAAATATAATCCTTAAATCTTCCTGGCATTGGATTATATAGCTCATGTACTATTCCTAAAACTGCATAGCAATCTTTGATTGAATTAACTATTACTCTAAGAGCAAATAAGTCATATACTTGATCTAGTGTAATATTATCTCTTTTTATTTTACGGTAAATACTATATAAATGCTTAGCTCTACCTGTAATTTCAGCTTCAATATGTTGTTTTTTTACTGCCACCCTTATTTGGTCCATAATCATATCAATGAATTTTAAACGTTCTTCTCTTTTACGATCAATTCCTTCTACTAATTCACGATAATCTTCTGGATATAAATATTTAAATGATAAATCTTCTAATTCCCATTTTAAAGAATACATACCTAAACGGTTAGCAAGTGGCGCATATAGTTCCATGGTTTCATTTGCATTTGCAATTTGTCTATCACGAGTCAAATATTTTAATGTTCTCATATTATGCAATCTATCTGCAAGTTTTATTAATATAACTCTTATATCCTTACCCATTGCTAAGAACATTTTTCTATAATTTTCTACTTGTTGTTCTTCCATGCTTGCATATTTTAATTTACTTAGTTTTGTTACACCATCAACTAATTCTGCAATTTCTTTTCCAAATTCATTTTCTAAGTCTTGTTTAGTTATATCAGTATCTTCTACAACATCATGTAAAAGTGCAGCACAAATTGTGCTATCATCTAATCCTAATGTTGATAATATATATGCAACTTGTACTGGATGAATAATATATGGTTCACCCGATTTTCTTAATTGCCCTTCGTGATGTGCTTTTGCATAATTGTATACTTTTCTTATAAGTTTACTATCTGATTTTCTATTATTTTTTTTAGTTGTAGTTATTACATCCTCTATTGTTATTTCTTTTATTTCTGACATATATTATTCACTCCTCTCTTTTTAGTTAAATTGTTTTTCTTATATCTTTTAAGTTGATTTGTATATTTTCATTGTCGCCAAAATCATTAATTTCTAAACTTCCAACAACGTCAACTCTATCTCCTATTAAATATTGTTCTGCTATATTTCCCATGTTAAATCCAATAGCATCTGCAATATAATTATCAATTCCTAATTTTAGTTTTATGTGTTTGCCTTCTGATAAAGTACGTATTGATTGTATTTTCATATTTTTAATTAAGAATAATGGCATTTTGTTAGCCTCACCATAAGGTTCTAATAGTTTTAAATCTCTTATATCTTGGATGTTTATTTTTCTTAAATCTATTTCTTTATCAATTTTTATAATTGGTATTATATCATTAATATGGCTATTTTGAACATATTCTTCAAATTCTTTCTTAAATTTTTCAAAATTTTCTTTTTTTACATTTATTCCTATTGCCATACTATGTCCACCAAATTTTTCTACATAAGTATTGCAATTCATAACAGCATCGTGTAAGTCAAACCCTGGTATACTTCTTCCAGAGCCCTTGCCTTCTTCTCCTTCAAAACATATTAAAATGCTTGGCTTAAAATATATGTCTGTGACCTTTGAAGCCACAATTCCTATAATTCCGTGATGCCATCCTTCTTTTCCAAGTATAATACATGGCACATCTTTATTTTCTTCCTCAATTTCTTGTATTGCTTGTTTAAATATTTGTTTTTCAGTTTCTTGTCTTTCTATATTGTACTGATTTAATCTTTCACTAATTTGCTTTGCTTCTTGTATATTATTTGTTAAAAATAATTCTAATGCTTCTTTTTCTTCTCCCATTCTTCCACAAGCATTTATTCTTGGAGCAATTCCAAAAGAAATTGTAGTAGAATTTATTTCCTTATAACCTGTAGATTCAAGTAAAGTTTTTAATCCAATATTTCTAGTTTTTTCAACTAGTTTAAGTCCTAGTTTTGTTATAACTCTATTTTCATCTATTAATGGTACAATATCTGAAATTGTACCGACACAAACAATATCTAAGTATTTTAAATATTCTTTTGCTTCTAAATTTAATTTTAGTGAAATTGATTGTATAAGTTTAAATACAACTCCAACTCCGGCTAATTGATTAAATGGATATTTATTGTCTTTTCTTTTTGCATCCACAACAGCTAAGCAATCTGGAATTATTTCTCCTGGTTCATGGTGATCTGTAACTATTACTTCCATTCCAAGTTCTTTTGCATATTCAATTTCTTCTATACATGATATTCCACAATCAACAGTAATTATTAAAGTATATCCTTGTTCTGAAATATTTTTTACAGCTTCTTTATTTAGTCCATAGCCCTCATTTAATCTATTAGGTATATATTCTCCTGTTTTAAGACCTTGTTCTTCTAAGAATTTCTTAAGTACTGTTACACTAGTTATACCATCTACATCATAGTCTCCATATATAATAATTTTTTCTTTATTTTGTATTGCTATTAATATTCTTTCAACAGCTTTCTCCATGTCAGGCATCAAAAATGGGTCATGAAAATCATCTCTTGTAGGATTTAAAAACTCTCTTATTTCATCTTTACTAATGATTTTTTTACTTGCAAGTATACTACCAATTAATTGGCTTAAGTTATTTTCTTCACATATTTTATTTATATCTTCTTCATTGATTTTACATATTTCCCATTTTTTATTCATTACTTTCTCCTATATATTATACAATTTGTAATATTGTACAACAAAATGTGCAAATTTAAAAGAGATAGCAATGAAATTTGAAAAAAAATTACAGAAATATTAATATTTCTATAATTTTTACTTAGAATATCATGCAAGCAATTAAATAAATTATTAATTTTATAAACTGATTTGCTATTAACGAATAGTTACTTAATTTTATTCCTATAGTATTTATAATTTTATAATTGTCAAATATTGCTTTTTGCTCTTCATTAGTTAAAGTATTTTTTTGCTGTATATATTTCTCAGCTAGTACTGGTGCTTTTATCATTGCATCCATTTCTAAATATGATCTAATAGTATATTGAATAAATCCTAAAATTATAAAACCAAATCCTATATAAATTTTGCATGGATTCAGTTTAAAAATGGTTAAAATAATTATAGATATAAAATAAATTATGTATAAATTTGACAATATAAAATTAAAAATTAAGGTCCTTCTATTTTGAACAGAATGTAAGCATTCGTGTGCAATAGTTTGTACACGAGTAAATGTATTTTTTATATTAGCAATTATAATTGAATTGGATATTGCAATATATAAACTTGCTTGATTTCCTTCATTTTCTTTCACATTTACATTTTCATTTCCTAATATTTTTAAAATATCGTTACATATTTCTCTATTTTCCGGTAATTTATTTGTTATCTCATTTAGTTTTTTATCAAAGCCTAGCTCTTTTAAGAGTTTTATATCTTTTATTCTGATTCCCCACACAAATTTTAAAACTGCTAAATTTATTAAGCTTATACATATTATTAAGATATATTCCATATTTGACCTCCTTATTTTACTCATAAAAGCATTTAAAAAATCGTCAAAAAAGCTCTTTAGAGCTTCCTTAACGACTTTTACTCTTTTGAATATTTTTATAATACATCTTTTATTGCTTCTGCAATTATTTTGTTAACATCTGCAATCATTATATTGAATTTTACTTCTAAATCAAAATATTCTTTAATATCTTTGTTTTCTACTAATGTTTTATACATTTCTTCTAATTTTTTGTTTTTTTCTTCGTCTTTTTGTTCACCTGTATATGCCATTAATTGTACTTCATATCTTAATTTTTCAAATTCTTCTACTTTTTGCTTTTTTTCAGAATCATTTTGTATTTCGTCTTTTCTTTTTTTGTATAATTTATATTCTTCCGAATCTCTTATCTCTTGTGCTAGTTTATTAGCTGTATCATATACTTGCATAGCTGACTTTGCTCCTTCCTAACTTTCTATGCATAAGCATGTTTTTTCTGAAAACTAAGTAAATTTGTAATCTCTGTTTCAGAATTGTTAGCTTTTTTAGCTTTTTGGGCATTTTCTTGTGCAATTTCTTGTTTTTGTTTTTCTGCAACTGTTTTACAAATAGCTTTTTCATATATATAATGTGTATCTTGTGCAATTTTATTCCAATTAAATTCTTCTTTAACTTTTTGTTTTGCTTTTTTTGCCATTGCTGCTGCTAATTGTTTATCATACAATACTGTTAGTACAGAGTCTGCAATTGAATTTGGATTTCCAGCATAGCTTTTCATTCCATTTATTCCATGGTCTACTATTTCGTCTAGTCCACCAATGTCAGAAACAACAGTTGGAACTCCTGCCAACATTCCTTCTAGTGCTACTATTCCAAATGGTTCATAAGTGCTTGGAAATACTGCTACATCAGCACATTTATATATTTTTTGTACTTGTTTTGCATTTAAGTAACCTGTAAAATAAATTTTATTTGCTATTCCCATTGCTTCTGCTTGTGTTTTTAAATCATCAAGCATTCCACCTTTTCCAGCAATTACAAGTTTTACATCATTATATCCTTGTATTATTTTTGGCATTGCAGAAATTAAATGTTGAATTCCTTTTTCATAAACTAATCTTCCAACATATAAAATAATTTTTTCATTATCCATTGCATATTGTCTTCTGAATTCATAATCTCTTTCAATTCCATTAAAGTTTGTTAAGTTTATTCCATTTGGAACTACATTTATTTTATCAAAAGGAAGTCCAAATAAGCTTTGTACATGTCCTTTCATAAAGTTACTATTAACTATTACTTCTGTTGCTTCATAAGTTAATAGCCATTCTGTATCATTTATATATCTTTGTGAATCATTATGTATTCCAGAATTTCTTCCAGATTCTGTTGCATGTATAGTTGCTACCAATGGTATTCCATAAGATTGTTTTAGAGTTTTTGCACTAGAAGCAACTAGCCAATCATGTGCATGTATTACGTCAAATTTTCCGTTTTTATTTATAAGCTCGGCAGCTTTAGCAACCATATTAAAGTTTAGTTGTAATGTCCAGTCTATAAAACTATTAGGATGTATCATATAGTTTTCTACACGATATACTTCAACTCCTTTATCATTTTCATATTCTGGCAAGTCTCCTTCTTTATATGTAATTACAGTTACTTCATGGCCATCTTTTATTAATCTTTTTGATAAGTCATGTACTACTCTTGCAATTCCTCCTACAATTCTTGGTGGATATTCCCAAGTTAGCATTAATATTTTCATCAAAAAATTAACCCCTTTCTATTTTTATCTTTTGGTTTTTACATTTTTCTTTCAATTATTGTATATAATTTTACAACAAAAGTAAACATTTTTTTACAAAATTATTTAATATTTTTTTACCATTATCTCTTGAATTTATTTGCATTTTGATATAATATAATATAGATATAAATGTTCGAGATATAAACGGAGGATAAGATGCCAAGAAAAGCTAAAGAAGAAATAATTGAAGAGAAAAAAAAGGTTTCAAAAAAAGCTAATACTAAAACTACTAAGAGCACTAAAACTACTAAAACTACTGCCAAAGCAACTTCTTCAAAAAAGAAAACTAGTAGTACTAAAAAAGCAGCCACTACTTCTACTAAGAAAACTAGTGCTAAGAAAACCCCTGTAAGAAAATCATCAACTAAAAAGAAACCTATTATTGAATATTACGATTTACCAAACTTATATAATCAAACAATTGTAAAAATATTAGCTCAAACTCCTACTATTCTTTTTGTATATTGGGATATTTCTGCAGAAGATAGAATCAACTATATAAATAAATATGGAGAAGACTTTTTTAATAATACTGTACCTTACCTAACAGTTACTAATCAAACAAAAAATTATTCTTTTGAAGTAGAAATTAATGACTTTGCTAATAGTTGGTATATACATATTCCAGATAGTGATTGTAAATATGATGTTGTTTTATTCAGAAAACCTAAAGATAACACTTCAAATCATGAAACTATTTTCATAACATCTTCAAATGATTTGCAAACTCCTAATGACCATATTTTATTTGATAGTTTAGGTAAAACAATATTTTTTAAAAACATAAAAAATAATCAAATCGAATCAAAAGATGTATCTTCTTTATCGTTTATGAAAAATGTTGGTAGAATTTACAATATTTATGATTTATATAAAGAAATTTATAAAAATGAATTGTCAGAAAACAAATTAGATACAGATTTAACTTCTTCTAAAATGTCTTCTTAAAAATATATAGATTGGAGAATTTCTCATGAATAAAGAAAAAGGTTATGTTAGTTTCATATTGCATGCTCATTTACCTTTTATACACCATCCAGAGAGTGAAGACTATTTAGAAGAGCAATGGTTATATGAAGCTATTTCAGAAACATATTTACCTTTATTAACAAATTTCACAAAATTAGAGAAGGAGAAAGTTGACTTTAGAATTACAATGTCACTTACTCCTCCTCTTTTAAATATGTTTGATAATAAGCTTTTACAAAAAAGATATATAAAATATTTAAACACACATATTGAACTTGCTAAAAAAGAAATAGAAAGAACAAAAGGTAATCCAAAAGAAAATGAACTCTCTAAGTATTATTTAAATCGTTATTCTAATGATTTACATTTATTTAGAGATGTATACAATTGTAATTTAATTCAAGGATTTAAGCATTTTCAAGATATAGGTGTTTTAGAAATTATTACTTGTGGCGCAACTCACGGCTATTTTCCTATATTATATGTAAATGAAAAAACTGTAAGAGCTCAAATTGCTGTTGGTGTTCAAACTTATAAAAAATATTTTGGTAAAAATCCTAATGGAATATGGCTTCCTGAATGTGGTTATATTCCAGAAGCAGACAAATATTTAAAAGAATTTGGTATTAAATATATAATTACAGAAACTCATGGTATTTTATATGCCAACCCTACTCCTGTCTTTGGAACTTTTGCTCCAATTGTTTCGCCTGAAGGAATTGTTGCTTTTGGTAGGGATATTGAATCATCAAGGCAAGTATGGAGCTCAATAAATGGTTACCCTGGTGACTTTAATTATAGAGAATTTTATAGAGATATTGGTTATGATGCTCCTTATGATTATATAAAGCCTTATATTGCTTCAAATGGAGTTAGAGTTCATACTGGTATTAAATATTATAGAATTACCGGTAAAGATTGTGGAAAAGACTATTATAACTTGCAATGGGCTCAAGACAGTATTGAAAAACAAGCTGGTCACTTTTTTGATAGTAGAGTTAAACAAATTAATGAATTGTCTAAACTAACATCTAACCCTCCTATTATTACATGTCCTTATGACGCTGAATTATACGGTCATTGGTGGTATGAAGGTCCTGATTGGTTATATGTTTTATTTAAAAAAGTTTATTATGACAACTGTAATTTTAAGTTAATCACACCAAGCGAATATATTGATAAATATCCTTCTATGCAAGTATGTACTCCTTGTCGTTCTAGTTGGGGTGCTAATGGTTATAGCGAAGTTTGGCTAAATCAAACAAATGATTATGCCCATAAATACTTGCATGATATTGGAAATAAAATGGTTGAACTTGCAAATAAATTTCCAGATGAAAAGGATAAATTAAAAAAGAAAATATTGAATCAATGTGCTAGAGAAGTATTGTTAGCTCAAAGCAGTGACTGGTTATTTATTATTACAAACGGTACAATGGTAGATTATGCTAAAAAGCGTATTAAAGATCATGTTGGTAGGTTTAACAGGTTATATGATGGTCTAGTAAATGATAAGATTGATGAAGATTATCTTGAATTTTTGAAAGATGTTTCTAAAAAAGATTGTATATTCCCTGAAATTAACTATATGATTTATAAATAGAAAAAGCCAATGGAAATTTCCATTGGCATATTTTTTACTTATTTAAGTGTTCATTTGTTTCTTTTGTTTCATTATATCTTTCAATAAAATATAATGGCCTATGTTTGCTTTCATTAAATGTTCTTCCTAAATACTCACCAATAATTCCTAAGAAAATTAGTTGTATTCCACCTAAGAATAATATAACTACCATTAAAGATGCATAACCTGGTACATCAATTCCTGTAGCCAAGGTTTTTATTATTATATATATCATATATATAAACGCAACTCCAGATATCATTATTCCTAAAATTGCTGCCCATCTTAATGGTGATGTTGTGAATGATGTAATACCATCAATTGATAAATCTATAAGTTTTCCATAGTTCCATTTAGTTTGACCTGCTGCTCTTGGATCTCTATCATACAATATTTCCTTTTTATTGTATCCAATTATACTAAATAAACCTTTAGTATATCTTTGATTTTCTCTCATTGATTTCAATGCTTCTACACAACGTCTGTCAAGTAATCTAAAATCTCCAGTATCTTTTTGTATTTCAATTCTAGTGAAGCCTTGTAATACTTTATAATACATTTTTGAAGTAAATTTTTTAAGCCATGTTTCTCCTTCTCTAGATTTTCTTTTAGCATATACATCATCATAGCCCTCTTCCCAATATTTTATCATCTCAGGAATTAACTCAGGTGGATCTTGCAAGTCTGCATCTATTATTACTACTGCATCTCCCTTGCAATAATCTAATCCTGCTATCATTGCTATTTCTTTTCCAAAGTTTCTAGATAAGTTTAAATAGCAAAATCTTTTGTCTTTTTCTCTTAATTCTTGCATGATTTCAAAAGTCTTGTCTTTACTTCCATCATTAACTAATAATATTTCAAAATCATAGCCTGTGTTTTCATTTATTAGTTTTACTAGTCTATCATATAATAAGTGTAAAACTTCTTGTTCATTATATGCTGGTACTAATATTGTAATTAGCTTTTTCTTTTCTTGTTCCATAATAACCTCCATTATTTTGATAATATATTTATATCACATATTTTCAAAATAGTAAATAGGGTACTATGTTTTCACTATCAACTCACTTACGTATTATTTGAGAACTATTTAATATTTTATATGTTTTACATATTTCACAATCTTTGCATATAAAAATTCGTCCATCAAAAATCAATTTCAATGTATTTATAAACTCATCTTCATCGTCAATTAAATGTATTTCAATTTTTTCAGGCAATAATGTCAATAAAGTATTTAATGCAAAATCGTTTGATGAAAAAGATATATCTGATAAATATTTTGCATTATATATATTTTCGGATACTGATACTATATTCTTCTTCTCGTCTAATAAAATAGATTCGCCATTTATATAAATTAAATGTAATAATTTATATTGTGTTGGCTTTGAATCTACATATACTTTAAGTAAACTTATAAATTCCTTATATTCTTTTTCTATTATAAATTGATTTACTGCATAATCTATTATATTGTCTAAATGACTTATATAATTTTTTAACCTAAAGTATATGAATCCTTCTAATATCATACTTTTATTTTGTTTTAAATATTCTTTAACATCTTTGTTTTCAGATATATATTTAATACATTCTTCTGGCTCAATTATTTGAATACTATTTTCTAATATTTTTATTTTTTCATATTCGTCAAAATAAAAATAGTTATAATTTATTAATTGCTTCAAAATTTTCTCT
>OGPJ01000958.1_pt1 | contig 21345 bp, 20 predicted proteins | sample 1552831 | NCBI WGS metagenome assembly OGPJ01 (sample SAMEA2579914, study PRJEB22360) | human gut metagenome | biome: human gut; feature: human-associated habitat; material: faeces | place: Denmark | collected 2008/2010
ATTTCTATGCAATCTGCCGAAAAATCTGACTACGCATCTTACGCACAAGCTTTATGCAGTGTTTCCTTTGTATTTTCAAAATGGCTGGGGAATGCATCAGAATAAGTCCCTGAAAGGACAGCAATCCACGGAAAAAATTACCCAACAACCTCTTTCGCAACGGCGACAGTTTCCATGGCATCTTTTGCATAGAAGTCTGCCCCGATCTTCTCGGCATAGTCCGCAGTCAGAACTGCACCGCCGACAACGATCTTGCAGTCCGGACAAGACTGCTTCACCAGCTGAATGGTTTCTTCCATGGCTCCCAGCGTGGTGGTCATCAGTGCCGACAGTCCCACCAGCTTTACGCCGTGTTCCTTTGCGGTGTCTGCCACCAGCTGGCATGGCACATCACGCCCCAAGTCCAGCACGGTGTAGCCGTAATTTTCCAGAAGCACCCGTACAATATTCTTGCCGATGTCGTGAATATCGCCCTTGACAGTGGCGAGAACGATCTCACCGCGGCTAACCGGAGCCGCATTGCGTTCGATCAGGGTAGTCTTGATGACTTCGAATGCCGCCTGTGCCACGCTGGCAGTCTGAATCAGCTGGGGCAGGAAGATCTTTCCCTGTTCAAACAGCTTTCCGGCACTGTCCAGTGCGGGGATCAGAATTTCGTTGACCACTTCCATGGCATCTGTGGTTTCCAGCAGCTGGGCAGTGATTTTTGCCCCCTCGTTTTTCAGTCCGTGGGACATGGCATAGGGCAGGTCTAACGTTTCCGGAGCCTTTTCTGCGGCGGGCTTCGCCGCAGCAGCAGGCGTTGCGGCTGCTGTGGCAGTGGGCATGTTGGCATACGCTTCTACAAAGGCGGCACAGTTCACGTCAAAGCCGCGGAGTAGCCGGAATGCCCGCACTGCCTCTGCCATAGAAGCAATGTTAGGGTTGATAATGGGCAGATCCAGCCCGTTTTCCAGAGCCATGGTGAGGAATGTGCGGGTGACTGCCTCACGGTTCGGCAGACCAAAGGAGATATTGGACACACCCAGAACGGTTTTCAGTCCCAGTTCCGTCTTGACCCGATGCAGAGCCTCCAGCGTTTCCCTGGCACCGTCCTGTTCGGCAGAAGCCGTCAGAGTCAGGCAGTCAATGTACACGTCCCGTTTCGGAATCCCCAGTGCAGTGGCACGGTCGAGGATCCGCTTGGCAATGGCAAACCGGTCGGCTGCCTTTTTGGGAATGCCGTTTTCGTCCAGCGTCAGCCCGACAACTGCGGCACCGTATTTCTTGACCAGCGGCAGGATATTTTGCAGGGAAGCTTCTTCGCCGTTGACGGAGTTGACAATGGGCTTGCCGTTGTACACCCGCAGAGCCGCCTCCATGACCGCCGGAATGGTGGAGTCCAGCTGCAACGGTGTGCCGCCGATCGACTGCAACGCCTTGACTGTGCGGATCATCATGCCCTTTTCGTCAATGCCCGGCATGCCCACGTTTACGTCCAGCAGGTCGGCACCGGCATCTACCTGCTGTACTGCCTGATCCAAGATGTAGTCCATGTCGTTTGCCTGCAATGCCGCCTTGAACCGTTTTTTGCCGGTGGGGTTGATGCGTTCGCCGATAATGCGTGGCTGGTCGATCAGCACCACTTCGGAAGCGGAGCAGACTGCCGCCGGAATCTCGATGTTTTCCCGCCTGGGAATTTCTGCTTCTTCCAGCAGATCGTATGCGGCTTTGATGTGTTCCGGCGTGGTGCCGCAGCAGCCGCCGTAAACCGTAACGCCCAGCTGTGCAAACTTCACCACTGCCTGTGCGAATTCCGCAGGGTCTACCAGATATTCACCGGTGACCGGATCCGGCAGTCCGGCGTTGGGCTTTACCACCAGCGGCAGCGTGGTCCACTTTGCCATTTCTTCCACAATAGGAAAGAGTTCGTCCGGACCCAGGGAGCAGTTCACGCCCACCGCATTGGCTCCCAGTCCCTCCAGCGTCATTGCCGCAGAAGCGACGGTACAGCCGGTAAAGGTGCGGAGATTCGGCTCAAAGGTCATGGTGCAGATCACCGGCTTGTCGGAGTTTTCCTTTGCTGCCAGCAGTGCCGCCTTGGTTTCGTACAGGTCGGTCATGGTTTCGATGACGATCAGGTCTGCGTCCTGTCCGGCGAGGACTTCTTCACGGAAAATGTCGTAGGCTTCTTCAAATGTGAGTGTGCCCAGCGGTTCCAGAAGCTGTCCGATCGGACCGATGTCCAGAGCCACCTTGGTGTCCGTGCCGGCACAGGCTTTTCTGGCACAGGCAATGCCGGCAGAGATGAGTTCCTGCACGGAATAGCCGGATTTCGCCATTTTGTGCCGGTTTGCTCCGAACGTGTTGGCGTAGATGATATCCGACCCCACAGCCACGAACTGTTTCTGTGCGGCAATGATGCGTTCCGGTTCGGTGATGTTGTACACCTCCGGCAGTGCACCTACGGGCATGCCGCCCTTTTGCAGCATGGAGCCCATGCCGCCGTCTAAGCGAATGAATTTACGATGCGGAAATAGGGAAGAAAGCATAGGAGAGTGTCCTTTCCAGAAAGTGATTCAAGGCAATACCGTACAAAGTCGCCAGACGCTCTTTGTGCGGTATTGCCTCAATATTTTTTTACAATACATGATAATACACATAAATATCCTGATACACGCCGCTTTTCAGCAGAAAGCCGCCGGGGATCACGCCCACACGCTGGAATCCCAGCTTGGTGTACAGCTGAATTGCACGGTCATTGCCCTTGACTACGGCGTTGAAAATCAAAATGCGGTAGCCCAGCTCCCTGGCAGTTTTCAGGGAGTGCTTCACCAGCCCTTCTCCGATTTTTATGCCCCGCATTTTCGAGGAAACGGCATAGCTGGCATTGGCGTGATGTCCGCATCTGCCCACGTTGTTGGGGTGGAGGATATACAGACCGGCAACCTCGCCGTTCACCTTTGCCACGCCGACAAAGTCCTGCTTCCCAAAGAATTCCACGCCGGTTTTGTGGTTCAGTTCGTCTAACTGTGGGAATGCTACGCCGTCATTGACCACCTCGTTCCAGATCTCGATCATGGCATCGACATCGGCTTCGGTATATGGTACGATTTCGTATTCCATAAGATAAGGCTCCTTTTGTTGTCCGGAACATGCTGTATGGATACATGCTCAGATAGCACAATATGGACACAGGTGTCTGTGTCCATGTTGAAAGTAGTTTTTTAAAGGAAACACCGCAAGCAGATTGCGTGCAAAGCCGTCAGGCGGGCTTTATGCAGTGCTTCCTTAACAGTGCGTGCCGCCCTTTCGGAACATACAGGTTTCCCGCATGCGGCAGGTGGCACAGCCTCTTGCCCCTTTTTTCAGCGGGTGATCTGCCAGTCCGATGATCGCGGTCACGGATTTTCGCGGAATGAGAATGTGCTCGGCGGTGACTGTCAGTCCCAGCCGCTTTTCCGCGTCCAGCAGCCGGAGGATTTCCGGCTGGAGAGAAAGCGGCAAATCGCCGTATCCGGGACTGAACCGCCATGTAAAATAAGTGTCCGGCAGCTGCTCCCGAAAGCATTCTTCCGCACGGTTGCAGACCTGTTCAATGCCGGCACTGGCAAGAGCGTCCATTGCCAGCGAACGTGTCATATCAGAGATGCCGGCACGGTGGATCAGCTGATCCGCCTGTCCGGAGAGGGTTGCCGCCATGAGGAGCATGCGGTCGCATTCCGCCAGATGCCGTGCAATGTCCTCACCGGTTAGTTGCATGCCGCCGGCGGAAAGTGTCCCCGCTTCCCGACATAGGGGCAGTACTCGATAGACTACGCGGGGCTGTACCGTCCGGCGAAGCTGCTGCTCGCAGGTGTCCACGACAGTCCGCAGGGTTTCGTCCGGTTCTGCGGGGCAGCCCATATAGCGGAGAGCCTCCTGCTTGTCGATCGCCTCCAGCGGCAGGGTCAGCATTTCGGAGCCGCCTTGATGATGCCGCTTACCGCTTCGCTGATCTTCCGTGCCACATAGGGATTGTTCATGGTGTACAGGTGAATGCCGTCTACGCCGTCGGTGACCAGATCGACGATCTGGTCAATGGCATAGGCAATGCCTGCGTCCTGCAGAGCCTCGGGATTGTTCTCGAACCGCTGTACCATTTTGGTAAACTTTCGGGGCAGGCTGGCACCGCACATGGTGACCATACGCTCGATCTGTTTCCGGTTGGTCACCGGCATGATGCCGGCTTCAATGGGCACGTTGACACCAGCACGGGCTGCCCGATACCGGAAGTCGTAGAAGGAATCGTTGTCGAAAAACAGCTGGGTGATGAGGTGGCTTGCACCGGCATCGACCTTTTCTTTCAGGTGACGGATGTCCGTGTCCATGTTGGGAGCTTCGGGGTGACACTCCGGATAGCAGGCTCCGGCAATGTCGAACCCGCCGAAGCTGCGGATATAGCTGATGAGGTCGGCAGCGTGGACGAAGTCCATTGCCGGCTCCATGCCCTCTACACGGTCGCCCCGGAGAGCCAGCACATTTTCGATGCCGTTTTCCTGAAACTGTTTCAGAATGTTATCGATCTGCTCCTTGGTATAGTGGATACAGGGCAGATGTGCCATCGGCAGTACGCCGTAGTGCTCTTTCAGCCGCCGTGCAATGGCGAGGGTGTTTTCCCCGTTGCCGCTGCCGCCGGCACCAAAGGTCACGCTGATGAAGTCCGGCTTCAGATCCTGTAAGGCTTCCAGCGTGTCATAGACAGTTTCAATGGGAGAAGTTTTCTTCGGCGGAAAAATTTCAAACGAAAAAACGGTTTTTTCGGAAAATAACGATGCGATTTTCATGGTGTTGTCCTTTCTGCGGCAATTTGCGGTATTGCCTATAATGATATTGTTTATATTATAGCATAATTGTAGGTATTTGAGTAGACGGGAAAATCGTATCGCTTGTTATCAATTTTTCCTATGGCAACACCGCACCTTACGCACAAGCTTTGTGCGGTGTTGCCCTATAGCTGATTCGGGTTTGTTTCGGGTTAATCGGCAGCCTGCCGGAACCAGTCCCATTCCTCCGGTGAGTACCGTTCCCGGAGAACTTTTCCATGCTGTGCTTCATAATCCTGCAGCAGCTGCGGTGCTTCTTTCAGAAAATCTTCACCACGTTTGCGGTAGCTTCCGTTTTCGGAGAAAAATCCCATATCCTCATAGCAAAGGGGATAGACCTGTTCCAGAGCAATTTTCTCCGGCGGCAATTGCAGCTGTTTCAACAGCAATTCCCTGCGGATTGCCGGCAGGGTGATGCCGTCTGAGGCAGCTTTTGCTGATTGCCGTACTGGTTGCTCCGGCAGCCAGACATAGCCATTTTTCTGCCGTATCGGAAACTTGGTGCATGCCAATGTGGGATACAGGCGGGCATACCGCCGCAGCTTTTCCTTGGAATCTACTAGCAAAAGCTTGCCGTACTGTGCCGTCAGTTTTTCGAAGTTCGGCTCCGTCAGCGGCTGCGGCTGGTCGCCTAAGGCAGTCGCCGTTTCCCGCAGGAACTGCTCCGCCTGTACGAAAAAGGCATCTCGTTCCAGCTGGGGCAGTGCTGCCAATGCTTCTTTTGCCAGCGGCAGCACAGTAAATACCAGCCGTGTCCCCAGCAGCCAGCACCAGTCCGCAGCTTGTTCCGGAGCACATTGCCGCAGTTGGTCGGCTATGGTTTGCAGCAGCTGCGGCGTGACCTTGCCGGACTCCCACTTCCACGGCAGGAAATCTTTCCCCAGCGGTTCGGGGTATTCCGGCTGGCACAGCTGCATCTCTCCGGAAAAGAGAATCCCCTTTTGCCGGCAGAAACAGAAGTATGCCGCCAGTACCTGCTGCCGATCGTTTTCGTCAGTTCCAAACAGGCGGCACACTTTTCGCTCTGCTGTAAGGGCAATGCCGCCCAGCAGCCGGTTGCATCTCCACAGCAGCCAGCTTTCCGTGCTGCCGTCATCTGCGGAAAAACCGCCGGAAACCGGCTGCAACAGGTACGAAGCAGACCGATTTTCAAAATATAGTATTCCAAACTGAGTTTCCAAGAAAGTGCAAAGCTTTTCATGGGAGAGATCGTGCTTCTTTCGCCTGCCATATTCTTCCCGCCGGAATTGCCCCAGTGCCTCAGTCAGGTCGGCAGCGTCGGAGAGCGTTTTCAAATGATTGACAGAGGGAATTTCGCCGCCCACCCAGCGAAAATCGTGCCGGAGAAACTGCGTTTCCAACATTCTGTTGTACGCATAATCGAAAAATGCGAAGCAGCGGCTTCCCAGAGCCTGTTCCGTATCCCGCCGTCGCTGTCTGCCGGCTTTGGAAAAGTAATAGGCTGCTATTTCCGGAAGCAGTGCCGCATACTTGCCGTGGTAGCGGGTGGAAAGACGGCGAATCGTCCACCCATTTCCTTGCAGCGTGACAGAGGCTGTCCCTTCCGGCAAAAGTGCCGTCATGGTGTAATCGTCGAATCCGTCATCACACCGCTTGATGCAGTCGGAGAGGTATCCTGTAACGAACATCTGCGTTCCCGTGGTTTCCTCCGTGAGAATCGCCGACGGGATCTTCTCCAGCAGCAGGCTGTATTGTTTCAGACAGTGCCACAAAAAATCGATGTCGCAGTACTGCCAGCGATAGGAATATGCCATATCAGATGCTCCAGTCAATTTCCGGCAGCCCGTGTTCTCGCAGGAACGCGTTTGCCTTGGAGAAATGCTTGCAGCCGAAGAAGCCATGATAGGCGGACAGGGGGCTGGGGTGTGCGGCAGTCAGTACCAGATGCTGGGGGTGCTGGATCAGGGTCTTTTTCGCCTTGGCGTTGTTGCCCCAGAGCAGGAACACCACCGGTTCTTCCCGCTGATCCAGCAGTCGGATGACATCATCGGTGAACTGCTCCCAGCCTTTGCCCTTGTGGGAATTCGCCTGTCCGGCACGGACGGTCAATACGGTGTTCAGCAGCAGCACGCCGTGTTTTGCCCAGTTGGTCAGTTCGCCGTGCTTGCCGGTGTTGTCGATGCCCACATCGTCCTTGATCTCCTTGAAGATGTTCACCAGCGACGGCGGCGGAGCCACGCCTTTCCGCACGGAAAAGCTGAGCCCGTGAGCCTGATCGGGGTTGTGATAGGGATCCTGTCCCAGGATCACTGCCCGCACCTGGGAATAGGGGGTATATTTCAGGGCGTTGAAAATATCATACATGCCGGGATAAATGGTCTGGGTGCGGTATTCCGTCAACAGAAACTGCCGCAGGTTCTGGTAGTAGGTCTTGGCGAATTCGCCGTCTAAAATGGTGTCCCAGTCGTTGCCGAAGTGTACCATGTGAGGTTCGTCCTTTCTGTTTGCAAGTCCGGACAGCACTGCACAAAGCCTGTGTGGTGTTGTCTTTCCTTTTGTTTCCTTTTGATTATATCATAAGTATCCCTGAATTGCAACGGCAATTCGAAAAGTTTTGTCCGGTATTTTGGAGAAGTCGCCGAAAAAAGCCCTTTCAAATCGGCAATGTTGTACAAGTTTTGCCGCACCTATTGACTAATTGCGAAAATTGGAATATAATAATAGGTAATTGTCGATCGTGCATTCTGCCGACGGCACAATTTAATATGCGGTACTGGGACAGACAGGACCGCAGCACAGGAGGCTAAATCGTGAGAAAAGTGAAAAAACCTGTTTTCTTCATTGTATTTGCCGTGATCGCTCTGTTTACGCTTTCCACCATATTCGGCGTACATTCGCAGTATGGTGATATTGTCAAGACCTATGTACACGGTGTTGGCGACATTCGTCTTGGAATCGATATTCAAGGCGGCGTAGACGTGACCTTTGAACCGGCGGGCGATGCGGATGCAACGGAGGAACAAATGGACGCAGCACTGGAAACCATCAAGCTGCGTCTGGCAAACCAGAACATCAGCGACAGCGAAACGTATCTGGATTACAAGAGCAACCGTATTATCGTGCGGTATCCGTGGCAGGCGGGCGAAACGGATTTCAATCCGGAGCAGGCTGTCAAGGAACTGGGCGAAACCGCAGAACTGACTTTCCGCAAGGGTACCGATACTTCTACCGATGAAAACGGAGATACCATTCCGGCAGGCGACATCGTCCTGACCGGTGCCGATGTGGCACAGGCATCTACCGGCGGTTCCAAGGACGATACCACCGGTGAGATCACATGGGTGGTAACACTGGACCTGAACGACAGCGGTAAGGAAAAGTTTTATGAGGCAACTTCTGAACTGTATCAGTCCAAGGGTAAGATCTCGATCTGGATGGACAATACCATGATCTCTGAACCGTCTGTCAGTGCAGTCATCTCGGACGGTAAGGCTTCTATTTCGGGTAACTTTACTTATGAGAGTGCCAAGGAACTGGCAGATAAGATCAATTCCGGTGCACTGCCGTTCTCTCTGGAAACCACCAGCTTCAAGACCATCTCCCCGACCATGGGCGAGGGTGCACTGAACGCTATGGTGATCGCCGGTCTGATCACACTGCTTCTGATCGTGGTGTACATGATCGTGCTGTACCGCCTGCTGGGCGTTGTGGCTTCGATCACCCTGATCGGACAGGTTGCCGGTATGCTGGCAGCAGTTTCCGGCTGGTTCGGCTTTATGTCCAGCACCACACTGACCATTCCGGGTATTGCCGGTATTATCCTGTCTGTGGGCATGGGCGTTGACGCGAACATCATCACCGGCGAGCGTATCCGCGAAGAACTGCGGAAGGGCAAGACGCTGGATACAGCACTGTACTCCGGTTATCACCGTGCATTCAGTGCGATCTTCGACGGAAACCTCACAGGTATTCTGGTTTCCATCGTGCTGATGGGTGCATTCGGTGTCCCCAGCAGCATCTGGGCAAAGATCTTCAACCATACGATCTTCTGGTTCTTCGGTGCGACCACAGAGGGCGTGATCTACTCCTTCGGCTTCACACTGATGACCGGTCTGATCATGAACTTCATCATGGGCGTATTTGCTGCAAGACTGATGACCATGTCGCTCTCTCGCTTCAAGTGCTTCCAGAACAAGAAACTTTATGGAGGTGGTATCGATGTCAAAGCAGACTAAAGAAGCAAAAGAGGCAAAGCATTTTGATGTTGACGTAAAAGTGCGTGACTTTTGCAGCAAGTCGAAAGTATTCTTCATTATCGGCCTTGCATTGATTCTGATCTCATTGCTTTCCACCTTTACTGGTGTCAATGTGGCACTGGAATTCAAGGGCGGTACCATTATCACTTACAGCTATGTAGGCGATGTGGACGAGAACAGCATTTCCAAGGAACTGACCAGTCTGGTAGGCTCTACCGTCAAGGTACAGCAGGGTGACAGTCTGGACAGCGACACCAAGACCCTGTCCCTGTCCTTCACTTCCAACGATGGTCTGACGATTGACCGCCAGAACGACGTGACCAACAAGGTCAAGGAACTCTGTCCGGACAATGAAGTGACACTGCTGGATGCAAACGATGTCAATGCACGTTCCGGCGGCGAATTCTTCGCAAAGTGTATTGTGGCAGCTGTTTTTGCCGCACTGATCCTGATCATTTACATTGCATTCCGATTCAAGCAGATCAGCGGCTGGTCCGCCGGCGTTTGTGCCGTGCTGGGACTGCTTTCCACTCTGATCGTTACTTACGGCTGCGTGGTACTGTGCCGGTTTGAGATCGACTCCAACTTCATGGCAGTTATTCTGACCCTGTTGGGATATGCTGTCAACGATACGATCGTTATCTACGACCGTATCCGTGAAAACCAGACATTGCTGCCGGGAATTCAGATCCGTGATCTGGTCAACATCAGTGACTCCCAGTCCCTGCGTCGAAGCATTCGGACTTCCGTTACTACATTCAGTTCCATGCTGGTGGTTACCATTGTGGCACTGATAATGGGACTGGATTCGATCCTGAGCTTCTCCATACCGATGATGGCAGGTATTGCAATGGGTACCTTTAACTCCATTTGCTTTGTTCCCAGCCTGTGGGTATGGTGGCAGACCAAGCGTGGCATCACCGTGCTGAAGCCTGCAAAGAAAAAGGCAAAAACAAGCGTATAACTTGTTTACAATTTCAGAATTGTAAAGGAAACACTGCATAAAGCCTGCCTGACGGCTTTACCCAGTGTTTCCTAAAAAACCGGTATGGGCGTTGTGCCTGTACCGGTTTTTGCTTTTTACGCAGTGCTGCCCTGACTGAAAAATTGGTGAAAATCTGCGTCTTTCTATTGAAATTTCCGCGGTGATGTGCTATAATAGGAAAACAAACTGGAAGGAGTGATCTTATGCTGCGAGCCGGTGTTTCTACGGCGTGTCTTTATCCCCGCGTGGTGGAAGAAGCCCTGTACGATCTGGCACTTTCCGGCGTTTCCCACGTGGAAATCTTCATCAACAGTCACTCCGAATTACGCCGCAGCTTTGTGGATACGCTGGCACGGCTGTTACAGCGGTTTGACATGACCTGTGCCTCGCTGCACCCGTACACCTGTGAGATCGAACCGAACATGCTGTTCTCCAACTACGCAAGGCGTGTGGACGATTATCTGGAATACTGCCGGTATTATTTCACCGCCATGCAGCAGCTGGGGGCAAAGGTCTTTGTTCTGCACGGCAACAAGGTGCCTGCGGCTTCGGTGAACAAGGACATGTACTTTACACGGTTCCGCCGGCTGGCAGAACTGGGCGAATCCTACGGGGTACAGGTGGCACAGGAAAATGTGGCACGCTGTACCAGTGCCTCGCTGCCGTTTTTGCTGGAGATGCGGGACGCACTGGGCAAACAGGCACGCTTTGTGCTGGACATCAAGCAGGCAGTGCGTTCCGGAGAAGATCCTTTCGCCATGCTCCGCGGGCTGAACAGCCATATCGTGCATGTGCACATAAGCGACCACGGGGAATACGGGGACTGTCTGCCGCTGGGAAAAGGGCGGTTTCGGTTTGATGCATTTCTAAAGGAACTGGCGGCAGTCAGTCCGGATTGCTCTGTGATCCTGGAACTATACCGCAGCGGCTTTTCCGATGTGGCAGAACTTGCCGCCAATTACACGTTGCTGCGAAACCGCATCGAGGGAAAACGTTAAGGCAATACTGCACAAAGCTTGTGCGGTGCTGTCCGAAAGAAAGGAACTGTGGTGTCATGAATTGTCCATTTTGCGGGCACACGGAAACCCGTGTGCTGGATTCTCGTCCTCACGATGAACGGATTCGCCGGCGGCGGGAGTGTCTGGGCTGCGGCAAACGCTTTACGACCTATGAAGCCGTAGACCGTCCCATGCTGATGGTACAGAAAAAAGACGGTTCTTATGAGCCCTTTGACCGGCATAAACTGGTGACAGGCATTTTCAACGCCATCAAGAAACGACCGGTCAACTCTAATCTGATCGTTGCCATGGTAGAAGAACTGGAGGACGAATACAGCCGGCAGATGCGGAGTACTGTGACTTCTTCGGAGATCGGCAATGCGGTAATGGAACGCCTGAAATATATCGATGCAGTCGCCTATGTGCGGTTTGCGTCGGTGTATCAGGACTTCACCGATGTTGCCGGCTTTCTGGCGGTGATCGGTGCACTGGATAAAACAGATGAAAAGTGATGCATCAGAGAATGCTGCATCTTGACTGGAAAGGAAAAACGATGAGTAAAGATTTTAACGACTTCATGAACACGCAGGACGATTCCATGCTGTATGACACACAGGACGTGCAGAATAACAAAATCTGGGCGGCTCTGTCTTACGTGGGAATTCTGTTCATTCTGCCGCTGCTGGTAAACGGCGGGCAGTCCCGCTATGCCAAGTACCATGCCAATCAGGGCTTTATCCTGTTCCTTGCGGAAGCTGTGGTTATCATTGCCAATGCGATTCTGGGGAAGATTCCGTTGCTGGGCAGAATTCTCCCTGCCCTGCTTTCTCTGGCAATTCTGGCTCTGATAATTATTGGAATCCTCAACGCTGCCAATGGCAAGGCAAAGCAGCTGCCCCTGATCGGCAATCTGCTGCACGTATTTGACAAGTAATTATTCTGTGGAAAGGACGGGGGAGAACTGTTCCGGTGCGGTGCTGTCGTATTGGATCGCTCCCAGCAAAACCTGATCTTCACTAAGAAGCAGCTCTGTGCACAGGGAACCCTGTCCGGAGCTGTTCTGTGTGTAAGTGTATCGGGCGGCGGCTTCTCCCAGATGTGCCGCCAGAGGCAGCCCCTGTGCCTGCTGGAGAGCCAGGTAGCGGCGGTAGGTATCATCGGCAGCGGCAGGCAGCTGCACCGTTTCTGTGGCAACACAGCAGCGTTCCGGCTGCCCGTTCGCCTCCAGAAAGGCGAGCCGCTGTGCTCCGTCGGAGAGCACGATCTCCTGCGGTGCCGGTTCTGCTTCCGGCTGGTGCAGCCACTGCCACAAAAACCCGCACCCGAACAATACCCCTGCGATTCCCAGAGCAAGTACACTGCGTTTTCCCATATGTAAAAACCACCTTTCAGAAAATGTTGCTTGTACAGCTTATGTAACCAAATGAAAAATAGAACGGAGGTCCCTCTATGCGACTGGATCAGTTTCTCTCTGCACGTACCATGTATTCCCGTCGGGAACTGCGGCAGATGATACAAAAAGGCAAAGTCACCGTAGACGGTGCAGTTGTCCGGAAAGCCGATCAGGCAGTACAGCCGGAAGCCCACACGGTCTGCCTGAACGGACGGGAGATCTGCGGCGACCAGTATCTCTATGTGCTGCTGCACAAGCCCAAGGGCTATGTCAGCTCCGCCGATGAGGCAGGACAGAAAAGCGTGCTGGAACTGGTGCCGCCGGAACTGTGCCGGAAAGATCTGCGACCGGTGGGACGGCTGGACAAGGACTCCACCGGCATGCTGCTGCTGACCGATGACGGACAGCTTGCCCATCAGGTGATTGCGGCACGGGGGCATGTGGCGAAGTATTATCACATCGTGCTGGCACGTCCGTGGGAGGACGGCTATCTCCAGCCGCTGGAACAGGGCATCACGCTGGCAGACGGGGCACAGTGCCTGCCGGCAAAGGCAGCACCGGTTCCTGACACCGATCGGGAAGCCCTCATCTGCTTGCATGAGGGGAAGTATCATCAGGTACGCCGCATGTTTGCCGCACTGGGAAATCATGTCAGTGAACTGGCACGTGTTGCAATGGGCGGACTGCTGCTGCCGCCGGAATTGCCGCTGGGAGCGTGTTGTGTGCTGTCTGAAAAAGATGTCCAAAAATTGTTGAAATGTGAAACCAATTTTGCAAGTTTGCTACAAACGCTCCAAAGCCATTCGTCATAATGGATAAATGTACAAGCAGAATTTTGGGCAATAAACGACTTGAAAAATGTTTTTATTTTTGGTATGATATATATGTCACCGGGAACGGCAAGCGGCTCAGTCGCGGGGACGTTCTGGAAAATCTTATTTAGGAGGAACTGTGCAAATGGCAAGTTTATCACTTCGACATATTTATAAAAAGTATCCGGGCAATGTAGTTGCTGTAAAGGACGTAAATCTGGAGATCAAGGACAAGGAATTTATCGTTCTGGTAGGTCCTTCCGGTTGTGGTAAGTCCACCACCCTGCGTATGATCGCTGGTCTGGAAGAAATTTCTGAGGGCGAACTGTACATCGGCGACCGTCTGGTAAACGACATCGCTCCGAAGGACAGAGATATTGCAATGGTATTCCAGAACTACGCTCTGTATCCGCACATGACCGTATTTGACAACATGGCATTCGGTCTGAAGCTGCGTAAGGTTCCGAAGGACGAGATCGCTCGCAAGGTAGAAGAAGCTGCAAAGATTCTGGACCTGAGCCACCTGCTGGATCGTAAGCCGAAGGCAATGTCCGGTGGTCAGAGACAGCGTGTTGCACTGGGTCGTGCGATCGTTCGTAATCCGCAGGTATTCCTGCTTGACGAGCCGCTGTCCAACTTGGACGCTAAGCTGCGTGCACAGATGAGAACTGAGATCTCCAAGCTGCACAAGAAGCTGGGTACTACATTTATCTATGTAACACATGACCAGACCGAAGCTATGACCATGGGTGACCGTATCGTAGTTATGAGGGACGGTATCATTCAGCAGATCGATACACCGCAGGCTCTGTATGAGCGTCCGGGCAACAAGTTCGTTGCAGGATTCCTGGGTTCTCCGCAGATGAACTTCATCGATGCTGTTCTGAAGAAGGCAGACAACTACTATGTAGAATTCGGTGCTGAAGCTACCAAGACCAGCAAGGCTGTCAAGTATCAGGTCGAAGTACCGGCTGCAAAGGTAACACCGGAACTGGCAAAGTATGTGGATAAGGAAGTGACTCTGGGTATTCGTCCGGAGGCTCTGCACGATGACCAAATGTTCCTGTCCAACGCTTCCACTGGTGTTGTAGATGCAACTGTAGAAATCACCGAAATGATGGGTGCAGAAACTTATCTGTATCTGGTTTGTGCCGGCGTTTCTCTGACTGCCCGCGTTGATCCGCGTTCTACTGCTCGTCCGCAGGATGAGATCAAGATCGCTCTGGATCCGAACAAGATTCACCTGTTCGACAAGGAAACCGAAGAAACCATTATCAACTGATTGGAACTTTCGGGAAACTGTGTTTTGAAATGAAAAAAAGTCTGTGTGCCGTGAGGCGTACAGACTTTTTTGTTTCCGGTATACAATTCGCATGGATTGAAAAATCCCCCAATTCTCCTTGATTGGTTTTATCTGTTTTTGACCTGCAATTCCCTGTTGCAGGTCTTTTTTTATACTGATGCTGAAAAAACGGCAGAAAAACGAAAAAGACACTTCGAAATGAAGTGTCTTTTTCTTGGCGCGGAAGGAGGGATTTGAACCCTCGCGCCGGTTTCCCGACCTACTCCCTTAGCAGGGGAGCCCCTTCACCACTTGGGTACTTCCGCATTTTATGATCCAAAGGAGGAAACGTCATGAGAAACGTTCCGTTCCGAATGTATTCAACTGGCGGAGAGGGTGGGATTCGAACCCACGGTTCCTTGCGGAATCACTAGTTTTCAAGACTAGCTCCTTAAACCACTCGGACACCTCTCCAGAAACTGCATCAAACAGCTTTATTATTATACTATAAAATCGGCGATTTGTCAAGAGAAAACCGCAAAATTTTTTCGGCGTTTTCCGAAAAGTTTTCTTTTCAATGCTGCTGAAAAAATAATGGCGAAAAATGATGACTGTTTGTTGAAAAAGCAAAAGAAACAGATGAAATTTTGCACGAAAAAGAAAGGACTTGCATTTTCCGGACAGATATTCTATAATAAAGATACTACCGAAAAAAGGAGCAAATGCCATGCTATATTCGTATACACTGGAAACACCGGCAGAGAATCTCTGCCCGATCACGGCACAGGTGCAGGGAGCCGTAGCGGACAGCGGCATCACAGACGGCATCTGTGTCGTTTACTGCCCCCACACCACCGCCGGTATCACCATTAATGAAAACGCCGACCCCGATGTGGTAACAGATCTGCTGCTGGCATATCGGAAGGCGTTTCCGGACAGACCGGAATTTCGTCATATGGAGGGCAATTCCTCTGCCCATGCCCGTGCTTCGGCAATGGGCAGCAGCGTGACCATTCCCGTGCGGAACGGCAGACTGGTGCTGGGCACATGGCAGGGCGTGTACTTCTGCGAATTCGACGGTCCACGCCGCCGGACGTTTTATGTCAGCGTTATTGCCGGATAGAAAGGGGCAGGTATCATGGAAACGGAAAAAATCAAACAATTGCAGCAATGGGTGGATCAGTCGGATCGTATCGTGTTTTTTGGCGGAGCCGGCGTTTCTACCGAAAGCGGGATTCCGGACTTCCGCAGTCAGGACGGGCTGTATCATCAGCAGTATGACGTGCCGCCGGAAACGATTCTGAGCCACACCTATTTTGAACGGCATACCGCGGAGTTTTACCGCTTTTACCGGAACAAAATGATCTGTCTGACGGCGAAGCCCAATGCGGCACACAAGAAGCTGGCGGAGCTGGAACAGGCAGGAAAACTGCTGGCAGTAGTTACCCAGAACATTGACGGGCTGCACCAGCTGGCAGGCAGCAGGAGTGTGCTGGAACTTCATGGCAGTGTGCACCGGAATATCTGTCAGGTGTGCGGTGCCGTCTATGATGCCGAGTGGATCATGATGACCACCGGTGTGCCACACTGCGACAAATGCGGCGGCAGAGTGAAGCCGGACGTGGTGCTCTATGAGGAATCTCTGCCGGAGGACACGCTGACACGCTCTGTGAATGCCATTGCCAACGCAGACTTGCTGCTGGTGGGCGGCACTTCGCTGACGGTTTATCCGGCGGCAGGACTGCTGCGGTATTTCCGCGGGGAACATCTGGTACTGCTGAACCGTGATGCAACGCCCATGGACGAACAGGCAGACCTGTGCATTCGGGAACCCATCGGCAAGGTGCTGGAACAAATTCAAGTGAGGGATCAGGCATGAAAATGTTGGTACAGCGTGTAAAACACGCAAAAGTCACCGTAGACGGCAATGTCACCGGTGCAATCGAACAGGGGTATCTGGTGCTGCTGGGCATTGCACCGGAGGATACCACGGAGATCATGGAAAAAATGGTGGACAAGCTGCTGCGGCTGCGGATCTTCTCGGACGAAAACGATAAGATCAACCTCTCGCTGCAAGATGTTGGCGGCAGTCTGCTGCTGGTGTCCCAGTTTACTCTGTATGCGGACTGCCGCAAGGGGAACCGCCCCAGTTTTGTGCACGCGGCACCGCCGGCACAGGCGGAAGCCCTTTATGAGGCATGCAAGGCGTACTGTCGGGAACGGGTGTCTGTGGTGGAATCCGGCATATTCGGGGCAGATATGCAGGTGGAATTGTGCAACGACGGACCGTTTACCGTTCTGCTGGATTCCGCGGAAATCATCAAGAGCTAAGGCAATACCGCACAAAGAGCGTCTGGCGACTTTGTACGCCATCTGCTTGCAAATTTCCCGTCATATTTCACAAAAATGCTCGTGAATACATCAAGTATTCACTCCGCTTTTTGTTTCATCTGACAAAAAATTTGACGACGCATCTGTCGCACAATCTTTGTGCGGTATTGCCCTAAGGAAACACCATACAAAGCCCGCCCTTTTCCACCGCTTTCCACACGGGTGCATGTGGAAAAGTGGATAAAATTGTGGAAAACGTTTTTCACAAGGGAAATACTTGCAGAAGTTGTACCAGCTGGACAAGGAAAATATGGTGCATAAAATCCGTGTTGTGAAATTGCACAAAAAACGAATTGGATATTTTACACGAAACCCAGTACTTTCCTGTTGACAGAATGGTGCAAATATGATATAATTATCACAGAAGCAAGGCAGATGATTCACAGAAAACGGAAATCCCGCGTGTGATGATGCTTCGAACGGATATGGGCTGACAAAATAGAATTGCGAGATGTCAGTCACATTTCCACATGCAATTTTTGAATTTTGCAGTTATCTCTCTTTTTCTCATTGCTTTACTGAAACCGTGCTTGTCCTTTTGAGGGCAGGCACGGTTTCGCTTTTTGGAGAAACTCTGCTGAAAAATATGGTGATGTATCTTATGCATCAGCTTTGTGCGGTTTTATCTTGACAGAATCGGAAAAATACGGTATAATGACAATATCGTAAAGGAAATGCAGAGCCGTGCGAAAAAATATAGGGCAATACCGCACAAAGATTGTGCGACAGATGCGTCGTCAAATTTTTCGAGAGATGAAGGGAAAAACGGAGAAAATCCTTTGTGGATTTTCGAGTATTTTCCCGAAATATCTCGGAAAATATGCACGCAAGATGCGTGCGAGAAGATACGAAACAGGCTCTGAAGGGAAATTTGCAAGCAGATGGCGTGCAAAGTCGCCAGACGCTCTTTGTGTGGTATTGCCATAGGGCAGCATCAGATGAAGTCAACAAGTAAGCTTTATGCAGTGTTGCCATAAGGGGGTACGGCGGCTCTGCCTGTACAGAAAGGAAAAACGATATGAATAAAAAACATTTTTGGAAAAGAGGCATTGCGGCAGCCTGTGCCGTTGTCACAGCAGCCACCGGACTGGCACTGCCGGTATTTGCGGCAAACACTTCCAGCCTTGCAGTTACCCCGAAGGTCGTGGCACTGGGTGACGACTGTCTGGCAGAAGTCAGCGGCAGCGAGTCGGCAGTTTCCTATATGGCGGACTATCTGGGCGGCAATGCGGTGAATTATGCCACAGTGGGCACCACTTCCGGTAAGCTGGTTTCTGACTTGCAGTCCAATCAGAATATGAAACGCGATGTGCAGACCGCAGATGTGGTAATGATCTCTGTGGGTGTCAACGACTTTATAGAAGAAGTACTGTATAAAAACGCCGACCTGGTGGATATGGACAACTGTAAGACGCTTACTGACGTGGCAAACAAGCTGACCAGTGATGGCTCGAAGCTTTCTGCGGCAAACAGCAAGCTTGCTCGGGATCTGCCGGCTCTGGTGGAAACCGTTGCGGCAAACATTGAAGCGGCGGTTACTGAAGTCAAGTCCATGAACCGTTCTGCCAACGTGGTAGTACAGACTGTCAACAATCCGCTGGGTGTGGACTATTACGGCATGTCCGGTGTATCCCAGAACCGAAAGACTGTAATCGCATATCTGTATCAGTATCTGGACGTTTCCCTGGAGGGCGGCAATGTCAGCGGCACGGGACTGGCATCAATGACCATTGCAGACAATGCCGGACTGAATGACAAGATCCGCGGCTTGCAGAATGCTTCTGCTGCCGACTTCTATACGCCTTATGTAGGGGCAGCCGGTGAAAAGGCGATCGGCTTTGAATTCAGCAACATCATGGATCTGAACATGACTTTCACTCCGCTGGGGCAGGTCATGCTGGCATCTGCTGCGATCCAGTCCTCGGAGATGCTCTCCTGCGGCGACGGCAGCGTGATTTCCAATGCCTATACCGCTACCGGCAAGGACGGCGATCTGAAAAGCAATCGTCCCTCGGCAGACAGCATCATCATCGGAGCCGCATCTCATCAGAAAATGGCATGCAGTATGGGCGATGCCGATGCCAGCGGCAGCATTGATACACAGGATCTGTTTCTCTGCCTGTACAATATTGCACGGGTAGGTGCTGGTCTGGACACCGAACTGAATCCGATTCAGCGAAAGGCTCTGGACGCAGACAACAGCGGCACGCTGGATTCGCAGGATATTTTCCTGTGGCTGTACTATATGGCACAGACCGGTGCCGGCGTTCATGTCGATCTGGCAGACTATCTTGCACAGAATCAGGCATAATTTCCTGTGTGAAAGCTGTTTTCAGGGAATGTGAAGCCTTTGTGGGCTGTATTTTACCGTCTTTTCTATCGATTATCATATGATTATCACATAAAACTGTATAATAATAATTACAGAAAGCGAAGAACACATACCGCAGAAAACAAGCGGTTCACGATAGAAAGGAAGAGTATTATGGCTGACTTCGAAAACAAAAACAATGCACAATGGAATGAGAATGGTGCGGCACAGAATGCCGACAATACCACCAACAACAGCGGAGCTGCAAATACCGCAGCTCCGGCAGGAAATGCCGGTTCTGGTGTCAACGGTGCAGCAAATCCGTATGCATATCAGAACGGTTACTACCGCAACACCACACCGCATCAGGACGAGGCAGTGCACAGCGGTGCATACCAGCAGCAGAACGCTGCCGGCTCTGCCTATAACAATCCGGCAGGCGGTCAGACCACTCCCACCGGAAACGGCGGCAGCGGCAACAACGGCGGCTACTCTTATGTAAACTACTACTCCGATCCCAATGGCGGCGACCCCAACAAGAAGCCGAAGAAAAAGCATACCGGACTGAAAGTGGCAGCGTTTGTGCTGGCAATGGTTCTGGTGTCCGGCGGTTCGATCGGTGTCTATGAGGGCATTCGTTCCTCAAATGCGGACAACAGCAGTTCGATCGTTGCAAGCAACGACAGTTCTGCCGCAGAAAGCAGCACCGGCGACAGCAGTTCTTCCAAAAAGAGCGACTCCAGTCAGAGCTGGATTCAGCTGGCTTCTACCAACGGTTCCATGTCGGTAGCGGATATTGTAAAGAAAGTGACACCGTCGGTTGTCGGCGTACAGTCCACTTTCTCCTCGTCCAACGGCAGCAACAATAACCCCATGAATGGCTACGGCGGCTTCTTTGGCTACGGCTCGCAGGGCAACAACGGTTCGCAGGGTATGACTGGCGTCGGCACCGGCATCATCATGTCGAAGGACGGCTATATTGTCACCAACGCCCACGTTATTTACGATGACGAATACGGTTATGGCGAAGCGTCTTCCGTACAGATCCAGATGTCTGACGAGGAAACCACTTATGATGCCAGAATCGTGGCATATGACAAGGAAGCGGATATTGCTGTGTTGAAAATCGATGCAGACAACCTGACTCCCGCAGAATTCGGCGACAGCAGCAGCTGTGAAGTCGGTGAAATGGTTGTGGCAATCGGTAACCCGCTGGGCTTGCAGTTCCAGAACACCGTAACCTGCGGCATTATCTCCGCACTGGATCGGAAGGTTACCATTAACGACAACACCATGACGCTGATCCAGACGGATACCGCCATCAACAACGGTAACTCCGGCGGTCCGCTGATCAACAGCTCTGGTCAGGTGATCGGTATCAACTCCGCCAAAATGTCCAGCACCTATTCCGGTGAAGCGACAGTAGAAGGCATTGGCTTTGCAATTCCGATGTCGGAGGCAAAGAGCATTGTCGATGATTTGATCAACTATGGCTATGTGACCGGCCGCCCGCAGCTGGGCATCTCCTGTCAGGACGTGACAGAAGCGGTTTCACAGGCTTACAATATTCCGGTGGGTGCCTATATCTTTAGCGTGACCGCCGGCGGTGCAGCCGATCAGGCTGGTTTACAGCCGGGTGATGTTATCACCGGCATTCAGGATCAGACGATCAGCACCACAGAAGAACTGAACGCAGTCAAGAACCAGTACAAGGCTGGGGATACGATCACGCTGACTTATGTCCGTGCCGGCGAAACCAAAAAGGTTGACGTGACACTGGCAGAAGTGCAGCAGACAGAAAATAACTGATCTGCGTTCTTGATGCAGCATCAAACAAAGCATCTGATGCATAGGCTTTGTGCGGCGTTGCTCCAACATTCTTGACATCTTGTTTTTTCATACATTCTCCTTATTATTTTTCGGGAAAGCGTCCGGCAGATTCTGTCGGGCGTTTTTCTGTTGCCCGTTGAAATGCGGAAGTTTCTTCCACGCAGCTTTTTGCAGCTTCACGCAGGATTTTCACGCAGTTTCCATAAACGTATGCGATAATACAGTATAGGCAATACCGCACAAAGCCCGCCTGACGGCTTTGCACGCAATCTGCGTGCAGAT
>OGPJ01000959.1_pt1 | contig 21334 bp, 24 predicted proteins | sample 1552831 | NCBI WGS metagenome assembly OGPJ01 (sample SAMEA2579914, study PRJEB22360) | human gut metagenome | biome: human gut; feature: human-associated habitat; material: faeces | place: Denmark | collected 2008/2010
TGAGTCTGCCCAATATATGGTTCCCTGCCGCCGTTGTCCTTCACCACTGTCAGACGGCCCGCATTCCCCAGAATACCGGATACATCCAACTTTCCGTCCGTTTGGCGGATCGGCAGATCCGCCTCCGGGTTCTCAATGGCAGCGCGCACCGTACCCTTGGGCGATGCCACGGCCAACACCTTGCCAGCCGGCCCTCCGCCGTCAATGGCGCATGTAACGTCGCCGTTTTCCGCCTTAATATCGGATGCCGTCAGCAGCGCTCCCATCATCAGCCGGCCTACCGCCGCCGTGTTGGTAGGGGAAAGATGATGAATCACTCTTGCCGTCTCTACGGTATCCTTGGCCGTCAGCGCTACGGCATAGGCTTCTCCGTTTTCCAGCGAATAATGCCTTAGCTGATCCTGTACTTCTATTATCATATGGATGATCTCCTTGTTTCCATTCAATTTTTCTTGGCAACAAACTGCCATCTGCTGCAATCGGCCTGCGGCTTATCCTTGGTACCAAAGCCATACACATGCACCAGATCGAATCCCACGTTATACAGCGTTCTTTCCAGCGTTTCCATAGCATGCAGATACAGCGTATGGCGCTCTGTTGTCCGTGCGTACAGCCCACCCCTTCGTTGGGTAAAAAGCGTCAGCTCCATCGTACACACGCTGTCGTCGGCCTCTGTCTGCAAAATATAGGCCGCATCTTCCTCCAGCTGACAGTAGCTGTCACAGCCGATTTCTTCTTGGTAATGATAAGGAGTGCTCACATCAAAGAGCAGCAACCCGTTATGCGGCAGTTGCTCGTATGCCGAGGTAAAGAACAGCGGCACCTGAAGCGGCGAAAGATAGTTCACGGGATCGCACGTCGCGACCACCGCCACCACAGGCCATTCCAGATCCAGGCAGGTCATATCCATCTGCTGAAAGCATACAGAAACATTCTCTGCCCGCGCATTTTGCACCGCTTTTTCCAGCATAGCATGCGAAATATCCCCGCCAACAACCCGATAGCCGTTTTTGGCCAATGCAATGGCCGTCTTACCGGTACCGCATCCAATGTCCAGCACGCGGGCCGGGGCTTCGGCCGCAAAGTCTGATAGCAAGCGTATGACATAAGGGGCAAATGCCTCCGTTTGTTCATTCATAAATCTATCATATACCTCTGCGAATGTCTGATACATCGACATGCGTTCCCCCTCCTTTTTTGACTTTATATTGTATCATATCTTCCGTTGTTTCGGCAATGTATGCCCTATTTTCATCCTTTTCCGGCAATTTGTTTTGCTCTCTGCTTCACAATCACCTAAAAACCGCATAAGATATGCCGAACGGCAATTGACAAGTGCTTTCCCTGATGATACACTGCTAAAAAAAGAATTTATCTTAAAGCAGAAGTAGAGGCGCGCATTTTAGGCGTACCGGCGGAAAGGGGGCGAACACCCATTGGATCTGTCGGGAAGGGAAAATGCGCCGAAGGGAAATGAGGCGTTCGCAGCTTGTTTTCCTGGATGCAGCGAGGAGCGGCGCTGTATCTGTCACGATTGGGTCGTGGAGCGCTGTTCTGTCTGAATACGCAAGGCGGTATTGTTTTGCTTTGCAGTGTGTAGGCGGCGCAGCAAAGCGCCGTTTTGTTCTTTTAGGAGGCATAAAAATGCAAAAGTATCGTGTAGGCATTGTGGGCGCCACGGGCATGGTGGGCCAGCGCTTTGTTTCCCTATTGGCAGACCATCCCTGGTTTGAGGTCGCGGTTGTAGCTGCCTCTTCGCACAGCGCAGGAAAAACCTACCGCGACGCAGTTGGGGAAAAATGGGCTTTTTCCTGGCCCATTCCAGAAAAAACTGCGGAGCTAACGGTGTTGGACGCATCCAAAGTGGAAGAGGTCTGCCAGGCTGTGGATTTTGTGTTTTGCGCTGTCAATATGCCGAAACCGGAAACAAAAGCTCTGGAGATCGCACTGGCCAAAACAGAAACCCCCGTCGTTTCCAATAACAGTGCACAGCGCGGTGAGCCGGATGTTCCCATGATGATGCCGGAGGTCAACATTGACCACGCCAAGGTCATCGACACGCAGCGCAAGCGCCTCGGGACAAAACGCGGCTTTGTCAGCGTAAAGCCAAATTGTTCGATTCAATCGTATGTACCCGCCCTGTCTCCCCTGCTGGATTTTGGCATCGAGCAGGTTTCAGTATGTACATATCAGGCCATTTCCGGGGCCGGGAAAACCTTTAAGACCTGGCCTGAAATGGTAGACAACGTCATCCCTTATATCGGCGGTGAAGAAGAAAAGAGCGAACAGGAGCCTTTGAAGATTTGGGGGCATCTGGAAAACGGCGTCATCGTGCCGGCTGAAAAGCCCGTCATCAGCGCTCAGTGCTTGCGAGTTCCCGTGCAGGATGGCCACACGGCGGCCGTGTCCGTCAAGTTTGCCCAAACGCCCACCAAGGAGCAAATCATAGAGCGTTGGAGCAGCTTTAAGGGCGCTTTAGACGGCATGGGGCTTCCCAGCGCTCCAAAAAAATTCTTAACCTATTTCACTGAGGACGACCGGCCGCAGACGCGTTTGGATCGTGATCTGTACGGCGGAATGGGCATTTCCATCGGCCGGCTTCGTGAAGACCGCATTATGGACTATCGTTTTGTCTGTCTGTCGCACAATACGCTGCGCGGAGCGGCAGGCGGCGCAGTCCTCACCGCAGAGCTTCTCTGCAAGCTCGGTTATATTTGTCATAAGTAACGAGAGGAGCAAACCAAATGAGTCGTCTCTTTACCGGCGCCTGTGTGGCGTTGGCAACTCCCTTTCAGGAAAATGGGGCTGTGGATTTTGACGCCCTTTCCCATATGCTGGAATTTCAAATTGAAAACGGCACAGACGCCATTCTCGTCTGCGGCACGACGGGCGAACCGTCTACCATGACGCGAGAAGAGCAGAAAAGCGTCATTGATTTTTCCGTAAAACTGGTGGCCGGCCGCGTTCCCGTGATTGCGTCCACCGGAGGCAACAATACAGCAGAAGTGATTGCCAAATCTCAAGATGCCCAGGCCCTGGGGGTAGACGGCCTTCTGATCGTTACACCCTACTACAACAAAACAACGCAGGCGGGGTTGATTGCGCACTACACTGCTGTGGCGGACGCCGTAGATCTTCCTATCATCGTTTACAATGTGCCGGGGCGCACCGGGCTGAATATGACGCCGCAGACGCTTTCTGTGCTCAGCCATCATAAAAACATTGCCGGCATGAAGGAAGCCAGTGGCAATATGGCACAGGTTTCCGAAATGATTCGCTTGTGTGAAGATCGTCTGGATGTTTATTCCGGGGAGGATGGCTTAGTGCTTCCGCTGATGGCGTTGGGTGGTAAAGGCGTGATTTCCGTTGTTTCCAACATCGCGCCGCGCGATATGCACGATTTGGCGGATGCCATGCTTCGTGGAGATCTTCAAACTGCGCGCACACTGCAATTCAAGGTATCTCCGCTGGCGGAAAAGCTTTTCTGCGAAGTAAACCCCATCCCCGTCAAGGCAGCGTTGTCTGCCATTGGGCAATGCAAGGATGTGCTTCGTTTGCCTTTGGTTCCCATGGGCGATGCCAACCGTGCACTTTTGCTACAAGCAATGCGTGATTACGGCTTTTCCTGCTAACCCTTTTCCGTAAAAAAACGGCAATGCCGTTTTTTTATTGTGTATTTTGTGGTATGCTAACTATGGTTTTTAGCATTTATCGTTGCTATCGTATAGAGTATGGATGGACAACCCCACGGTTGTCCTAAAAGGAGCGTTTTACTATGATACATGTTTTGATCTCGGGCGCGCTTGGCTCCATGGGGCGTCAAGTCGCTCAGGCCATTGAAGCAGATCCTGACTTTACCGTCATCGCAGGGGTAGATATCCATGCGGACGATTCCCTTTCCTATCCTGTATACGAAGGGTTCGGTGGCGTCAAGGAAAATCCCGATATCATCATCGATTTTTCTCGGGCTGATGCATTGGAGGGTGTTTTGGAGTTTGCAATGGAAAAAAAGCTGCCTACCGTGATCTGTACGACGGGTCACACGCCCTCTCAGAAAGCGTATATTTCGAAAGCAGCTCTGTCCATCCCTATCTTTTATTCCTTCAACACCTCGCTCGGCATCGCGCTGACCCGTGCTTTGGTGCGTCAGGCCGCCCAAACCTTGGGAGATGGGTTTGACATCGAGATCGTGGAAACACATCACAATCGTAAGGTGGACGCTCCCAGCGGTACGGCCGTTATGTTATTTGATTCTTTAAACGAAGCCCGTGGAGGAGACCTTGTTCCCGTATATGATCGTCAGTCCCGCAGAGAAGCGCGCAACTCACATGAAGTAGGTATGTCCAGTGTACGCGGCGGTACCATGGTTGGCGAACATTCTGTATTCTTCTTTGGCCCGGATGAAGTCATTGAGATTCGCCATCAGGCATTTTCCCGCCAGGTATTTGCTACGGGTGCTCTGCGCAGCGCTAAATATCTGGTCGATAAGCTGCCCGGCTTATATGATATGGACGACGTCATCGGCTAACGCCTTTCTTTTCTTATCAAACGAAAAAAGCGCTGAAACCAGCGCTTTTTATTGTGCTTATTTTTGGCGATACATAACCTTTTCCACCAGCCCAATGTACAGGATATGATAATCCTTTTCCTCATACCACTTTTCAATCAACGCTCGATCCAAAAAGCTCTGCTCTACCATCGGCTGTGCAAAGGCTTTTTTGCAAATCAGCACTTTTTCCGCCTCTTCAAAATAGGGGGTATCCCCGCAGTGCGCAATGGTAAGGCCGGATTTTGCAATCTTGTCCTCTTCCCGGCCGGATACCGTTCCCAAATAGCTTAGGGTTTTTCGATAGCTTTCCTCAAAGAATGTCAAGGAAAAAGTATCCGCCGCATCCAAAAACTCCTTGGTATATCGCTGTGGGCGTACTACAATATACGCAGCGCTCTGCCCCCAGATCTCGCCTAGACCGCCCCATGAGGCCGTCATTGTATTGACCTTCCCATCCTTCTCAGCGGTAATCAGCATCCACTGTTTGCCGATCAGGGTAAACGGGTTTTCCATAAACGCATCGATTTTCACTGTTTCAAAGGCTGCCATAACGATCCTCTCCTTTTTTGGCTTTATCCTTATTATAGCCCATCAAGGCTGCAAAGCAAAACCCAAACAACGCCATTGTATCGTATGCCGCCTATATCTTCGCTATGCCCTATTCACTTTTGGCAAATGTGCCAGCCGCGCGGAACAGCGGCACGTCCGTTTCATCATTGTTCCCCTGGATGAGAAACGATGCCCCCTGCTCTTCAATTTCCATACGTATTTTTTCCCCGGCAAAGGCCTGCTGCAAGTAGTTGATCTCCAGATCCAAAATTGTCTGGTTTTCATAACGCTCAGGTGCAAAGCAGTCGCATACCCAGCTGATATAGCGCGCATTGTTGACGTGCCTATTGCGGTCAAGATCGGAATAGGCCGGCGTGTAGTAAACAGGCGGGCGTGTGGGCTGCGGCTGCTTGAGCTTGCGCGGCATTTGCACCGGGACACCCAAGTCCTCTGTATCCGGAAACATCGCATTGATTTTGGGGTTCACGGCCAATCTTTGTTTTTTTACATCCAACAACGTCCAAATGGAATGCACGCCGCCAATGCGGCAACCAGACTCGTCTGTCATCGAAAACAAACGCGGATAAATCGCTCGCTGACATTGGCCCGGCCATGTCTCGAAAGTGATTTTTTCGCCTAGTCTCGGCATGCGCGTCAGCTGATAACGATTGCGCGCTACCACCCATACATATCCCTCCATTACGGGAGATTGCGCACCTATCTCTAAAATATTCGCATGTACGTCCGAGATATCTTCCAGCAATTCAAATACACGGAACGGCCGCAGCCTTTCCCGATAATCTACATCTGCAAATCCAATAATGTTTTCCTGTTTATATGATTTTTGCACCATTTTTCTCCTTTACAAGAAAAGGCACTTGGCAGTGCCCTCGCTGATTGTTTGTTTACACTTCGCTCTCGTCTTTATTGATAAACGCTTCTAAATCTTTATCGGTAATGCGCCAGATCTTCCCGTTGATTTTTGTTCCTTTCAGCGTACCTTCCCGCAGCCAATTCCACACCGTATGCTTACGTACCTTTAGAATGTCTGCTACCTCTTCCGGGGTATAATACGTTGTCATGTTTGCACCTCATCATCTTTATCGTAATGGACCAAATCGTAATATTCTCCGCCTACCGCCGGGCATTGCAATTTCTACCTAACAGCGGTACACTTTAATCTAACCAAGTTACCAGAAAGGAAGAATCCTTTATGATAATCGATTTTCATACCCATGCTTTCAACGAAAAAATCGTCGAAAAGGCCTTGGCCAGTCTTACGGCCAACAGCGGCCTGATGCCCCATGGCAATGGCACCGTACAAAGTCTGGTAGATATACAACGGCAAAACGGCGTCGATCTATCCATCGTATGCAACATTGCTACCAAACCTACTCAGCACAAGGTCGTCAATGATTTTGCCGCCTCCATCCAAGCACAGACGCCCTATGCCATTGGCTTCGGCTCTGTACATCCTCTGGCCGAAGACGCATTGGATGAACTGGATCGTATCAAAGCGCTTGGCCTCAAAGGCGTAAAGCTGCATCCCGATTACCAGCGCTTTCTAGTGGATGATCCCCGCTGTATCCCCATCTATGAAAAGATCAGCCGCCTCGGCCTTATTACCGTGTTTCACACTGGGTTGGACCTAGGTGCCGACGGCGCCTTTGAAAATACGCCTGAGCGCATGAGCCACATACTGCCTGCCTTTTCAACGCCAGTTGTCGCCGCGCACCTTGGCGGCGGACTAGACCCAGATAGCGTATTGCGCTATCTGGTCGGGCGCCCAAACGTCTATTTGGATACAGCGCATTGCTACGGGCGCATGCGCCATCCAAGCGCCATAGAAATTGTACGCGCTCATGGGCCTGCACACGTTTTGTACGGCAGCGACATGCCCTGGAGCGGTCCAAAAGAAGAGCTGTTTTTCATCCATTCCCTCGGCCTTAGTGCTGAAGAAGAAGCCAAGGTCTTGGGCGGTAACGCAGAAAAATTACTCGGTCTGTAAACGGACCGGGTAATCTCTTCATTATTAGAGCATACCGCAGAGAATTTTTTTGTCAATACCTTTGGCCCGTTGCTTGCATCATTTGTCCTTTTTTCTTTGGAATAGGTGCTCTCCTTATATCCCCTCGTTCCCGAACATTCCCTTGCCAGTACCGCATTCGTATGCTATACTAAATACCGATTTTATTGAGGAGAAGTATCGAAGTGGTCATAACGGGGCGCACTCGAAAATTTTTGGAAAAGTGTCAGTTTTGTCCGCCTAAAATCCAGTGTTTCTGCGGGCTCCCGCAGTTCGAAAAACCGAATATTTTGCAGTTCTTTCCGTCAGTTCTTTCCAAAAGTTTTGGGAATGATTTTCGGATTGATATATGGAGAGTTGTCCGAGTGGTCGAAGGTGCAGCACTCGAAATGCTGTGTCCCGAAAGGGACCTAGGGTTCGAATCCCTAACTCTCCGCCAGAAAGTCCAGTAAACATGCGGGTTTGCTGGACTTTTCTTTTTTGCCTTTTTGGGGAAACACCCCCAAAATCATGGAAAGAACAGGCGGTTTTTTGGAGAGAACGAGGCGGTTTTTGGCTTTTTCCCTCTATTCGAACCCACCGATCAGCCCGCCCTGCTGTTGTCCGCAATTTCGGCCCATTTGTTGCCGAAATCCACCGTTTCCGGCAGGGGCATTCCGCTCACCATCGCCTGCGCTGAGGACAGCTTGGAGCTGTAATCCAGATGGGCGTAGATATTCGCCGTGGTGGAAAAATCGCTGTGCCCCAACCAGTCCTGAATCTGCTTGAGGGGCACGCCGTTTGCCAGCAAAAGCGAAGCGCAGCTGTGGCGCAGATCGTGAAAGCGCATACGCTTTAAGCCGTGCTTTTGGATATACTGGGGAAAATACGCCGTCAGATAATCCGGCTTCATCAAATCACCCAGCTCGTCCACAAAGACATAGCCGTCGTACTCGTAGTTGTAGCAATTGCCGCAGACCTGCTTGTTCAGCTCCTGCGCCGCTTTGACCTCTTTAAAATATTCGGCGAAGCTGCCAACAAGCGGCAAAGTGCGCATACTGGACTTTGTCTTGGCAGAGTCCTGCGCATACATTTTCGTTTTGCCGTCCACCTGTATGGAGGTGACCGTGTGCTTGATGGTAATGGTGCCACGCTCAAAGTCGATGGCGTCCCATTTTAATCCGCAAACCTCGCCACGCCGCAGGCCGTAAAAGGCGGCGACCAGAACGGGTAATTCCAGCCTCGTTCCCTTGACCACTTGAAACAGGCGCTGAAGCTCCTCGGCGTCCAGAAATACCGGCTGATAGTCGTTTCGTTTGGGGCGGTCCACCTTCATCGCCACATTTTGCGTCACAAGGTCGGTTTTCATGGCGTACTTCAGCGCCTGATGAATGACGGCGTGATAGTGGATCACCGAACTGGGCTTGACGGTTTTCAGCTTCTCCGTATAAAATTGCTGGATGTGCCTTGCCTCCAGCCCCTGAAGGGTGTACCCCTTTTTGCGGAAGTACGGCTCAAGGGTGGATTTGACCATCGCCTCATAAGAGCTGTAGGTCGTCGCTTTCACACGCACCTTGACGATGTCCAGCCACTCTAAAAGATACTCCGCAAATGGCATGTTGGAAGCAAGCTCTCCCACCTCCTGCGGCGGCTCAAACTCGCTACGGACACGGGCAAGCGCCGCCTCCGCTTTTCGCTTGTTTCCCTTTTCGGGAAGTCCCGTGGACACATACTTGACGTGCCGCTTATTTCGGTTATCGTAGTAGCTGAGTACCACATAGTAGTATCCTTTCTTGACCTGTAGATGTCCTGATACCATATTGTTGCATTTACCTCCTTCATTTCTTGGCATACACAGGACAGAGCAACACCGGCATGGTCATTGTACCCTGCCGGTGCTGTTCTTTCCATTGTGCGATTTGGTTGTTTGCAAACATTTGTTAGTTCGAATCTGCTTTACTTTTTCAAAAAGACACGGACGGACTTGCCCTGCGCCTTGCAGTGCTCGATGACAAATTTTGTCCCTCTCGATTGTCCGTCCCAAAACGCCAGCACGCAGTCGGCGTAGTCGATGATCTGCAAATTCCGCTTGAGCGGCGCTCCTCTCCCGTATCGGTTATATTCCGGCAGAAACTCGGTGAGCTTGAGCCCCTTTGCGAGAGCATATTCTCTTGCGCAGGTGTCCACGCCCTTCGCCCCGCCGGACACGATCTCCGTGGTTCCTTCGGGCAGATACTGTTCCAAATTTTCTACCGTTAAATTTCTTGAGCCGATGACCGCAACTTTCATAATGCTTCCCCCAATTAACTATATTGAGTTAATTATAAAATTATTCAAACCTTAATTCAACTCAATTGAGGTAATCTTATCAACTCAAAATGGTTAGACTAAATTCATAGAATGAAAATGGAGAGGTTCTATGAATATTGGAGAAGCGGTAAAAGCACGCATTTTGGAATTATGTTCTGAGCGGAACATCACAATAAATAAGCTGGGCACCATAAGCGGCGTCACGCAGTCTACCATCAACAACATTGTCAGCGGTCGGAACAACAGCACAACAATAGCAACTATTAAGAAGCTGTGCGATGGTCTGGATATTACGGTTGTCGAGTTCTTTACATCGGATGTTTTCAATCATTTGGAACAAGAAATCAAATAGAGATTTGAGAAGGGTTACCCGCAACGGTAACCCTTCTTTTTATCTTGCGTCCCTGTCCCGTTCCCGTTTTCTTTGCCATTGTTCCAACAGCTTTAAAACGGTATCGTAAACCTGCTTGTCCGTGTAGCTTTTGGGGAAATACTTTCGGATTTCCTCCCGCTTGAACTTATACTGTTCCTGCTGGTTGGGCTTTTGCTCGGCAAGCGTCTCGTAAATGGTCTGGTCGCTTAACACGCCCTCTTGGGAAAACTTCTTTAATCGGATCGCCTGTGCGTGGGAGGGCGTGCAGTCGTTTTGTTCCATTGCGTCCAGCAGCACACGCTGTTCGGACTTATCTAAGTACGAAATCTCAACGGCAGGGTTGAAAGCAATTTTGTTTTCATCTACCATGGAGAGTAACTCCGGAATTAAGTATGTCAGCCTGATATAACGCTTCACCTGATTGCGACTTTCTCCTGCGTCCTCTGCCACTTTTTCGACACTCAGCAACTTCTGCCCAACTTGGGCAGAAGTGACACCCTGATGTTTGATAGCGTCCAGCTTCATCTTGTAGGCAAACGCCTTTTCGCTGGGCAGAATCGTCTCTCGTTGTAGGTTGGCGTCCACCATTGCAATGATTGCTTTATCGTCAGTCATCTCTCGAACGATGACCGGCATGGTTTCCAGTTCCAGCACCTGACACGCCGCCAATCTCCTGTGCCCGGAGATTAACTCATACCCGCCCTCCGGCAGTGGGCGGGCAAGCGCCGGCGTGATCGTCCCGAATTTTTTGATACTCTCGATCAGCCGCTTCATTTCCTCGTTGTTCTGGATTTTAAATGGGTGATCCTTGAACGGGTGCAGATCATAAAGCGGAATTTCTTTCACCCGTTCCAGCTTTGCGTCGTCCCGTTCTTCCTGCGAGGAGAATAAGTCGTCCAGCGAAGTGGTGGGTAAAGCAAAATCTGATTTTCGTTTTGTCATTCTGTTTCCCTCCTTACTGCCATTTCAAATTGCTTTGCCCCGGGCGGAGAAACACCGCTTCGATGTCTGCCTGAAACTTGTGCCAGCGCAGCGCTTCGGTTTTCAGCATGGGCGTATCAACAAAGCCGAGTGCATTTGCTTTAAGCGCAAGCTGATTGATGTTGTTACCAATAGCGGAAAGCTGGCGCATGGCTTCATAAAATTTTGCGTCCGGCTTTTCCTTCGGCTCATAGTTCTTGAGCAGCAGCCTTATCACAGTGGATTTTGGCAAGCCCGTCATTTTCGCCTTGCGGTTCAGTTCGGCGTTCTCCGATTTGCTGAGCCAAACCCGAATGGGGACATTTCTTTTTCGATTTTCTGTTTTCATATCAACATTCCTTTCATTTGTTTGATTTTTTCATCGAGGTTTTAGGACACTTCCTAACGAGATTTACTGTTTGCGGCCTTTTGGGGTCACAAACAGTCTGCTCGCTACGTCGTTGCAAGCTTCATATCTTTCGTCCCGCCGCAAGCGGCAGGCCTCAATCATTCCGCTGCACCTCCTTTCCCCAAAAAGCCTTGCGGCTTTCCGGGGACCCCTTAAAATTTGATATTTACCCTTTGATTTCATCAATGATTTCGTCAATTCTGCGGACAATTTCGCTCGTTTCAAGCTGTTCGCAATCTGCTTTTAACTGTTTTAGCTTCCGAAAAACACGGTATTCCTTTTCTCGAATAGCCGCCTCAACATCCTTGCCCAGTCCCAGCCGCCGCAGATATTCGGACAACGAAAGCGCACAGTAGCCTGCGTTTTTTAGGAGCTTTTGCTTTTCTTCGGGCGTTACCCGCACATTGATTCCAAGTGTTTTGCTTCTCATAAAATCTCAATCCTTTCTAAAATTTGTGACAGCTATGACAGCCGTGACGCACTTTTCGCTATATATCATTTGTCCCGTCATTTGCGTCACCGCCGTCATGCCGGATGAATTTAATTAGCCTACTTTGCCCGGTCCGCTTGGTGCGATACTCGATCCCGGCGGGCTCCAGCACCTCATAGTAAAACTGCCCTAAGTACTTGGTTACCACATTGGGCGTGGTTTCCGTTTCCGCCATATCGGCGACCAAGTCGGTAGCGGTTCCCAGCCATTCGGTGCGGGCTTTCATAAATTCTACCACCCGAAAAAGAAACTGCGGAATCTCCGCCTTGCGGATTTCCTCGGTGTTTTTGCGCTCGATCAGCTCCCATTTCAGGTCCTGAAACCGCAGGGTCAACTCCTGATATTCCACATCTCGCCCGCAGGCAAGAAGGGTGGCGTCCCTGCTGCTCCGCTTGCGCTTGAGTACATAATTAGTATCCGCCGCACCGACGATTCCGGTGGAGCCGCTTACCTCGTTGAACGGGTCGTCGCTGTCCTTCATCTTACGCAGATGGTGGACGAGGATAATGGCGATATTGTACTGATCGGCGATCCGCTTGATAGAGGAAATGTCGTCGTAATCGTTGCCGTACATTCCTGTTTTGCCTGCGCCGCCCTTGGAATCCCGCACCTTTTGGAGCGTGTCGATAATCACCAGCTTTGTCTTCGGGAAGTCACTCAGGAAATTAACGAGTTCTTCCTCCAGCCCGTTTCCGATCAATCCGCAGGTCACCGTTAAATGAAAACTGCGGGGCGGATCATTGGTTAAATCGAACAGCCGGTCTTTGATTCGCCTTTGTGTATCCTCCAAACAGAGATACAGCACATCGCATTGCATGGTCGGGATACCCCAAACAGGAATCCCCTGCGTCACCTGAAGCCCCAGCCACAGCATGAGCCAGCTTTTTCCGATCTTGGCAGCTCCGCTTAAGACATTCACCCCCTGAGGGATCAGCTCATCCACAATAAACATGGTTTTGCTCATCGGCGTGGACAGCAGAGTTTCTGCGTCCACGGTCACTAATTTTCTTTTCATAAGTACAATCCTTTCTTTTTTGGTTTGTGGACAGTTAGAAAGCCGAAATCAAGGGGTTTGGTATCTTATCCTTTCTTGTCTTATTTCGGCTTATAAAAGCCCTTGTAAACAGGGCGTTTCAGCGCCTCTAATTGTCCGCTCGGCGCTTTCTTTCGCTCTCGTTTTTCTGCCTACGGTGGACTCTTTTGCTGCAAGCCGGACAGTATTTCTGCCGGTTGGAATTTGGCACAAAAGCAGCCCCGCATTCTACGCAGTGGTAAGTACGCTGTCTGAAAATCTCCGCAAACAGCGCTTTGTCGGCAGGTAAAACCGCATTGCGGAAATACTTGCAGATAAGGGATAACGAGATCATCTGCACGCAGACGCAGCCGTCGCCCTCGTCAAGCGGCAGGCAGTTTCCGTCGTCGTAATTGGCGCACAGCCTTTTAATCAGACGGTTGCACCGCCTGCGCTGGGACGGGGTCAGTTCCACTCGCTGGGACACGAAATTTCACCTCCTTTTGCTCCCCGGTCACGTAATTGATCACGCTGGCTTTGGGGATTTTTAAGGATGTCCCGATTTTCACCGCCTGTATCTCGCCGTCGGCAATCAGCTTGTAGGCAAGCGCCCGGCTGACGCCGAGCATTTCCCGCAGCTGTTTGACGGTTACAATATCCGGGTAATCCGGGAACATCATCTGGTAAAGCTCTTTGAGCTCCGATTTTTTCATAGCTTCCATCCTCCTTTTTTATGGCTATGTACGACAGATACCGGCGTGAGGATCGTAGTGCCTTCCGATATCTGCTGTGTTTTTCCGAATCCCGTTTTTCTATCCCTGCCCCCGTGAGGCGGCGTCGCCGTGCTCGCTTCTTTCAGAAGGTCGTGGCACAGTCATATCCAATTCGGATTATTATTCAATTTTCAAGGTACAGTATGAAGGGCCTTCACTTATTTCCACCGGAAAGTGATAAGTGGCAAGTCTAAATCAGAAAAATATTTGAGAGTTTCTTGTTTTGCAAAAGACCTCTTCACTCATTTGGACAAAGGGTACCGAAATGCACACCCATTTTCGAGATTTTCCACGAAAAAAATTTTATTCGGCGAAAGATCCCTTCACTTATTTGGAATTAGGAGGCCAAAACGCACCCTGTTTTTAAGAAAAAATTCTGGAAAAAGACAAAAAATATGCCCGCCATTGCTGGCAGGCATATTTTTTTATATCTCAAATCGTGTTTATTCCACATAAATCTACAAAAATCATTGATTTTAGATGAACATTCAAGTATAATTATTCTGTATTATTGTATCTACCTGAAAGTGAGGGCTAAAAATGGACTCAAATATCGAACGCTGGTACTCCATGAAAGAAATCTGTGAATATCTCGGTGTCAGCCGTGATACCGTACTCGCTTGGATAGACAAAAGAGAAATGCCCGCCACGAAGATCGGCAGGCTGTGGAAATTTAAGATCAGCGAAGTGGACGCTTGGATGAAATCCGGCGTTGCGGCTGAGAAATAATTGGTGATTTGCGTGGACGAAAAAAGATTGAAAGCCTTTGAGGACATGTTAAAAGCCATCCTTTCCCAGTACGATTCGACTGTAGAAAAGATGGCGAAACTCAAGGCTGAGGGCAAGGAGAAAACCGTCACCTACCGCCAACTGTTTGCAAATAAGCTGCAACTTCAGGCTATGTTGTCCTATTATCGGGCTTATGGGCTTATAGAGGATGAGGAATAAGAACCAGTAATCATAAGATTAACATGTGGAGATGTAGAGAAATTACAGAAAAGATTGGGGAATGACTATGGCGATCAGTAAAAAACTTGAAGTGCTCTATCATAATGGACAGCCCGATGGCATTCGTTCCATTCGGCGAAATCTTTCTACTATGACGACCTATGTCATTCCAAGGCCATTACTTTCAGAAGCAAAAAACATCTCTGGTATTAACCGTCCGGGAATATACTATCTGATCAATGAAGATGACGGAAATAAGATTGTGCAGCTCTATATTGGGCAAACCCGCAACGGCATTGCTCGGCTGGACGATCACAATCGTTCCAAAGATTTTTGGAATAAAGCGATTATGTTTCTCGCTGAAAGCAAGACTTTTACGCTGGATATGATCAGCGGCCTTGAGAAATTTGCAATCATAAAAGCGCAGAAATCCAAACGGTATAAGGTTGAGAACAATGTCGTGCCGAAATATGAGATTGATGAGTATGACCTTGCGGCAGTGGAAGAGATCTACGATGAAATCCAGTTCATTATGGCAACACTGGGCTATAAAATGAACGACGCTAAAAGCACAATGAATGAAGCGGACATATTACATACCACCCAAAACGGCATTACAGCTTTTGGCGTATATAACGGTGAAAAATTTGAAGTGTTAGACGGCTCTCAAATAAATATGAATAAACCCGCACATTTACAAAGGTATAATCGCCAAAGAGAAGAACTTATTACTCAACAATCCATTATAAATGCTGACGGTAAATATATTTTAAAAGTAACGCTGAGTTTTGATACTCCCAGTGGAGCAGGCCAATTCATACTGGGCGGTTCGATCAACGGCTGGGTGGAGTGGAAAAACAAAGACGGTAAAACTTTGGATGAGCTGTATAGAAAGTAAAGTGCGTTTGCTTTCAAATGCTTTCAAAAATTCCATGACAAACATAGCGATAGCTAACTGACAACGAAAAAGGAGGTTTGCACTATGCTGCACAACGAGAATTCACGTGTAAAGATCCCTGCATTGGTGCATTTTACTCGTTTAGGATATGAGTATATCTCTTTAAAAAAGTATACCGGAAAAGGTTTAATTGATGATGATACAAATATTTTCATCGATTTACTTTGTGCTGCCATAAATAAAATCAATGCGATTGAATACACCATTGAAGATACGAAAAAACTTGTTAACGAGTTAAAACTTATTCTCGACAACGAGGATATTGGTAGAGCGTTTTATTCTATCCTGTTAAACGGATACAAAGGTATCAGACTGATTGATTTTGAAGACTATTCCGGTAAATACAATTCTTTTCATGTTGTAACCGAACTCCCATATAAAAACGGCTCAGATGAATTTCGCCCCGATATTACTACGCTTATCAACGGAATTCCTCTCGCTTTTTTAGAGGTTAAAAAACCAAACAATAAAAATGGGATCAAAGCGGAATACGACCGGATGAATATTCGTGTGCAAAACAAAAAGTTCCGTCGCTTCATCAATCTCACACAAATCATGGTATTTTCTAACAACAGTCCTTATGATGACAGTGAAGTTGTGCCTTTAGAAGGTGCCTTTTATGCTGCAAGCGGCTACAAGAAACTGTTTTTCAGTCATTTCCGTGAAGAAGATACCAAGTTGATCTCTTCTGTTCCAGAAGCAAATGAGGAAAAAGAAAACTTTATTTTGAAAGACAATAACCTTGTTTCTATCAAGCACACGCCCGAATATATTACGAACCGTGCAGTTGATACGCCTACTAACAGCATCATTACTTCTCTTTTTTCTTTCGAGCGTATTTTAACCTTTTTAAAATACGCTATTGCTTATGTGGAAAAAACAGATGAAAATGGTATCACGCATCTTGAAAAACATCTCATGCGTTATCCTCAGTTTTTTGCCACAAAAGCGATTGAAACCAAATTAAACCAAGGTATAAAAAACGGTATTATTTGGCATACGCAAGGGAGCGGAAAAACCGCTCTGGCTTTCTTTAATGTTCGGTATTTAACTGATTATTATCAGAGAAAAGGTGTTATTGCAAAGTTTTATTTTGTAGTTGATCGTCTGGATTTATTAACGCAAGCCGCCAACGAACTTAGAGCTCGTGGCCTTGAAGTGGAAGAAATCAATTCCAAAGAAGAGTTTATCAAGAACATTCAAACGACTGGTACATCTAACAATACAGGCAAGCTAACTATTACCGTTGTAAACATTCAAAAATTTTCAAAGGACTCCATTGTAAAAAAATCCGACTATGCCGTAAATGTACAAAGAGTCTATTTCCTTGATGAAGCGCATCGCAGCTATAAGCCGACTGGTTCTTTCTTAGCGAACCTCCTTTCATCTGATAGAGAGGCTGTTATGATTGCGCTCACGGGCACTCCCCTTATCGGTACGATTTATGATGATAATGGCAAACCAATAGCGGGAAAGAAATATGATTCCAAAGCTGTGTTCGGCAACTATATTCATAAATACTACTATAACCGTTCTATCGCAGACGGATATACTCTAAGGCTGATTCGGGAAGGTATCTTCACAACTTATAAAAAGAAAATGCAAGAAGCTTTAGAAAGTATGGAAATGCTCAAAGGTTCTTTGCAAAAGAAGGATATGTACGCACATCCGTCTTATGTTACCCCGCTTGTTGAGTATATCGTTGAAGATTTTCGCAAGACACGAATTGCGTTAAACGATGATACTGTTGGCGGCATGATTGTCTGCGATTCATCCGATCAGGCAAAAGTCGTTTTTGAAAAAATGCAAAGTACCGGATTTTCTTCCGCTCTGATTTTGCATGATGTGGATGATAAAGAGACTCGTCAACAACATGTTACAGATTTCAAAAAAGGAACGCTTGATTTCCTGATCGTTTACAATATGCTCCTTACCGGTTTTGACGCTCCGAGGCTCAAGAAATTATATCTCGGTCGTGTCATCAAAGATCATAATCTGTTGCAGGCGTTGACGAGGGTCAATCGTCCATATAAAAATTACCGCTATGGTTATGTTGTGGACTTTGCCGACATCCGTGCTGAATTTGATAAAACCAACAAAGCCTACTTTGATGAATTGCAGGCTGAACTTGGTGATGCTTTCCGGCAGTATGACAACATCTTTAAAACTCCGGAAGAAATCGTTGCCGACTTAGAGAGCATAAAGGAAAAACTGTTTCTTTATGATACCGATAATGCCGAAATTTTTTCGCAGCAAATCTCTGCCATTGATGACAAGAAAGAACTATTGGAACTCCGGCATGTGTTAGAAACCTATCGAGAATTGTTTAATGTTTCAAAATTGTTTGGCTACGATGAAATCAGCGAACACTTTGATTTGGAAAAAATCTCGGCTCTTTATAACGAAGTATGTAACAGAATCGATATTCTGAATCAGAAGCAGGTTTTGGAAGATGCCCAAGACATGAGTGCGATTTTGAACCTGGCTTTGGATCAGATCGAGTTTCATTTCAAAAAAGTTTCTGAAAATGAATTGGTGATTGCCGATAAATTCCGTGAAACACTGGATAACACTCGCAAAGCTGTGCAAGGCACACTGGATCCAAAAGATCCGGAATATATCACCCTGCTTGAAGAACTCCAGCGACTGCTTGCTAAGAAAAACATCGAAGAATTGACAGCCGATGAAATGACAGCAAACATGGCAGAATTGGAACGTATCAAAAAGGCAGCGGAAAGATTAAACCACGCTGACAATATGCTGGCAGCAAAATACGAAGGCGACGTCAAATATATGCGCACCCATAAGCGTTTGCGTGAAAACCCGCCGCCGATTGCAAACGATATTGTCATCAATCAGATTCTCCTGGGATTAAAGCATCGTGTGGATGACCAGATTATCGCAAACAGCCATTTACTGGACAATGAGCCTTACTTTATGCAGGGAATGTTCCCGCTGATCAAGCAGGAATTTGACAAACATCATTTGAAGTATTCTGCGGCACAAGTGAAATATGTGGGCACGTGCATTTCCAATGAATACTTTACTGAAAGGAACTTTGCGTCATAATGGATACGAATATCACGTTACAAACGAAACAGATGATTGACAACCTGAAAGCAGTATGTACGAACTACGGTTTGGGCAACGCCTCCAGCGAATATAAAATTATTACAGAAGTATTCCTCTATAAATTTTTAAACGACAAGTTCCTTTACGAGGCAAAGAAAATTGACAGCGGTCTGTCAAGTCTTTCGTCGGCAGATGTGGAACGGAAGCTCTCCGAAATGAGCAATGAAGATTATGAACTGTTTTTACTTGGCTTTTCGCCGGACACCGCAAAGCTGAAAAAGACACATTTTATCTCTTATCTGTTTAATCGCAAAAACGAAGATGACTTTCATACGCTGTTTGACGATACTCTGAAAGATATCGCCGCCTTTAATATCGATATTTTTTCCATCCAAACAGGCGGTCAATCCAAAATGAGCCTGTTCAGCGGCATTTCTCAGCATGTGATTGAAATCGAAAAGAAAGACAGCTTTTGCAGTGCTATCATCGACAAAATTGCGGATTGCAGTTTCGAAAGCGTTTTTGAGCAAAAGTATGATTTCTTTGCGCAGATTTTTGAGTACCTGATTAAAGACTATAACAAAGATTTCGGTAAATACGCTGAATACTACACGCCCCACTCCATTGCCAGTATTATTGCAAAAATCATGGTGCCGGTCAGTGCCAAAGATGTCACCGTTTATGATCCTGCCGCCGGTTCCGGGACGCTTGTCCTTGCTCTTGCACACGAAATCGGCGAGAAAAACTGCACCATTTATACGCAGGATATCTCGCAAAAATCCAACGAGTTTTTAAGACTAAACCTGATTCTCAATAACCTTGTACATTCGTTGCCGAATGTTGTACACGATGATACCCTCTTACATCCGTTCCATAAAAACAGGAAAGGCGATGACTTGGCTACCTTTGATTATGTGGTCAGCAATCCGCCTTTTAATATGGATTTTTCCGACAGCCGGGATACCCTTGCCGGCGAGAACTATAAAAAGCGCTTTTTTGCAGGGGTACCGAACATCCCACCCAAAAAGAAAGATAGCATGGACATTTATCTTTTGTTCATTCAGCATATTATCTACTCCATGAAAGAGCACGGGAAAGCAGCCATTGTCGTTCCAACCGGATTTTTGACGGCTGGTTCCGGTATTCAGAAAAAGATTCGGGAATGTATCGTCAAAAACCGTATGCTGCGTGGTGTAGTTTCTATGCCCTCCAATATCTTCGCCACCACCGGCACCAATGTTTCCATCCTTTTTTTAGACAAGGACAATCGAGACGGAAATGTCGTTTTGATGGACGCTTCCAAGCTTGGTACCAAAGAAAAAGTGGACGGTAAAAATCAGCGGACGGTCCTAAGCCCGGAGGAAATTGCTAAGATTATCAATACTTTCAATGCCGGTGAGGCGGTGGATGATTTCTGCGTGGCAGTCAGTTACAAAGAGATCGAGGAAAAGAAACTGTCCTTCTCCGCCGGTCAGTATTTTGAGGTCAAAATTGAGTATATAGAGCTGACTCCTGAAGAATTTGCCGAAAAAATGAACGGTTTTACCACCCGACTGGACGAGCTGTTTGCAGAGAGTCGTCGGCTGGAGGATGAGATTAAGCAGCAGTTGGGGCGGGTGAAGTATGAATAATATAAATAAATACCCATTTTCAGAACTGTATGAAATGAGTTCTGGTATTTCTACCACAAAGGCACAGGCTGGTCATGGGTATCCTTTTGTATCGTTTGGAACTGTATTTAACAATTATTTTCTTCCGGAGCAGTTGCCAGATTTAATGGATACCTCCGAAAAAGAACAAGATATCTATTCAATCAAAGAGGGTGATATACTTATTACTCGAACCAGTGAAACTATAGATGAGTTAGCTATGAGTTGTGTAGCTACGAAAGATTATCCTAAAGCTACATATAGTGGTTTTACGAAAAGGCTCCGCCCGAAAACAACTGGTATAGCGTATCATAAGTATTTGGCGTTTTATCTGAGAGGATATTTGTTTAGAAAGGCAGTAACAAATAATGCCTTTATGACTCTGAGAGCAAGTTTCAACGAAGACATCTTTTCTTTCCTAAACCTATACCTCCCAGAATACCAAGAGCAGGTTAAAATCGGTGATATGCTGTATAATATGGAGCAGAAAATTACTATTAACCAAAAAATCTGCTCCGAGTTGGAAGCTATGGCAAAGGCCATCTATGATTACTGGTTTGTGCAGTTTGATTTCCCCGATGAGAACGGCAAGCCTTACCGCACCTCCGGCGGTGAAATGGTCTGGAATGAGCAGCTCAAACGGGAGATTCCAAAGGGGTGGGAAGTTGGAAGGCTATGTGATATTGCTAATATTACTATGGGACAATCTCCGACTGGTGAATCGTACAATGATATTGGCGATGGATTGATTTTTTATCAAGGTCGTACAGATTTCGGCTTGCGTTTCCCCACTCCCAGAATGTATACAACTGCCCCTACTAGATTTGCACAAAAAGGTGATATTCTTTTGAGTGTTCGTGCTCCAGTTGGGGATTTGAATTTTGCTATGGAAGATTGCTGTATTGGACGAGGCTTGGCTGCTCTGAATAGTAAATTGGGTTCTCAAATGCATTTGTTCTATACATTAACTGGTTTTCAGCAAATATTCAAAGTGATGGATGGAAACGGGACAACCTTTGGGTCAATTACAAAAGATATTCTTTTTGGTATGGCTGTTGTTATTCCTTCTGATGAAATATTGAAGTGTTTTGATAAAATGGTAAAACCGATTGAGTTAAAAATAGAAAAATGTGAAGAAGAAATCCGTGAACTAACAAAACTCCGTGACTGGCTATTGCCAATGCTGATGAACGGGCAGGCCCGGGTGGAATGAGGTGGTTGAGTGACTCAGGCAGATAAGAAGAAAAGAGTTTTAGAATATATTGAGCGTGGCAAAG
>OGPJ01000965.1_pt1 | contig 21284 bp, 18 predicted proteins | sample 1552831 | NCBI WGS metagenome assembly OGPJ01 (sample SAMEA2579914, study PRJEB22360) | human gut metagenome | biome: human gut; feature: human-associated habitat; material: faeces | place: Denmark | collected 2008/2010
CGCAAGATGCGTGCGGGAAGATACGAAACAGGCTCTGAAGGGAAATTTGCAAGCAAATGGCGTACAAAGTCGCCAGACGCTCTTTGTGCGGTATTGCCTTAGGGAAACACGGAATAAAGCTTGTGCAATGCTGCCTTTACTTGGATTTCTTTACAGCTGCAACAATCGCCTTTACGATCTGTACCAGAATCATAGAGCCAAAGCTGAAACCATAAATTGCACCGATCAGCACACCGGACATGCCGTTTTCGATCTGGAACAATCCATGCAGTGCCGGAATCCACAGCACAGCGTTAATGAGTACCATGCCTGCTGCAAACGCCAGAATCGCAAACGGATTATTCCACAGACGCTTGGAAAAGATCACCGGCTTCTCTGCCTTGCAGCTGAAACCGTGGAACAGACGTGCCATGCACAGTGTGGCAAATGCCATGGTCATAGCTGCACCGGCATTGTGTGCTCCCTGATAGAAATAGCCCAGCAGGAACGCACCAATGGTGGCGATGCTGATAATCACGCCGGAATAGCCCACCTTTGCCAGAAATTCCTTGGTGAGGATCGACTCATTCGCCGGACGAGGCTTTCTCTTCATCACGTCATCGGAATGGGGTTCCAGTCCCAGTGCAATTGCCGGCAGAGAGTCTGTCAGCAGATTGATAAACAGCAGGTGGATCGGAGCAAAAGGCACCGGCAGCCCTGCCAGCGAGCAGAACAGCACTGTAATGATACCCGCCAGATTGCCGGACAGCAGGAACAGAATTGCCTTCTTGATGTTCTCGTAGATATTTCTGCCATTCTTCACTGCCTTGACAATGGTGGCGAAATTGTCGTCCGTCAGAATCATTGCCGCAGCGTCCTTGGAAACCTCTGTACCGGTGATGCCCATTGCCACGCCTACATCAGCCTGTTTCAGTGCCGGTGCATCGTTGACACCGTCACCGGTCATGGCAACGATATTGCCACGCTTCTGCCATGCACGGACAATGCGAATCTTATGCTCCGGTGTCACACGGGCATAAACCGATTTGTCTGCCACAAAGTCCACCAGCTGCTCGTCGGTGTAAGCGTCCAGTGCCGCACCCTCTACAGCTTCTTCCGGCTTTTCCAGAATGCCGATCTCCTTGGCGATCGCCGAGGCGGTGACAATGTGGTCACCGGTAATCATTACCGGCTTGATTCCGGCAGATCTGCACTCTGCAACTGCCTGTTTGGATTCCTCACGGGGCGGGTCCATTTCGGCAATCAGTCCCAGATAGGTCAGGTCGTTTTCGTCCTCAATGCTCAGCGTATCACCGGAAAACGGCTTTGCCGCAAAACAGAGTACACGCAGACCTTGTTTCGACAATTCTTCCACCTGTTCCACAATTTCCTGCTTCTCTGCATCAGAACATGTCATGCGGTTCAGCAGCACGTCTGTTGCACCTTTGGTGTACATTTTCCGCACATCACCGTGCTGGTTCAGGGTAGACATCAGCTTGCGGTCGGAGTCAAAGGGAATCTCGCTGATGCGGGCATGTTCCCCACGCATTTTCTCATCGGACAGCCCGCAGTTCTGGGCAAACCGCACCAGAGCCGTTTCCGTCGGGTCACCGATCTCGGTGCCGTCCTGACATGTGGCATCACTGCACAGCACGGAAGCCAGAATCAGCTCCTGTTCCTCCGAATTTTCCGGACTGACATCTTCGGCGGCAATGATATGATCCTGCACCACGATTTTCCGGACGGTCATCTTGTTCTGTGTCAGAGTACCGGTTTTATCCGAACAAATGACGGAAACAGAACCCAGTCCCTCGACTGCCTGTAGCTTTCGCATAATGGCGTGTTCCTGCGACATCTTCTGAGTACCAAACGACAGCACGATTGTGACAATGGAACTCAACGCCTCCGGAATCGCTGCAACTGCCAGAGCAATGGCAAACATCAGGGAATCCATAACTGCACTGAAATTGATCACATCAACGCGAATCATGCTCAGCACGAACACCAGTGCACAGACGATCATGATACCGATAGAAAGCCGCTTGCCGAACTGGTCCAGTGTGATTTGCAGCGGGGTTTTCCGAGCCTCTGCGTTCTGGATCAGGGAAGCGATCTTTCCCACTTCGGTCTGCATGCCCACTTCTGTAACCACGTACGCACCGCGTCCGTAGGTGACAAATCCACCGGAATACACCATATTCTTCCGGTCTGCCAGCGGCACTTCATCTGTAATGGTGTCCAGAGATTTTTCCACATTGGTGCTTTCGCCGGTGAGGGCACTTTCGTTTGTCTGAAGTGATGCACAGTCGATCAGTCTGCCGTCCGCGGGGATCTGGTCGCCGGCTTCCAGCAGGACTACGTCACCAACAGTGATCTCCTCTGCCGGCAGGATTGCTGTCTGTCCGTCACGGAGCACCTTTGCCGTAGGCGACGACAGTTTTTTCAGATTGGAGAGCGACTTTTCCGCCTTGACAGTCTGCACCGTTCCCAGAATCGCATTCATGGTAATTACGGCGATAATGACAATGAAGCTTTCCAGATCGCCGGTAAATGCAGAGATCAGGGCGGCAATGATCAGAATAATGACCAGAAAATCCTTGAACTGTTCCAGAAAAATCAGCCACGTCGGCTTTTTTTTCGCCTCTGCAATGGCATTTTTCCCATACTGTTCCAGATGTTTCGCCGCAGTTTCCGACGATAGTCCCTCTGGACATGTGCCTAACTCCTGACAGAGTTCTTCGAGTTTCTGCCGATAATGTTCGTTCATGTACAACATTCCTTTCCTTTGTAGCATACGGGGCGGACAGGCACGGACAGAAAAAAACGGCAAGACCATACGGAACCGACAGCTTTCCTGTCAAACGTGCTCCGTAAAAGTCTTGCCGTTTAGATATGAAGCGGGTCATTTTCTCAAACGACCGTACTGACGCCGCATAAACAGGAGAATCTCCTGCCAGCTACTCTCTTTTACTCTTATATTATACCCAACTTCATGAATCTTGTCAAGTAAAAAGAAAAAAGTTCACAAAAGAGCCGATGACACGCTTCCGCATCATCGGCTCTTTCTATATGATATTGCTGTCTGTGACAGACGTTTTTAGTCGTTTACCTTGCGGGTATAATCCGGCAGCAGCTTCGGAGAAACTTCGTCCGGCTGGATACCAGCGTCAGCCAGTTCCTTTTCGAACTTTGCAACGTGATCCAGAGTCAGCTTGCCGACTTCAACAGTCTTTGCCTTTGCAGCAGCGTACTTACCAGCGTTACGACCGAATACGATAACGTCCAGCAGAGAGTTACCCATCAGTCTGTTTTCACCGTGTACACCACCAGCAGCTTCGCCGGCAACGAACAGGTTTTCTACGCAGGTCTGGCTGTCTGTGCCAACCTTGACACCACCGTTCTGGTAGTGCAGAGTCGGATAGATCAGCATCGGCTGCTTCCGAATGTCGATGCCATACTTCAGGAACATTCTCAGCATTGCCGGAATCCGCTTTTCGATCGTGCCTTCGCCGTGAATAATGTCGATCATCGGAGCGTCCAGCCATACACCCTGACCACCGGTCGGAGTGTCTACCTGCTTGCCACGGCGGCATTCACGAATAACGGTAGATGCGGTAACGTCACGAGTTTCCAGCGGGTTCATGAAGACTTCGCCGTCTACGTTTACCAGCTTTGCACCCAGAGAACGAACCTTTTCGGTAACCAGTGCACCGAAGATCTGTTCCGGGAATGCAGCACCGGTCGGGTGATACTGCAGGGTGTACTGCTCACGCAGCGGAGCACCCACACGATAAGCCAGCACCAGACCGTCTGCGGTTGCACCGTAGTGGTTGGAAGTCGGGAAGCCCTGATAGTGCATTCTGCCTGCACCGCCGGTAGCAATGATAACAACCTTTGCCTTGGCGATCAGGATCTCGCCGGTTTCCATGTTCATCAGAACGGCACCAGCACAGTGACCCTTGTCGTCCATGATCAGTTCGATTGCAGAAGTGAAATCCACTACCGGAATCTTACGGTTCAGCACTTCGTCACGCAGGGTACGCATGATCTCTGCACCGGAATAGTCCTTCGCAGCGTGCATTCTCTTACGGGAAGTACCGCCGCCGTGGGTGGTGATCATGTTGCCTTCTGCGTCCTTATCGAACTCAACGCCCAGATCCTGCAGCCATTCAATGCCGTCCGGAGCCTCGGTAACCAGCTTATAAACCAGTTCCTTGTCCGCAGCAAAGTGACCACCGCCGTAGCAGTCAAGGAAGTGCTGTGCCGGAGAATCGTTCGGCTTATCCGCAGCCTGAATGCCGCCTTCTGCCATCATGGTGTTTGCATCACCGATACGCAGCTTGGTTACGATCATAACCTTTTCGCCGGCGTTGTCCGCTTCGATCGCAGCAGACGCACCAGCACCGCCGCCGCCGATGATGAGCACGTCGGTTTCATAATCCGGACAGGAAAGATCCGGCAGGTTGTCCTTCAGGCGGCTGTCAGACTGGAGCATTTTTACCAGTTCCTTCGGAGCCTTTTCGCCCTTGTTCGGACCAACAGTCAGCACGTCGAACTGATCTTCGCGATAGTCCGGGTGGTTTTCTTTCAGAACCTGATCCTTTTCCTCTGCGGTCATTCTTCTCGGTTCCATTGCAGCATTTTCTGCACGCTTTGCTTCTACCTTCTTAATGGATTCCAGCATTTCTTCCGTATACATGATACCGCACCTCCTTACTTTTCAATCTCACGATTGTTGTACTTTTCACGAATCTCCGCATCGCTCAGTGCCATATTTGCACGGATTGCTTCTTCGCACTTGCCTTCTTCGATTTCCTTGACACGATCTGCCAGATGCTGACATTTCGGTTCAATGTACTTACCGTTCAGGCGGCGAGCCAGCATTGCAACCTGCGGGTGCGAGATACCAGCCGGACAGCGGGAAGAACATACGCCGCACATAACGCAGTCGAAAGATTCTTCTGCACACTTTGCATATTCCGCACGCTGTGCATATGCGATATACTGCATAACGTTCAGACCCTGTGTACAAGCATTGGTACAAGCGTTACAGCCGATGCAGGAATAGATTTCCGGATAGTTCTTCATCATTACGGTTTCGTCCGGACGAACCTCGTTGATGTCATAGATCTCCTTGATCAGCGGGAAGAACGGCAGCTGTGTGATGTACATGCCATCTACCACCTGTGTGGAGCATGCCAGACAGGTGTGCAGTTCTCTGTCACCCTTGATCCGGTAAATTGTTGCACAGGCACCGCAGAAACCATTTCGGCAGCCGCAGCCGCGAACCAGTTTATAGCCAGCGTATTCCAAAGCCTTCATGATGGTCAGACTGGCAGGAACCTCATACTTCTTGCCCATCACGAACACATTAACCATCTGTTCCATGTGAATTCTCCTTTACCATTAATATTCGTTCGGCAGTTCGGACAGCTCATCAAAGCGGAATACCGGACCGTCCTTGCAGACGTACTTGTCACCGATATTGCAGCGTCCGCACTTGCCGATACCGCATTTCATACGCAGTTCCATTGTGGTATAGACCTGTTCTTCTTGGAAGCCCAGTTCTTTCAGACCGTCCAGTGTGAACTTGATCATGATCGGAGGTCCGCAGATCAGAACAGTACGGTTCAGGTCCGGCTTCAGTTCCTTGACATAGTTCGGAATAAAGCCAACGTGACCGTCCCAGCCCTCCTGTTCACGGTCGATGGTCAGATCCACCTTGCAGTCCTGACTCCATTCGTCCAGAATTTCCTGATAGTCTACCAGATCGTCCTTGGAACGGGAGCCGTAAATGATATGCAGAGAACCATAAGCGTCAGGATTCTCACGCTTTTTGTCACGGCAATAGTTGATGACGGAACGCAGCGGAGCCAGACCGATACCGCCGGCGATAAACAGCAGATCCTTTCCCTTCAGACCATAGTTGCCGTTTTCCGGTGTCGGAACGGTTTCCACCGGAAAGTTCTTTCCCAGCGGACCTCTGACGGTGACTTCCTGTCCAACGTCCATCATGTGCAGCCAGCTTGTCAGACAGCCGCACTTCTTGATCGAAAATTCCATGAATTCCTTGTTTGTCGGAGAAGATGTAATGGAGAACATACCTTCGCCAATGCCCGGAATGGAAACCATCGCACACTGACCGGGCATATGCTCGAACAGTTTGTTTCCGTCCAGACCGACCACGCGGAATGTCTTGACATCGGGAGTATCCTGACGAATGTCAGTTACCACGCCGACCTTCGGAATCAATGCTTCTTGTTTCATGCGTTACCCTCCCCTAAAGTCTTCATGACCTTTACAATGTTCATGGAAATCGGGCAGCTCTTCATGCAGCGACCGCAGCCAACGCAGCCAAATACGCCGTCGTTGTTTGCCGGATAGTAAACCAGCTTATGCATGAACCGCTGACGGAAACGCTCCAGCTGTGTGGGACGCGGCTGACCGCCGGCTGTCTTGGTAAAGTCAGCGTACATACAGCTGTCCCAGCAGCGGAACCGCTGTACGCCGTGACCGGTGTCATAGTCGCGAATGTCATAGCACTGACAGGTCGGGCACACGAAAGTACAGGTGCCGCAGCCCAGACATGCTTCTGACAGGCTTGCCCACTTATCGGAACTGAACAGTTCCATCAGCTTATCTCCGCCAAAGGAGTCGGTAGAGAGGTTCTTCAGCGGCAGCTTTTCCAGAATTGCCTTGGTCTTTGCCTTGGATTCTTCCGCAGCATCGTCTGCGGCATCTTCCAGCATCGGCAAAGAAGCCAGCAGAGCCTCACCCTTTTCGGTGTTTGCCTGCATCAGCACTGCATCATCTGTCAGCCAGCAGCTGACATCACCAGCCGGTTCTGCGGCATCGATACCGAATACCGAGCAGAAGCAGGTTTCACTGGGCTTGCTGCAGGACATGGTCATTACCACGCCGTGTTCCCGACGGTTCTGATAGTAGGTATCTACCGGTTCCGACAGATACACGCTGTCCAGGATCTTGAAGCTTGCCGCATCACAGGCACGCACGCCGAAGATCACGAAGTCCTCGCACTCAGTACGAATATCATCGACTTCGATCTTCTTGCCGTTGACCTTGAAGTTGACCATGTTTTCTACCTGCGGGAAGAAAAAGTCCTTGGCACTGCGGACAGTGTTGACTGCCTCTGCAGCATACTTTGCTTCCGGTGTCCAGACGCTGTACTTTGCACCGCGTTTTTCATCGGTGCCGTCAGCAACCGGCAGATAGAGTTTCTTTGCTTCTGCGATGGCAGCGAACAAAGCGTCCAGATTTTCTCGAGATACTTTTTTCATCACTTGCTGCCTCCTTTATAAACCACATTCGGCTCGCAGTCTTCCTTGGTGAAGTTCACCAGCGGTGCACGGCTGCCTTCCTCTGCACCAGCCTGATATTCACCATAATAGGTGTTAATATCCTTGATGAACTTCCGGTTCAGCAGGTGCAGCGGAATGTGCTGCGGACATACTCTGGAGCACTCACCGCAGTCGGTACAGCGACCTGCTACGTGGAATGCACGAATAATGTGGAACATGTTTTCTTCGAAGGAGTCTGCTGCTGCCTTCTGGGAAACACCAGATGCCGGATTGTCAAAGACGCACTGTTCGCAGCTGCATGCCGGACAGATGTTGCGGCAGGCGTTGCAGCGAATGCAGCGGGACAGTTCCCCACGCCAGAATGCGAATCTTTCTTCCGGTGTCATAGCCTCCAGCTTTGCGACCATATCGAAACGACCGGACTCCGGATTTTCCTCACCGTTTTCGCCCAGCATCTCATCGTAGACAACAACCTTGTGGCTCTTGCAGACTTCGCAGCGTTCCAGCAGGCAGTCCTTCTTGCTGACAGAAACTTCACCGTACATGGTTTCCGCCTTTACGGTGTCACCGTCAGTGGTGATGCCCAGAATGCCCTCGGCACCGGCTTCACGTACCTTATCCGGATCCAGCTTGCCGTCACAGGGAACGCCGATGATGTAAACGTTTTCCCGCTTGATGCGGTGTTCTGTCAGCAGCTGGTTGAAGCTATAGGAATCACACGGCTTCAGGAAAACCAGTGTCTTGCCCTCCAGCTTAGACAGTTTGATCAGATACTTCGACAGATTGCTGCCGCAGAAATCGTGATATACAAAATCCTTTTCCAAAGCTTCTGCAGAATCGAACACAGCCGGTGTGGGATCATAGACAAACTCACCGTTTTTCCAGCCCAGCACACGAACAACTGTACCGTCTGCCAACAGCTCGGAGGCTCTTTTCATCATTTCGCTTTGCATCTCAGATCCTCCAGTCTTTTGTTCTCGCCCAGTGCAGTGACAGTTTCTACAAACTCATTCATGGTTGCAGCGAACTTTGCACCTTCTGCGGCGGATACCCATTCTACACGGGTACGCTCTTTCTCGATACCCAGATAATCCAGCATCGAGAACAGCAGTGTCATTCTGCGGCGGGCATAGTAGTTACCAGTGGTATAGTGGCAGTCACCCGGGTGACAGCCGCAGAGGATCACACCGTCTGCACCACGCTGGAATGCACGCAGAATAAAGAGTGGATTGACACGGCAGGAGCAAGGTACACGAATGATCTTGACATCTGCCGGATAATTTGAACGGTTTGTACCCGCAAGGTCCGCACCTGCATAAGAACACCAGTTACAGCAGAATGCGACGATTTTCGGTTTAAATTCCTGATTTACTTGCATATTGCATCTACCTCCGCCATAATCTGACCGGTTGCGAAGCCCTTCAGATCCATTGCACCGGACGGGCATGCAACGGTACAAGCACCGCAGCCCTGACATACTGCCTCATTGACAACTGCTACGCGGCGAATCATCGAGCCGTCCTGACGGCGGCTGAAGTCCTTCTCCTCATAAGTAATTGCACCGTACGGGCAGACATTTGCACAAGACGAGCAGCCATTGCACTTCATGGGATCCGAATGGGATACGCACGGGTTGCAGGACAGCTTGTCCTTTGCCAGCAGACCGATAACCTTAGAAGCAGCGGCACCAGCCTGTGCAACGGTTTCCGGAATATCCTTCGGTCCCTGACAAACGCCGGAAAGGAATACACCGGCTGTCGGGGATTCTACCGGACGCAGCTTTGCGTGAGCTTCTGTGAAGAAGTCGTTGGTATCCATGCTTGCAGTCAGCATGGTTGCCAGCGGACGGGCACTCTTGTCTGCTTCGATCGCAGCAGCCAGAACAACCATATCTGCCTTGATGTGCAGCTGTTCGTTGGAGATCAGATCAGAAGCCTGAACGTCCAGTGTGCCGTCAGACTGCGGAGCAACCTTGCCGACCATACCCTTAATATAATGTACGCCATACTGTTCTACGGCACGGCGATAGAACTCATCATAGTTCTTGCCCGGTGTACGAACGTCGATGTAGAATACATAGACATCGGTATCCGGATATTTTTCGCGGCACAGCATTGCGTGCTTTGCGGTATACATACAGCAGATCTTGGAGCAGTATTCCTTACCGCAGCCATGCTGAGAACCGGATTCACGGCTGCCGACGCACTGTACGAATACCAGTGTCTTCGGCTGCTTGCCGTCGGACAGACGCTGCAAATGACCTTCTGTCGGACCGTCTGCCTTCAGGATCCGCTCGAATTCCAGAGAAGTGACAACGTCCTTGCTCTGGGAATATGCGAATTCGTCATAGCCGTCAATGTTGATCGGATTGTAACCGGTAGCGGCAACGATTGCACCGTACTTTTCTTCTACGAAAGTTTCCTTCTGCTCGTAGTCGATCGCACCGGCAGAGCAAACTGTCGAACACAGACCGCACTTGCCCTTGGTGAGCTTGATGCAGCGTGTGGAGTCCAGAACAGCAACGTTCGGGATTGCCTGTGCAAACGGGATATATGCAGCGTGACGGTTGCTCAGTCCCAGATTGTAAGCGTCCGGAATGTTCTTTACCGGACACTTTTCCGTACATGCACCGCAGCCGGTACACTTATCCTCATCGACAAAACGAGCCTTACGGCGAATCTTGACGCTGAAGTTGCCCACGAAACCGGTCACTGCTTCTACTTCACTGTAGGAGTAGATCGTGATCTTGTCGTTCTGTGCACATTCTACCATTTTCGGTGTCAGGATGCAGGACGAGCAGTCCAGTGTCGGGAATGTCTTATCGATCTGTGTCATCTTACCGCCGATGGTCGGTTCCTTTTCGACGATGTCTACCGGATAGCCGGCTTCTGCAATATCCAGAGCAGTCTGGATACCTGCGATACCGCCGCCGATGACCAGAGCACGCTTGGTTACCGGACTTTCGCCGGCGATCAGCGGGGTATTCAGCAGAACCTTTGCAATTGCTGCACGTCCGAGGACGATTGCCTTTGCGGTTGCCTCCGGAATATCCTTGTGGATCCACGAGCACTGTTCACGAATATTTGCGACTTCCAGCATGTAGGGGTTCAGGCCTGCTGCTGCAACAGTCTTACGGAAAGTTGCCTCATGCATACGGGGCGAACATGAACATACAACAACGCCCTCCAGCTGATACTCCTTGATCGCATCTTTGATTATGTTTTGGCCTGCCTCTGAGCACATATAGGGATAGTCGGTCGCATAAACGACTGCCGGCTCTTTTCCAAGAGTTTCAGCAACAGTTTTTACGTCGACGGTCGCCGCAATGTTCGTACCGCAGTGGCATACAAAAACACCTATTCTCCGCATTTTTATGCCTCCTTATTTGCTGTATTTCCGGAATGCACTGACGATTGCCTGCTGCGGCAAATCATCGTCCAGCATTTCGGGAATCTGCTCCGATTTCAGGTGATTCTGTCCCTGCTGACGGATTACCGCCAGTCTGACTGCTTCCACCAGTTTTGCCGGTTCCACGTCACGCGGGCAGCGTTCTACGCAGGCAAAGCAGGACAGGCATGTATAAATGGACTTCGATGCCATCAGCTTTTCGATGTCACCTTTTTCCACCATATATACAAACTGATGCGGATGATATTCCATTGCATCATAAGACGGACAGGTACCGCTGCACTTTCCGCAACGCATACACTTCAGCGGATTCACACCGCTGGTCGTCAGAACGAGTTCTTTCAAATCTGCCATTTTCGTTCCTCCTTATTTCAGACCGAGTGCTTCCGCCAGCAGCTCGGTAAAGTATACGACCGGCAGATCCGAAACGCCGGAATTCTTCTGGAGGTTGTACAGACAAAGCGGACATGCGGTGATCACCATTTCTGCACCGTGGTCCTTGGCACTGGTCATCACCTTGTTGCTTCTGGACTCTGCCACAGACTTTTCGTCCAGTGTCAGATAGCCGCCGCAGCATTCGTTCCGCATCGGATACAGTACCGGTGTTGCACCAATTGCACGGATAAAGTCTTCCAGAATCTTCGGATTCTCCGGATTATCCATCTGCATGGTCTTTCCCGGACGGAGCAGAAGACATCCGTAATATGCGGCGATCTTCTTGCCCTTCAGCGGATTTACCACTTTCTTTTTCAGTTCATCGAAGCCGACCTTGTCCCGCAGTACTTCCAGATAATGCAGAACTTCGGTTTCGCCCTGATACGGCTCTGCCAGCTTCAGATAATTGTTTGCTTTCAGAACAATGTTGTCATCGGTCTGCATATCATGGTTGACCTGCTTGATGACATTATGACAGGCAGAACAAAGGGTAACCAGAGGCTGTCCCAGTTCCTTTGCTTTTGCCAGTGCACGAATCGATGAGAGCTTGGTTGCGATCTCATTCTTCGCCATTGGATACACACCGCCGCAGCACTGCCAGTCCGGAAGTTCTTCCAGAGTAAAGCCCAGTGCTTCAGCAGAGATCCGAGCATAGTGATCGAGGTCTTTCGCCTTGGTCTTCAGTGTACAGCCCGGAAAATAACTGTATGTCATAGCAAAACTACCTTTCCTTCCTGTTTTTTTGCACCGAAGTGCAGACGGTTCACGCCATCTCCTCGGGATGGAATACTTCGTCGAACCGTTCAGCTGTCAGGAATCCCAGCTCTACGCAGGCTTCCTTCAGCGAGATGTTGTCATGGAACGCCTTCTTTGCAGTTTTTGCAGCATTCTCATAACCGATGTAGGGGTTCAGTGCGGTTACCAGCATCAGAGAATTGTGCAGGTTATGGTGCATCTTTTCGCGGTTTGCACAGATGCCCACTGCACAGTTCTTATTGAAGGAGACAATGGACTCTGCCAGCAGACGTGCAGACTGCAGGAAGTTATACGCACAAACCGGCATAAATACGTTCAGCTCAAAGTTACCCTGAGAAGCTGCCATGCCGACTGCCACGTCGTTGCCCATTACCTGAACAGCAACCATCGTTGCCTGTTCGCACTGTGTCGGATTGACCTTGCCCGGCATGATGGAAGAACCCGGTTCGTTTTCCGGAATGGTGATTTCACCCAGACCATCTCTCGGACCGCTTGCCAGCCAGCGAACGTCGTTGGCGATCTTCATCATATCCGCAGCCAGAGCCTTCAGGGCACCGTGTGCAAATACGATCTCATCCTTGCTGGTCAGTGCGTGGAATTTGTTGGAAGCGGTGACGAAGTCCTTGCCGGTCAGTTCAGAAACTGCCTTGGCAACTTCTACGTCAAAGCCCTCCGGTGCATTCAGACCGGTACCAACTGCGGTGCCGCCCAGTGCCAGTGTCTTCAGGTACGGCAACGCAGAAACGAGCATCTCGCGATCACGCTCGAGAGAAGTACGCCAGCCGCTGATCTCCTGCGAGAACTGGATCGGTGTTGCATCCTGCAGGTGGGTTCTGCCGCTTTTTACAATGCCCTTGTGTTCTTCTTCCAGACGGCGGAAGGTAGCCACCAATTCGTCAATTGCCGGCAGTACCTTATCCTCTACAGCCAGAACAGCAGAGATATGCATTGCAGTGGGGAATGTGTCGTTAGAAGACTGACTCATATTGACATCGTCATTCGGGTGCAGGATCTTCTTTCCGGCAACTTCATTACCGCGGTTTGCGATAACTTCGTTGGCGTTCATGTTGGACTGTGTGCCGCTGCCCGTCTGCCATACAACCAGCGGAAAATGCTCGTTCAGGCTGCCGGAGATCACTTCGTCACAGGCAGTGGAGATTGCAGAAAGCTTCTCCTCTGTCATACGCTCCGGACGGAGCTTGTGGTTTGCCATAGCGGCAGCCTTTTTCAGGATACCGAAAGCGTGTGTGATCTCGCGGGGCATGGTTTCAATGCCCACACCGATCAGAAAGTTCTCGTGGCTGCGTTCTGTCTGTGCTGCCCAGTACTTATCGGCGGGCACCTTTACTTCGCCCATCGAATCGTGTTCAATGCGATACTCCATGTTCATCTCTCCTATTTTGAAATTTTGATGATGGTGATTGTGTCTGTTTCTGCTGTACGGCAGAAACGCTTTTGTGTCCGGTAAAAAGACTGTCCTGCCCTCGGCTGCAGTCCGTCAGTTCGGGCTGCTTGTCCGCAGTCTTTCTGCGGTTCCACAGCCGGATCCCCGTGCCGATGCAATGCACCCTTTCACGGAAACATACTTTTATGACAGAACAGCCTTTCTTCGCTGTCGGAACCGCTGAAAGCGGCTCCTGATCCCGTCCTGTCCGAACGTCATTTTCACGGCGGCACGGCACAAAAAAATCTGCTGTACAACACGGCACAGCACCGCCATAGCGAAACTGTCTGTGACAGTTCCCGACAGAAAAATCAAGGATTCTCCCCGAAAGCCGTCGCTTTTCCAGAGAAAAACTACATGATGTACTATCTATGATATTATAACATATTCCGCCTGATTTTTCAAGGGACAATCGCAAATTTTGTATGAACAAGCGGCATAACGGCCTCCGGTGTCGATTCCCGAATGGTAAAATTTCTGTCACACGACACCATTCGGGAAATTTCTTGTCATTTTGCATTATACCATTTCTTTGTGAAAAAATCAACAGCTTTTGAAACACCTCATGTTTTGCAAAGTTTTTCGCGGAAATACGCTGTTTTTTTGTCATGCCCCTTTGAAAAAACTTTGTTTCCCGAAACGAGAATGTGGTTTTTCATAGTTAGTATAAGCTAACTATGATTTTACAGAAATCGCAGCCGATTTTCCGCCGGTTTGAAAAGTTGTCCGGTTTCTTCAAAAAATCTAACGAATCCCCTTGTCTTTTCCCAAAAAGCGTGGTATAATGCAGTTGTTCCGAAAAACAGAACAACGGAGGTATACCCCTATGGAAACATTCCACAACCGGCTGCAGCAGGCGATGCAGCAAAAACACATGACGCAGTCTGACTTGTGTGCCAAAACCGGCATTTCTCGTTCCACCATGAGCCAGTATTGTTCCGGCTCTTTCCGCCCGAAGGAGAGCAAGCTGCGGCTGCTGGCGAAGGCTCTCGGCGTAAAGGAAGCGTGGCTACTGGGCTATGACAGCCCCGAAGAACCGCCTGTTTCGTGGGAGGACTATCCCAATCTTCGCCCGATTCAGCTGAAACGCTTTCCGCTGCTGGGTGAGATTGCCTGCGGCGAACCGATCTTTGCACAGGAAGATCGGGAGACCTTTCTGATCGCTGATGCGGAAATTGCTGCGGACTTCTGTCTGCTGGCACGGGGCGACAGCATGATCGGGGCACGGATCTACGACGGCGATGCGGTGTTTATCCGCAGCCAGCCCATGGTGGAAAACGGCGAGATCGCGGCTGTAATCATTGACGACGAAGCCACGCTGAAACGGGTCTACTACGACAGAGAGCACGCACGCTTACAGCTGGTACCGGAAAACCCGGCATACTCTCCGCTGGTCTATGTGGGAGAAGAACTGGACAATATCCGCATACTGGGAAAAGCAGTCGGATTCATGAGTATTTTCTAAGGCAATACCGTGCAAAGTCGCCAGACGCTCTTTGTGCGGTATTGCCCTAAGGCAGCACCGTGCAAAGTTCGCCTGACGGCTCTGTGCAGTATCACCCGAAAGCAAAAACCGGCAGACAGTTGGGAAAACTGTCTGCCGGTTTGTTTTGAAATTAGAACCTGTCTTCACAAGAAATATATGTGGATTTTCGAGCATAATTTTGTTGCAGACAAGAAAAAAATACGCAGGCGGGCTGTCGCCCGGCAAGTATTTTTTACGCAGTATGCAGCAAAATTTGCCGAAAAGACACGTGTATACGCTTGTGAAGACAGGTTCTTACAGAAGCGGGCTGATCGTCCGCAGGATCGCCTGCCAGAGCAGACTGTGCCGGCGACGCTTGCAGTCCTGAAGCGTCACACGGCGGCTTTTCTCAATGGTCACAACGCAGTCCAGCTTCATCTTCTGCAACGCACTGCATTCCACCAGCATCGCCGCACACTCCATGTGTAGGTACAAACTGCGATAGTCCATGTTGATCGTTCCTACAATGCCGATCCTGTCATCTACCAGATAGCTTTTGGCATGGATAAATCCCGGCGTATACTCATAGATCCGCACCCCTGCCCGAATCAGCGGCTCATAATAGGAACGGGTGAGAGAATACACCACACGCTTATCCGGAATCCCCGGTGTCACAAGCCGCACATCGACCCCGCGTTGTGCCGCCATGCAAAGGGCGTGCTGCATTTCATCATCGACCGCCAGATACGGCGTGAAGATATACACATACTCTTTCGCCTGATACAGCAGATCCAGATAAATATCCTGTGCCAGCGTTTCATTTTCAAAGGGCGAGTTGCAGTAGGGCTGCACATAGCCGTCTGTGGGAAACGGTTCCGGATGATACCGGTGTGGCAGGTACTTCTTGCAGTTGTCATTGGTGTTGTAGAATGCATTCCACAGTTCCAGACACATCAGCGTAAGGCTGTACACGCCCTCGCCATAGAGCCGCAGTCCGGTGTCTTTCCAGTGCCCGAACCGCTGTTTCTGGTTGATATACTCATCTGCCAGATTGAAGCCGCCGGTATAGGCAATATAGCCGTCAATGACAGTGATCTTCCGGTGGTTCCGGTTGTTCATCACCGCGGAAAGTGCCGGTCGGAACGGGTTGAACGTCAGCACATGGATTCCCGCCGCCGCAAGTTCTTTCCGGAAATTCTTCGGCAGACAGCCCACGCTCCCCAGATCGTCATAGGCGAAGCGGACTTCCACGCCGGCGGCCGCCTTTTCTTTCAGAATGGCTTTGATCGAATCCCACATGACTCCCTCTGTCACGATAAAGTATTCCATAAAGATATAATGTCTGGCTTTCCGGAGATCCTCCAGCAGTCGGGGGAACGCTTCATCTGCCAAAGAAAAATATTCCACCTTGGTATTCTGGTACATGGGAAAACCGCTGCTTTCCAGATAGAAACTGGTTTCCGCCATGCGTACCGGAAACGCCGCCGCAGAACAACCTACAGAGGGACGAATCCCGATCACCCGCCTGCCGTGGTGCAGCTGCCGGCGAATCCGCCGCGAGGGACGCTTGTCCCCGAACAGCAGATACATCATTCCGCCCAACAGCGGGAACGTACCGATAAACAGCATCCAGAGAATTTTATAAGAGGGATTTCCGGACTTGTTGATGATATACAATTCAATCGCCAGACTCAGTCCGATAAATGTAATATTGATCCACGTTGCATACTGTGTCAGCCGCAGAAACAAGATCACAAACCACACCAGCTGCAAGACAATCAGGAATCCGATAATTACCACTCGACTGGTCAACATGCTGATCAGTTTTTTCAGCTTTCGCCGCACAACATCACGCTCCTTTCCGGAATTGCTTCGGGCAACACTGCACAAGCTTTATGCGGTGTTGCCTTCATCTCTTTTAGTATAGCAGATTTTTCGGAAAAAGGCAAGCCTCACTTTTGGAGAAAAAGTAGGGCGGTTTGCTGATATAAGAAAACATATCGGACGAGAAACTCGTTGACTTCCATTGGCAGCATCAAAAAATGCAGAAATAAAAAATGAGGTGAAGCAACATGGATACAGATGAATTTATTTGCAGGGAATGTGATGGAGATTTATCTGATTTTGCAAAAAGAGATGCAAAATATGCAAGCTATACACAGGAAGATTTCGATGCAGAATTCGAAAAATTTAAAAAAGAATTTGCAGAAAAGCACAAAAATGATGAAAGCACCTCATTTTGAATTCCCCAAAGTTAGACCAAAAAAATCTAACAATTAGGAGCAGTTCAAAATGAGGTGCTTTTTTCACGTTTAATTTTCACGTTTAAATGGTAATTCTATGTTTTCCTTAGGAAACGCTGCATAAAGCTTGTGCGTAAGATGCGTAGTCAGATTTTTCGGCAGATTGCCCAGAAATTCCGCAGGCATACTGCCGTATGGCAAGGGATTTCTGGGCAATATGACGGAAAATCTGCAAGCAGATTGCGTGCAAAGCCGTCAGGCGGGCTTTATGCAGTGTTTCCTTTACTCAGCATAGCCGTCGGGGTGATGCTGGTGCCAGTTCCATGCACTGGCAATGATTTCTTCCAGACTGTCATGTACCGGTTTCCAGCCCAGCACAGCCTTTGCCTTTTCGCTGGAAGCCACCAGCCGTGCAGGATCGCCGGCACGCCGCGGGGTTTCCACTGCGGGAATCGGGTGCCCTGTCACCTTGCGGGCAGTTTCGATCACTTCCCGCACAGAATAGCCTACGCCGTTGCCCAGATTGAAAATGCTGCTTTCCCCGCCGTTTTGCAGATACTGCACTGCCAGAATGTGTGCCTGTGCCAGATCGGTCACATGGATATAGTCCCGAATGCAGGTACCGTCCGGCGTGTCATAGTCTGTGCCGTAAATGGAGATCGCTTCCCGCTTGCCGTTGGGCACCTGTAAAATCAGCGGGATCAGGTGGCTTTCCGGATTATGTGCCTCGCCAATGGTGCCGCTGACATCTGCTCCGCAGGCGTTGAAATACCGCAGGGAAACATACCGCAGTCCATGTGCGTTTGCCGTCCAGTGGAACATCTTTTCCATTGCCAGCTTGGTTTCTCCGTAAGGGTTTGTCGGCAGCGTCCGGTCGGTTTCCAGAATCGGAATGTGCTCCGGTTCGCCATAGGTTGCCGCGGTGGAGGAAAAGACGATCTTGTCCACGTGATTTTTGACCATTGCCTCCAGCAGCACCCGTGTGCCGCAAAGGTTGTTGTCATAATATTTCAGCGGATTTGTGACGCTCTCTCCCACCAGCGAGTATGCCGCAAAGTGAATGACTGCATCGATCTGCTCCTGCTGAAACAGATTATCCAGAAATGCAAAGTCGTGCAGGTCGCCCTGATAGAACTTTGCCCCTGCCGGAATGGCTTCGCGGTGCCCTGTCACCAGATTGTCCGCCACGATCACATCTTCTCCGGCACGCACCAGTTCCAGTGCCGTATGGGAACCGATATAGCCGGCTCCGCCCAATACTAAAATACGCATTGCAATTGCTCCTTTCCAAAAGCTTAAACTCTGACACCGCCCAGCGGACGGACAGAAAGCTTGTGACAGCTGCCCTTTCCGAACAGCTGGTTCATACACTGACAATATGCCTCGGCTTCTTCCACCGGCACAAATGCCTGAATAGTTCCGGCAAAGCCGCCGCCGTGTACCCGCACAGCACCCTTTTCACCAAGGAACTGTTTGCTGTACCAGATGCCCAGCGGAATCGCCTGTTCTGTGGGCTTCTGGCAGGAAAACAGATTTTGCAGCAGTTCCGCAGAAGAAGTGCCGGACTCCCGCACCAGTGCAAAGAATGCGGACAGATCTCCGTCTTCCAGTGCCTTTGCCTCCGCAGTTGCCCGTTCGCTCTCTGCAAAGAAATGTGCCGCACGGAGAAGGGCACGGTCGGAACAGGTCTTTCGCAGCCGCGGAACGGCTTTCCGGAACTGCTCTGCGGAAACCTCCCGCAGGACAGACTTTCCGAAATAAGCGGCAACCTGCTTCATCTCCGTCGGAACCGCCACATAATCCGGTGTCAGATCGGCGTGGCTGCCCTTGGTGTCTGTGATGCACAGGCAGTATCCTGCTTGTGCAAAGTCAAAGGTGTGCTTCTGTATCACCGGTTTTTCAGTGTCCGCAAAATCGATCCAGACGAAACCGCCTACGGAACTGACCATTTGATCCATCAAGCCGCTTTGCTTGCCGAAATATACATTTTCCGCATACTGTCCGATCTTGGCAATTTCCACTGCACCGGCTTTTCCGCCGTTGTCATGCTGGTCGATGATCGTTCCCACCAGCACCTCAAACGCTGCCGAGGAGGACAGCCCGCTGCCGCTGAGCACCTCCGAAGTGGAGTAAGCATCCCAGCCGCTGAGGGATACACCCATATCTGCAAATTTCGCAGCAATCCCCCGAATCAATGCCGTGGAAGTGCCTTCCTCCTCCGGCTTCTTTGACAAATCGGAAAGCTGCACCTGAATCTGGGAATAGCCCATAGATTTCAGCCGGATCACGCCCTCCCGATGAAAGCCGACAACGGCGATCACGTCCAGATTCACCGCCGCCGCCAGCACGCAGCCGTGCTGGTGATCGGTATGGTTGCCGCCGACTTCGGTGCGTCCGGGAGCCGAGAAAATGCCGACTTGTTTCCACTGGGGATACAGCTTCGCAAATTCGTCCAGTGCCGCCGCGTACCGTTTCTTCTGGTGCACCAGCATGTCTGCATCGTCACCATACAACTGTTTCAGCTTCTTGTCCAGCTTTCCCGCTTTCAGTGTTTGTTTCCATTCTGCAACTGTCATCATCGTTCGCATATCCTCTCATTTCATTTTTCCCGTACTGTGCGGAATTTCCTCAAACTTCTGTAAAGTGCATGGATAACGGCGTATAATCGCCCCATGCCTTCGGCAGCAGCACGCCGCCTGCCATGAGTGCCACACCGGTGTAGACTTGTTCCGTGCCGTCCAGCCGGTACTGCTTTTCTGCACACAGTCCCCGCAGCTTCACCTGATGCCGCAGGGTGTTGGCTTCGGCGTGGAAGATCATGCCCTGCACCAGTATCTCGCTGCCGTCCTGTGCCGCAAATGCCCAGATCGCTTCTGCATCGGTCATGGGGTTGGTCAGACGGTAGTACCTGCCGTTGTGGATCAGCGGGCCATAAGCCTTGAACTGCTGAATTTGCTCTGTCACAGCCTGCTTTTCCGCATCAGACAGCAGATTCAAGTCCAGTTCATAGCCGAAGCTGCCTGCCATAGCCGTCACCGCACGGGTTTCAAACGGTGTGATGCGACCGGTCTGGTGGTTCGGCACGGTGGAAACGTGAGATCCCACTGCGGAAACGGGATAGAAGAACGATGTGCCGTACTGGATCTTTGTCCGTTCGCGGGCATCGGTATCGTCACTGCACCAGATCTGCGGGCAGTAGTACAGCATGCCGGCATCAAATCTGCCGCCGCCGCCGCTGCAACCCTCAAAGAGTACTTCCGGAAACGCCGCCGTCAGCCGTTCCAGCAGGGCGTACAAGCCCAGCACATAGCGATGAGGCATCTCTCCCTGCCGGTCTGCGGGCAGAGTCTGGGTGTACCAGTCACTGATGCTGCGGTTCATGTCCCACTTGACATAGGAAATGTCTGCACTGTGCAGCACTTTGCTCATGACACGGAACAGGTACTCCTGTACTTCCGGATTGGTCATATCCAGCACCAGCTGATACCGTCCCCGCATCGGCGAACGCTCCGGAATCCGAATCGCCCAGTCCGGATGTGCCCGATAGAGGTCGCTGTCCTCGGAGATCATCTCCGGCTCGAACCAGATGCCGAACCGCATGCCCATCGCCTTGATCTTCTCCACCAGATCGTACAGTCCGCCGGAGAGTTTTTTCTCATTGACAAACCAGTCCCCCAGACCGGAACAGTCGTCGTCCCGCTTGCCGAACCAGCCGTCGTCCAGCACCAGCATATCCACGCCGAGGCGTGCAGCTTCTTCGGCAATGTGCAGGATCTTTTCCGTATCGAAGCCGAAATAGGTGGCTTCCCAGTTGTTGATCAGCACAGGACGTTCTGCCAGCTGATACTTGCCGCGGCAGATGTGTTCCCGAATTGCCCGATGAAACTGGTGGGACAAAGTTTCCAGTCCGGTGCTGCTATAGGACAGTAGCACTTCCGGTGTGGCAAAACACTCCCCTGCTCCCAGCTCCCAGCGGAACAGGTCGGGGTGGATTCCCATGACTACACGCACCTGCCCCAGCTGGTCACACTCGATCTTGGTCTGGTGGCTGCCGCTGTAGACCAGAGCCGCCCCCACGCAGGCACCGGAGGTTTCCGTGCAGTCCGGTGTACAGAGCAGCACGGTGGGATTCTGGTGATGGCTGGACGTGCCGCGGGTGCTGGAACTCTCCTGAATGCCGTGGAGCAGCGGACGGCGTTCTGCCTGCCGTTCCATGGCGTGTCCGGTTGTATGCC